>Ga0157369_10000206_pt1 | contig 81958 bp, 64 predicted proteins | sample C25metaG_FD_113461 | JGI IMG/M metagenome (GOLD analysis project Ga0157369, IMG submission 113461) | Corn rhizosphere microbial communities from Kellogg Biological Station, Michigan, USA - C2-5 metaG | ecosystem: Host-associated > Plants > Roots > Rhizosphere > Soil | place: USA: Michigan... | reverse complement strand
GGACGCGAGTGCGGCGCATCAAGCGGAAAGTTTGAAAGACGGCTACGACTCGCTGAAGGCGTTCACCGATGCGACGCAAAAGAGCGTGGCGGGTGATGCGTCGGGGGCGGGGCGCACGGCGGGTGGCGGCACCGGTAACGCCAATGGCTTCGCCGAGCCGATCATGCTGATGGCGAGCCCATCGGGGATTGCGCTGTCGACACAGCAGTCGACGCAGATCGCCGCGGACAAGCACGTGAACATCGTTAGCGGCGGCAGTACGCATATCGCTAGCGGCAAATCGCTGATCGCTTCGATTGGCGAGAAGCTGAGCCTGTTTGTGCAGAACGCGGGGATGAAGCTTTTTGCGGCCAAAGGCAAGGTGGAAGTGCAGGCGCATACCGATGGGATCGAACTGACGGCGCATAAAGGCGTGAAGGTGATTTCGATCACCGATGTCATCGAGATGGCGGGCAAGCGCGAGATTCTGCTGACATCGGGCGGCGCCTATGTCCGCATCAAGGACGGCAACATCGAAATGCATGCACCCGGGACGATCGACGTGAAGGGGGCGAAGCGTGTGTTTGCTGGGCCGACCGAGATGCCGTATCCCATGCCGCAGTTGCCGCAGAACATTTGTGTCGAATGCATGATCCGGGCGGCGCAAGCCAAGATGCCTTTCGCGATTAGCAACTGATGATGACTGAAGAGGAACTCCTTAATGAGTTGCGAGCGGTTGCGGCCGAGCAGCGCGACGGGCTTGCACTCTATGCGTTGCTCGATAGCGCCATTTATGCCGGCGCAACCATGGATGAGTCGGGCAAGCGGTACGGCGATCTTGCGTCGGTGCTGGCTGACGCGAAGCCGGAATCGCTATTCATTTATGCGTTTGACGATGAGCGCACCGACGCGTCGCCGTTGCTCGTATCGATTCGTGATTTCGATGGCGAGCTAGCAAAACGGATTGCGACGCTGGCTCTCGAATACCAACTTGCAAGTTGGATATGGTCGCCGCTCTCTGCGCCAGCGCTGGCCCGACACTTGGCCGCATTCATTCGGGCAAAGTTCGGCGATGCGGCCGCGATGCTTCGGCCCTACGATCCTCGTGTCATGGAGGACACCATCGCGTGTCTTGATCCTGGGAGGCAAGCGGCTTTGTGGGCGCCGGTTTTTGCGTGGGCCTATTTCGATGAGGGTGGAGCGGTGAAGCAACTGCAACGTCCGCAAGTGCAAGTTGCGGAGCAGGTCACCGTCCCGCTTGTGCTAGATGATGACGAACAAAAACGGTTCGAGGCGCTTGCAAATCGTATCGCGCTCGGCGGGTACGTCGAAACGCACGCGCCATCGCTCGTGGAATCACTATCGGTGGCGCAACGAAAGGCGTTCTACGAGGAGCAGATCGAGATCGGCGAGCGACTGAAGAAAGAATCGATGGGCGATCTGTTTATCATCGCAGCGCTTTCCGGGGCGTACGGTGCGCGATGGATCGAGTCCGAAGCGATTGCGTCGCTCGTTCAGTCTGTCGTCACGGGGACTGCGTCGCTGGCAGAGGTTGCGGTGGAGATTGGCGAGCGCCTCGAACAACAATCGCGATCCTGACCGACTATGAGAGCGCATATTCACTTTGCGGTTTCGGCCCTATCCTTCGTCGCGATGACCGGGTGCTCGTGGAGCAAGCCTATGGGGTTGACTATTGAAGGCTACAACTATACGAATCGCTACATTGACAGTTTTACGGCTACCGACGAGGAAGGAAACGGCGCCTGGGGCGGAAATGTGTTTCTAAGTTCTCCGACATCAGGTGGGGGCGGAAGGACATGCTGCGTGATGCTGGAACCGAAAGCTAGGAAGCCGGTTCGACTCCGTATCGATTGGACTCTCGACCGAGTAGGTGACGTGACTGGGCACGCGATTGCGCCACAAATCAAGAAGCAGAGTTGGATCACGGCCAACCCGCCGTTTCCCACTGATCCGAAGAATTTTGAGGTCCACTTTTATCAAGATGGACATGTTGAGGTTGCTCTGACTCATTGGCTGTTTCCGCCGCGTATTTCGTTGCCTGAAGCTCGACGGGCGACGTTATAAAGAGAACAATTTATGCATGCTTCACCCACTCAGCAAATAACCGAAACAACCAAAAATTTCTCGATCTTGCTATGCGAATTTTAACTCGGATCGTTTTTGTAGCATCACTGCTCCCGGCGATGATGGGATGCTCGCGCGCGAAGCCAGTGGGCCTTGCGATTGAGGGATACAATTACACGAATCGGTTCATCATCAACTTTACGGTTACTGACGAGGATGGGAATGGGGCATGGGGTGGGGACGTGCTTTTGAGTACACCAACCGAGGGCGGAGGAAAATCCACATGTTGTGTGATGCTTGATCCAAATTTGAAGCACTCCGTGAGGCTGAGAATAAAATGGACGGTCGAAGGGATTTTCGATTCATTCGGCAAGCCGATCTTGCCAAATGTAAAAAGGGAAAGCTGGGTGACTGTAAGCCCACCGTTCCCTGAAGACCCTCAGAACTTCGAGGTTCATTTCTATCAAGACGGTCACGTAGAAGCTGCCGTGACCCACTGGTCTTCGCCGCCCCGTATATTGCTGCCAGAGAATCGGAGGCCAACGCCATGAGTGATAACGCACTTCGGCCAGAGGTCGTGCTGATCGACAAGATGGGCTCGAGGGATGTCATTAGGCGGGCGGTGCAAATCGCGCCGACAAAAACCGATCCGCCTAGCAAGGCCGCGTCTTGCATCACCGACATCTGGTTTAGCGCATTCTTCGATGGGACGAACAACAGCGTCTATGATGAAGATTCTCGTCCACTGGAGCAGCAGGCCTATTCGAACATAGCACGGTTGTTTCGCGCACATAGAATACGAAGCGATTTGAAGGCTATCTATGTCGAATACATGCAAGGTGTTGGGACCAAATTCCCGGAAATCGGTGACCCGGGTGGCACGGCAGGTGCGGCGACTGGATACAAGGGGGTCGAACGCATCGATTGGGCGGAGCAACGCCTCACGCAAGCAATCAACACCCAGAAAGCGCGAGGTCTGAAGGTCGATACCGTCCATGTCGCGGTGTTTGGCTTCTCGCGTGGGGCTACGCTCGCCCGAGCCTTTGTGAATCGCTTGGCCCGCCAAGCTGAGCGACAAGGGAGCCAGTGGGTGAGAGATGGAGTTCGGTTCCGCATCTATTTGCTCGGTGTCTTCGATACTGTGGCATCGGTCGGTTTGCCGCGCGATCACAACGCTTACGCGAAGGAATTGAGCATTCCATCGATCGTCGAGCGGTGCGTACATCTGGTCGCCGGACACGAATTGCGCTTCGCGTTTCCGCTCGATTCGATTCGCCGAGATGGCCATTACCCACGCAATACGGTGGAGTACGTCTATCCAGGAGTGCATTCAGATATTGGCGGGGGATATGCGAGCTGTGAGCAGGGTCGCTCGAACGCGTATGCAAAGCTGCCACTTCATTTCATGTACCACGAGGCGAAAATAGCTGGCGTACCCATGATCGAAATCGACCAGCTTCCGCAAGATGTTCGAGAGACTTTCTCAATGCCAAGCGATGTGCCCGAAGCCTTCCGCACTTACATGAACGCGCTCGAAACCACGGGTGAATCCCTCGAAGAGCAAGCTTTCGGCCACCTCAAGCTCTACTGGCGTTGGCGTAAGTTGCGTATGAACAGCGCGCAAGCGCCAATCCCCCAGCGGCTCGAAACGCTTTCCCAACAGGCGAAGCAGCAAAACAAGTCGTTGTTCCAGCGGCTACGGTCACTAAGAAATGACGATCGCGGACTGATCATGTTCCAAGCTCAGGGCGGCATTCTGACCAAAAATCAGGCGGCTCAACTGAAGAGCAACGCAGACCAAGAGACGGCCCTCGACAAAGAGATATCCACGAACAACCAATTCGAAACGGACGTGGCTCAAGCAAAGGAATCCGACCGCACATTGCTAGGCGAGGCTCGAGCGCTTGATCGCGTGGTTTCCATGGGCCGAGCATCGGATTGGGAAAAAGCCATCTGGGAAGCTTGGAACGATCCGCGTCCGTTGGCCAACGAAGTCGCTTCATTCTTCGACACTTACATCCATGATAGCCAGGCCGCGTGGAACCATACGACCGATGCGGCCGCAGTCGCTTTGAATCAAATCGGTGCGGCGCAAACGTGCGGCCGGTACTTCAACACGGTAGCTGTCAAATATTGCGCAGCGGTCGAGGAGGAAAACCGTGCAGGAACCGTTAAATATCTGCGGCCGCGAACGCTCTTTTTCGGCCAGAAGGAGGCGGTCTTCGCTGCGTCGGACACGAATTTTTAGGGTGATGATGGCGGGTCAACGATCGGCCTGATAGACAACCCGATAGCGAGAAATTGTGCCGGGGCGTCGATGGTGCGAAATTTACCGGCCATCGCGCGTCCTACGCGGACTGGTTAATCCGAATTACTGATCGAACCGTAGCCATTGGATTCGATCGATGGGATGTTCGATACGCCAGGGCTGGTTGCGGCAGGCGTGGTGATCGGCCACCTGGGCGGACATAACTTTGCCACGAAGCGTCGTTCCTCTCGGGCATCCCGGCCGAGAATAGCGAACAGTGGGAACAAAAGACTTAATTCAGGCTTTTCTATGCGAGCTTCAATTTTCATTTCACTTATTGCCTTGTCGCTGGCTGCGGTGGCATGCTCAAGGGCCAAGCCGGTCGGACTTGCCATTGAAGGATACAACTATACCAATCGCATTATCGTTAGCTTTACGGTTACAGACGAAAATGGCAATGGTGCGGGTGGAGGGGATATTGCGCTGAGTACGCCGACGGCAGGTGGTGGCAAGTCCACTTGTTGCGTGATGCTTGAATCGACCGTATCGAGGCCGGTTCGCCTACGTATCAACTGGACTTTTGACAGGATCGACGATCCAACGGGACGCACGATCGTACCCGAAACTAGCAAGGAGGCGTGGATTACGATCGCACCACCGTTCCCTAAGGATCCCAAAAACTTTGAAGTTCATTTCTATCCAGACGGACACGTTGAGGCAGAGGTCACTCATTGGTCGTCCCCTCCTCGCATTTCGTTGCCCGAAGGTCGGCGGCCGGCGATATGAACACTACGGCGGTTACATGCCCAATGCGTTCAACGAATAACTGGAACAACTACGGTTTCTACCTTGCTATGCGAACGCTCACTCGGGTTATTTTTGCGGCCTCAGCGCTGACTGCAGTGTTGGGATGCTCGCGTGCGAAACCCGTGAGTCTTGCCATAGAGGGCTACAACTACACCAATCGCTATATCTCCAGCTTTACTGTCACCGACGAGGATGGAAATGGCTCGTGGGGCGGAGACGTTAAGCTGAGTACACCGACCGCGGGCGGCGGCGGAGGCACCTGCTGCGTATTACTGGATTCGAATACGAAGCGACCGGTTCGACTTCGAATCAACTGGGTGATCGGGCGGATCGATGACGCGGCCGGCCATCCTATCGCCCCTGACGTTCGCCGTGAGGCTTGGGTGTCCATAAGCCCTCCGTTCCCCGCCGATCCGCAAAACTTCGAGGTGCATTTCTACGCTGACGGCCATGTAGAGGCAGCAATAACGCGTTGGTCGTCTGAACCTCGCGTAAAGTTGCCGGAAGGCAGACGGGAACGCCGGTGAGTGATGATGTGCTTCGGTCCTGAAGTTGCGATGGGGTGCGGTGGTGGGCGATAAGCTTCCGCATGCCATGCGGCTCACCAAGAAGCAATTAATTCATTTTGAAAAATACTATGCAGTTCTCGTCCAGCATTCTCACCGCCTCTCTGCTAGTCGCGATGACGGGGTGTTCGCAGGCAAAGCCTATCGGCCTTGCCATCGAGGGGTACAACTACACAAACCGGAATATCGTTGACTTTACGGTTACGGACGAAGACGGAAACGGCGCGTGGGGAGGGGATGTGCTTCTGAGCACACCGACCGCCGGGGGTGGGAAATTCACATGTTGCGTGATGCTCGAGCCCAGCACGCGGCATCCCATTCGGCTGAAGATCAAATGGGCAGTTGAGGGAATATACGATTCGTCCGGCAAAGCAGTTTTGCCCGATGTTCAGAAGGAAATCTGGGTAACGGTGAGCCCGCCATATCCGCCGGAGGCACACAATTTCGAAGTCCACTTCTATCCCGACGGACATGTCGAAGCCGCCGTAACGCACTGGTCGTCGCCCCCCGCGCATCTCTCTGCCCGAAAACCGCAGAGCGGTGCCATGAGGGATGCCGCCGTTCGCCGCAACAGTGCGTCGTCACCGAAACCCGCTCACCCCTCACCGCTCACCCGTAAATCAAATGCTCGACAAGCTCGACCCAATGCCCGACGGGCATGGACGTCCCGCTTTGCAGATGAGCGATACAGCCCACGTTAGCCGACACGATCATCTGCGGTTCGAGCGCTTCTAGATTCCGCACCTTCCGATCGCGCAGCGTGTAGGACAAGCCCGGCTGCGTGACCGAGTAAGTCCCCGCGGAGCCGCAACAAAGATGGCTGTCCACCGGCAGCCGCGTCTCCACACCGAGCGTGGCCAACAGGTGCTCCACCGTCCCGCGAATCTGCATCCCATGCTGCAACGTACACGGCGGATGAAACGCAACCGTATGCACGCCGCGCCGGCGCGCAAGCCCCGCGAGTTCCGCTTCGTAACCACCGAGCACCTCGGCGATGTCGCGCGACAACTCGGTGATCCGCTGCGCCTTCTCCGCATAATCGGGATCGTTGCGCAGCAAATGGCCGTATTCCTTCACCGTGGCGCCGCAACCCGACGCATTGATGACGATCGCGTCGATGCCCGCTTCCACATGCGGCCACCAGGCGTCGATGTTGCGCCTCACGTCGTCGAGCGCTTCGTCGCGATAGCCTAGATGCAGACGAATCGCCCCGCAGCACCCGGCCTCGGGCTCGACGACGGCCTCGATGCCCAACGCATGAAGCACGCGTGCCGTTGCAATGTTGATGTTCGGCAGCATGGCCGGCTGCACGCAACCCGCGAGCAACAGCATGCGGCGCGTCGTGGCGGGCGCATCCACACCGGCGCTGCTCTTGGCGGTATGCGGCGCTACACTGGCCGGCCATTCGAGCAGCCGTTGACGTGGCGGAATCTTGTCGCGCAGCCGGCGCGGCAAGAAGGGACGCACGAGTTGTCCCAGACGCAGCGCGGGCGCAAACACGGCGCTGTTCGGCAGCACGCTCGCCAGCAACCGCCGCAATAGTCGTTGACGCAACGGCCGGGGCACCGTCGCTTCGACGTGCTGCCGCCCGATTTCGACGAGCCGCCCGTACTGCACGCCCGAGGGGCACGTCGTTTCGCAACTGCGGCAGGTGAGGCAGCGATCGAGATGCAGTTGTGTACTACGTGTGACCGGCGCGCCTTCCACCATCTGCTTCATTAAATAGATGCGCCCGCGCGGGCCGTCGAGTTCGTCCCCAAGCAATTGATAAGTAGGGCAGGTGGCCGTGCAAAAACCGCAGTGGACGCACTTGCGCAAAATCGCTTCGGCCTCTTCGCCGTCGGCGGTGTTGCGGATGAAGTCTGCGAGTTGGGTTTGCATCGCTGCGCTCTTATCCCTTGCTCTATCGCATGGTCCGTGAAGGCTCGGCACGCCCGCGGGACGAAAAGGCCCGTTGCATCAGAAGTCGGGATACATGCGCGCGCGATTGAACACGCGCGCCGGGTCGAAAGCCGCCTTCAACCCTCGATGGATCTTCATGAGCGGCGCGGGCAGCGGCGTGAAGACGCCGACGCTGCGGTCGAAAGCGCGACCCGCACGGAAGATCGTCGCGTGTCCGCCCGCTTGCTTCGCGCTGATACGCACCGTTTGCGCGTCGGTATCGGTTATCCACCAGCGCTGCGCGCCCCCCCATTCCATCAACTGTGCGCCGGGCAACTGCAGCGGCTCGGTGATCGAGGGCAGCGCGAGGCGCCACAGCGCCGCGTTCGGCGGAATCGAGGCGAAGAACGGGTCCGTCTGCTCCCGTAATCCTTCCCAAAAGCGCTCGGCCTCCACGGCGTCGACCACTTCTCCCCCTATCGCACTGCGCGCCGCTTTGACACCGCTTTCGGCGCCCGACAAACGCACGGCGAGCGTGCCGTTGCGCCATGCGCTAGCCGTGATCGGCAGCGGCCGCCCACCCCATTCGTTGAGCTTGCGCACAGCGTCGGTGCCGTTCATGTCGAACTTGAGCGTCGCTTCCACCGCCGGGCGTGGCATCACCTTGATCGATAGATCGAGAATCAACCCCAGCGTGCCGAGCGAGCCGGCCATGAGCCGCGAAACGTCGTAGCCCGCGACATTCTTGACGACCTCGCCGCCGAAACGCAGCACTTCGCCTGCGCCGTTCATCATCGTGACGCCCAATAAGAAATCGCGCGCCGCGCCAGCCTGCGCCCGGCGCGGTCCGGCAATGCCGGCGGCGATGCAACCGCCCAGCGTCGCCGCACGGCCGAAGTGCGGCGGCTCGAACGCCAGCATTTGGTCATGCTCGGCGAGCGCCGCTTCCACTTCGGCGAGCGGCGTGCCGCAACGCGCTGTCATGACGAGCTCGGCCGGGTCGTACGCAATGATGCCGCGATAGGCACGCGTATCGAGTATTTCGCCCTGCAATTGCTGGCCGTACCAATCCTTGGTGCCAGCGCCGCGCACGCGCAACGGACGTGCCTCCGCCGTGGCCGTCCTAATCCGTTCGGACCAGTAGGCTACGATCTCTTCGTCTTGCATGCCTTCCCGCTTCGTCGTGTCGTTCATCCGGTCGTGCCGGCTTTTCGCAAGTCATGCCGTCGTTCACTTTGTTCCAGATTGTACCGACCGAGCGCCGCGAGACAAGCCGCTAGGCGCTTGCCTAGGGGTAACTACGCGTATGGGCCGGGGCCGCCGGCGATTGCCGTCGCAGCCGGGCACGACGAACTGCGCGCCCAGCTAACGGTGGGTCGCTGCCACCCGGCCCTAGAATCGAGGCAACTCCGGGTGCGGCAACAAGCCGCCGCTCACGCGCATCTTCCCGTATTCGGCGCAGCGTGCGCGCGTCGGGATGCCTTTGGTGGGGTTGAGCAATTCGGCCGGATCGAATGCGCGCTTGACGGCAAAAAATGCATCGCGCTCGGCCTGCGAAAACTGCACGCACATCGAGTTGATTTTCTCGATGCCGACGCCGTGCTCGCCGGTGATCGTGCCACCGAATTCGACGCACGTTTCGAGGATCTCCGCGCCGAATTCCTCGGCCCGTCGAAGCTCATTCGGATCGTTGCCGTTGAATAGGATCAGCGGATGCATGTTGCCGTCCCCCGCATGGAACACGTTGATGCAACGTAGGCCGTACTTGCCTTCCATCGTTTCGATGCGGGCCAGCAAGGGGCCGATGCTGCGGCGTGGGACCGTACCGTCCATGCAGTAGTAATCGGGCGAGATGCGGCCCGCGGCGGGGAATGCATTCTTGCGGCCGGACCAAAAGCGCAGCCGTTCCGCTTCGCTGCGCGATATCTGCAGACGCGTCGCGCCATGCTCGCGCAGCACGGCGGTCATGCGCACGATCTCGTCGGCCACTTCCTCGGGCGTGCCGTCCGATTCGCACAGCAAAATGGCGGCGGCATCGAGGTCGTAGCCCGCGCCGACGAACGCTTCCACGGCCCGCGTGGCGGGCTTGTCCATCATCTCGAGGCCGGCCGGGATGATGCCGGCGGCAATGATGCCGGCCACCGCTTGTCCGCCTTTGACGACATCGTCGAAGCTCGCCATCACGACCTGCGCGGTTTGCGGCTTCGGGATCAGCTTGACGGTCACTTCGGTCACGACCGCGAACATGCCTTCGCTGCCGATCATGACGGCAAGCAAATCCAGCCCTGGCGAATCGGGTGCGAGCGAACCGAATTCGACGATGTCGCCATCCGTGGTGACGGCGCGCACACGCAGGATGTTGTGAACCGTCAAACCGTATTTCAGGCAATGCACCCCGCCGGAGTTCTCCGCGACGTTGCCGCCGATCGTGCAGGCGATTTGCGATGAAGGATCGGGTGCGTAGTAGAGCCCATACGGCGCCGCCGCTTCGGATACGGCAAGGTTGCGCACACCGGGCTGAACCGTGGCCGTGCGCGCATAGGGATCGACCTCGACGATCTTCGTAAAGCGAGAAAGCGACAGTACGACGCCATGCGCGATGGGCGTCGCGCCGCCCGAGAGTCCCGTGCCTGCGCCACGCGGCACGATGGGGACGCCCAGCCGCTTGCAGATTTGCACGACGCGCTGCACTTGCGCTTCGGTTTCGGGCAGCGCGACGGCGAGCGGCAACTGACGATAGACGCTCATGCCGTCGCACTCGTACGGCGCGGTGTCCTCGTCTCGGTGAAGCAGACAGTGCGCGGGCAGCGTGGCCATCAACGCTTGCACGACTTCTCGCTGACGCTCGGCGCGGATGGCGGCGGCCGGCAGGGCAACGGCTTCCATAGGCTCTCTCTGTCGGCTCGATTAGGCCGTGTAAGAAAAAATCTTGCCTGGATTCATCAAATTGCGCGGATCGAACGCATGCTTGATGGCGCGCATCGCGTCCACGGCCGCCAAGCCATGCTCTTCGAGCAGGAAATTCATCTTGTGCAAGCCGATGCCGTGCTCTCCCGTGCAGGTGCCGCCCATCGACAGCGCTCGCTCGACTACGCGCCGGTTCAGCCGCTCGGCTTCGGCGAGTTCCTCAGGCTTGGCCGGATCGATCAGCATGGCGACATGAAAATTGCCGTCGCCGACGTGGCCGACGATCGGGCAGGGCAGCGGCGAGCCGATCAGGTCCTCTTCGGTTTGAACGACGCAATCGGCGAGCCGAGAGATCGGGACGCAAACATCCGTGGTAACGGCACGGCAACCCGGCTTCAATTGCAGCATCGCGAAAAACGCAGTATGGCGCGCGTTCCACAGGCGGCTGCGCTCCTCGGGCCGCGTCGCCCAGGCAAAGCCGCTGCCGCCGTGCTCGGCGGCAAGGCTTTCCACGCGCTCGGCCTGCTCCTTGACGCTCGCCTCGGTACCGTGAAATTCGAAGAACAGCGTGTGCGATTCGGTCAGCGTGAGGTTCGAGTGCCGGTTGATCGCGCGAATGGCCAGCGCATCGACGAATTCGACTCGCGCGATCGGCACCCCGAGTTGGATGGTTTCGATGACGGTGCGCACGGCCTCGCCCATCGACGGGAAGGCGCAGACCGCCGCCGATACCGCTTCGGGCTGCGGGTAGAGCCGCACGGTGACTTCGGTGATGATGCCAAGCGTGCCTTCCGAGCCGACGAAGAGTCGAGTGAGATCGTAGCCGGCCGACGACTTGCGCGCTCGCGTGCCGGTTTTGATGATTCGGCCATCGGCGAGCACGACCGTGAGCCCAAGGACGTTCTCGCGCATCGTGCCGTAGCGCACGGCGTTGGTGCCCGACGCGCGCGTGGCCGCCATGCCGCCGAGACTGGCGTCGGCGCCCGGGTCGATCGGAAAGAACAGGCCCGTGTCGCGCAGCGCTTCGTTCAATGTCTTGCGGGAAACCCCCGCTTGGACGGTGGCCGTCATGTCCTCGGCCGCGACCGAGACGATGCGATTCATGCCCGATACGTCGATCGTGACGCCGCCTTCGACTGCAAGCAGTTGCCCCTCGAGCGAGGAGCCGTTGCCATAAGCGATGATCGGTACTTCGTAGCGAGCGCACAGTTCGACCGCGGTTTTTACCTCTTCGGTGCTCTGCGCGAAGACGACGGCGTCGGGCAACTGCGGGTCGAACGGCGACTCGTCGCGCCCGTGATGCGAACGCACGGCTTCCGAAACCGACACGCGCTCGCCGAACGCGGCTTGGAGGGCGGTGAGCAAGGCGGGTGGAAACGGCCGGCGAGCGGCCACGGCGGCGGGGGGCGCGGGATGGTTCACGACGGGTGTCTCCTGACGCGCAGGCCCAAATGGCGCGCGTCGATGTCATGCAGCGAATGAGGCCTATCAAGCAACGAAGCGGCGCACGCAGCGGCACATGGCGCGCGCACGCTCAGTTAAAAGTTCGGTTCATTCTACGCCCATCGCCGGCGCGCCAGAATTGGCCGAACGGCCTATCCCGAGCCGCGCAAAAAGCGCTGCGGGGCGCGCCTATAATGATTCGCTTTCAGGTGTCGCGGCCCGCTCGCCCGTATCCGGCGGGTGCCGAGCGCGCATGCGAATCGACCGCCGATGCACCCGCAACGGCACGTCAACGGAAACAAAAATGGGAGCAACGATATGGGCCACCGCTTGAGCAAAATCGCCACGCGCACGGGCGACGACGGCACGACCGGCCTTGGCGATGGCAGCCGCGTGCGCAAGGACGACGCGCGTATCGCCGCCATGGGCGAAGTCGACGAACTGAACTCGAACCTCGGCGTTCTCCTGACCGAGCCGCTGCCCGAGGATGTGCGCGATGCATTGACCGCGATCCAGCACGACTTGTTCGATCTAGGCGGCGAGATCTGCATTCCGGGCCATATCGTGATCAGCGATGCGCATCTCGCCCGGCTCGACGGTTGGCTCGCCCACTACAACGCCAGCCTGCCGCCCCTCAAAGAATTCATCCTCCCCGGCGGCTCGCGCGCCGCCGCGCTCGCACATGTCTGCCGCACCGTTTGCCGCCGGGCCGAGAGAGCGATCGTCACGCTCGGCCTTGCGCAATCGCTCGCCGATGCCCCACGCCGCTACGTGAACCGCCTGTCCGACCTGCTGTTCGTGCTCGCCCGCGTGCTCAATCGGGCGGACGGTGGCTCGGACGTGCTTTGGCAGCCCGAGCGCCGCATTCAATAGCGCAAGCGCAGCAGGACAGATGGGCAGATTCCGAGCAAACGACGGGTAGCTGCGGCCTGCGCGGCATGCTGCCCTGCGACAAAGTGTCGTATGGAGGTGGCGGTCTGTTAAAATGTATTCTTGATGCATCTTAACGACGAGCGCCCGAATCGATGACCTCCGCCCTTACGCCCGACCAAATTTCTCGTGTCAAAGCGACCGCCCCGGTATTTGCCCAACACGGCGCCACGATCACCAAGCATTTCTATCGCCGCATGTTCGCGAACCGCCCCGAGTTGCGGAACTTGTTCAATCAGACGCACCAGACGAGCGGTAGCCAAGCCGACGTGCTCGCCCACGCCGTGTATGCCTACGCCGCCAACATCGACAACCTGGGTGCGCTCGGCGCCGCGGTGGGCCGCATTTCGCATAAACATGCGAGCTTGAACATCCGCCCCGAACACTACCCGATCGTCGGTGAGAACCTGCTTGCATCGGTGGTCGAGGTGCTTGGCGATGCCGTGGACGAGGCGACGCTCGAAGCCTGGCGCGCCGCCTATGCGCAGCTTGCCCAGATCATGATCGGGGCCGAGGCGAAGCTCTATGAAGGCGCGGCCTGGAGCGGCTATCGCCCGTTCGTCGTCTCGCGCAAAGTCGTGGAAAGCGACGAGATCACTTCGTTCTATCTGACGCCCACGGACGGCGCCCCCGCGGCGAGCTTCCAGCCGGGCCAATTCGTGACGGTGAAGCGCTACGTCGGCGAGCTCGGCGTGGATCAGCCTCGCCAATACAGCTTGTCCGATGCGCCGCACGGCAAGTGGCTGCGCATTTCGGTGAAGCGGGAAGGCGGCAACGAGGCGGTGCCCGCCGGCCGTTTGTCTACGCTGCTGCACGACGGCGTGGAAGAGGGCGCGATCGTGGAGGTGACGGCGCCGATGGGCGATTTCCGCCTCGATCGGTCGAAGTCGACCCCGGTTGTGCTGGTTTCCGGTGGCGTGGGTGTCACGCCGATGGCGTCGATGCTTTCGACGCTCGTCGCCGAGGGTAGCGAGCGCCGCGTCGCGTTCGTCCATGCGTGCCGCTCCGGCAACGTCCACGCGTTCAAAACGTGGCTCGCCGAGGTCGTGGCGACGCGCCCGAACGTGTCACGCGCGGTGTTCTACGAGGAAGTGGGCGCGGCCGACCGGGAAGGGGTCGATTACGACTTCGAAGGCCGCATCGACTTCGCGAAGATTGCCGAGCAAGCCGTCCTGCCCGACGCCGATTACTACCTCTGCGGCCCGATGGGTTTCATGGCGGCGCAGCGCGACGCGCTCGTGGCCCGTGGCATCGATCCCGCGCGCATCCACAGCGAGGTGTTCGGCACAGGCGCGCTTGCCTAAAGGCCGATCGGCGATCAAGGTCGCCGCAAGCGACCGTTCGTAATACAACGGGCCGCCAGCCCCGGGGGAAACCCCCTTGGGCTGGCGGCCCGTTTGTCATGGCGGGCTCGCCTCGATTTGAGTTAGTTTGCGAGTCAGTTGCCGCCGCCGCGTGCGATGCGCCGTTGCTTCACGCTCTGCGCCAATCCTTCGAGCACGGCGATGCTCTCATCCCAGCCGATGCATGCGTCGGTGATGCTTTGGCCGTAGGTGAGCGGGCAGTTGGGCTGCAAATCCTGGCGTCCTGCCACGAGATGCGACTCCACCATCACGCCGACGATGCGTTCGTCGCCCGCCGCGACTTGCCGGCCGATATCGGCGCACACCGGAATTTGGTTTTCGTGTTTCTTCGAGCTGTTGGCGTGACTCGCATCGATCATCAAGCGCGCCGCGAGCCCGGCGCGGCCGATGTCGGCGCAGGCCGCATCGACGCTCTGCGCGTCGTAGTTCGGTGTCTTGCCGCCGCGCAGGATCACGTGGCAATCCTCGTTGCCCGCGGTGGAGACGATGGCCGAGTGGCCGCCCTTGGTCACCGATAGGAAATGGTGCGGCTGCGAAGCTGCTTTGATCGCATCGACGGCGATCTTGACGTTGCCGTCGGTGCCGTTCTTGAAGCCCACCGGGCACGAGAGGCCCGATGCCAACTCGCGGTGAACTTGCGATTCGGTCGTGCGTGCGCCGATCGCGCCCCACGACACCAAGTCCGCGATGTACTGAGGGCTGATCATGTCGAGATACTCGGTGCCTGCAGGCAGCCCGATCTCGTTGATGCCGACGAGCAGTTCGCGTGCGGCGCGCAATCCATCGTTGATCTTGAAGCTGTTATCGAGGTACGGATCGTTGATGAGGCCTTTCCAGCCCACCGTCGTCCGCGGTTTTTCGAAGTAAACGCGCATGACGATTTCAAGCTCGTCGGCAAAGCGCTTGCGCTCGCCTACGAGCCGGCTCGCGTACTCGAGCGCGGCCTTGGGGTCGTGAATCGAGCACGGCCCGATGATGACGATGAGCCGATCGTCCATCCCGTGCAGAATGCGATGCATCGCGCGCCGCGCGCCGTAGATGAGATCGGAGACGCCCTCGCTACACGGAAACTCGCGGATCAAGTGCGCGGGCGGCGTGAGTTCTTTGAGTTCTCGAATACGGACGTCGTCGGTATTGTGCGGGGGCATGCTGCGGTTCTCCTCATCGGTTCGGTACGGTTTCGCCGGCGATCGACTGGGCCACGGCGAAAAAAAACCGCCAGGCTCGCTGGCGGTTTTTCGGGAATTCGGGTTTGCGTTGAGCGCTAACACCCCTCTCGATCCGCCAGCGGACTGAGATGCCAAAAGAAGTAAAAATAAAACTTCGTGGACATAGCAGGAGTGATGCTCATTATCAAAAGGTGCGTTTCACTTTATACGCCGGTTAAGCGCGGTCTGCAACCGTCAGGCCCGGAAAATGCGGGCGCCCCGCGCAAAATGACGCAGGGGCGCAAGAAATCCGCATGGGCGGCGGGCAGCCAGGCGGTCAGGCCGTTCCGCCCACGGTCAGATTGTCGATGCGCAGGGTGGGCTGGCCCACGCCCACGGGCACGCTTTGGCCTTCCTTGCCGCATACGCCGACACCCGTGTCGAGCGCCATGTCGTTGCCGATCATGCTCACATACTTGAGCGACTCCGGGCCGCTGCCGATCAAGGTTGCGCCCTTGACGGGGTAGGTGACCTTGCCGTTCTCGATCATGTAGGCCTCGGACGCCGAAAACACGAACTTGCCGTTCGTGATGTCGACCTGGCCGCCGCCGAAGTTGACCGCGTAAATGCCATGCTTCACCGATTCGATGATTTCCTGCGGCGCTTTATCGCCGGCCAACATGTACGTATTCGTCATGCGCGGCATCGGCAGCGCCGCGTACGATTCGCGCCGCGCATTTCCGGTGACCGGCATCTTCATGAGCCGCGCGTTGAGCGTGTCTTGGATGTAGCCCTTGAGCACGCCGTCCTCGATCAGCGTCGTGCATTGCGTCGGGTTGCCTTCGTCGTCGATGTTCAGCGAGCCGCGGCGGTTCGGCAGCGTACCGTCGTCGACGACCGTCACGCCCTTGGCCGCAACGCGCTCGCCGATACGTCCGGCGAACGCCGACGACCCCTTGCGGTTGAAGTCGCCTTCGAGCCCGTGGCCGATCGCTTCGTGCAGCAAGACGCCGGGCCAGCCCGGCCCGAGCACGACCGTCATGGTGCCGGCCGGGGCCGGGCGTGCTTCCAGGTTGACGAGCGCGGCTTTGACGGCATCGTCGACGTAGCGGGCCAGGATGTCGTCGGTGAAGTATCCGTAATCGAAACGGCCGCCGCCGCCGCCGCTGCCGATCTCGCGCCGGCCGTTCTGTTCGGCGATGACCGTCACCGATACGCGCACGAGCGGGCGAATGTCGGCCGCGAGCGCGCCGTCGCTGCGCGCGACGAGCACGACGTCGTATTCGCCGGCAAGCCCCGCCATCACTTGCGTGATGCGCGTATCGCGGCTGCGGGCCATCTGTTCGATGCGCTCGAGCAGTTTGACCTTCTCGGTCGCATCGAGCGAAGCGAGCGGATCGGCCGCCAAGTAGAGGTCGCGGCCCGTCACGCCCTTGAGCGACGAGGCTACTTGGATCTTGCGCTTGCCGCCGCCGGTTTTGGCGATCGAGCGCGTGGCATGCGCGGCCTGCGCGAGCGCTTCGGGCGAGAGATCGTCCGAGTATGCGAAGGCCGTGCGGTCGCCCGCGACGGCCCGCACGCCGACGCCTTTGTCGATGCTGAAGCTGCCCGACTTCACGATCCCTTCCTCGAGACTCCATGCCTCGCTGCGCGTCGCTTGGAAGTACAAGTCGGCATAGTCGACGCGATGCGTGAAGATGTCGGCGAGCGTGCGCGTGAGCCGCGCTTCGTCAAGGCCATAAGGGGTGAGCAGGACGTCTTTCGCGGTCGCTAGATTGCGGATGCCGGGTTCGATGAGATTCATGCGGTCGTTCGATGCCAAGAAGGTGTTAAGCAAGCGCGCTTTAAGCCAGCACGCGGTGGCGCCACGCAGGCAGGCTGCGTCTCACCTCGTCGATGCGTGCGCGGTCGATGTCGCCCGCTACCACGCCGGGGCCTTCGTCGAGCACAGCCATGATCTCGCCCCACGGGTCGATCAGCATGCTGTGGCCCCACGTGCGCCGGCCGTTTTCATGCGAGCCGCCTTGAGCCGCGGCGAGCACGTAGCACTGGTTCTCGACGGCCCGCGCGCGCAGCAGCATTTCCCAATGCGCGCGGCCCGTCGTATAAGTGAAGGCTGACGGCACGACGATCAGTGCGACATCGCCCATGCGCCGATAAAGCTCCGGGAATCGCAGATCGTAGCAGACCGACAGCCCCACGCGCCCGAACGGCGCGTCGAAGGTGCGAACCTCGCCACCGGGGCGGATCGTGCGGGCTTCGTCGAACGACTCCGTGCCTTTTTCGAAATTGAACAGGTGGATCTTGTCGTAGCGCGCTGTTTCCGTGCCGCTAGGGTCGAATACGAGCGTCGTATTGAGCACGCGCGTGGCGTCGGGCGCCGGCTCGGTGACGGCAAGCGGCAGCGTGCCGCCGATGATCCATACGCCGTGACGGCGCGCGCTGTCGGCGAGGAAGCGTTGAACCGGGCCGTCGCCGTACGTCTCGCGCACGGCCAGCTTGTCCGCATCCTTGTAGCCCATGAAACAAAAGTACTCGGGCAGCAGCACGAGCTGCGCGCCTTCGGACGCGGCCTGCGCGATGAGCCGCTCGGCTTGCGCGAGATTGCGCTCGCGCTCCGGCGTGCTGACCATTTGCAGCGCGGCGACGCGAAACGGAGTCGTAGGGGCAGGTCGATCGCTCATCAATTCGATATCGGATTGCTGCCGGGCAACCGGAGCGCGTGGCCCCGCGGGGAGGTCAGTGGCCCGTCGCCTCGGCCGGAGCAGCCATCTTACCCCGATCGGCCGTGAGTCGCTCGACGAGCGGATGCGACCATGACCCCGTTACCGAATAATCGTGCGCGAACGCGCGCGAGATCGACTGCGAAAGCGCGACATTGGCGACGAGTGCGCCCAAGCCGAGCAGCGGATTGACGACGGTCGCGGCGATGACGGCGGAGCCCGCGTTCAGCGTGGGCGTGAGGACCACGTGCAGATGCTGCGTCTCCTGAGCGAGATCGACGGAGCCCGATAGATCGGCCCGCATCGGCGCCGTCACGACGCGGAAGTCGTCCGTGCTGGCGATGCCGTCGGCGATCAGCGCCTTGCCGGTCACGCTCCGAAACGGCAACCCCTCGCCGATGACGTCGCGGAAGTTCAAGGTGAGCACGCGCGTCAGGCTCTGCAGGCTCAGCACGCCGAGCAGCTTGGCCACGGCCGGATCGACCTTGAGGATTTGGCCGTGATGCAGATCCATCGTGAAACGGCCGTTCAGCGTCGGGTAATCGATGGCGGTAGGGCCGCCGCGCCAGACGACCTTGCCCGCAAGCGTGCCCGCGCCCGCTTTCACCGTTCGCGGCAGACCGAAGCGGTCGAGCAGCGCGCCCGCATCCTCGACGTCGAGCTTGAAGTCGACGATCGTGCGGCGCGGCGTGTCGGCGGCCACCTCGCTGCCGAGCCGGCGCGAGGTGCGCCAGTTGGCCGTCGCGAGCAGGTGGGCGGCCGGGTTCGATACCTCGAGCTTGTCGACTTGCCAAACGGGCACACCGTCTTCGTCGACATTGCGCGCGTTCAAGGCGAGACGGCCGATGTCGTGCTGATGCACCTGCAAATCGTCGATGACGAGATCGATCGCCGGCATGTGTTCGTTCGCGCTCGGCGTGAGCTGCCCGAGCAATTCGTGCTCCACGGCCGCCGGGATGATGGCCTTCTGCAGTCGCGCGCGCAGTAGGCCGCCGGGGGAATCGGCGGCCCCGGGCTGCCAGGACAGGTTGCCCGCGAGTTCGCCCGAAGCGACGTCGGCTTGCCAGCGCGCATCCGCGTGCGTCGCATCGATCGCGACATTCGACCATTGGCGGTTCATGAGCTTGAGGGTTTTGAAGCGTGCCGCGATGCGGCTTGGCAGGAACGGCGATTGAACCGCCCCCGCGTTCTCCTCGTTGTCTTTTCCGCGAGGCATCCCGGCTGGCGCTTGCGCCGTCACGCCCGAATTCGCGGCCGCCTGCGCGTTCTGCATGCGGCTCGCGCGTAGCTCGTTGGCCAGGGCCCGCCAGGCGTCGGCGTCGAACGAGTCGGCCGCCAACGCCGCTGTGACGCCGCGCGGCGGTAGCTCGGCCGGTTCGCCGAGTCCCACCGCGCCTTGCAAGACGGTTAGCGGCGATGTGCCCTTGCCGTTTGCCGCTGCGCGCTCGACGACATAGGCGGCTTGCAGCGGGCCGAGGCGCAGATCGGCTCGCGCTCGGCCACTGACGCCCAGCGAAGCGGCTTCGCCGTTCGCCGCGCCGAGCGGCTTGACTTCGAACGAAAACGGCATCGGGGCGCCGCGCGGTTTGCCGAGCGGCGCCGGCAGATCGAGCGCGAGGCCCGACAGATCGGAATGGGCGGAAACCGTCGGCAGCGACCCGCGTGAACCGCGCACGTCGATCGCGTAGGGCGCGTCGCCCGAGAGGTGGCCGAGCAGCTGTGCGGCAGGGCCTTGCAGGTCCAACTGCCCCGTGCTGTCGGCGGCGATGCGCCCGGCGATGTCGAACGCATAGCTGCCGTTTTCGCGCAGCGCCCCGTTCGCGCGTATGTCGCCGCCGAGCCAGCGGCCCGCGACGCGTTCGAGTGCGAGCGTTTGCTTGGTGAAATGCACGCTACCCTTCAGGGCCTCGAGCGGCGGAAGTTGCGGCGCCGACAGCGTGTTGCCTTCGAGTCCCACCGTGCCTGCGACGCCCACGTGCGGCTCGTGCGCGCGGGGCACGGTTAGCGTGAGCGCCAGCGTGGCTGGGCCGCTTGCGCTCACCTTATCGCCGATATGGTCGGACATGCCGGCGAGGGCGCTGCGGTTGACATAGTCGAGCATGTCGCCGAGGGGGCCGTGGGCGTCCCCGTCGATGACGAGATCGGAGCCGTGGTTGCCGAGATCGTCGATGCGGCCCGCAACGCGGTTGATTGCGACGCGCTTGTAGCGCGCACGCGCGATGTCGAAGCGCAGCAAGTTCTCCTTCAACGTGAAGACGCCGTCGATCCCCTCGAGCGCGGGCCAAACGTCCGGCGTGCCGTTCTTGAGCGTTTTCAGCGGGTAGGGGGAGGGGTCGAATTTCCCACCGGAGAATGGCGCGACGATGCGAAAAATCCCTGCCTGCGGCTCGCGCGAGTAAGGAAATTTGTCTAGGCCGCCATGCACTTCGATCGTCGCGTTGCGCGCGACGCCGTCTTGCAGACCGTGACCCAAATAGTGACGCAGGTGCTCGCCGATGCTCGTGGGCAAGTAGCGCGGGATCATCGGCGCTTTGGCGCGCGCAATCGTCGCCTTCAAGTCGAGCGCGCCGCGACCGTGGCCGGGATTGGTGTAGGTGGCGGCCAGCGTGCCCGCCGTGTCGGCGTTCTCCAGGCTCAGTTCGGGCACCGTCACCGAGAACGCCTTGTGCGCTTCGCCCGGCGCACGGGCGGGGCTGACCGTCCAATTTCCGCGCGCGCGCAGCCGGTCGAAGGTGAGCCGCGGGTCGTCGAATTCGCCGGGAATCGTGACGGTGGCGTTGACGGTGTCGATCGTCAGCTCGCCGTGCCGCTCGTCCGCATCGATGCTGCCCCAAAGGTTCTCGAAGCCCGGCAGGCCCGCTCGCGGATGGCCGGCCGGCGAAAGACCGTGGGGCGGCTCCTGCGCGGCGAGGCTGATGCCCTGCAGGTCTCCCTTGAAGCGGTAGCGCACGACCGGCGCTTGACCTGCGACGCGCTCCTCGCTGGCGGCCTGCGCACTTTCGGGGCGGGCGCGTTCGACGGCGATCGTGTAATTGGCGACCATGCCGCGCGGATCGAAGCGCACGAGCTCGTCTAGAAAACGGCGCGGAACGGGCAACGCACGGCTGAACTCCGCGAGAATGCCGAGGTCCACGCGATCGCCCGTCACGCTCATCAGTTGACCATGCTCGATCGTCGGCACCCGGTATCGCCCGGTCAGCGTAGCAAACGTGAGCGTGCGAGAAACGGGCGTGCCGTCGGCGAGGGGCGGCTGCCCGAGCTCGGCGTGTAGATCCGTGAGCCGCAGCTTGTAGTCGCGCTGCGCCTGGATCTGCAGCGCCCAACCGAAGCGGGCGACCGGCATGTCGAGCTTGGGCTGCGTCGGACGCACGCGCAATGCGATGTCCGAACCTTGTAGCGCGCCATGCGCCGAGAGAATGTGCCCGTCGCCGAATTGTGCCCAGATCGCGTTGTCGACCTGCCCCGCATAAGTCTTCACGGGCAGCTTCACATACGCGGCGAGCATCGGCAGTTCAACCGGGCCCGTGGATAGATACGCCTGGCCCGTCCAATTTTGGGGCTTGCCGACGGCCATCAACGGCGTATGGCGAAAGCGCGCGCGAAAGTCGAGCGGGCCTTTGAGCAACGCGCCTTCGCCCGGGGCCTGAAGGGCGACCCGGTGCGTGAAACCGTCGTTGAGCATGGCGATGCGCACGTTGTGCAGCGCGAGCTCGGGCGCGCCGCGCTGCGCATCGCGCCAACGCAGCGTACCGCCGCGCAAGACGATCGCTCGTTGCGACAGCAGCCAGCTCGAGAACGTGTCGTTGCCGGTGTGCGTGGTCGGCACTTCCACGCCGCCCACCCATAGCGAGCCGTCGCGCTCGCGCGCCGCCAACACGTCGGGCCGCTCGATCACGAGGCTCGCGAGCGCCGGCTTGAGCCGTAGCAACGAGGCCCATGACAGGTTGGCGGTCGCATGGGGCACGGACAACGCGCGGTTGCCGCTTCTATCTTGGATAGTGAGACCGGTGACGTCGATCCCCGGCTCGAGCCCCGACCAGTACGGAGCGAGCTTGCCGATTTGCACCTGGACGTGTAGCCGTTGCGAAACGATCGCCTCGATGCGCGGGCGGAAATCGTCGATGCGCGGCAGCACGACGTAGCGCAGACCGATGAACAGGGCCGCGGCGACGAAGTAGACGATGAAGGCGACGGCCAGCGCGATATGCAGAATCCGGCGCAGCCGCCGATGTTCGTGACGCGCGTGTCCGGCAACGGCGGCTTCGGCGGATTCCTTGCTGTCGGACATACTGCGGCGAATCGGGGATGTGAATATGGTAGTTTGGCGTCTAGGACGACGAAATGTATCACAGCGGCCGGCGCGTACCCGCGTGGGTCTCGCATGCCGGGCGGATTCGGCGGGCTGCTCGCCAAGGCTTGCGGCAGGCGGGCACGCAGGGATCGTGCCCGCTCTCGCCCGTGGCCGGCGCTCGGCCGCGCGCCCATAGCCGCTACAACGAGCGAGCCATACCTTCTCATCTCTCATGACTGCTGCCGATCTGTTGAGTTCCGCTTATTCCTCTTACGTCGCGCGGGCCATCGCTGCGCGCCCAGCGCTTGCCGAGCGCATCGCCGCATGGGCCGGCGCGCCCGTCACGCGCGAGCGCATCGACGCGCGGCTGCGCGAGCTTGGCCTCGAGTATGGCGACGCGCGCGGAGAGGAGGCGCTGCGCTGCGTCTTGCGGCGCCTGCGCGCTGAAGTGTTTTGCGCGGTGATGGAGCGCGATCTGGGCGGACAGGCCGATATCGCCGAAGTGACGGGCACGATGACCGACTTGGCCGAAGCCGCGATCCAGCATGCGCTCGAGGTGTTGTCCGCCGAACTGGAAGCGCTCTACGGGGCGCCGCACTCGGCCGGGGGCGATCGGCTCACGCTCGGCGTCGTCGGCATGGGCAAGCTTGGCGGGCGCGAACTGAACGTGTCCTCCGACATCGATCTCATCTTCGTTTATGAAGACGACGGCGAGACGGCGGGCGGCAGTCGCGCCGCCATTTCTACGCAGGAGTTCTTCACTCGCCTCGGACGGCGCCTGATCGGCGCGCTGGCCGAGCCGACCGCCGACGGCTATGTGTTTCGCGTGGATATGCGCCTGCGCCCGAACGGTGACTCCGGCCCGCTCGTGTGCAGCCTGGGGATGCTCGAGGAATACTTCTACGTCCAAGGGCGCGAATGGGAGCGCTACGCGTGGATCAAGGGGCGGCTCGTCTCCGAGCAGCACAGCGACGCGGCCAAGCGGCTGGCGGACCAGCTCGAGGCGCTCGTCAAGCCGTTCGTTTATCGACGTTACCTCGACTTCGGCGTCATCGGCGCGATTCGCGCGTTGCATGCGCAGATTAGAGAGGAGGCGCAGCGTCGCGCCACCATGCGTCCCGACAAAGCCGACGACATCAAGCTGGGGCGAGGCGGTATCCGCGAGATCGAGTTCAGCGCACAGGTGTTTCAGTTGATACGCGGCGGCCAGGACGCGGGCTTTCGTATCCGCCCCACGCTGGCCGTGCTGCGTCATGCCGCGGCGCGGGGCCTGATTGCACCCTCCGTTTGCGCCGATCTGTCGAACGCCTATCGTTTTTTGCGGGAAGTGGAGCATCGCCTTCAATACCGCAACGACGCGCAGACGCACGCGCTGCCCGTCGATGACGATGAACGCGCTCGCTTGGCCGCCTCGCTGGGCTTTGCCGATTATGCCGAGCTGCGTGATGTGCTCGATGGCCACCGCGAACGCGTCGAGGCGCAGTTCGATCAGATCTTTGCCGACAAAGCGCGTGCGAACGGGCTCGCGGCCGGTGCCGGCGGCCGGGACGCCCGGGCGGGCGAGCTCTGGAGTAGCGCGCTCGAGGTCGAGGACGACACGCAGGATGAAACAGCGGTCGCACGTTTGAGCGCGGCCGGTTTCGGCGATGCAGCCGAGGTGTATGCGCGTTTGAGCGCGGTACGCCGCTCGTCGCGTTACCAGCGTCTGCCCGAGCGTAATCGCGAACGCTTCGACAAAATCGCGGCCCGCGCGCTCGACGCCTCGGCTGCGATGGAGCCGCCCGACAAGCGCGGTTCCACGCTCGCGCGCATGCTCGATCTGCTTGAAGCCGTGAGCCGCCGCGGCGCGTACCTGGCGCTGCTCAATGAATACCCGGCGGCGCTCGATCGCGTGCTGGCCGTGCTCTCGGGCTCGCGCTGGGCGGCCGGGTATTTGATCCGGCACCCGCAACTGCTCGACGAGTTGCTCGACGACGAAGCGATCGGCAGCCCGTTCGATTGGCCCGAGTTCAAGACCTCGCTGCGCGCGCGCTTGGCCGCCGCCGATGGCGTCGAGCAACAGATGGACATGCTGCGCCATGCGCATCAAGCCGAAGTCTTCCGCATCTTGTTGATCGATTTGGCTGGGCGACTGACGGTGGAGCAAGTCAGCGATCGCCTGTCGGAACTGGCCGATTCCGTGCTGGATGCGGCGATCGAGACGGTCTGGCAGCAGTTGCCCAAACGCCATCGAGAGACGCCTCGCTTTGCCGTCATCGCCTATGGCAAGCTGGGCGGGAAAGAGCTCGGCTACGCTTCCGATCTCGACCTCATTTTTCTGTACGAAGACCCTGACGACGCGGCGGCGGATATCTATTCGACCTTCACGCGCCGGCTCATTACGTGGCTGACGACGGCGACGGGCGCGGGCACACTGTTCGACGTCGATCTACGGTTGCGGCCGAACGGCGAATCGGGCTTGCTGATCACCGATCTCGACGCGTTCCGGCGGTATCAATTGCGCGAGGGCGACGCGGCCAACACCGCGTGGGTTTGGGAGCACCAGGCGCTGACCCGGGCGCGCTTTTGCGCGGGCGAGCCCGAGATCGGCCGCGAATTCGAGCGAATCCGCGAGCGCGTGTTGACGATGCCGCGGGAGGCCGCGCCGCTCGCGGCCGAAATCGTCGCCATGCGCGAGCGCGTGGCGGCGGGCCATCCCAACCGGAGCGAGTTGTTCGACGTGAAGCACGACCGCGGCGGCATGGTCGATATCGAGTTCATCGTCCAGTACTGGGTGTTGCTGCACGCGACGCAGGACCCCGAACTGGTGCGCAATACCGGCAACATCGCGCTATTGCGGGAAGTCGCTCGCTTCGGGCTCATGAGTCCTGAGGAAGCCGATACGGTGGGCGCCGCCTACCGTACCTACCGCAAACTGCAGCACCAACTGCGGCTCGACGGGATGGAGACGGCGCGGGTGCCGCATGCGCGCATCGAGCGTGAGCGCGACGCCGTGCTCAAACTCTGGCAGCGTGCATTTTCGTGAAGCGGCATCCAAAGCTCAAGCCGCGAGCATTTCCTTCGCGTGCCGGCGCGTCGTGGCGGTGATCTCCAGGCCGCCGAGCATTCGGGCGACCTCCTCGACGCGGCTCGTGTGATCGAGCGCGATCACGGTCGATAGCGTCGCGCCTCCGTCGGCAGCCGCCTTGACGACTTGGAAGTGATGATCGCCGCGCGCCGCGACTTGCGGCAGATGCGTCACGCAGAGCACTTGCCTGTCGCGTCCCAATTGATGCAACAGGCGTCCGACGACTTCCGCCACGCCACCGCCGATGCCGGTATCGACCTCGTCGAAGATCAACGTGGGCGTGGGGCTAGCGGCGCTGGCAATGACCGCCAGCGCGAGGCTGATGCGGGCGAGTTCGCCGCCTGAGGCGACTTTGGCAAGCGGCCGCAGGGGAACGCCGGCATGGCCGGCGACGCGAAACTCGACCTGTTCGAGCCCGTGCGCGCTACCTTCGGCGAGCGGCACGAGCGCGACCTCGAAGCTGCCGCCGGCCATCGATAACTCCTGCATACCGGTCGTGACCGCCGCCCCGAGCGCCTTGGCAGCTTTGGCCCGCGCCTTCGACAACTGCTTGGCTTCGGCCATATACGCTTGGCGCGCTTTGTCGACGGAGGCGGTGAGCGCGTCGAGATCGGCTGCCGCATCGAGCGCCGCCAGTTGTGCGCGGCGCGCCTCGTGTTCTTGCGGCAACGTCTCCGGTTGCAGGCGGAATTTGCGCGCGAGCGAATGCAGCGCATCGAGACGTTGCTCGACTTGGGCGAGACGGTCCGGATCGAGGTCCAGGCGCTGGGCGTAATGCGTGAGCGAATAGACGCCTTCGCGCAGTTGGATTTCGGCCGGCTCGAGCGCGGCCAGGGCATCGTCGAGCGCCGGATCGATTTCGGCGAGATCGCGCAGCTTCGAGATGAGCGAGCCAAGCTGGCCCACCATGGCGCCATCGGCCTCGGACAGTGCGTCGAGCGCACTGCGCACGCCTTCGATCAAATTGGCCGAATGGGCGAGCCGCCGGTGTTCGGCGCCGATCTCCTCCCACTCTCCGGGTTGCGGCGCGAGCTTATCGAGCTCGGCGAGCTGCCAGGCTAGGCGCTCGCGCTCGAGTTGCAGTTCCCGGTCGCGCGTGAAGGCGAGTTCGAGCGCTTGCGCCGCGTCGCGCCACGCGCGGTGAGCCCGCGCGACGCCCGCCGCGATCGAGGTCAAGCCCGCGTGCGTGTCGAACAGCGCGCGCTGCGCGTCGGGCCGCATCAGCAGTTGGTGCGCATGCTGGCCGTGGATGTCGACCAGCATCTCGCCCACCTCGCGCAGTTGCGCAAGCGTTGCCGGGGTGCCGTTGATGAAAGCGCGCGAGCGAGCGTTGGCGTCCACCACGCGGCGCAGCAGCACGCGGCCCTCGTCGTCAGCGCCGGCCGGCTCGCCGCCGAGCGCGTGATCGTGAAGCCAGCGCGCGACCTCCGGGCCGGTTTCGAACTCGGCCGTCAAATCGGCGCGGGCGGCGCCCGTGCGAATGACGTCGGCGTCCGCGCGTGCGCCGAGCGTCAGTGCGAGCGCGTCGATGAGAATCGACTTGCCGGCGCCGGTCTCGCCGGAAAACACGGTGAAGCCGCGGTCGAACTCGAGATCGAGCGCGGCGACGATAACGAAGTCGCGTATCGAGAGATGGCGGAGCATGGGAGTCGGATTAACGGCTTTTTTTAGAGAGCGCCGGGCAGCGTCGGGACGGCGCGGCTACACGGCGTTTGCATCGTTGCCTTCCTCGTCGGACGGGTGCTCGTTCCAGTGGAGCTTTTGCCGCAGCGTTGCATAGTAGCTGTAGCCGACGGGGTGAAGGAACGGCACGGTATGCCGCGAGCGGCGCACCTCGATCGTGTCGTTGAGCTTGAGCGCGGTGAACGACTGCATATCGAAGTTCACGTTCACGTCGCGCCCGCCGATGATCTGAATGCCGACGTTGCAGTCGTCGGGCAGCACGATGGGGCGGTTCGACAGCGCGTGCGGGGCGATGGGCACCAGCACGAGGCCTTGCAACTGCGGATGCAGGATCGGCCCTTGCGTGGATAGCGCGTAGGCGGTCGAACCTGTCGGCGTCGCGACGATGAGCCCGTCCGAACGTTGGTTGTACATGAAACGACCGTCGACCGACACGCGCAATTCGGCCATGCCGGAGAAGCCGCTGCGATTGACGACGACGTCGTTGAACGCGAGCGCGTGATAAATCGGCTCGCCCTCGCGCACGATGCGCGCCTCGAGCAGCGTGCGCTCCTCGCGCTCGAAGCTGCCGGCCAGCATTTGCGGCACGCGCTGGCTCATTTCGGACACCGGGATATCGGTGATGAAGCCCAAACGCCCCAGGTTCACGCCGATGAGCGGCGTGCGATACGGCGCGAGCTGGCGGCCGATGCCGAGCATCGTGCCGTCGCCGCCCAGGATGACGGCTACGTCGGCGCGGGCGCCGATCTCGGCGGCCGTGAGCGCGACGTAATCGGTCACCCCGAGATCTTTCGCCGTGTCGGCCTCGAACACGACTTCGAAGCCACGCTTGGCGATGCAGGCGGCGAGCGCCGTCAGCGGCTCGCCGATGCCTGGGGTGTTGCTGCGCCCGACGAGCGCGACGGTCTTGAATTGGCTGCCAATTTCCATGCCGGCATTACACCATAGCTGGGAGTCGAAAAGAACCTTCGTCGTGGGGGTGTGGGCCGGCACAACGGGGCGCTCGTCCCGCGCCGGCGATTTGTCGCTAGAATGGCGTTGTCCCGAAAAGACGCCGGCGGCCTGGCGCGCCCGTCGCCGGTGCGGCGTTGCACGTGTCCGGCTCATTGATCGAGCGCGGTGCGCGGGCGAACGTTCGAGCGTCGCCCAACGCTCGCCGGGGGGCTCGCCGTTTGGCTAAAATTTTGCGTCATGCTAGAACCCCGCGCACAAACTCTCCTCAAAACGCTGATCGAGCGCTATATCGCCGAAGGTCAGCCAGTCGGCTCGCGCACGTTGTCGCGGTACTCGGGGCTCGAACTGAGCCCGGCCACGATTCGCAACGTGATGTCGGATCTCGAGGAGCTCGGGCTCGTCGCGAGCCCGCATACGTCGGCCGGGCGCATCCCGACGCCGCGCGGTTACCGGCTGTTCGTCGACACGATGCTGACCGTCGAGCCCGTGGAGGACGACCAAGCGGTCGAACGCGCGGTGCGCAAGACGCTCAAGCCAGGCGAGCCGCAGAAGGTGGTCGCGGCCGCCGCGAGCGTCTTGTCGAACCTGTCGCAATTCGCCGGCGTCATCATGACGCCGCGCCGCAGCCACGTGTTCAAGCAGGTCGAGTTCATGCGCTTGTCGGACAAGCGCATCTTGCTCATCATCGTGACCCCCGAAGGCGACGTGCAAAACCGCATGATGGCGACCCAGCGCGACTATTCGCCTTCGCAGCTCATCGAAGCCTCCAACTACATCAACGCGCATTTCGGCGGGCTTTCGTTCGACGAAGTGCGCCGTCGCCTGCGCGAGGAAATCGACCAGCTGCGCGGCGATATGACCGCGCTCATGCATGCGGCCGTCACCGCCAGCACGGAGGAAAGCGACGATAGCGAGACTGTGCTGATCTCGGGCGAGCGCAACCTGCTGGAAGTGGCGGATCTGTCTTCCGATATGGCGCGCTTGCGCAAATTGTTCGACGTATTCGACCAAAAAACGAGCCTCCTTCAATTGCTCGACGTATCGAGCCACGCGCAAGGCGTGCAGATTTTCATCGGCGGAGAATCGACGCTCGTGCCGATCGAGCAAATGAGCGTCGTGACGGCGCCCTACGAGGTGAACGGCAAGATCGTCGGCACGCTCGGCGTCATCGGGCCCACGCGCATGGCCTATAACCGCGTGATTCCGATCGTCGACATCACGGCGCGCCTGCTTTCCACCGCGCTCAGCCAGCAATAAGCCGCGCTGCGCTCCCGCGGGCGCCGGCTCGATTTATGCGTATGGTGCGCTCGTTCGAGCGCGCCGGCCATCGGCCGGACGGCCGAAGCGACCGCTCATAGGGGCGCCGCTATAATGGCCCTCACGTTCAGTTCACCCAAGCCGGGCCGCTTCGTTGCCGCTCGTCGCCTAGCCCTCGGGCGCCTTATACCGCACATGCGTTTCGACCTCGAGTTGCCGTCGCAGCCTGCTACTTCGCATCGCGTCGCGGTGCTATTGATCAATTTGGGCACGCCCGACGCGCCCACCCCGCGTGCCGTGCGGCGCTATCTCGCCCAGTTCTTGTCCGACCCGCGCGTCGTCGAAATCCCGGCGCTGGTTTGGCAGCCGCTGTTGCGGGGGGCGATTTTGCCGCTGCGCGGCCGTTCGTCGGCGAAAAAGTACGCCTCCGTCTGGATGCAGGAGGGCTCGCCGCTGCGCGTATACACCGAGAAGCAGGTCGAGGCGTTGCGCCAACTGCTCCATGTCAACGGCTACCCGGTAATCGTCGATTACGCCATGCGCTATGGCACGCCCAGCATCGGCGCGATGCTCGGCCAGCTCAAATTGGCCGGCGCCGAACGTGTGTTGTTGATGCCGATGTATCCGCAATACTCGTCCTCGACCACGGCCACGGCTTTCGACGCCGCATTTGCCGCCCTCGGGCGCATGCGTAACCAACTCGAAGTGCGCACGGTGCGTCACTACGCCGATCATCCGGCGTATATCGCGGCGTTGGTCGAACAGGTCCGGCGTTACTGGGCCGCGCATGGCCAGCCGGATTTCGCGGCCGGCGACAAACTCGTACTGAGTTTTCACGGCGTGCCCAAACGTACGCTCGACTTGGGCGATCCTTACCACGATCAGTGCCGCACCACGGCGGCGTTGTTGATGACGGCGCTTGGGCTGACGCCTACCGAGTGCCGCGTGACGTTCCAGTCGCGCTTTGGCCGCGCCGAGTGGCTGCAGCCCTACACGGTCCCGACCTTGCGCGAATTGGGTGCGGCTGGCGTGCGCCGGGCCGACGTGTTTTGCCCCGGCTTTACGGCCGATTGTCTCGAGACGATCGAAGAAATCGGCCTCGAGGTCCGCGATGAATTCTTGCACGCGGGCGGGAAAGAATTTCACCGCATCGCGTGCCTGAATGCCTCGCAGGCATGGATCGCGGCGTTGGGCGAAATCGTTTTCCAGCAACTCCAAGGCTGGCCGGTACAGGCGGGCGTTCCGGTCGGGATGTCGGCGTGATCGGCGCCACGGGCGCGGCGCAGGCAAGCTCGTTGCGTGCCATCGCGCGCGCTTGGGCGGTTTCCTTTTCGTTTTTGCACTTTCATGAATCACAAGATTTCGACTGAACCCGACGCCCGCATGCGCATAGACAAGTGGCTATGGGCTGCGCGCTTCTTCAAAACGCGCTCGCTGGCGGCCGATGCTGTCGAGAAAGGGCGTGTGCGCATTGCCGGCGCGACTGTCAAGCCGGCAAAAGACGTCCGCGTGGGCGATCTGGTTCAGGTCGAGATCGAGCGAATCGTATGGGAAGTGCGTGTGCTGGGGATTTGCGACGTGCGCGGCCCGGCGGCCGTCGCGCAAACGCTTTACGCGGAAACGCCGGAGAGCCAGACCAAGCGAGCCGCGGAGGCCGAGCGGCGCCGGACCTATCGCGAGCCCGCGGCGGCCCTGCAGGGACGGCCGACCAAGCGTGACCGGCGCATCATCGACAAGCTTTCGGGTGGGGATTGAACAGGCTGTCGATGGTTGCGTGGGCGCCGCCGTATTCCGTCATACAGTCGGTCAATGCGCCGGACAGGCAGATGGTCGTGGTTCCCGCAACGAGTACCAATGCGACCACCGCGACGGCAAAGGTCAGTTTCACGGTACTCCCCTTCGGAGGAAGGCGATACGGACACGAACGTTTCGGATGGGCAGGGCTGGCGCATTTCGCCGCCGGCTTGGCCGGAACGCGAAACGCTTGAAACCAGTTTAGGGCAAACCAGGATGGTGCTCAACGCCCATTTGCGGCCGACGCGGTAACCGGTGTTACCGTTCGTTTCCGCCATGCTCAAATGGTGCAAAAAACGGGCAGGGGGCTTGAAAAGTCCGGAGGGCGTCCCCAATTGCCCACGCGACGCGCGGTAGTGCGGTTGTTCGCGGTCGGACGTCGGCAACGGTCGTCGAGCATTTGAGCTGCGGCGGCTCGCTCGGCCCACACCGCGGATCGACCGGCTACCACTTCGATTTCACTTTTTGGACGATTTCAGCGACATGGAACCTACGCAAGACAATCCGGCCAGCCAATCCCAGCAAGCTCCCGAAGGAGCGGGGCAACAACCGGCGGCCGAGAACGTCGCAGCGCAAACCGCCGCTGCGCAAGCCGAGCCGCTCGACGCTGTCGGCACTGCCGATGCCGCGCTGGCCGATGCCCAAGCGAAGCTCGCGGCGCTCAACGAGGACTTTCTGCGGGCGAAGGCCGAGACGGAAAACGTGCGCCGCCGCGCCGCGGAAGACGTGACCAAAGCACGCAAATTTGCGATCGAAAGCTTCGCCGAACACCTTCTGCCTGTGCTCGATAGCCTCGAAGCCGCACTGGCGGATACGTCCGGCGACGCGGCCAAGCTGCGCGAAGGCGTCGAATTGACGCTGCGCCAGCTGTCGAGCGCGATGGAAAAAGGGCGCGTCGTTGCCGTCAATCCCCTCGGCGAGAAATTCGATCCGCATCGCCACCAGGCGATCTCGATGGTGCCCGCCGAACAAGAGGCGAACACGGTCGTCTCCGTGCTGCAAAAGGGCTACGTCATTGCCGATCGCGTGCTTCGGCCCGCGCTCGTCACCGTCGCGCAGCCGAAGTAAGCACGAGGCGCCGGCCCGAAGGACCCATGATGGGTGCGCCCGAGGATTCGCGGCAGCCCTGGATGCGACAAGGGCAAGAATCGAAAAAATCGGATGACCGCATGGGTGTTAGGGGCTTGAAATCGATGCGGCGGCACTCACCTTGAGTGCAGGTATGAATTGAGCGGGCGGCCACGCGAACGGAGCGCCGTCTCGTCGAAGCGATCGGATATCTAGGAGATTACGAAAAATGGGCAAGATTATCGGTATCGACCTCGGCACCACGAACTCGTGCGTGGCGCTGATGGAAGGCAACCAGGTGAAAGTGATCGAGAACTCGGAGGGCGCACGCACGACCCCGTCGGTCATCGCCTACATGGACGACAACGAAACGCTCGTCGGCGCGCCGGCCAAGCGTCAGTCGGTGACGAATCCGCGGAACACGCTGTTCGCGGTCAAGCGCCTGATCGGCCGCCGCTTCGAAGAAAAAGAAGTGCAGAAAGACATCGGCCTGATGCCGTACAAGATCGTCAAGGCCGAGAACGGCGACGCCTGGGTCGAAGCGCACGGCCAGAAACTCGCGCCGCCGCAGATTTCGGCGGAAGTGCTGCGCAAGATGAAGAAGACGGCCGAGGACTACCTTGGCGAGCCGGTCACGGAAGCCGTGATCACGGTGCCGGCCTACTTCAACGACAGCCAGCGTCAAGCCACGAAGGACGCAGGCCGCATCGCGGGCCTCGAAGTCAAGCGCATCATCAACGAGCCGACGGCGGCAGCGCTCGCGTTCGGCCTCGACAAAGCCGAAAAGGGCGACCGCAAGATTGCCGTGTATGACCTCGGCGGCGGCACGTTCGACATTTCGATCATCGAGATCGCCGATGTCGACGGCGAGATGCAGTTCGAAGTGCTGTCGACGAACGGCGACACGTTCCTCGGCGGTGAAGACTTCGACCAGCGCATCATCGATTACATCATCGGCGAGTTCAAGAAGGAGCAGGGCGTCGATCTGTCCAAGGACGTGCTCGCGTTGCAGCGTCTGAAGGAAGCCGCGGAAAAGGCGAAGATCGAACTGTCGTCGAGCCAGCAGACCGAAATCAATCTGCCGTACATCACGGCCGATGCCTCGGGTCCGAAGCACTTGAACTTGAAGATCACGCGCGCCAAGCTCGAAGCGCTCGTCGAGGATCTGATCGCGCGCACGGTCGAGCCGTGCCGGATCGCGATCAAGGATGCCGGCGTGAAAGTCGGCGATATCGACGACGTGATTCTCGTCGGCGGCATGACGCGTATGCCGAAGGTGCAAGACACCGTCAAGGAATTCTTCGGCAAAGAGCCGCGCCGCGACGTGAACCCGGACGAAGCCGTGGCGGTCGGCGCCGCGATCCAAGGGCAAGTGCTCTCGGGCGATCGCAAGGATGTGCTGCTGCTCGACGTGACGCCGCTTTCGCTCGGCATCGAAACGCTGGGCGGCGTGATGACGAAGATGATCAACAAGAACACCACGATTCCGACGAAGCACTCGCAGGTGTATTCGACAGCGGACGACAACCAATCGGCCGTGACGATCAAGGTGTTCCAAGGCGAGCGCGAGATGGCCGCGGGCAACAAGCTGCTTGGCGAGTTCAACCTCGAAGGCATCCCGCCCGCGCCGCGCGGCGTGCCGCAGATCGAAGTGACGTTCGACATCGACGCGAACGGCATCTTGCACGTCGGTGCGAAGGATAAGGCGACGGGCAAGGAAAACAAGATCACGATCAAGGCGAACTCGGGTCTGTCCGAAGCCGAAATCGAGAAGATGGTGAAGGATGCCGAGGCGAATGCCGAGGAAGATCACCGTCTGCGCGAGTTGGCCGATGCCCGGAACCAAGGCGATGCGCTCGTGCACAGCACGAAGAAGGCGCTGACCGAGTACGGCGACAAGATCGAGGCCGGCGAGAAGGAGAAGATCGAGTCGGCGCTCAAAGAGCTGGAAGAGTCGCTCAAGAGCAGCGCGGCCGATAAGGCCACGCTCGAGGCGAAGATCGAAGCTGTCGCCACGGCGTCGCAGAAGCTCGGCGAGAAAATGTACGCCGACATGCAAGCGCAGGGCGCCGCGGGTGCGGCGGCCGGCGGGGCATCGGCGGGCGCGGCCGGCGCAAGCGCGGGCCAAGGCTCGAGCAAGCCCGAAGACGACGTGGTCGACGCCGAGTTCAAGGAAGTGAAGAAGGACTGACCGACGGCTGCGGTATCGCGCCGTGAGGCGGCGGGCGCTTGCTTCTCGATTCGTTCTCGATCGAGAGAAGCGCTTGCCGAACCAACGCCTGGCGGGCCCTTCGGGTTCTCCGGGCACATTTGTTTTATCGAGGGCGGGGCTTGGGGCCGGTGGATGCGGCCGTGTGGCGCCCGCCTAACGAGTCGCAAGACTCCACAGTATGCAAAAGGAGCGGTCGCGCCCCAAAGCGCGAGCCGGCGGTATACCGATGGCGAAACGGGATTACTACGAGGTTCTGGGCGTTGCGAAGAACGCGGGCGACGACGAGATCAAGAAGGCGTATCGCAAGCTCGCGATGAAGTACCACCCCGACCGCAACCCGGACAACAAGAATGCGGAAGAGAATTTCAAGGAGGCGAAGGAAGCCTATGAAATGCTCTCCGACGCGCAAAAGCGCGCAGCGTACGACCAATACGGTCACGCGGGCGTCGACCCGAACATGGCCGGTGCGGGTGCGCAGGGTTTTGGCGGCTTCGCCGACGCGTTCGGCGACATCTTCGGCGACATCTTCGGCCAGGCGGCCGGTGGCGCGGCGCGCGGGCGCGCCGGTCCGCAGGTGTATCGCGGCGCCGATCTGCGCTACAGCATGGAGATCACGCTCGAGCAAGCCGCGCACGGTTGCGAAACGCAGATCCGTGTGCCGAGCTGGGTCTCGTGCGAGATTTGCCACGGCTCCGGCGCCAAGCCGGGCACGAAGCCCGAGACTTGCCCGACCTGTGGCGGCTCCGGCGCGGTGCGCATGTCGCAGGGCTTTTTCAGCATTCAGCAAACCTGCCCGAAGTGCCATGGCAGCGGCATGTACATCCCCGATCCCTGCACGAATTGCCACGGCGCGGGCAAGGTGAAAGAGACGAAGACGCTCGAGGTCAAGATTCCTGCCGGGATCGACGACGGCATGCGCATTCGCTCGTCGGGCAACGGCGAGCCGGGCGTGAACGGCGGGCCGCCGGGCGATCTGTACGTCGAAATCCACATCAAGCAGCACTCGGTGTTCGAGCGCGACGGCGACGATCTGCATTGCCAAATGCCGATCCCGTTTACGACGGCGGCGCTTGGCGGCGAGATCGAAGTGCCGACGCTCGCTGGGCGTGCGACTTTCACGGTGCCGGAAGGCACGCAATCGGGCAAGACGTTCCGCCTGCGCGGCAAGGGCATCAAGGGTCTGCGCGCGAGCGTGCCGGGCGACTTGTACGTTCATGTGCAAGTCGAAACGCCCGTGAAGCTGACCGATACGCAGCGCGACCTGCTCAAGCAGTTCGAGAAGTCGCTCGTCGAAGGCGGCCCGCGCCACAGCCCACAGAGCAAGAGCTGGTTCGATCGCGTAAAGAGTTTCTTCGATTGACGGGTTTATCGACCGAGCGGGCCGTTGCATGATGCGCCTTCGCACAGCGCCGATGGAAGGGTAGATGAACGCAGGAACACGCAGCGCGCTTTTCGCGCTGCTCGACGATTGCGACGCGAGCGACGCGGCCGCCACGAGCCGCCTTTACACGGGGTTTGTCCGCGAGCACATCTGCACCGACGTCGCGATGCTCGATGCCGTCTGCGCGGCGGCCGAAGGCGAGATGCGCGAGGGCCTGCACGCGGTCGTGTTGGGCGACTACGAGTTCGGGCGCGATCTCGAATTCGGCGGGCGAACCGCCGCGCATGTGGCCGTTCGCCGGCAGCGGGGCGATGCCTCGCTCCGCTTTTTGTTGTTCGAACGGTGCGAAAAGCGCTCGCGCGATGAGGTCGATGCATGGCTGGCCCAGCTCGACGCGCAGGCGCAGCGCGCCGATGATCCTGCCCGGTCGGTCTCTGCGGCCACATCCACGCCGGCGCCCCACGATGCGCCGTTGCCGGCGCCGTCGGTGGCTGGCGCGGCCAATATCGTCGAAAGCGTGACGCCCAAAGCGTTCACCGCCGCGATCGCCGCAGTGCATGATGCGCTGCGTGCCGGCGAGTCTTACCAAATCAACTACACCTATCGCCTGACCTTCGACGCATTCGGATCGCCCGTCGGGCTGTATCGGCGGCTGCGTGTGCGGCAGCCCGTGCGCTATGGCGCGCTCATCGCGCTGCCGGGCGACGAGTGGGTGCTCTCTTGCTCGCCGGAACTTTTCGTGGAAAAAGCGGGCGAGCGCTTGCGCACGCGGCCGATGAAGGGCACCACGGCACGCGGGACGTCGCCTGCCGACGATGCGCGTGCGAAGGCGTTCCTCGGCGCCGACTCGAAAAACCGCGCCGAAAACCTGATGATCGTCGACCTGCTGCGCAACGACGTTTCGCGCGTCGCCCAGACAGGCTCGGTCTGCGTGCCGGCGTTGTTTTCCGTCGAAGCGTATCCGTCGATCTGGGCGATGACGTCGACGATCGAAGCAAACCTGCGCGAACGTACCTCATTCGCCGACATCTTGCGGGCGTTGTTCCCCTGCGGATCGATTACGGGCGCGCCCAAGCATCGGACGATGCAACTCATCGACGAAATCGAGACGACGCCGCGCGGCCTCTATACCGGGATGATCGGGTGGGTCGACGCGCCGGGCACGTCGCCTGAGGGCGAGCCGTGCTGCGGCGATTTTTGCCTATCGGTTGCGATCCGCACGCTCACGCTCGGCGGCGCATCGCACGACGATGCCGGTGGCACGCGGCGCGGGACGATGGGTGTCGGCGGCGGCATCGTGCTCGACAGCGTGGCCGCGGACGAATACGCGGAATGTCGGCTCAAGGCGGCCTTTCTGACGGCCGCCGACCCAGGCTTCCAGATTTTCGAAACGATGCATGCGACGCGTGAAAACGGTGTTCGCTATCGGGACCTCCATCTGGCGCGGCTGGGCCGCAGCGCGGCCGCACTCGGGTTTCCGTTCAACGCCGATTCGCTGCGCGAACGCCTCGACGCGCATTGCGCAACTTTGCCCGCAGGCACGGCGCATCGCGTGCGGCTCGCACTGAGCAAGAGCGGCGAGATCGAGATCACGGGCGGCCCGCTCGCCGCCGTGGTCCGACTCGCGCAATCGGCAGCAGAGCGATCCGATGAATCGACGCCGGTCGGCGTCCTACTCGCGTGCGATCACGGCTTCGCCGCGACGCGCTCGCGTGAGTTTTTGCTGCGGCACAAGACCACCGCCCGTGCCGAATACGACCGGGCGTGGCGGTTCGCGGAAGCGAAGGGCGCCTTCGATATGCTGTTCTTCAACGAGCGTGGAGCGTTGACCGAGGGCGCTCGCTCCAATATTTTCGCCAAGCTCGACGGACATTGGTACACGCCGCCACTCGATGCCGGGCTGCTGCCGGGTGTGATGCGGCACGTGCTGCTCGAGGATCCGGCCATGCAGGCGCGCGAGCGAACCCTCACGCGCGAGGACTTGCTCTCCGCGCAAGCGCTCGTGATTTGCAATGCGCTGCGGGGTGCATTGCCGGCGCGGCTCATCGCCGGCTGCGCATAGCTGCAGCACGCCGCATCGACGCCTTTCCAACAGCCTCAGAAAACGTGCTCGGGTCCGGGAAACGTGCCGTCCTTGACCGCCTTCACATAGGCCTCGATGGCTGCGCCGATGCTCGGTGCGCCTGCCATGAAATCCTTCACGAAGCGAGCCGGCTTGCCGGGAAAGATACCGAGCATATCGTGCAGCACGAGCACTTGGCCGGAGCAGTCGACGCCTGCGCCGATGCCGATCGTCGGAATGGCGATGGCATTCGTGACGTTCGCCGCGACAGCCGGGGGCACGGCTTCGAGCACGAGCAACTGCGCGCCGGCGTCTTGCATCGCTTGGGCGTCGGCCAGCAGGCGCTTCGCCCCTTCGTCGGTTCTGCCCTGCACTTTGAAGCCGCCGAACGCGTGCACCGATTGCGGCGTCAGGCCCAGATGCGCACACACGGGCACGGAGCGCTCGACGAGAAAGCGAACGGTTTCGGCGAGCCACTCACCGCCCTCGAGCTTGATCATATGCGCCCCGGCCCGCATGAGTTCGACAGAGCTGGCGAACGCGTCCGCCGGCGTGCCGTAAGTGCCGAACGGCAAGTCGGCAACGATGAGGCCACGCGTCTGCGCGCGCGCGACGCAGGCGGTGTGATAGGCAATATCGGCGAGCGTTACGGGCAGCGTCGTGCTTTGACCTTGCAAGACGTTGCCGAGCGAATCGCCGATCAGCAGAACGTCGACGCCGCAGCGGTCGAGCAGTGCGGCGAAGCTTGCGTCGTAGCAGGTGAGCATCGCGATCTTTTCGCCGGCTTCACGCATTGCTTGCAGTTTCGGCACGGTGATTTTCGGCCGATTGGAGTCCTGCAAATAAGTCATCGGAAGTCTCGTATTCGGGAAGAGGACATCATCGGCGCGGCGCGCCATCGGGCCGGATATTACTCGGCTTTGACGAAGCTCGTCTTGCGCCCGCGCATCGTCTCGATTTGCTCGAGCAGCAGCGCAAAGTCGGCGTCCGATTCGAGCAAGTTCAGATGCTCGGTGTTGATGGTCAACACGGGGCTTTCGTCGTAGTGATAGAAGAACTGGTCGTAGGCGTCGCTCAATTGGCGTAGGTACGCCTCGGAAATTCGACCTTCTTCCGCACGGCTGCGCTTTTCCACGCGGGCGTGCAGCGTCGGCGCGCTCGCTTGCAAATGGATCACGAGATCCGGGGCGCTCGCTGCGCTCGTATCGATCGGCGCGGTCAGCGCTTGATAGAGCCGCCACTCGTCGTCCGAGAGCGTAAGACGCGCGAATATCGCGCTTTTCTGCGGGATGAAATCGGTAATGACGGCAACGCCCTGGGCGAGCAACTCCGCCGTTTGACGGCTTTCTTCCGCGCGCTGCAGCGCAAATTGGAGCTCGGTCGCGAGCGCGTAACGCGGCATGTCGCCGTAAAAGCGCGCAAGGAACGGATTCGCCTCGGGCCGCTCGAGCATCGTGCGCACCGGCCAGCGTTCGGCAAGCCGGTGTGCGAGCGACGTCTTGCCGGCGCCGATCGGGCCTTCGATGGCGATGTAGCGGTGCAAGGCGCGTAGATCCGGCGCTGTCACGGTCACAGGCGTTGCGTTCATCGACCCCCCGTCTTGCCGGCGCCCGTTGCGGCCGACTTCGCTGTGGCCGCTGCCGCGTCGGTGGCGGCCTCGGCAGCCGCTACGCTCGCCGCCGCGTCGATTTTCGGGCAGCAACAGGTTTTCACTTTCTCGATGCGCTGATGCGCTGCCGCGGGCAGCAGTGCATCGGCGCGCCCGTGACCGGGGATCGAAATGTCCGGATCGATCTCGATCAGCGGCACGAGCACGAATGCACGCTCGAATGCGCGCGGATGCGGAACGACGAGATCAGGCAAATCGATGCAGGCATCGCCGTAGAGAACGATATCGAGGTCGAGCGTGCGCGGTGCATTGTGGAACGGGCGCTCCCGGCCGAATTGATGCTCGATTCGATGACAGAGCGCGAGCAGCGCTTGGGCGCAGAGCGACGTCTCGAGTTTGACGACGAGGTTGTAGTAATCGTCGCCGTCCGCGTCGATCGGCGCGGTGCGGTAAAGGCTCGATTTCGCGAGCACGGTGATGGTGTGCTGCTGGGCGAGGCAGACGACCGCATCCTTCAGGGATTGGCGAGCATCCCCGAGGTTCGCGCCTAGACCGAGATAAGCAACCGTCATGGCATGGCTTCCTACGACTTCATGACTTGGCAATTTTTCGCAATCGCCCGGCGCGCCGCCGCCGGGTCAGTCCTCTTGCGGACGCGGCGCGGTCTCTGCGCCCGCCGATTCCGCTTCGCCGGGCGAGCGAGCGCGTCCACCGCGGCGCCGCCGTTTGCGCGGCGCCCGCTCGCGGCCGCCTTGCGATAGCAGTGCTTCGCGTTCGGCCGCATTGCCTTCGATGAAGGCGCCCCACCATGCGCCGATGGCGGGATCGAGTTCGCCCGATTCGCACCGTAATAAGAGGAAATCATAACCCGCTCTAAATCTTTGGTGTTCGATGAGCTTGAGCGGGCTGCGTCCGGAGCGTTTTTCGAGGCGCGACTGCAAGCCCCAGATTTCGCGCATGTCGGCCGAGAACCGCTTGTGGATCGCAAGCTTCTCGGTTTGCATCTCGAGGACGTCGTCCATCGCGTGATGGAGTGCGGGCACCGCATATTCGCCGCCGGCCTCGTATTGCTGCGCGCGCTGCTGGACGTCGTGCCAAAGTAGCGTCGCGAAGAGGAAGCCCGGCGAGATCGGCTTGCCGGCTTTGACGCGCGCGTCGGTGCTGTTCAGCGCGAGCGTAATGAACGATTCGCCATGCGGCTGTTCCAGCACGACGTCGAGCAGCGGCAGCAGGCCGTGATGCAGCCCTTCCTTGCGAAGCTGCTTCAAGCAGGCCAACGCGTGGCCCGACAGCAGCAGCTTGAGCATTTCGTCGAAGAGCCGAGCAGCCGGCACGTTGTGGACGAGATCGGCGAGCGGCTGAATCGGCGCCCGCGTGGCCTCGTCGATTTCGAAGCCGAGCTTGGCCGCGAAGCGCACGACGCGCAGCATCCGCACCGGGTCCTCCCGGTAGCGCGTGGCCGGATCGCCGATCATGCGCAACAAGCGGGCGCGGATATCGGCCATGCCGTTGTGATAATCGAGCACCGTTTGCGTCGCCGGATCGTAATACATGGCGTTGATCGTGAAGTCGCGCCGCGTGGCGTCTTCGTGCTGTTCGCCCCAGACGTTATCGCGCAGCACGCGCCCGCTCGCGTCGACGGCGTGGGTGCGGCGATCGAGTTCTTCACGGCGCAGGCGCTTGGGCGGCGCGGCGGACGCTTCGCCTTCCTCGGCGGGGGCCGGCTTCGGCGCATCCATGAGCGCGCGGAAGGTGGAGACCTCGATGATCTCTTGCCCGAATTGCACATGGACGATCTGAAAGCGCCGGCCGATCAACCGCGCGCGGCGGAACAGCCGCTGCACTTGTTCGGGCGTGGCATCGGTGGCGACGTCGAAATCTTTCGGGGCGATGCCCAGCAGCAAATCGCGCACGGCCCCGCCGACGATGAACGCGCGGTAGCCCGCCTGTTGCAACGTGTCGGTCACGCGTACCGCGTTGCGCGAGATCAGCGAGGGATCGATGCCATGGATGTCCGAGGACAGAATGACGGGCGCATCGGGTCCGGGCGCGGCTGCGTGCTTGTCGGTGCGGGCCTTTTTGCGACGCGGCGGCTCGGGTGCTTGATCGGCTAGATCGGCGGCGGCATCGGTCCAAACCGCTTCCTCGGCGAGCGAGTCGTCTCGGGCGGCCGCGTCCGTGTCTTGGCCGAATAGCTTGCGAATGAGTTTCTTGATCACGACGGTTGGAAAAGATCGAGGATGCGCCAGCCCTTTGCTTGCGCGTGGGCGCGGAGCGTGGCGTCGGGGTTGGTCGCGATCGGATCGGTGACTTTCTCGAGCAACGGGATGTCGTTGTGCGAATCGCTGTAGAAATAGCTGTGCTCGAAGTCAGCCCAGGTTTTGCCGAGCGAGGCGAGCCACGACTCGACGCGCACGATCTTGCCCTCGCGATAGCTCGGGGTGCCCATGCCACGCCCCGTGAACGGCGAATGCGGCTGGCCGTCGACGGTTTCGACTTCGCAGGCGATCAGCATGTCCACGCCGAAGGCATCGGCGATCGGGCGCGTGATGAATTCGTTCGTCGCGGTGACGATGCAGCACAGATCGCCCTTGTCTTGGTGTTCGCGCACGAGTTCGAGCGCAACCGGCACGAGGGCGGGCCGGATGACCTCATGCATGAACTGCTCGTGCCAGGCCGCGAGTTCGGCGCGCGAGCGATGCGCGAGCGGCGCGAGAATCGTCTCGAGATACGCGTGGATGTCGAGCTGGCCGCGCTTGTAGTCGGCATAGAAGCGGTCGATGTCACGCAGATAGCTTTCGGCATCGACGATGCCGAGCTTCACGATGAAGCGGCCCCATTCGTGGTCGCTGTCGGTCGGGATGAGCGTGTGATCGAGGTCGAAGAGTGCGAGGTTCGTCATGGAGCGCATTTTACTTGAAGCGGCTCGACGGGGCCGGCGAGCCTTCGGGGGCGGCGTCGGCGCCCGGCAAAGCAAGCATCGTGCGCAGCAGCGGCAGCGTAACGGCGCGCTTTTGCTCGAGCGAAAAGCGGTCGAGCGCGTCGAGCAGCGCCATGAGGCTCGGCATATCGCGCCGGAAGTGGGTGAGCAGGTACGCTGGGACGTCGTCGGCGAGCGCAATCCCGCGCTCTTTGGCCGCGTGCTTGAGCACCGCGCTCTTGCGCTCGTCGGGGAGCGGCGCGAGGTGAAAGACGAGGCCCCACCCGAGGCGCGTGCGCAAATCTTCGCGCACGGCGAGCCCGATCGGCGCGGCGTTGCCGGTGGCGACGAGGGCGCTCGTCGGATGGGCGCGCACCTCGTTGAACAAATTGAACAGGGCGATTTGCTGCGCGCCCGAGAGTCTGTCGCAATCGTCGACGGCGTAAATGGCTACGCTCGGATCGAACGCGAAAGCCGTCAACGCGCTTTGCGGCCCGAGGAACGAGGCGCGCCCGGGGGCGGCGCTATGCACCAGCGCCGACAGCAAATGGCTGCGGCCGCTGCCGGGCTCGCCCCAGACGTAGAACGTGCGATCGGCGAGCGGACCCGCCGCGAGCGCGCTGTCGAGCTCGGCGAGCCGCGCCACGAGTTCGGCATTGGCGCCGGCGAAGAAATTGTCGAATGTCGACGGCGGCGGCGTGCCTAGGTCGAGCGTCAATTGGCGATGCACAGTCACGATGAAAAACGCAATCGGTCGGTTTTTTCGAATCAGTTCTTGTAGAGCGCGCTCGCTAGGTAGCCACGGCGCATCTCGCGCAGCGCGGTGGAGATGATCGCGCTCACGGGCAGCGCGAGCAGCACGCCGAAAAAGCCGAACAGTTGGCCGAACGCGAGCAACGCGAAGATCACGGCGAGCGGATGCAGGCCGATGCGTTCGCCGACGAGCCGCGGCGTGAGAAACAAGCTCTCGAGGATCTGCCCGATGCCGTAGATGATCGCCACGGCCACGAAGCCGTAGAGGCTGCCGAACTGCAACAGCGCCGCGAGCAGCGCGAGCGCGAGTCCGGTCGCGAAGCCGACATACGGAATGAAGACGGCGAGCCCCGTGAAAATGCCGATCGGCAGTGCGATTTCGAAGCCCGCGATCGTCAACGTGAGCGCGTAGAACACGGCGAGGACGGCCATCACCAGCAACTGGCCGCGCAGGTACTGCGACAGCGTGCGGTCCATTTCGACGGCGAGTTCCAACGTCTTGGGCAGCCAGCGGCGCGGGACGATGGCGGCGAGCCGCGCGAGCATCGTGTTCCAGTCGTAAAGCAGGTAGTAGAGCACGAGCGGCACCATGATGACATCGCCGATCACGGTGATCATGACGTTGCCGCTCGTGCGCAGCGACTTCCATGCCGCCAGCGCGACGGTTTGCGCGCTGCTTTCGAATTGTGTCGTCAGCATGTCGCGCAGGCTCGAGAAATCGAACACGTCGGCAAACCCGAGCAAGGCGAGCTTGGGCTGAGCCCAGTCGTGCAGATGCGCGATCAGCACGGGGATTTGCGCTTTCAACTGCGGCCCTTCCTTTTGCACGACCGCGAACACGAGCAGCGCGAGCAGCGAGACGAGGATCGCGAACACCAGCATCATCAAAAGCGCGGCGAGCGCGCGCGGGACCCGATGGCGCACGAGCCAGGCCACGCCGGGCTGCAGGATGTAGGCGAGGATCGCGCCGAGCAAAAACGGCGTGAGCACGGGGCTGAGCAGCCAGAGCAGGATGCCCAGGCTGAGCGCGACGGCGCCCCAAAAGAGGGCTTGGCGCTGATAGGGCGTAAGAAGCGGAGAACTCTGCGACAAGGGGTGTCCCTGATGTTATCGGATCGACTGAGAGGGGGCCGCCCGCCCGGCCGCCGTTTGTCAGGCGCCGGAAGCGAGCGGCCGCGCGAGCGCCGACTCTGGATCGGCCATCGACATCGGTTAAAATCGCATTTTACCGACCTTCTCGCCCTTCCCCATGAATCAACCGAAATCCGCTCCGGACGCCCAGGCTGGCGCCCAGGGTCTGTCCTACCGTGACGCCGGCGTCGATATCGACGCTGGCGACGCGCTCGTCGACGCCATCAAGCCGTTCGCGAAAAAGACGCTGCGCGAAGGCGTGCTCGGCGGTATCGGCGGTTTCGGCGCGCTGTTCGAGGTGCCGAAGAAGTACCGCGAGCCCGTGCTCGTGTCAGGCACGGACGGCGTCGGCACGAAGCTGAAGCTGGCGTTTCATCTGAATAAACACGATACGGTCGGGCAGGATCTCGTGGCGATGAGCGTGAACGACATCCTCGTTCAAGGCGCGGAGCCGCTGTTCTTCCTCGATTACTTCGCCTGCGGCAAGCTCGACGTCGGCACGGCGTCGACCGTCGTCAAAGGCATTGCGCAAGGCTGCGAGTTGGCCGGGTGCGCGTTGATCGGGGGTGAAACGGCCGAAATGCCGGGGATGTACCCCGATGGCGAATACGACCTCGCGGGCTTTGCCGTGGGCGCGGTCGAGAAGAGCAAGATCATCGACGGCAGCACGATCGGCCCGGGCGACGTGGTGCTCGGGCTCGCATCGAGCGGCATTCATTCGAACGGCTTCTCGCTCGTGCGCAAAATCATCGATCGTGCGAACCCCGACCTCGCGGCCGACTTCCATGGGCGCTCGCTGGCCGACGCGCTGATGGCGCCCACACGCATCTACGTGAAGCCGTTGCTGGCGTTGATGCAAAAGATCGCCGTCAAAGGGATGGCGCACATCACGGGCGGCGGCCTGGTCGAAAACATTCCGCGCGTGCTGCGCGAGGGCCTTACTGCCGAGTTGCAGCAATCGGCTTGGCCCATGCCGCCGCTGTTCGCGTGGCTGCAGCAACACGGCGGCGTTGCCGATGCCGAGATGCACCGTGTCTTCAATTGCGGCATTGGGATGGCTGTCGTCGTGGCGGCGGCGGATGCCGACGAAGCGGTGCGTGAGCTGACGGCGGCAGGCGAGCAAGTCTGGAAGATCGGCGTCGTGCGCGCGAGCCGCGAGGGCGAGGCGCAGACCGTGGTGGTGTGAGGGGCTATGCGGGTGGGCTGCCCGCGTTTTCCTGGGCGATGGTTTCCAACGCGCGCACCGCGTCGTCGGTCGCGCTCGGCGCGCAGCAGTCGATCGAAATCCGCTCGCGCATCGAGCGCAGCCACGTCAATTGCCGCTTGCAGAGCTGGCGCGTGGCGAAGATGCCTTTATCGCGCATCGTCGCGTAATCGATCGAGCCGTCGAGATATTCCCAAGCCTGCCGGTAGCCCACGCAGCGCATCGAAGGTAGGCTCGGATTCAAATCGCCGCGCGCGCGCAGCCGGCGAACCTCTTCGACGAAGCCCGCCGCGAGCATGGCGTCGAACCGCTGGGCGATGCGCTCGTGCAGCACGGCGCGATCGCTCGGCTCCAAGGCGACCGGCACGAAGCGGTACGGCGTATCGGCGCCGCATTCGTGCGCGGACAGCATGGCCGACATCGGCTGGCCCGTCAGCATGAATACTTCGAGCGCGCGTTGGATCCGCTGCGCGTCGTTCGGCGCCAAACGCGCCGCCGTCGCGGGGTCGACACCCGCTAGCCGGGCATGCAGCGCCGGCCAACCGCCGCGCGCGGCATCGGCCTCGAGCATGGCGCGCACTTCGGCATTGGCGCAGGGCAAGTCGTTGAGCCCTTGGGTCAGCGCTTTGTAGTAGAGCATGGTTCCACCGACGAGCAGCGGCACGCGGCCGCGTGCGAGGATCGCCTCGACCGCCGCGAGCGCATCGGCACGAAAGTTTGCCGCGCTATACGCTTCGGTCGGATCGCGGATGTCGATGAGGTGATGCGGCACGCGTGCGCGCTCGTCGAGCGTCGGCTTGGCGGTGCCGATGTCCATCTCGCGGTAGACGAGCGCCGAATCGACGCTGACGATCTCCGAAGCATGTTTGGCCGCGAACGCGAGCGCGGCAGCGGTTTTTCCCGATGCGGTCGGGCCTAGCAAACAGGCAATGGCGGGGCGGCGCGACGCATTCACGCGCTTATTGCCCACGCAGGAAGAGCCGGTCCAGATCGGCCAGCGTCAACTGATACCAGGTGGGCCGCCCGTGATTGCATTGGTCGGCGCGCTCCGTCGCTTCCATTTGGCGGAGCAGCGCGTTCATCTCGTCGAGCGTCAAGCGCCGGTTCGCACGCACCGCGTGGTGGCAGGCCAGTGTGCCCAGCAATTCGTGTTGGCGCTCGGTCAGCACGCGCGAGCCGCCGTAGGCGTGCAAATCGGCCAGCACGGCGCGCGCAAGCGCGGGCAGGTCGGCGTCCTTGAGCAGCGCCGGCACCGCGCGGATCGCGAGCGTCGTGGGCGAGAGCGGCGCCAGGTCGAAGCCGAGCGCGTCGAGCGCCTCGCGTTCTTCCTGAGCGGTGCCGATTTCGACCGAGTCGGCGGTCATCGATACGGGAATCAACAGCGGCTGCACGGCGATCGTGCGTTCGGCGAGCGCCCGCTTGAATTGTTCGTAGAGAATGCGCTCGTGAGCGGCGTGCATGTCGACGATGACCAGGCCGCGCGTGTTCTGGGCGAGCACGTAGACGCCATGAATCTGGCCGATGGCGAAGCCGAGCGGATGATCGAGATCGGCCGGCAGCGCATGCGGCGATGCCATCCCATAAGCGGGAGCGCCGTTTTCGCGCGCTTCCAAGTCCGATGTACTCCCGAGCCACGGCGCATTGCCCGCTGGCGCCGCGCCGCCTGATTCCGAGGCGCTGCCGTCGGCACGCGCGGCGTCCTTGCGGCCGAACAGGGCATCGTATAGCGCGAGCGGTTGCGCGACGGGTAGCGTGCCTTGCGTCATGCGCGAGTCGCGCATCCAGGTGGAGCCGCTGCGATTTGCCGCCGAAATCGACGCATTGCCGTGCGCCGGGCCGGCGCCTGCCGCGCCGCTCGCGTTCGCCGCGCCTTCGCCCGCACGCGGTTCGATCTGGGCGGCGTGACCTAGCGCGGTCGTTTCCGGCGATGCGCCCGCGTGGCGAGCGAGCGCGCGCTGCAGCGCGTGGAACACGAATTGATGGACGGCGCGCGAATCGCGAAAGCGCACTTCGATCTTGGACGGATGCACGTTGACGTCCACCGCTTCGGGTGGCAAGTCGAGAAACAACACGTACGAGGGATAGCGATCGCCGTGCAGGACGTCTTCGTACGCGGCGCGCACCGCGTGCGTGAGCAACTTGTCGCGCACGAAGCGGCCGTTGACGAAAAAGTACTGCTGGTCGGCGCGGCCGCGGCTTGCCGTGGGCAGTCCGGCACAGCCGTACAGGGCGATTTCGCCGGCCACTTCCTCGAGCGGCAGGTGAGCGCTCGCGAACGCTTCGCCCAGGATCTTGGAGACGCGCACGGTCGGTTCGCTCGCGTTCCAATGCTCGAGTGCGCGGCCGTTGTGCATCACGGAAATGGCGACGTCGGGGCGAGCCAGCGCGGCGCGCCGGATCATCTCGACGCAATGGCCCAGTTCCGTTTGTTCGCTTTTGAGGAACTTCCGGCGCGCTGGCGTGTTGAAGTAAAGCTCGCGTATCTCGATCGTCGTGCCCACGCCGCCCGCGGCGGGCGTCAATGCGCCCGTTTGCGCGTCGATGCGGGTGGCATGAGCGGTGTCGTGGGTGCGGCTCGTAATGAACGTTTCGGCCACCGAAGCAATCGAAGCGAGCGCTTCGCCGCGAAAGCCGAGCGTGGCGACCGCTTCGAGTTCGGCCAGCGAGCGGATTTTGCTCGTGGCGTGGCGCATCAGCGCGAGCGGCAGTTCGCCCGCGGGAATGCCGCACCCGTCGTCCGCGATCGAGATGCGTTTCACGCCGCCCGCGTCGAGCAGAATGCGCAGCGTTTTGGCGCCCGCATCGAGCGCGTTTTCGAGCAGTTCCTTGACGACCGAGGCCGGGCGTTCGACCACCTCGCCGGCGGCGATTTGGCTGATCAGTTGGTCGGGCAGCGGCACGATGGCGCGGCGCGCGCTCGCCGTGGCTGGCATAGCGCGCTCGGCGCCGGCTGGCGATTCGGGGAATTCGGACATGGCGGGATTATAGCGATTCGGCGCGCCCCCAAGACCGTCGGCCCATGCTTGCCCCGGGTCGTTTCGAGATGGTCATGGGGTTTCGGTATGATGGCGCGATGGCGCCCCCGGGTGGGCAGGCTCGGCCGCGCGCAATCATGAGACGTTTTGCTCATTGCTACTTTTTTTGCAAGGAAAGCCTTTGGACACGCTGCTTCATTTCATCGCCTTGATTTTGCACATCGACAAGTTTCTCGGCGATTTCGTCCATCAATACGGCGCGTGGGTGTATGCCGTGCTGTTCGCGATCGTGTTTTGCGAGACGGGCCTCGTGGTCTTGCCCTTCCTGCCGGGCGATTCGTTGCTCTTCATCGGTGGCGCATTCTGCGCGGCCGGCCAGATGAATCTGCCCTCGCTCATTGCGCTGTTGCTCGTCGCGGCTATCGGCGGCAACACGCTCAATTACCTCGTGGGGCGCGCGATCGGGCCGAAGGTGTTCAATACGCACGTTCCGTTCTTGGAGCGCTTCCTCGATCGAGCCGCGTTGCAAAAGACGCATGACTTCTACGAGCGGCACGGGGGCAAGACGATCGTGCTCGCCCGCTTCATCCCTGTGGTGCGCACCTTTGCCCCGTTCGTGGCGGGCGTGTCCGAGATGCGCATGGGGCGGTTCCAGCTGTTCAATGTGACGGGCGCCGCACTGTGGGTGCTGCTGCTCGTGCTGGCCGGCTATTTCTTCGGCAATATTCCGTTCATCCGGCAATATCTGAACCTGATCGTGCTGGTCGGTGTGGGCGCCGCCGTCGTGCCCGTCGCCCTCGCTGCGCTATGGAAGCTCATGCGCAAGAAGTCGGCGGCCGGTGTGCCGCGCAATAGCGGCACGCATTAACGGCGCATTCGCCGCACGTCATCTACGACACGCTGTTTGCGACACGCGTCGGATTTCGTTGGCCGACGCTGCGCACCGGCCGCGCGCGGCCGATTGAGGCAAACAAAGAGGGGTGTACGGTGAATGGTCCGACCGCCGACGTTCGCTTGATCTCGGCTAAGCTCGAAACGCTTCGGCCCACACAGATCACCGTGGGCTATCACGAGGTGCGGGCCAAGCGGGCCCATTGGCGATCGCTCGGCAAGAAGGCGCGCGGCGAGGCCATTACGACGCATTGGTTTCCGGCCGTGCTCGGGCCGGGCGGGCGGCACTTCGTCGTCGATCATCATCATCTCGGGCTTGCGTTGATCGAAGAAGGCGTGAGCGACGTTCAGATCATGGTGCTGCGCGACCTGTCGTGGCTCGATTCCGTCATCTTTTGGCGCATGATGGAGCACTATCAGTGGGTGCATCCGTTCGGCCCCGACGGGACCCGGCACGATTACGCGCGCTTGCCGCAGAAACTGTCGGAACTCGTCGACGATCCCTATCGCAGTCTGGCCGGCGAACTGCGCCGGTTGGGCGGCTACGCCAAGGACATGACGCCATTCAGCGAGTTTCTCTGGGCCGATTATCTGCGCTCGAAGGTTCCTGAAAAGCGTGTGCGCAAGGATTTCGACAAGGCGCTGGCGCAAGCGCTCGACCTCTCGCACGATGCCGACGCGCGCTATCTGCCGGGCTGGTCGGGCGAGTGGCCGTCGGCTTGAGCGCGCTCGACGCTATGACGATCGATACCGGGCACGCGGCCGCCGCTCATCTGCAAGACCCGGCGCACTACGCCCCGCGCCGCGCGCCCAAGCCTCCCGCCCTGCGCGCCGTGGGGGACACGCTCGCCGGCATATCGATCGCTGGCCTGCTGCTGCCCGAAGCCGTCGCCTATGCGGGCATCGCCAATTTGCCTCCGCAGGCAGGCCTCGTCGCGTTGCTGGCGGGGCTCACCGTTTACGCCATGCTCGGCAGCAGCCGCTTCGCCATCGTCTCGGCCACGTCGTCGTCGGCCGCCGTGCTCGCCGCGACCGTCAGCGCGCAGACCGGCGGGGGCGGCGTGCAACTCGCCTATGCGGCGGCGCTCGTCGCCGCAACGGGCATCTTGTTTGCGCTGGCGGGCTTTGCCCGCCTCGGTGGAATGTCGGATTTCGTCGCCAAGCCCGTGCTTCGCGGCTTCGCGTTCGGCCTCGCCTTGACGATCGCGGTGAAGCAATTGCCGAGCATCCTGGGGGTGACGCCGCACTTTGGCGACGTGCCTCGCATCGCCTTCGATCTTGTGCGGCAATGGGATCGATGGAATGTGCATAGCGTTGCGCTCGGCGGTGTTGCGCTGACGATCCTGTTCGCGCTCGGCCGTCGTGCGCGCATTCCCGCGACGCTCGTCGTGATCGTGCTCGGCATCGGCGCCGGGTACTTCGTCGATTGGCATCGTTGGTCGATTGCGATGGTGGGGACGATCGACGTGCGCGATGTGCGCGTCGGCCTGCCCGTGTTGGCGCGCGCGCAGTGGCTGCAAACGGCGGAACTCGCTTTCGCGCTGATGCTCATCCTCTATGCCGAGTCCTACGGCTCCATCCGTAGTTTTGCGCTCAAGCACGGCGATGCGATATCGGCCAACCGCGATCTCGTCGCGCTCGGCGGCGCGAACATCGTTTCGGCATTGCTGCAGGGCATGCCCGTGGGCGCGGGCTACTCGGCCACGTCGGCCAACGAAGCGGCCGGAGCGCAATCGCGTTGGGCAGGGTTGGTCGCCGCAGCGGTCGTCGCGCTGATCGTTGCGTTCTTGCGTCCGCAACTCGGACGTATCCCGGAGCCGGTCTTGGCCGCGATCGTGATTTATGCCGTCAGCCATTCGCTGCATCCGGACGTGTTTCGGCCTTACTGGGCGTGGCGACGCGATAGGCTCGTCACCGTCGCATCGCTCGCGGGCGTGTTGCTGCTCGGCGTGCTGCATGGCCTGCTCGTCGCGATCGGTGTAAGCCTGCTCGTCACGCTGCGCGATTTTTCGGAGCCGATGGTGAGCGTGCTGGGGCGATTGCGCGATAGTCACGATTTCGTCGATCTGTCCGCGCATGCCGACGCCCAGCCGATCGAGGGCATCATGATCGTGCGGCCCGAGGCGCCGTTATTTTTCGCCAACGCCGACCGCGTGTTGGGCGAGGTGCGCAAGCTCGCGGCCAGCCAGGCGAGCACGCCTGGGACGATCATGCTCAGCTTGGAGGAGACGCCCGACGTCGACGGCACGGCCATCGAGGCGCTGCGAGTCTTCGCAGCCGACCTGCGGGCGCACGATCAGAGGCTCGTGCTGGTGCGCCTGAAGCCGCGCGCGCTCGCGGCGCTCAGGCGAGCCGTCGACGATACGCTGCCGCTCGATGCGTTGCGCGAATTGAGCGTCGACGAATGTGTGCAATCGGTCCTCGCAGGTTTACGGCATTCGCCATAGCGCACTGCTGGGACGCTTTCGGCGGGGCCTATAAGACAAGCGCATTGCGCGCGGCGTAGTTCGTCGCTATGTTCATGCTAGAGCGACACACACCGTTTCCCCGGTTCAACCAGCACATCGCCTTCAATGAAAATAACCGAGACTCCGTTCGGTGTGACCGATTGGTCCGACATCGAACCGCAAGCGCATCCCGGCGAGACGGGCACGGCCTTCTGGCGCACGCGCCAATTCGGCGATATCCGCGTCCGCCAGGTCGAATACACACCTGGCTACCTTGCCGATCATTGGTGCGTGAAAGGGCACATCCTGTATGTGCTCGAGGGCGAGCTGCATACGGAACTCGAAGATGGTCGTCGATTCGTGCTGAAGCCCGGCCAGAGCTATCAGGTCGCGGATGCCGCCGAGCCCCATCGTTCGAGTACGCCTGTTGGCGCGAAGCTTTTTATCGTGGATTGACCATGGTCGTCCGCAGGCACGGGCGCAAGACGCGCCGGTCTCCGGCGGAAAATCGAGACGGACGAGGAGGCCGCGAACATGGATCATCGGCTCCGCAGCAGATCCTGCGCGATTGGACGGGGTAGCCGCGCGCGCGCCCGCTTCGCTTTATCGGTCGCATCGCGCGCTCCGGGGCGGGTGTTGGTGGGCGCCTGCGTGTGGATCGTCACTGCGCTGGTTGCGCCCCTTGCGCTGGCGGTAGCCGCCGAAGCCGGCGCACCGCCTAGCGCCGCGACGAACAGGCAGGCCGCCGCCACGCTCACCGCTCAAACCCTCGAAGCCCGGCTTGCCGCATTGCCGGCAGGGCCCGATAAAGACGCCGTCATGCTCGGTTATCACCTGAGCGTCGACACGCCGCATTACGCGCCGGGCCACGTGCCTGGCGGCGCAATCTCGTGCGCGAGCTGCCACATCGGCGCCGGTACGACGCCGCATGCGTCGCCCTGGTACGGCATGACGGGCGTCACGCCTGCGTACACGGCGCGCAGTGCAACGGTCGAGTCGCTGGCTCAGCGCGTCGACAATTGCTTTCGCCGCTCGGAAAACGGCACGCCGCTCGCGCTCGATTCGGCGGAAATGAACGGTTTGCTGGCCTATATGACGTTCGTTTCGCAAGGCGTGCCGAGTGGCGCATTCGGCCCGGGGCGCGGTATGGGAAAAATCGCGAACATCGCGAAGATGACCCCGGACCCCGCGCGAGGCAACGCGATATACGGCGAGCGCTGCGCCTCGTGCCATGGCGCGGACGGGCAAGGCGTGCAAAGCGGCGGACGCTATGTCTTCCCGCCGCTGTGGGGCGAAGCCTCGTTCAATATCGGCGCGAGCATGGCGCGCATCGGCACGGCTGCTGCGTTCATCAAACACAACATGCCGCTCGGCAACCCGAATCTGAGCGACCAAGACGCGCTCGATGTGGCGGCTTATGTGGCGCATCAGCCGCGTCCCGATTTCCCCGGAAAAGAGAACGATTGGCCCAAGGGCGGTAAGCCCGTGGACGCCAGGTACTGACATCGGCGCTTGCATCCAGGGCCCGCATCGTTCGCGGGCCGCGCTTTACGGCAGAGAAATGGTGAGATTGGCCGATTCGGCCTCGGGCTTGACGAGTTGCGAATAAGGCGCGAGCGTGCGCATCGTGGAGTCGCGCAGGTAAGTGTTCAGTCCGAGGTACGCCAATAGCCCGACGAGTGCGAAAACGGCGCCGATCGTCCACAGCGGCAACTCGTGCTTGAGCCGGTGCGCGATTTGATCGGGCAGCGGCCAGTGCGGTGCGAACTGCGCTCGCTTGCCTTTCATTTGCGCGATTTCGTCGCCGAGCCGCCCCGCTAGATAGGCGAGCTTTTCAGGTCCCTCGAGCAAGTATTTGCCTTGAAAGCCGAGCAACAGGCACATATGGAAGACCTCGAGCGACTGCAGTCGCGCGGCGCCCTGCGCGCGGCACTCTTCCAATAGCTCGAAGAATTTCTCGCCCGCGAGCTGTTCGCCGAACAGCACGAGTTGCAGCGGGCGGCGCTCCCATTCGGCGCGGATCTTGAACGAGGAAGCGAGCACGGCTTCGTCGATCGCGGCACAAAACGCGAACTTCGAGGCGTAGACATCGTCGGCGGGCACATTGAGCTTTTTGGCGCCGCGTTCGAAATCGGCGAGAAACGTTTGCACGCGCGAGACGAACTCGCCGGCGCCCTCGGGCTCCCGTCCCTCTTTGAGCAGGAACAGCATGAAGAAGCCGTCGTAGAGCAAATCGCGCAGCGAACGCGCCTGAAAGCCTCCCTCGGCGGGAGCCGAGGCGGAGGACGGCGTGGACGGCGCGTTGGCGCCGAACAGCGAAGGCATTTGAGTCATGACGTGACCGCGATGAGTTCGAGTTTGAGATCGTTGATGCCCGACGGCGCGTAGATCATGGCCGACTGCGCTTGCAGCATTCGGTCATACAGGCCGCTGCGCGATTCGAACGCGAAGTAGCATGCGCCGGGGCGCACCGGCACAGCCGGAGGCACTTGCGGCGTATAGACGAGCCGCACGCCCGGCATGGCCGAGAGCACGAGTTTGTCGACATCGTCGGGCGCGCCCACCTTGAAGCGCGCGGGCACGGCTTCGACGAGTTCCACCGCGGGCATGTCGGCCGACACGGCCAAGAAGAACGTGGTTTTCTCGTCGATCTTGCCCGAGTCGAGGCGGCCCGCGTAAAACGACGGGCGCACTTCTTCGAGCGCGATCGCGAAGTAGCGCGTCGAGATCACGGTTTCGAGCAGGTCGCGCACGATCGTGTCGAGGTGCGCGAAACCGGGCCCGGGATCGTCGTGGCGGTAAGCGGGCAATTCGGCGAGCGTATAACGCTTGGAGAATGTCATCAGTTGCCCGGCGAGCCGCAGCAATTCTTGAAAGAGCCGCTCCGGGTGCAGCGTGGGCTGCTGCAGCAAGTGCACGAGCGACGCGACGGCGCCGTTGGCCGTATGCAGCAGCCAAAACGAGGCGATGTCGCCTGACCGGAATTCGATGATGTTCTTCGTCGGTTCGCGATGAAAGCCGTAGAGCGCGCTTACTTTCGCCTGCAGTGCGTCGATCAGTTGCCGCAGCCGCTGATGGAGAACGGGCGACGCTTCGACGGCAAGGCACGGCGGCACGAAGTTTTCGTCGATCTCGAAACCCGACGTGGCCGTGCGCCGCAGCCGCGCGAGCGGCACCGCCAACAACTGCGCGCGCGGCTCCGTGTGGCTGATCAGCTTCACGCGCGTTTTGAGAAACGTCAGATTGGCGACGGCGGCGTCGGTGAACTGATCGGCGACGTTTTGCTGTTTGGGCGCGTAACGCGAGACGAAGGCGTCGACCGATTCGTTCGCATAGTTGCCGCCTGTTTCACGCAGCGGATGCAGCGCGAGATAGAAGGTGAATTCGCCGACGCCTACGGGCAGCGTGTCGAGCGCGACGGGTTGGGGCAGTTCGTCGGCGAGCGGCCCCGCGTAGAGCGTGCCGTCGGGAAAGACGAGCGAGAGCTCGGTCAGCCGCAGCAGGTTGTTGCCGAGCGAATCGATATCGAAGCGCACGCTGCGCACGCCCCAGTTGAACGGCTGGATGGCCCGTATCGACTCGAACAGCCGCGCCTCGTGATAAGCGTCCTGTTGCTGGAAATGCTGGGGCCGCAAAAATAGGCCCTCGCCCCAAAGCAATTTCGCCGAATAACTCATCTCAATTTCACTATCTAGGTTTTGTGTATCCGCAAGCGAGTGGCCATGACGCCGGCATTGGCCGGCGCCTTATGGCGCAATGGCCATGCGCTAGCCGCAACTGATGGACGAAAGCATATTGAGCTGCTGCATCGGCAATCGCGGATCGGGCGCAATGACCGTGCCGCTCGTAACGGTCATCGCACAGTTGTGAAGGCCGATCATTATGCCGGATTTCTCGGATTTAGCCGGATCGAAGGCGAATTTCCAGCGCTGCAGCGCCGGGTCGCGAAACAATGCGACGACACCGAATGCTTGCGCCTCGCGGGTGACTTTCTCGGTCATCTGGTAATGCTGCCCAGGAATTAGAGTGATCTCTCGCACACTCAGCAAGTCGGCGCCGAGCGTCGTTTTTTCCTTGGCCGGATCGGTAAAAGTGTCGAACGGCGCTTGCTGGAACGAGGTCGGATCCTTGAGCGCATAGAGCCGCACCACGAGCGCGAGCGGATGATGATCTTGGGCTGCGTTCAGATTGGGCGCGGCCGCGAGCGTCAAGGGGATGTCGCGCGGCGGCTTTTGCGAGTCGGGCACGGGCGGCTTGCCGATGCCCGCGGCTTGCAGCGCGGTCGAGGCGGCGGCGCCCAGCACGGAGATGCCCGCCGCACACCCGCTGAGCAGCAACGCCAGCGCAAGCGGCCAGACGAGGCGCGATAGATACGGATAACCAAAAGCTCGACGACTCACACTGCACCCCGTCCAAGATGACCCATTGCCCGAATCCTCGATGCGCGCTAGCGGCTGACGACCTTCCATAGGGCCGCTGCGCGGAGGATAACGTACAAGTTTGTCTAGTTAGTTTTGCGGAAAATTTTCCCGCCGTTTAATCCGTCTGTCATTGAGTCGGAAATTATTTCAGCATCGCTTGCCCGAGATATCCAACGTTTCCAAAACTGGACGAATCCGATTCGAACTCAACCCTGTTGAATTATCGAAAATTGGCCGGTACTATACGCCGCACTCGCCGCAAAGCAAAGTTGCGGTTTCCCTCGGCGAATTAATAAACGGCTTCGCTGTAAGAAGAAAGAAACGATGAAACAACGACTTTTCCTATTTTCCGCGACGGTGCTCGTGTGTGCCGCTATGGTTGGCTGTGCGACGCAAAACGGCAACCCGGCCGCTTCTTCTCCCGAAGCCTTTAACAAAGCGCTGGCCGATGCCGACGCGGTGGCGAAGGGCGGCGATCAAACGCGCGCGCTCGCGCTCTACGATCAGTTGACCAAGGCCGATCCCACGCGCGAAGAGCCGTGGTCGCGCATGGCGCAGATCCAATTCTCGCAATCGCATTACGGCCAGGCGATCGTTGCCGCGCAGGAAGCGCTGTCGCGTGACCAGACCGACCGCGCGGCCAAGAGCGTGCTGGCCGTGAGCGGCCTGCGCGTGGCCACGGAATCGCTCGGTCAATTGCGGCAGGACGCGGGGCTGACCGGCGATGCGAAGGCCGATGCGTCCGTGCTCGCGCACCAACTGCGCGATACCCTCGGCGAAAACACGCTCTTTCCCGAGGAAGCCGACGAGAAGAAACCGGTGGTGAAGAAGCGGCGCGTGGTGCGTCGCCCTGTCGCCGCTGCGCAAAAACCGGCTGAAAAAGCCGCGGACGGCGCCGCGGCCGTCGCGCCGAGCGCGCCCGCGCCGGCTCAAAAAGCTGCGCCGGCTCAGGCTGCGAAGAGCGGCGGTGCGGCGGATCCTTTCAGTGCGCTTCGCTGATCGGCCCGTGTGATTCAGATTCCTTTGGGAGCCATCGATGGCGAAGAAAGAAAGCATCCAGAAGCGCCTGCAGAAGGTGCGGCCGCCGCGCGTCCAACTGACCTATGAGGTCGAGCGCGGCGATGCGATCGAGGTCAAGGAGCTGCCGTTCGTGGTCGGCGTCGTCGCCGATCTGGCTGGGCAGTCCGAGATCGAGCAACCGAAACTGCGCGACCGCAAGTTCGTGAGCGTCGACCGTGACAATTTCGACGATGTCATGAAGGGCCTCGAGCCGCGCGCCGCGTTCCAGGTCAAGAACGAGCTGACCGAGGCAGGCGGCTCCTTCGGCGTCGATCTGCGATTCCGTTCGATGGAGGACTTCGGGCCCGATGCGGTGGTCCAGCAGATCGAACCGCTGCAGCGCTTGCTCGATGCGCGCTCCAAGCTCGCCGATCTGCGCAACAAGCTGGCCGGCGACGATCAGCTCGAGAGCCTGCTCAGCGAGGTGCTCGCCAATACCCAGCAGTTGCAAACGCTGGCGGGCGAAACGGGCGCGCGCAGCGACGGCGAAGACAAGCAAGGCGAATAACGTAAGCGGGGTGTGAGGATGAATCAGCAAACGGCCGCGGCCCCCGTCGGGGCGGCGCAAGCAGGCGCCGCACCGTCGTTGCTCGACGAAATCGTCGAAAAGAGCAAAGTTGCAAAATCCGAGTCCGAGCACGCGCGCGCCAAGGATCTGATCGGCGAGCTCGTGCACCAAGTGATGGACGGCACGGTCGTCGTCTCCGACAACCTATCGGCGACGATCGACGCTCGCATTGCGGAGCTCGATCGCCTCCTATCGGCACAGTTGAGCGAAGTCATGCATGCGCCCGAGTTCCAGCGCATGGAAAGCACCTGGCGCGGGCTCAACTACCTGTGCAAGGAGAGCAATACCGGCTCCAGCATCAAGATCCGCGTGCTCAACGCGGGCAAGCGCGAGATCGTGCGCGATTTCAAGGCTGCCTCTGAATTCGATCAGAGCGCGCTGTTCAAGAAGATCTACGAAGAAGAGTTCGGCACCTTCGGTGGCGCGCCGTTCGGTGCGCTGATCGGCGACTTCGAGCTGACGCGCCAGCCCGAGGACATGTATTTCATCGAGCAGATGTCGCACGTCGCGGCGGCCGCGCATGCGCCGTTCATTGCGTCGACGTCGCCCGAGTTGCTCGGTCTCGAATCGTTCGCCGACCTCGGCAAGCCGCGCGATCTCGCCAAGGTGTTCGATACCGTCGAATACGCCAAGTGGAAGTCGTTCCGCGAATCCGAAGATTCGCGTTACGTGGGCTTGACGCTGCCCCGCTACCTGGGCCGGCTGCCGTTCCACCCGCGCGATGGGCTCGTTGCCGATACATTCAATTTCGTCGAGAACGTCGACGGCTCCGATCACAGCAAGTATCTGTGGTGCAACGCGGCGTGGGCGTTCGCTGCGCGGCTGACGGCGGCGTTCGACGATTTCGGCTGGTGCGCGGCGATTCGCGGCGTGGAGGGCGGCGGGCTCGTGGAAGACTTGCCCACGCACACCTTCAAGACCGACGACGGCGAAATCGCGCTGAAGTGCCCGACCGAAATCGCCATTACCGACCGGCGCGAGAAGGAGTTGAGCGATCTCGGCTTCATCCCGCTCGTGCATTGCAAGAATTCCGACTATGCGGCGTTCTTCGCCGCCCAGTCGGTGCAAAGACCGAAGAAATACAACACCGACAGCGCCAACGCCAACGCCGTGTTGTCGGCGCAGTTGCAATACATTTTTTCGGTCTCGCGCATCGCTCACTATCTGAAGGCGATGATGCGCGACAAGATCGGCAGTTTTGCTTCCGCGCAAAACGTCGAGCAGTTCTTGAACCGTTGGGTCGCGCAGTACGTGTTGCTCGACGACAACGCCACACAAGAACAAAAAGCGCAGTTTCCGCTGCGCGAGGCGTCGATTCAGGTGTCCGAGATTCCCGGCAAGCCGGGTTCGTACCGGTCCGTCGCCTTTTTGCGCCCGCATTTCCAGTTGGACGAGTTGTCGATTTCGCTGCGGCTCGTTGCCGATCTGCCGAAAACCGCTGGCGCATAACCACACAGTTATTCCGAGCGCGGCTCGGGCCGAAAGCTCGAGCTGCATATAACCGCTACCTGGGAGTCGCGAAGTCATGAAAGACATCTATTTGAAGTTTGGCAATCCCGCCATCAAAGGTGAATCTGCCGACAAAGATCACAAGGACTGGATCGAGGTCAGCTCGTGGAATCACTCGATCACGCAGCCGCGCTCGGCTACCTCGGGCACCGCTGGCGGCGCCACGGCCGAGCGTTGCGAACACGGCGATATGACCTTCTCCAAGGATATCGACCTCGTTAGCCCGCTGCTGTACCAGCACGCCTCGGGCGGCACGACGTTCGACGAAGTGACGGTCGACTTCATGCGCGCGGACGGCGAAGGCAACCGCGTCAAGTACCTCGAGATCAAGATGAAGTACGTGATCATCTCGTCGGTTACGCCGAGCGTGGTCGGCGAAGGTCTGCCCACCGAGGCGTTCTCGCTGAAGTACGCCGCCATTCAGTGGAAGTACACGCAGCAAAAGACGGCCGGCGGCGTGGCCGGTAATGCGCAAGGCGCATGGAGCCTGACGAAGAACGACAAGACCTACGCGGTCTAAGTCTTAGGCATTGCGCCGCCCGCGTCGATTGCGAAGCGGGCGGCGCGTTCGTTCTCCGTCAGCATGATTCGCCCCTTTTCACGGCCCCATGAAGCGCTTTGAACCGAGCCTGCTCGATAAGCTCTTCGATGACGATCCGCGCTCGCCGGCGCCTGCCGCGATGCGCCAGTGGTCGCTCGACGAACTCAAGGGCCGGGTGGCGCGCGATGTCGAAGCGCTGCTCAATACACGGATCGTCCTGACGGAGCACGACCTGGCGGCGCTGCCGGAGTGTCATCGCTCGGTGTTGACCTACGGTCTGAACGATTTCTCAGGCCTGAGCCTCGCGAGCCATGTCGATCGCACGTTCATCTGCGATTCCATCACGCAGGCGATCGCGCGGCACGAGCCGCGCCTGCGCGACGTGCGTGTTTCGCTGGAAATCAACGAACAATCGACGAACGTCCTGTATTTCGTCATTCGCGCCAAGCTCGTCGTTCATCCTGCCGAAGAGCCGGTCAGCTTCGACGCGATGCTGCAAGCCTCTACGTTGCAATATTCGGTCACGCGGTCGCGGCGTGCGACGGATGCCACTCGCTCCCGCGTACGCGAACCCGGACTCAGCTAGTTCAGATAGCGAGAGAAGAGCGAGCACGCTCGGGGAAGATTGATGGAAGCGTTGCTGCCTTACTATGAGCGCGAGTTGGCGTTTCTGCGCCGCTATTCGCTCGATTTCGCCGAGCGGTATCCGAAAATCGCTGCCCGGCTCGCGCCTCAGGGCGAGCACGGCGACGATCCACACGTCGAGCGCATGATCGAAGCGTTCGGGTTGCTCACCGCTCGCGTCAACAAGAAACTCGACGACGACCTTCCCGAGTTCACCGAGGCGCTCGTCGAAGTGTTGTATCCGCATTATCTGCGGCCGTTTCCATCATGCTCGATCGCGCAGTTGGGCTTGCCCCGCGATGCGCCGCCGGCGCAGCCCGTCACGATCGCGCGCGGCACGCCGCTTGCCGCCCGTGAAATCCGCGGCGTTCGATGCCAGTTTCGTACGGCCTACGAGGTCACGCTCTCTCCCGTGCGTTTGGCCCATGCGCGGCACACGCCGCTCGCAGAGGTGCCTGCTTCCGCCGTTACGCTGCCGGGCGACGCCTCCGCGTTGCTCTCGTTCACCTTCGAGGCGACGGGTCCAGACGCGACGCTGGGCGGGCTGAACTTGGGTGCGCTGCGCGCGTACCTGCACGGCGAGCAGTCGTTCATCGCGGCGCTGACCGATTCTCTGTTCATGAAGGCGATCGGCGCCTATATCCAAACGGACGAGAGCCGCCTCTGGCGCCCGCTCGCCGATATGCCCATTGCGCCGGCCGGTTTCAACGAAGCCGATGCGTTGATCGACTATCCGGCCAAGTCGCATCCTGCCTACCGTGTGCTTGCCGAGTACTTCGCCTTCCCGGAAAAATTCGATTTCGTCGATTTCGACATGAGCGAGATGGTTCGCGTCGCGGGGCGCTGCCGGCGCTTGACCCTGCACGTGGCGCTCGGCGAATTGCGTGACGAACCGCATATCGAGCGGCTCGTCGAATCGCTGAGCGCCAATCACGTCCGCCTTTTCTGCACGCCTGTCGTCAACCTGTTCGAACAGCGCGGCGAGCCGATCCATGTCAGTCACGAGACCGTCTCCTATCCGGTCGTTGCAAACGCGCGCCATACGCGAGCGTACGAGGTCTATTCGATCGACGACGTGCGCTGTGTGCGAACGCGCGCGCAAGGACAGACCATTACCGAATTTCGGCCCTTTTATTCGCTCCACCACGATGAACCGGGCCGCGTGGGTCGCTACTGGTTTGCTCGCCGCAACGATTGGGTCGCGCGGCATAGCCCCGGCTACGAGACCGAAATTTCCGTCGTCGATGCCGACTTCGACCCGCTCGAAGCGCGCACGGACACGCTGAGCGTTGCACTGACCTGCACGAACCGCGATTTGCCGGCGCAGCTGGCCGTTGGTCTCGAAGGCGGCGATTTATTCGCCTCGCCCGATGTGCGAGTCGGTCCGATCGCGCTCCTGTCCCGGCCCACGCCGACGCTGCGTGTGCCGCGCGGCGCCGCGTTGCGCTGGCGGCTCGTCTCGCATCTGGCGCTCAATCGAGTCTCGCTATCGTCCAACGGGCTCGCCGCGCTCAAAGAACTGCTGGCGCTCTACGACGCGCGCCGCACGGCCGTATCGGCCCGGCATATCGCGGGCATCGTCGGCATGGAGCAGCGGCCGGCCGTGCATTGGCTGGCCGGCCGGCCGTTCGCCACGTTCGTGCGGGGCGTCGAAATCCGCTTGACGTTCGACGAGGCGCATTACGTGGGCACGAGCCTCGCCACCTTCGTGCGCGTGCTCGATACATTCTTCGGCCTGTTCGTACGCTTGAACAGCTTTGTGCAACTCGTGGCCGTGGCAGGCCGCACAGGCGAGGAGATCTTGCGATGCAAGCCGCGCAGCGCGGAATCGACGCTGGCGTAGTCGAGCGGCTGCTCGACGAGCCGTACCGGTTCCAATTCTTTCAAGCGGTCAGGGTGCTCGACACCTGGTTTTCACGCGAGCGCGTGAACGCGGGCGGGCGCCGCGCCGGCGAACGCAGCGCGACTTCCGTCGCTTTCCGCAATAGCCTGGCCGTGACTTTTCCGCCAAGCGAGATCGAGCGGGCCGTGCCATACGACGAAGCCGGCGAGGTCTTGGCCGAACCCGACGCCCGGCGCGCCGCGCTCGTGCAGCGCAAGGTCGAGCGCGTCGAGCTCACCCCAGCGTTCTTTGGCCTGCTGGGCGGGCAGGGCGCGTTGCCCTTGCATTACACCGAGCAGTTGATCGGGCGCGCTCAATTGCAGCGCGATCATGCGGCACGGGAGTTTTTCGACGTCTTTGCCAATCGCGCGACCGCGCTGTTTTACGCGGCCTGGAAGAAGTACCGGCTGCCGCTTCACTATGAACTGAATCGCGACGAACGTTATGTGCCGTTGTTGCTTGCGCTGGCGGGGGCGCCCGATGCGCCGACGCGCGCGCGCCTGCAAGGCGGCAGCGGCGCGCTGGTCGACGAAGCGCTCGCCGGCTATGCGCTACCGGCCCGCCACCGGCCGATGTCGGCCGCCTTCCTCGAACGTGTGCTGGCCAACTACTTTCGCGTCAGGGTGCGCGTCGATCAATTCGCCGGCCGGTGGTACGCCGTGCCGCAAGAGCGCACGACGGTGCTCGGGCGCGTGAACGCGATGCTCGGCGCAACGGCGTTGGCCGGCGAGCGCGTGTGGCAGCGCGATATGCGGGCGCGCATCGTCGTCGGCCCGCTGACCAAGTGCGATTACGAAGGCTTCCTGCCCGGCGAAGCGCGCGCCATTGCGCTCGAACGCATGCTGACGCTGCTCGCGGGCACGACGATCGAGTATGAAGTGTCGCTCGTCCTCGCGCGAGAAGAGGTGGGGGCAAGCTGTCTCGGCGCGGGCGCGCGGCTCGGTTACGACGCTTTCCTTTGCACCCGCGAAGCCGAGCGCGATCGCGACGACGCGCGCTACGAGCTGAACGTCATTCACTAAACACCAAACAAACGCTGACCCGCGCGACGCGCGGAGCGATATCCGGAACTCCAATCCAAAGCGAGAAGCGACCGAACATGAGCACCCCACTGAAGACTCTCATCGCCAAGCTCGATACCTTGTGCTTGAACGCCGCGACGCGCGCGGCGAGCCTTTGTCTCGGACGCGGCCATTACGAGGTCGATCTCGAACACATGCTGCTTGCGCTCATCGAGCAAAGCGCCAGCGACCTGTGCGTGGTCTTGCGCGGCAACGGCCTGAGCACGGAAACCTTGCGCGCCGACCTCGAACGCGAACTCGGCCGCATGAAGACGGGCAACACGCGCACGCCCGTGTTTTCTCAGCACCTGATCGCGCTGTTCGAGCAAGCGTGGCTCATTGCGTCGCTCGATTCGCACGTCGCGCGTATTCGCTCGGGACACCTGCTGCTCGCGATGCTGGCCTCGCCCGAACTTGCCCAATTCGCCGAGCGCATGTCGCCGGTTCTCGCGCGGGTGCCGCTCGAGCAACTCAAGCATCGATTCGACGAGGCCACGGCCGGTTCGATCGAGGTCGAGCGCGTCGCAAACGCGCCCGCGGCGAACGCGGTAGCGGGCGACGCCGCGCAGGCCGCGCTCGATCCGGGCGCCGCCGCGCCCTCGAAGACGCCGGCCCTCGACACTTACACCACCAATTTGACGCAGCGCGCGCGCGATGGTCACGTCGATCCGGTCATTGGCCGGGAGGCCGAGATTCGACAGACGATCGACATTCTCATGCGCCGCCGCCAGAACAATCCGATCCTGACAGGGGAAGCGGGTGTGGGCAAAACCGCCGTGGTCGAGGGGCTCGCGCTGCGCATCGCAGCCGGCGACGTGCCGCCTCCGCTCGTCGGGGTGGCGTTGCATGTGCTCGATATGGGCCTGCTGCAGGCCGGCGCGAGCGTCAAAGGCGAGTTTGAAAATCGCCTGAAGAGCGTCATCGACGAAGTCAAGAAGAGCGCCGTGCCGATCATTCTCTTCATCGACGAAGCGCATACGATCATCGGTGCGGGCGGGCAAGCGGGGCAGAACGACGCCGCGAATTTGCTCAAGCCTGCGCTGGCTCGCGGCGAATTGCGTACGATCGCGGCGACGACGTGGAGTGAATACCGTAAGTATTTCGAGAAAGACGTCGCGCTGGCTCGCCGTTTCCAAGTGGTGAAGATCGACGAACCGAGCGAGGGGCTCGCTTGCGCGATGGTGCGGGGCCTTGCCGCACGCATGGAGTCGCATTTCAACGTGCGCATTCTCGACGAAGCGATCACCGATGCCGTGCGTCTCTCGCATCGGTATATCACAGGCAGACAGTTGCCCGACAAGGCGATCGGCGTGCTCGATACCGCTTGTGCGAAGGTCGCGTTGGCACAAGGTTCGACACCGGCGCTCATCGACGACACGCGCAAACGGATCGAGCGGACCGATGTCGAGATTGCCGCGCTCGAACGCGAGCAGGCGACGGGCACCAGCGCATCGGCGCACGATGAGCGACTCGCACAGCTGCGCTCGGCGCGCGAGGCCGACGTCGCGGCGCTGGCGGCCGACGAGGCGCGCTACGAGCAAGAACGCACGCTTGCGCAGCGGATCGAGCGCCTGCGTAGCCAGCTCGCCCCTGCAAAGACCGGCGAAGCGGGCGAAGGCGGCCAAGGCGGTCAAGGCGATGAAGGCGGCGCGATGCGCGAGCAGGCTAGCGCAGTCGACACCGGCGCGCTACGCGACGAACTTGCCCGCCTCACTGCCGAACTGCAAGCGTTGCAACAGCCTAGCCCGATGGTGCCGCTGCAAGTCGACGGACATGTCGTCGCGGAAATCGTTGCGGCGTGGACCGGCATTCCGCTGGGCCGTATGGTCAAAGACGAGATCGACACCGTCTTGTCCCTGAAGGATCTGCTTGCCGCGCGCGTGATCGGCCAGGACCACGCGCTCGAGGCGATCGCGCAACGCGTGCGAACGGCTAGCGCCAATTTGGAGGACCCGAACAAGCCGCGCGGCGTATTCCTGTTCGTCGGACCGTCGGGCGTCGGCAAGACCGAGACGGCCCTCGCGCTGGCCGATATCCTTTATGGCGGCGAACGCAAGCTCATCACCATCAACATGAGCGAGTACCAGGAAGCGCACAGCGTTTCGGGCTTGAAAGGCTCGCCGCCGGGATACGTTGGCTATGGCGAGGGCGGCGTGCTCACGGAGGCCGTGCGGCGCAATCCCTATTCGGTCGTGCTGCTCGATGAAATCGAGAAGGCGCACCCCGATGTGCTCGAGATGTTCTTTCAGGTGTTCGACAAAGGCGCGCTCGACGATGCCGAAGGACGCGAGATCGATTTTCGCCATGCGCTGATCATCCTCACGTCCAACGTCGGGTCGGCCGCCGTCATGCAAGCCTGTTTGAATCAAGAGGCCGACGCGCTGCCCGATGCGCCGGCGCTGACCGAGCTGCTGCGGCCGCAGCTTTACAAGGCGTTCAAGCCCGCGTTCCTCGGGCGGGTCAAAGTCGTGCCGTACTATCCCATCTCGGACGACGTGCTCGCCGAAATCATCGAGTTGAAGCTCGATCGAATTCGCGCTCGGGTGGCCGCGAACCATCGCGCCGCGTTCGCGTGGGACGAATCGCTCGTCGATGCGGTTCACGCTCGCTGCACTGAGGTCGATTCGGGCGCGCGCAACGTCGACCACATTCTCAACGGCACGCTCTTGCCCGAACTCGCGCAGCACGTGCTCGGCCATATCGCTCAAGGCGAACGGATCGAGCGCATCGATGTGCGCGCGCTGGACTCGGGCGCCTTCGAATACAAGGTTTGCTGACATGCCGATCGACCTCGCACCGCTTATTGCCCCGCTCGAAGGCGCATCGCCTTGCGGCGGCGACCTGCTGTTTTCTTCCGACTTCGATGCGATCCAGCACGCGCGCCGCTTCGACGACCCGTCGCTCGATCAGGGCGAGTGGGTCACCGACATCAAGGAGGCCGATTGGAGCTTCGTGATCGAGCGTTGCACGCTGCTGCTGAAGACGCAGACGAAGGACCTGCGTCTGGCCGCGTGGCTGACCGAAGCGCTGGCGATGAAACAGGGCTTGGCCGGCCTTTCGCAAGGTTATGCGCTGCTTGCCACGTTGAGCGAACGCTATTGGGACAGCGTGCATCCGCTTCCCGAGGGCGACGACGCCGAATACCGGCTCGGCAATGTCGCATGGCTCGTCGGCCGCACGTCGCAGTTGCTGCGTGAAGTGCCGCTCACGCAGTCGTCGAGCGGCGCGTTCACGGGGCTCGATTGGGAGGTGGCGACGAACGTCGCGCAGGCGATCCGTCGCGATCCGGACCGTGCCGACGATATCGCACGCGGCAAGCCATCGATCGAGCAGATCGATGCGGCCAAGCGGGCGACGCCGGCCGCGTTTTACCGCACGCTGATCACGGACTTGAAAGCGTTCGAGGCCGCGATGCTCGCGCTCGAACGCGAACTGGACACGCGCGCCGGCACGGCGGCGCCCAGTTTTCGGCAAGTCAAGGATGCATACGAATTCGTCTTTACGCTTGCCGAGCGATTCGCCCGCGACGTGGGCGCGAAGTTAGAGCCCGTGGCGGAGCAACCCGCGCCTTCCGCCGAGCGCGCCGAGCCCAGTTTCAAGACGGCTCCTTCTCTCGAGACTTCGATGCTAGCCAACGCCGATGCACCCGCTGCCGTGCACCCGACCGGCCCGATTCAAACCCGTGCCGACGCCGTGGCGCAACTGCGCGCGGTTGCGCGTTTCTTCCGCTCGACCGAGCCGCACAGCCCCGCTGCCTATCTTGCCGAGAAGGCCGCCGAGTGGGCCGACATGCCGTTGCATCAATGGCTCTCCGCCGTGGTCAAGGACGACGGCTCGCTCGCGCATATTCGCGAGTTGCTCGGGGTCAAGCCGGACGACGCGAATTGAACGTGAGCTGAACGCGACCCCCGGTGGTGCTGCGCGCACCGCTATCGGCGGCTATTGGCCGACGCGGAACTCGATGCGGCGGTTGCGCGCCCGGCCGTCGTCGGTGTCGTTCGATGCGATCGGCTGATCGGGGCCGACGCCCATCGTCGTCATCGAGCGCGGCGCCACGCCCTTCGTGACGAGATAGCCCTTGACGGCATCGGCGCGGGCCTGGCTCAGCGTAATGTTCGACGCGCGATTGCCGGAGTTGTCGGTGTGGCCGATGATCTCGACCGTCTTGCCCGAGATTCTGGCGAGCACCGTGGACATCTGGTCGAGGATCGCACGGCCCTGCGGCGTCAAGGTTGCGCTGCCGGTTTCGAATTCGATCGTGCGATTCGCGAGCGTGCTGTCGAGCAGGCCTTGCTCCGACGCGCTCACGCGCAACCCGTTGCGGATCGTATAAGTCGGGTTGAGCGCATTGGCCATGTCGCTCGCGATCTGCTGGCGCTGCGATTCGTTCGACACCTCGCCCTTCACCTCGATTTGCGTGCCGTCGATTTTCAGTTGTCCTTTGCTGATCTGCTTCAATTGCGGACCGAGCAGCTTCTGCACATTTGCGCTCCAATTGGGCGGGGTGGCGACGCCGCCGACCTCGATCTGATCGAGCACATTGCCCGCGCCGTAAGTCTCGCGCAACCGCTGCAGCACGGCGTTGTGCGTGGCTTCGTCGGGCACCTTGCCGCTCGCGACGACTTGACCCGGGGCGGCATCGGCGGGGGCGGGCACACGCGTGGGACCGCTCGTCGAGCCCGACGTGCTCGCGGCTCCGATTTGCCCCTGCGCGGGCAGCGTCGTGACGCGAACGCGCATGCCGTTGTTGTCCACCGGCGAGACCATGGCCGGGGTGCCGTTGTCCGCATAGGCGGCGCCAGCCGCGAAGCAGCCGCTCGCCGCGATCACGGCGGCCGCCACGCTGTGCGCGAAGCGGCTCAAACCCGTTCGACGAGACCCGCTCTCGAGCCGCGGCGAAGCGCGACGCCGCTCGTCGATCGATGCGCTCGTGCGCACGTCAGGCCCCGACATACGCTTCGCGGAACGTATCGATCGCAATGCGCAGCGACAGTTGCGGCTGTTCGAGATAGCTGACGAGCTTGCTGATTCCATGTTCGTTCTGGGCGTGGTCGTGGACCCATTCCGGGTCGTCGATGTCGATGTTGTGGGCCGAATAAGCTTGCGGATCGATGACGCTGTGCAAGGTCTTCGCCGAGGCGCCGTTGAAGCCGACGATGAGCCGCTCGCGTTCGGCGATCGTGCCGATGAAAATCGCCAGTTCGAAATCGGCCTGCGCGAGGAACGGTGCGATGAGCTCGAGCCAGAACGCGGCGACGAGGCTGCGGTAGAACATGTCGTTCGGCAGGGGCAGCGTGAGGCCGCGCTCGAGGTTCGGCGCATGGCTGAGCATGACGGGTTTGAGCAGCGAGCCGAGCGCGAGCATCGCGCCGCGCAGCCGCACGGGATGGCCGCTTGCGAGCAGCATCTGCTCGAGACCGGCGAGCGTTTGATGCTCGACGAAATCGGCAAACGTGCCGTCATGCGAGTTCGCGGTGCCGACGTCGATCGGCACTTGGGTATCGCCCAGCGCTTGCAGCGCGGCGGTGGGTTCCTCGCAGTCGTAGACGGTGCGCATTTGCGTCGCGGCGCGCGTCCACAGCCGCGCGAATGCGAGCGGGCTGCGCGCGAGAAAGGCGAGGGGGCGCTCGACTTCGAGCGCCGTCGCGGCGAGCAGCGGAAAGCGCCGCGAGGACACGTCGTGGCTCGACATCATGTGGCCTGCGATCGCCAGCCGGCTTTGCGAGCCGAGGAACGCGAAATGCATGGGCTTCGCATTCTCGTAGACGATCTTCCAGCGTGGATCTTCGGCGAGCAACTCCATGGCCTGCGCGACCCAATGGTCTAGCGTCTGCAGCAGTTGCGGATTGTGCGTGCTCTTGACGAAGTCCCCACGCGAAGGAATCTTGCCGAAGTAGGCGAGTTGCGCCTGCACGGTTTGCGTCATTGCGCGGCTCCTGTGTTCGAGACGGCCGTATCGACGGCCGAGGGCGTGAGAGTGTTCGAAGGCGCCGCGGCGGCGGCGCCCGACGCGCCGAGCGCCGGAGCCGCGCCGCTTGCTTGCGCGGCGGCCGTGCGCGCCGCCGCGGCGTCGGCGACCGACTCGGGCAGGCGTGTGCCGCGCAGGCTCTGCTGTTGCGGGGCGTCGCCGCCACCGCCGCCGCTCGACGGCTGCGACGTGCTGATGATCCGCATGCTGAGCGCCACGGTGACGCTGCCTTGGTTCCACGTCAGCGAGAACGTGCCGTCGGGGTTGCGCGTGCGCTTGGCCGAATTGATCAGCTTTTCGAGCCCGTAGCGGCCCGGCTCGTTGACGAGTTCGATCGTCCGGCCGTCGAACGACGTGGCCGTCAGCGTGGCCCCGGGGGAGCCCTGCGGGTTCGGCCAGACGAAGTTCGTCCATTGCGGCGGCGTATTGCGGTAACGCAATTGCTGACCGTCGATGGCGATCGTGTACTCGGTCGTGCCTTGGCCCGGCTGTGGCAGAATCTGGAACACCGTTTGCGGTTCGGCCGCCGCGCCGCCGCTCGCCGCTGCCGCGCCGGAGAGCGGGGCGACCCAGCGGGCGAAGCCGCTCGTGAACTCGGGCGAGAGCACGATGCCCATGCCGCCCCAAGTGCGCGGCGACAGCGTATCGCCGCGCCGCACGGCGAGCGGCCCGAGGGTCGTGCCGACGAACTTGGAAATCGCGCCGTCGGGACCGAACACCTGCGCGATTTCGCTCGCGCCGGCTTCGACCTTCGCAGCGCCCGAGAACGGATACTTGTTCGCGAGCGAGGTTTGGAAGGTTTGGTAGACCTGCGCGTTCCAGACTTTGTTGACTTCGTTGCTGGCCGGTTCGATCGCGACCGCGAACGCCTGCATCAGCGGCCGTACGAGCAACGGGCGCAGCGCCTTGCGTTGATCGTCGGTCAGCCCCGTGAGCATTTGCTCGTCGACGAACTTGAGCGAATCGGCCAGCTCCGAGCCGTTGCCGTCGAGCGTTTGCTGCATGAGCTCGCGCGCGCCGGGGCCGGGATCGCCTTGGTTCTTGAGCACGTTGAAGCGCGTGCGCACCTTCGAAAGCGTATCCATATAGCCGTTCAGCAAGGACGCGTTCTCCTGCTTGGCGACGATGCGTGCGAGCCCGCTGAAGGCGATACCGACAGGGCCTGCCGTGGGCGAGCCGCCGCCGAGATCGACGTCGATGCCGGCGTTTTGCGCCGCTTGCGTCTTCGACGAGAACAGCCGCTTGAACCATCCCGTGACGCCGCTCTGCGCCTTTTGCAAGGTGGTGGATGCGAGCGCCGGATTGTCCCAGGCCGTTTGCGTGTAAGCCGTTTCGAGGATCTTGCGGATCGGCGAATCTTGCGGATCGCCGAGCCGGTTCATCGCATCGACGGCCTGGCCGAAGCTGCCGAAGTCGCGCACGGCAATGCCTTGCATGAAGCGCTGCCAGTGCTGGGCGTACTCGGTCTTGTACATGCCGACGAGCGCCTTTTGGATCTGCTCGGGACTGCCTTCGAGCGTGAGGTCGTCTTGCGAGGACGTATTCAGCACCCAATCCTTCGCTTGCAGCTCCTTCGTGGCGGCGTCGCGAATCGCCGGCTTGACGTAGTCGAACCACGCTTCGCGCGTGAACGTGCCGGGGATCGCGTAGCTGCCGCCGACAAGGCCGGTGTTGTTCTCGCCGACGATGCGCGCGATGGTCATCGGCGCATAGCGTGTGGAGGCGCGCGCCTTGATTTCCTCGTAGACGCGTTGACGCGCCGGCATGCCGCGCACGACGTGGCGCAAGTTCTCACGCGTCTGATCGATCAACGAGAGGTTCGCGTCGATCATCGGCCAATCGTCGTCCGAGACGCGCGCGAGATAGAACGTGATCATGCGCTCGGCGCTCTTGATCATTTCGTCGCGCGACATGTTTCCGCGATTGGTTTCCAGCCAACCGCGCCAGAAGCGTGCGAGCTGATCGGTCAGATGCGCCGCTTCGACATGGCGCTTGTCCGACAGCATCAGGTAGGTCTTCAGTGCGTTGTAGGCGTCTTCGACGTTGGTCGGCGACGCATCGCTATAGAGTCCGCCCTGAGCGCCGTTCGCGGCCGGGGCTGCCGTGCTCGCGCGCGCCGATACGGGAATGGCCCCCGATTCGGGCGGGCGCGTGAGCGGCGCGAGCTGATCCGGATGGGTGTTGACCTCCTTGAGGAAGGCCGCCAGGTTTTGCGACACCGGGTCCAGCATCAACTGTTTGACGCCGCGGTAGTACTCGGCCAGCAAGCGCTGCTCGATCCGGTCGCCTTGGTACAGGCCGAGCGATACCGAGATGGGGCGGTCGTGGCGGAACTGTTCGAGTTGAGTGATCCGGTCTTCGAGAATATCCATCGCTTGCAGCCGCGACTGCAGATCGTTGCGGTTCTGCTGCAGGCGCACGATGTTGTCGAGGTCGGCTTGCACGTTCGAGGCGAGCTGCTCGTTGCCGAGCGTGGACCAGGTCCATCCCCCGAGCGCCAGCGCGAGCGCGGCGACGAATGCGAAGAACGTGCCGTAGCGGAAACGCGTTTTCGCCGGGCTGGCGAATTGGCGCACCGTCTGGCGATCCGCGAAAATGACTTTCGAGAACAAATCGCGCAAGAAGAATCCGTTCTTCGACGAAGCCGCTTGCGGCTTGGGCAAGTTGTCCACCGCAAGCCCGAAGCGGGTGCCGATGCGCTGCGCGGCGGCGCTGCTCGTCTCGCCTTCCTGCAGGGCGCTCGTGAAGTAGAAGCCGCGCAGGATGGGCTTGTATTGGAACGGGTTGTTTTCGAACAGCGTTGCGAGGAATACGCGCAGCGCGGGCTTGATGGCGAGAAATTCGAGCGGAAAGCTCAACTGCCCGGGCGAGAGCATATTGCCGCGGTTGATCGACATCTGCGCGACGCTGATTTCCTTCAGGCCTTCGTAAAGTTCTTCGAAGCGCTCGTCGAACAGGCCGACGATATCGCGCTTTTCGTCGGGCTCGTAGGGCAGCGTGGCGCCCCAGACGCGTTCGTACTCGTGGCGCTCGCCGCCGCTGAAGAATTCGGCGAAGCCCGTGATCAGATCGGCCTTCGTGAACATCACGTAGACGGGCGCAAACACTTCGAGCTTCTCGGTCAACTCCTGGACGCGCTGGCGCAGGCTGCGCGCGAGGTTGATCGTGGCGTCGGGACGACTGCTCGTGAGCTCGGCGATGCTGGCCGTCACGATGATGCCGTTGATCGGCGCCTTCGGCCGATGGCGCTTGAGCAGATTCAAGAAGCCCAGCCACTCGGTGCGATCTTCCTCGTGCACCGAATAGCGGCCGGCCGTATCGAGCAAGATGCCCTCGGTCGTGAAGAACCAGTCGCAATTGCGCGTGCCGCCGATGCCGTGCACGACGGCGTCGTTCTTTTCCGCGAACGGAAACTGCAGCCCCGAATTGAGCACCGCGCTGCTCTTGCCCGCCGCCGGATTGCCGATGACGATGTACCACGGCAAGTCGTAGAGCGCCGAGCCTCCCGAGGCCTGCCCGATCTTCGAGGTCTTGATCGTGCGCACCGCCTCGGTCAGCCGGGTGCGCAGGACGTCGAGATCGGCCGGCTTGGCGCCGGCGGCCTGGGGCGCTTTGCCCGTTTCCGCTTGTTGCTCGAGCATATCGCCCAGCTTGCGGCTGGCGCGGCGCGCGGCAATGCGCCGCCAGAGCCAGGCGGCGAACAGCAGGACGAGCAAGCCGGCCACCGCGAGCGCGGGCCAAAGCAGCGGGAGGTCGAGCCAAGAGGCGAGGCCGAACAGAATCGCGGCGATGACGACCACCCCGACCACGGTCATCGTCCGTTTGCTGATCAGCGCATTAAGGAAGCGTTGCATAAGGCTTTAACTTTCTCGAGTCTTCGAATGGCCCGGCGCACAGCGGCGAAAGGCATTGCGTGGCGGTGCTCGGCGGACGAGCTTCTCATTATTGCCGGGCGACTGCACCGCTTGGCGGCCGTCCTAGGACGAATCCCGGCTTGTGATATTCAACGTGTCCGAAATCCATCAATTTCCATCGTCCGCCCCATGTCAAGCCGACTTGCTCGGCCGTTTTCCCATAAAGCTCATAGCCTCGCATGGCCCAGGGATCTTTCTCGGAAATGACGACCTTGCCGTCGCGCAAAAACGCGTTGTCGGCGGCAAGGCCGTATTGGTGATAGCTCTGAAATGCTGCCGCATTGGTCACGCCCCCCAGCTGCGCGAGTCGGTTTTGCCTCTCCGGGCTCCGATATCCTTCCAACAACGCCATTTCGTAGCCGTACTGCTCGCGCATGATCTTATAGACGAGCAATAGGCGTGTTCTGAAATCGGCATCAAGCAAATTCCAATCGCGGCTGGCGTCGCGCAATGCTGGACGGACCTGTTCGACTTCCTGTGTCGCGAAAACTTCGGGCGGCAGCGGCGGCGGTGGAACGAGTTGCTCCCCATTGAGCAAGGCGGCGATTTTCTCGTCCGGCACGCGGGCTTCGCCATCAAACTGAAATAATTGGCGGCCGCCCAACGCAATTGCGATCAACGGAGGCGCCGCAAGGATACCTGCCGTAATCAAAATCAGCAAGCGTTGCCGAATCAGTATTTTTTTCGCGTCTTTAAAAGTGACATGAGAAATTCTTACTGATTTGTCGATGCCGTTCCGTGCGTGCGAGATGCCGCGGGCGGCTCGCTTCGATATGCGCCGGTGGAATTGGGTAGCCGCCGACATTAGGGCGGCGCGTGCGGGCGGCAATAGGAACAACGCCGCGATGGTGACGGCGACGGCGAAATAAGCGGCGAGTGCAACGGCAATCAAGATCGGCCCCGGGAGGGAAATAAATTGTATTTTGTAATGCTTGCTCTTAGAATCTGGCCTGCTTGCAAGGGAGGCCGGATCGTATTATCGCGGCGAATTAAACAAAGAGCTAACGAGATACTGAATGAGTGCGCCGGAAAGTTCCAGTTCCAAAGGGCGGCCGAGCTTGCTTTCCGAGACGGCCCCCGGGCCCGTAGACAACAACTCCCGCATTTTGGCGAGCTTGGAAGGGCGCGTCGTCGCGCAGCAACCTCCGCGTCGCCGCTCGAAGAAGCCGGCGATCGTCGCGGGCGCGGCTGTCGTCGCCTTCGCGGCGCTTGGCGCCTGGCAGTGGCTGCGCGGTCAACAGAATGACGCGCCCGTTGCTACGACTACCGTTGCGGCGAAGGCCGCTCCCGCTAGCGGCGTTGCGACGGGCGCCGCTTCGTCGGTGCAGGTCGCCCAGGCGGCTGCTTCGGCGCCGCAAGCAGCCGTGATCGTCGCCGAGGATACGGTTCGAGGCGCCGATGCCGCTAGCGCCAGCGTGGGCGCTTCGTCGCCGCGCAGCGCCGATGCGGACCGGCTATCGCTGGCGCTCGCGAACGGCGTGGCGCCTGTCCAGAATGCGGATAAGCCGGTCTCCGCTGCGGCAGCGGCGAGCACGCTCGCCTCCAAACAACAGGCGCCGGTCAAAACGATGGCTGCGCGCACGCAGCGCGAGAGCGCTAAACAGAACCCGAGAGAAAGCGCCAAGGCCCATCGCACCGAGAAGCTGGCCACGGCGCATGCCGGCAAGCATGTCAAAGCGCGGTCGAGCGCGGGCAAGGACGATCCCGACGTCGATCTGCTAGCCGCGCTCGTCGCGCGCACGAAGCCCTACGACGCCAAGCCGGCCAAGGCGACCAGCGCACCCGGGGGCGCGAGCAAAGCGGCCGCGTCGAAGGCCGGCGCAGCGAGCCTGGCCGATCAGGTGAAGGCATGCGATACCGGCAATTTTTTCGAAGCGCAAAGTTGCCGCTGGCACACATGCTCCGGCCATTGGGGCAAAGATCCGGCCTGTCCGAGCACGGCTGCCGCAGCGCAGGCACAACAGCAGGCGCAGTAGCGGTGTAGCAGTGGCTGCGCAGGGTGCATCGCTCGGCGTCTGGCAACCGCTGCGATGCAACGGCCGAGCGAGGTCGATGCAAATCGGTTCGCGCGCTACGCCCGCAGGTCTTCGATACCGCCGCATCGTGTTCGCCTGTCTACGCCGACTTGGCGCGGCGAGCGCCTTTTGCTAGCGTGAGCGGATGCGCATCGATCCGCCTCTTCCCGACATTTTATTGATCACGCCCGAGCCCCCCGAGCCAGCGCGGTTCGACGTGTTTCTCGAACGTTTGCGCCACGCGGTTTCATCGGGCGTCTCGCTCGTGCAACTGCGCGGCAAGCGCCTCGATGCCGCGGCCTACGGCGAATTGGCCGAGCGCGCGTGCGCGGTATGTCACCGCCACGCCGCGCGCCTCGTTCTGAACGGTCCACTGGAAGATTCGCCCAGCGTTGACGCCGACGGCGTGCATTTACCGAGCGCGCAGCTCATGCGATGCCACGCGCGCCCGAGCGGCGCGCGCCCCAAGCTGCTATCGGCCGCATGCCACTCTCGCGAGCAGCTTCTGCATGCGCAAGTTATAGGCGTCGATTTTGTCACCCTCTCGCCCGTTTTGCCGACTGCGAGTCACCCCGGCGAGCCGGCGCTCGGCTGGCCCGCGTTCCAAGCGCTTGCGGCGCAGGTGTCTATGCCGATTTTTGCGCTCGGCGGCATGACGCGGGACGCGCTGCCTACGGCTCGCGCCTGCGGCGCCTACGGCATTGCAGGGATTTCGGCCTTTTGGTGAGCGGCGCTTGGCGACCGCCCGCGGCCGCCGACGCGCGATCGCCCCCGGTGCCCACGCGCGACGGGGCGGGTACCCCACCCGCGACGGGCGCGCAGTAGCAAGCCAACTCGTGTCCTTGCAATTTTGCGCAGGGTTTGGACAAAAGAAACCGCAGCGTGTGGTTTCGAGGGACTGCGCAACACGGCGGCAACGGCCGTTTTCCATGCGTCGCGCCGGCGCGACGCGAAGGCACGCCCGTTGCAGCAGTGCGGCAGGACCTCGCACCGGACCCGTCTGTGCACCGTTTCCTCGGCGCCGGTGCGAAGAGCACTCGCTGTTGACACGGAGGACTCGCACCATGGCACGCAAGACACTCGACGATCTGTTCATTCATTCGCTGTCCGATATCTACAGCGCGGAGAAACAGTTGACCAAGGCGCTCGGCAAGCTCGCACGCGCGGCCACCAACGAGCAACTATCGCAAGCATTCGAGACCCACCTGCAGGAGACGCACGGCCAGATCGAGCGCATCGATCAAGTGGTCGAAAAATGCGGGCTTCGTCTGAAGAGAATGAAGTGCGTCGCGATGGAGGGACTCATCGAAGAGGGCGCGGAACTCATCGACGAAATCGAGAAAGGACCGGTGCTCGACGCAGGGTTGATCGGCGCGGCGCAGAAGGTCGAGCACTATGAGATTGCGTCGTACGGAACCTTGTGCGCGCTCGCCAAGCAACTCGGCAAGCCGGAGGCCGTGACGCTGCTCAAGGAAACGCTCGCAGAAGAGAAGGCGACCGATAAGAAGCTCAGCGAGTTCGCGGAAAAAGTCGGCAATCCCGAGGCGGCGAGAAAGTAGCGTGGCGCTTCGATCCCTATTCGTTTCACCTTCCGATGGAGTCAAAACGATGAGCACACTTGCAATGGGGTATCCCATCGAGGCCGGTCATGCCGGGCGCGCGGCTTTCACCTCGATGGCCGACATCGCCAATCAAACGTTCGACGGCTTCGAGCGGCTCGCGCGGCTCAATCTGCAAACGATGAAGACCACGCTGGCCGAGCAGCACGGCATTGCGCTCGAAGCGGTCGATTCACGCTCGTTCGGCTGGCTCTTGACGTTGCCCGTAGCCCAGGCGCAAGCGGGACTGAAGAAGACGCTCGCCTATTGGCAGCACGTCAATGCGATTGCTGTCGAGACGGCGGCGAACAATGCCGGGGCCGGCTGGGAGGGCTTCACCGAATGCACGCAATGGTGGAGCGCCGCGCTCGCGGACGCCGGACGGACACGCGCGGGCGGCCCCCGCGTGTTGTCCTCTCCGGACGCGAACGTGCCGGTTTCGACAGGCTCCGATTCGGCGGAAACGCCGAAGACCGGTGGTAAGAAACGCTCGGTTGACATTGTCGACAGCGCCGGGAACGTCGTTTCGTCGGTGAAGCAATAAAAGAGAAACGTTCACGTGTCGATAGTCGAGCGGCGAACCCCGCAAGGGTCGCCGTTTTTTTGCCGGCTTGCGCATTGTTCCCGGCGGGGCTGCCTGGCGTCGTCAGGCAGCCCCTATCGGCCGAACGACGAGAAAGTTGATCGGGGTATATACGTAGGCACCCATCACTAGGCGCGGTTGCTAGTACTCATTGTCTAGACTAATATTCACGGGGCGATTACAACGTTTTCACAAGCCGATCGACACGGCATTAATCGATTGGTCCCTTCCTTTTCGCGAGGACACTAGATTTCAAATGGCCAACGGGTCCAGCCCCGCTTTCGATGCGCAATGCACTCGCATCGAGAGCGCAGGCAGTAGCGTGCGTCTTCGGGCCGCATGCGAAACCGACCGCGCCTTTTTATTGGCGGTTTTCGAAAGCACGCGCGCCCCCGAGTTTGCGCAACTCGGGTGGGATGGCGAGCGTATATCGACACTGTTGGCGGAACAGTTCGCGATGCAGGATGCGTATTACCGGCAGCATTACCCCCATGGCCGATTCGACGTGATTATGTCGGGCGAGGTCGCGATCGGCCGGCTGTATCACGACTGGCATGGCAATGAAGTGCGCTTGATCGATATCGCGCTGTTGCCGGCTTATCGCGGCGCCGGCATCGGAACGCGGCTTTTGCATGCGTTCGTCGCGCAAGCGGCAGCCGGCGCGATGCCGATCGTGCTCTACGTCGAAATGAATAATCCGGTGCAAGCGCTTTATGGTCGGCTCGGGTTTGAGTCGGTCGGCGAAAACGGCGTGTATCTCAAGATGCGCCGTCCCGCGGCAGCGTTCGAGTATGAAAGCGGTGTGTCCATCGAAGCTCTTGTCTCGAGCAACTAGGATGAGCGAGTCGGCGCACGGCGGTCGCGACGCGACGATAAGGCGGTAACGATATAGACCATGGTCGGCAGCATCGGCCGAACAGAATGAACAATGAAAAATGAACAACGAGCGGGGGCTTGCTTGCTGTCGATCCCTACCCAAGAGGAGTTGCTCGACGCGATCGGGCAACGCTTCACCTTCGGCTTGGCCGACGGACGCACCGTCGAGGCCGTGCTCGCGCACGCGAGCGCCGGCACGCCCATGAATGACAGTTTCGTTTGCTACGTGGCGACTTTCGAGTTGCCCGCCGGCGTTTTCCTGCCGCAAAACGTTTATCGCATTGGTTCGCCGGCCCGTCGAGCGTGGGATCTGCTCGCCACGCCGACGAGCCCCACCGCGGATGGGCGTTCGACGCTCACTGTCGTGATTCACACCCGTGCCGACGAACTGGCCAAGGCGGCCCGCTCATCGGACGTGACGTAAAGCGGTTTTCTTTTCTTCGACAGGAGGCGTTTGATGAGCGATCCGTATTTGGGCGAAATCCGCATGGTGGGCTTCGACTTTGCACCCTACGGCTGGGCGCAGTGTGCGGGGCAAACGATGGCGATTTCACAAAATGCAGCCTTGTTCTCGTTGCTGGGCGTATCTTATGGCGGCAACGGCGTGTCAACGTTCCAATTGCCGAACCTGCAGGGGCGCAGCCCGGTCGGCACGGGGCAGGGGTTGGGGCTTTCGCCGATCGTCGTCGGCGAAACGGGCGGCACCGAGAATACAGCGCTGACGTCGCAAAACATGCCGCAGCATACGCACGTGGCGACAGTGGCGGCCGGTGCGGGCGGGACGGTGTCGGTCGCGATTCCCGCATCGACATCGACGGCGTCGCAAAGCGGCGTGCCGAGCGCCGCAGCCGTGCTGGGGCCCGTCAGCATCTCCAATCGGCAAGGCGAGCTTTACAGTACGGGCACGCCCGATGTCACGCTCAAGCCGTTTAACGCGACGGTGACCGGCGGCACGCCGACAGTCACGAACAGCATGGCGGGCGAGAGCCTTCCGTTCGCGCTGCGCAACCCGTATCTCGGCATCAACTTCATCATCGCGCTGCAAGGGGTTTTCCCCTCGCGTGGGTGATGAATGATGCGTGCCGTGAGAGCGGCACGCTTTTAAGGACATCAAGCGATGAAATGCGCCGCCGGCTTTTCGAAACTTCTCCGCGCCATGCGCGCGTCCGACAAGGGCGCACGCAGCACGGTCGCCGCCATGCCCGCGCCGCTGATCGTCGCGCTCGAGCCGCGCATCGTCTACGATGCATCGGCAGCCTCGATCATGGTGGCGGCCGTCGCGGCTCAGCATCACGCGATCGCGGACGCCCAGCCCACGGGCGCTGCGCGCGAGGCGTCGCCCGCGGCCGGGCAAGGCGCGGCGGCCTCGGGTTTGGCGGCGCCGGCGGCCACTTCGACTTCGACCTCGGACGCTGCGGCATCGATGCGCGCGGTGCACGGTTACACGACAGCGACGGTCGCCGATTCGTCCACGATGCGGGCCGTGCACGGGTTCACCGATACGGTGGCGCAGGGGGCAGACAAGCAGGTCGTCTTCATCAATTCGAACGTCACCGATCTGCAAACGCTCGTCGCCGGACTGCCGGCGGGCACGCAGTACGTCGTGCTCGATTCGACGAAGGACGGGCTGCTGCAAATCGAGCAGTATCTGCAGGAACACCCGGGCTTGAGTGCGATTCATCTGGTATCGCACGGGGCCGCGGGCGAGTTCCAAGTCGGCAGCACGTGGATCAACGAAGCCGATTTATCGACCTATAGTGGCGAATTCGCGCAGATCGGCGCGGCGATGAAGGCCGGCGGCGACTTTTTGATCTACGGCTGCGACGTCGCCGGAAACGCGGACGGCAAGGCGCTCGTACAGCAGATTTCGTCGATTTCCGGATTGAACGTGGCGGCGTCGACGGACGCGACCGGCGCGACGACGCTGGGCGGCGACTGGGTGCTCGAATACGACGCGGGCGCGGTGCATACGGGCGTTATTTTCTCGGCCGCTTCGGAGCAAAGCTACGATCACGTCCTTTCTGCGTTCGATGAAACGTATGATGGCTCGGTGGGCTTCGATACGGGTACGACGCCCGTCGCTTCGACGACGGTCGATGGGTTGACCTATACGGGCGATCAGGCGGTCGAGTATCAAATCGTGGGCGGATCGCTGCCGGCAAGCGGGTCGGGCGGCGAGTTCATCGTCAACACCCAAGGCACGCAGATGTCGTCGATGACGATTCAGCGGCAAGACGGCTCGTTGATGGCCATTCAAAGCTTCGACATCGACATCTTCGTGAGCAGCGACGTGACGGTCCAAGCGCTCGACGGGTCCGGAAACGTGGTCGGGAGCATCCTCCTCGATTTTTCCTCCGGCGCCACGGCCTACACACCGGGCCACACGTCGAACAACTCGCTCTTTCACGTCGATCTGTCCAGCAATGCGGCGTTCTCTCAGGTCAAGAGCATCAAGCTCGTCGAGACGAGCGGCAACGGCACGTTCCTCTCGCCCACGCTGGACAATTTCACCTATCTCGCGCCTTCTTCGCCGCCGACGCTTACGGCCACCGGCGGCGCCACATCGTTCGTGGCCGGGGACAACGTTGCGTCGACGCCCGTTGCTGTCGATTCGGGCATCACGCTGACCGACGGCAATTCGGCCACGGCGGCGAGCGCCACGGTGTCGATCACGGGCAATTTGCATAACACCGAGGACGTCCTCGGCTTTACGAACACGAGTGCGTCGACGTACGGCAATATTTCGGCGGCGTACAACGCGACGACGGGCACTATGACGCTGACGTCGGCGGGCGGCACGGCCACGATCGCGCAATGGCAGGCCGCGCTGCGTGCGGTGACCTATACGGATACGGCCGTTACGCCCAATGCAGCGACGCGCACGATCAGCTTCGAAATTACCAGCGATGGTTTTACGGCCGGTAATACCACGACCAAGGCGGTCAGCGTCACGGATACGGATCAAACGCCGATCGTCACCACGACGGGCAGCGCGGCGAACTATAGCGAGGGCGCGGCGGCCATCACGATCGATAGCGGCATCACGGTCAGCGACGCCGACACCACCGTGCAATCGTCGGGAACGGTATCGGTTTCGGGCGGTTTCCACAGCGGCGATACCCTGGGCTTTACGAACAACGGCTCGACGATGGGCAACATCACGGCGTCGTACAACGCGGCGACGGGGGTGTTGTCGTTGAACTCTTTGGGTTCGACAGCCACTGACGCGCAATGGGCGAACGCGCTCAAAGCCGTGACGTTCTCGAGCACGAGCACCACGCTCGGTGCGCGCACGATTGCGTTCGCAACGAGCGACGGCACGAAAACGAGCACGGCGGCGACCGATACGATCACCGTTGTGAGTCCGGTACAAGTGACGACCGACTCCGGTTCCGCCGCGTTCGTGGCCGGCGACAACACGGCGTCCACGCCGGTCGCGATCGATTCCGGTTTGACCGTGACCGATACCGCCACTACGACCCTCGGTTCCGCGACGGTGGCGATCACCGGGGGCTTCCAAAGCGGCCAGGATGTGCTGGCGTTCACGAACAACGGTTCG
>Ga0157369_10000205_pt1 | contig 81963 bp, 78 predicted proteins | sample C25metaG_FD_113461 | JGI IMG/M metagenome (GOLD analysis project Ga0157369, IMG submission 113461) | Corn rhizosphere microbial communities from Kellogg Biological Station, Michigan, USA - C2-5 metaG | ecosystem: Host-associated > Plants > Roots > Rhizosphere > Soil | place: USA: Michigan... | reverse complement strand
TGTCTGAGTCACTGTGTCCATTCTCGCTGTTTGTGGACAGAGTCGGTCACTCGTGTCCGTCACAGCCGATGATTGCATCTTCTACGCGAGGTGGGGAACGGTACACATCAGATGCTTACGCACATAGTCGAGCACCTCCGAGACGTCTTCACCGAGTGCACGCATCTGTTTGCCGCATTCCGGGCATCCGCAATCCGTCGGTGCATGAACAACAGTTTCGCGGGGGAGATGGGCGGGGAAGTGCCGTGGCTTGCGACGCAGCGGAACAACGTTCGTTGTGGCCGATGTATCCGCAGTCGTATCGGGATCGGGCACCTTCGCCGTTGCGGCGATGGCCGATTCAGGAACGGCAAGCTCACCGAGCGCGAGCTGCAACTGGTCCATCAATTCGGTCATCCGCTCCGATGAACGGCCATACTGCCATCGCTTCAGTCGCGAGATCTCGGCCAGCAACTGCGCGATGGTCTCGTCACGCGAGGCAACGATGCGCTTGAGGGCGGCAATGTCATCGGGCAGATGGCTGGCTGGCATGCATGCCAGTGTAAATGAAGCTCACGAGCTTGTGGGCTCCCACATCCTGCGTTACGCCGCGTGCGTCGGCTGCCACGTCCGTTCTGGATGCCGCCAGTCAATTCCCTCGAGCAGCATCGACAACTGCGCCGCAGATAGATGGACCGTTCCCGTGTCCGCCTGCGGCCACACGAAGCGTCCGCGCTCAAGTCGCTTCGCGTACAGGTTCATGCCGTCGCCGCTCCACCATAAAATCTTGATGAGGTCACCGCGACGCCCACGAAAAAGGAAGATATGACCTGAGAAGGGGTCACGTCCGAGTGCCGATTGCACCAACCCGGCAAGTCCATCCATGCCGCGGCGCATATCGGTAACGCCCGCTGCCAGCCATACGCGGGTACCGCTGGGCGGAGCAATCATGCTGGCATCAGGCAGCGCAGGACCAGGCGCAACTGCACCGGGTCGACCATACCCGTGACGCGCACACGGGCACCGTTCAGCTCGATCTCAATGCCCGACGCTGCTGGTACGCTCTCGCGATGTGGCTCGACAGGCCGTAGAGCAAGCGAAGCCAGTTCTGCGGTCTCGCCTGTCGGTGCATCAGGTAGCGCAACTGGCAGCAACACCGCTGTGCTGTGCGCGCCCCCGTCAAATAGACCAGCCCGCAGTTGCCGGCGCCACTTGAACACCATATTGGGATTCAGTCCGTGCGCCTGCGCGAGCTTCGCCACCGAAATACCCGGCTCGCTTGCCGCGACGGCGACTTGCCGTCGGTACTCCGGTGCGTAGTTCGGACGGCCCTTGCGGGTCGATGGTCTCGCATTCCGTATGTCCAAAGTAGTCCCCACCACTTGGAGTAACGGGCATCACTTTGTACACCGGCGTCAGCTCTGTCCATGCGGCCATGAAATGACGGTTACGAAACAGCGCTAGGGTGGAGAACTCCAATGTGATCCGCGGATCATCGTAGTATTGCAGCCGCAGGCATCTCCTCTGCAAAGCCGCTATGAAGTCTAGTGCATCGGGATGTCAGCCATCAGCACATTTGAACAGCCCTGGTTAAGCATTCCACGGCGGCGAAATGCAAAATGGGGAAGACGCCATTCAGAGCGAGACCGACGAGCGCAAAGCGATCGCCCGATACTCGCATGTATACCGGACCACCACTCATGCCATCCAAGTCCCACTCGGGCGTACCGTCGACGATTGTTATCGATCGCGTGTGCGGATAAGGGCCAACGCCGGTGTGCCTTCCGATCAGTTCGACGCCCTGCGTTACCATGTGGAGCCTATCGTAATCAATGTTCCCCTCTGTCCCTTCCGTAGGGAAACCTCGCACCCGCAACAAGGGTTCTTCGGAGTTCGACGCGAAAAGTTCTAAGGTTCTCTCAAACCATTCCCCGAGAGGCGGCAAGATCACGCATCGCGGCAACAGTTGCGTTATTGCCCCGGGGCGATGATCGAAAACCTCTAGCGCAATAAGGTCAAGGTCCCCCTGAATCCCTCCTAGAAATTCTCCTGTATTGTTGTTGACGGTAGCCCGCCCGACGCTTCTGAAATGGACGTAGTCGTCGGCAGCCAAGGTTTTAGGCGTCGTCGGCGGGACGATCGGTATCATCAGCCGCGCTGCGACTTCCGAAAGGTCGTCACCGATTTTCCCCAAGCAATGTCTCGCGGTGACTAGAAAAACGCGGTCAGAATTGCGGACGAAAAAACCACTGCCATGGGTCCCGGGAAACTCAGGGGCCGCGTCGCTATATGACATAAGCTGGACAGCGCAGTCAGGCCAGGGCAAGCGGGCAAAAGAAACAAAGCGCATCATCAACTCAAAGGATGGGGTGGACAGTTGATGACCTTTTACAATATCCCAAGCATGGATGTTCGGAAAATGATCCGGATCATCAGGTTTCAGCGGGGACGCTAGTCTAAACGACCGCGAGTCTTCGCCACCACAAGCAGATGAAAAAGAGCGCGCCCAAGCGATCCGTCGTATTGGCCGTCGCTCCCTGCAGGATTGGCCGAGGTCCTGATTGTCGCGGATACCCCAAGTCACCGTCTCACCGATGATCCGACGGAATAACCTCCTGGCTTGAACGACCGACCGCAAGCCGACGCCTATGGGTCCGACCAACGATGCGCTTAAACGTCGCTTCACGCCGGCTGCAGTCAAGCCGGTGGAAGGGGGGCTTAGGGCACCTCGTTATATATAACTCCCGTCGCCGCCTTCGTCGCGTAGCAAGCGCAATGTTTCTGCGGCGATGCGAACGTGTGTAAGGCCCTTCCAGATGGTTTCTACGCCGGGTTTGCCGTCGCTCTTGCGGGCAAGGAATCCACCTCGGCGAGCGATTAAGCGCAACACTTCGTTGAGCTTAGGTTGCTCTGCCCGCGGAGTCTTCGTGAGCAGGTAGGCGGCCCGAATTTCATCGGGATCGAAGAGCAGATGCGCATCCAGATCAGGACAGGTTCGGCCCATCCGCATCAAATGAGCTACCCGCCAGGCCACCACCAGAAACAGCGCCAACGCACGCTCGAGCCGTTCAATCGTGCCCAACTGCAACTCTTCGACCTGACAGCCGTTCTTCAGAACGTTGAACAGGATCTCGATTTCCCATCTGGCGCGATACCACTCGATCAACTCCGCTGCTTCGTCCAGCGTGGTTGCCGCACGGTTAGTCAACAAGCGCCATTCGATCGGCTTGACGCCGGCAGGCGCGTCGAACTCGCGTGCGACCAGGCACGTTGCAGCGACGCTTTTGCCCTTGCTCGCGGGCAATTGCACGCGTTGCAGCCAAAGACGCTGATGCACCATGCGCGCTTTCACGCCTTGGCGCGCGGCCATCGGAAACTCGATTTCGCCCACCGCTTGGCCGCATGTCGCGCGCTCCCACAGTTTGTCGCCCTCGGGCAGGCTGCGGTTATGCGAGGAGCGGACCAGCCAGTCGGCCGGGTTGCCCAGCGCGTCGGCGCGTTCCATCAGCGCCATCAAATCCGCTTCTCGGTCGGCCACATACACCAGGCGGGTCGAGGGCATATCCGGCGCCATCTCGGCGATACGCTCGTAGCCTTCGATCCAACGCAAACTTTCCTTCGGGCCGCCACGCTTGCCCGACTCTTCCTTCTTCTCGCGAGCCCACAGCCACGCGTCCAGGATGCCCAACGGTTCGTGCTGCGGCGTCACCGCATAGGTCGGGTGAACAAACATTCCGCGCTGCGCCTCATACGTCAGCGGCCCCAGTCCGATCGCCTCCTGACCATTGAAATCAAGCTCGGTGGTGTCTTGCAAACAGAGCGATGGACCTTCTCGTTATCGAAGAAGCGGTACGCCGCTATCGTCTCGCCCCAGCCGTGACATGCCTGCGGCACACTGGCCGTCGGCTCCGCCGCCATCCTTTCCATCAAAAGCCTCGCTCGCTTGTTCAGGCGCGCGTCGCCCAGGTCCAGTTGCTCGAATTCCGTTGGCGTCCAGGGTGTCGATTCGGTGACCAAGGCATCCGCTCAAAAGCGGAGAGTAAACGACATCCGCCGACAGTTTACAAGCGCCGCTCTATGTCGTTGAAAGTAAACGGCCTTTCTCGCCGTCGCGGACCGGCGGGGACGTTGTGTATTACGACATGGGCTTAGGGTTGAGAACCGGTGGTGTCGACTCTCTCATCGAAGATACATCGGCCGTAAGCGAGCGCTGGGCAGTTGTCGGATCGATTTCGCGATGCACGTGGCGCCCAAAACCGGCGCAAGCCAATCCTGCCATCACTTTTGCAATAACGTTTTTCCGTTGCTTAGCTGGACGCTTTCGGTGACGTGTGTCCCTCGAGTCTGTGAGGTCGTTCGCGCCATTCCGTTAGCCTTCGGCACAATGTCTGCTCGCGTCACACGTCTGCGCAGACGGCTGGTCGACTTGAGTCCGTGAGATCGGCACTGCGAATTCGTTCCCTTTGGCTCTACCGTTCGTGAGTTCCGGGCCAGGAATCTGAGAAGGGTGCTCCCTCGCGTCGCTTCAATCGACAGTCACAGTCCGACTGGTTGCAGCCAGATGTCTGCTTGCTGCAGCGGCTCGGTTTGCGATGTGCGGTTAAGTAGTCTGTATCGGTGCGCCATAACGTCCGCGAGTGCGAACGCTGGCGCTTGTCGGCCTCGTCCGTCGTGGTTGCAGGTCCGGCGACCGTAGTTCGCGGCTTGCAGCGCCTGTGGTTTGCTGACACCCTGCGATAGTTTGGCAGAGTCACCCCTTCCATTCTGCGTGCCTCGATCTTCGAGGTGGTCCGCTTGCAAAGGCTCGAAAAAAATTTTCTGTCCGTCTATTTCCGACGAGTTCCAAGCGCTTCCGAGAGTGCTGTTTGCGCGCTGGACAGGGTATTGACGAGCCTTTTATTGATTCGCATGATGATCTCGAAGGTGACGTATGGGAGCGAATCGTGCGGGGTGCAAAGAGCTATACGCGGGCGGAGTGGGACGACTTTTTCCGTGCGCTGGAAGCATTGCCCGAGAAACCCCGGAACGAGCAACGCGTCACGGTCAGCGACGCGATGAAAGAGAAGCGCGCACAGATCGCTGCGACGCAGGCGAAAGGCTATACGCTCGAAGAGATCGTCCAGGAGGCTGAGCGTAAAGGGATCGACGTCAGCATTGGCGCGGTCAAATATGCGCTGTATCGTCCTGCGCCTGCCGATGCGAACTCCGAGGTAACCGATACGCGAGGCAGGACTAGAGGACAACCGTCGTCGGGTCGGAAGAAAGCCGAAAAGCGAGCGGGCAATGCGCGTGACGATTCGCGACAACAAAGGGAAGGGGGCGTAAATCAGCCGGGATCGATGCAGATTCAGGACGCGTTCTCGTTTGAGATCAGACCTGATATCGAAAACCTGTAGGAGGTCGAGCATGGATACGACCCAGCCCATATATCTCGTCGGCGGTAGCAAGGGCGGCGTCGGCAAAAGCATGGTGACGCTCGCTCTCGCAGATCACCTGCAGCGGCGGGACACCCACGCCGTTCTGGTCGAAGCGGACACCTCCAATCCTGATGTCATGAAAGCGCTTCGGGACGACATGAAGTGCGCAGCGTATGACCTCGACGATGCCGACGGCTGGATCGGCTTCGTCAACTTTTGCGATATCCACAGGGGCGCTGCCGTGATCGTGAACACGGCAGCGCGCAATCAGACGGGAGTGACCCGATATGGCGGAACACTGGCCCGGACGCTCGATGAACTGGAGCGACAACTCGTCGTGCTGTGGGTGATCAACAGGCAGCGCGACAGTTTGGAGTTGCTGCACATCTTCGGGCAGACGTTCCCCGATACAGTGACGCACGTCGTTCGCAACGGTTACTTCGGCACGCCCGACAAATTCGCGCTGTATCAGGAGTCGCAGCTTCGCAAATCGATCGAGACGAAGGGCCGATCGCTTGACTTCCCTGACCTTGCGATCGATCCGCTCGTCTGCCTATTTCGCGAGGTGTCGGGCGATGTTCCGGACGAAGCCAGCCTGGCTCGCATGCGCCGAGTGTCAGGTGCTCTGAATCTACGCGATAACGATGCGCTATGGGCGATGGTTGCTGTGCTCGAATACTACGCACGGTTGTACGAGGCTATGCCCGAACGTATCCGATGGGCAAGCGAGGGAAGCCTCGACGCCGCGCGCCGGGAAGTCGGCGGTGCGACAGATGCATTGATGCAGCAACATCAGGAAGCGCTCGAGCGATGCAAGGCGACAATCCAATTGGCGGAAAACCTGATAGAGGAACATGAGGCGCGGTATCGGGCAGCGCTGGCGAACGTGAATGAGACCGCGATGACGACCTTGATCGAACGCATGTCAAATCGGGTTTCGCGCGTGGCAGGTAACCGGCTGATCGGTGCGGCGGCGACCTCGGCACGCGAGCAACGCGAGCGATTGGACGACACCACTGGCAGATTCGAGCGTGCAGTCGATGCGTCGGCGGCGCGGGTGGAGGCGATGGCGGCTCGAATGGAAAAGGGTTTTGCGCGCTCGATGCATCGGTTATTGGTGGTTGGCGGTGCCGCGTTCTGTCTGTTACTGGTTGTCGGCGGCGGCGCAGGTTGGTGGATCGGGTGCCACGTGGCAGGCGCGGACTGTCGTGTAGTGCAGTTCCGGCAGACAGACGGCAGGCCATAAAAGGCGCTGCCGTCTGATGTGTCGTGCTCTCGGGTGCAGGGGCTGAAGCTACGCGGTGCGTGAGTCAGCTTGCTCCGAGTTCAGCGTAGTGCCGGTTGGGAAGGGCCACGGCGGCTGTTCAGTTTGGGTACCAGAAGGCGCTTCCTCGTCGCGAGGCGTGTTATTAACGTGCCTTTCGCCGGTGCCAGTATCCGACTCAGCAACGGCATCCCCGTCGCTCTCCGCGCCCCCGACATCTTCCCCGGTACCGGCGTCGTCCTCATCCTCGTTGCTTTCGCCGTCAGCCCACGACGACATAGCCGGAGTATCGCGGTCGGTGAGGATTTCCGGGAGCCATGCGACTTTCGCGAGGGGCCGTTCGGCAGCAGCGGCGGCGTCGGCCGTTTTCATCTTTGCGAGGTCGGTAGCCACTTTCTGTGACACGGCGGCGGATACGACTTCCGCGATTCGAGCCTTGCTCACATGGTCGAAATACGTGGCGCGTGTCGGCATCCAGTACTTGGTCATGTCGAGGTTCAGCGTGTCCGCGAGCGCATTGATTGCAAGCGGCTTTTCCTCGCCCGCGATGCCGTTGAGCAGCGTACCGGTGCAGAACGCGAGCAGGTCGAACAGCGTCGTGCCCGGGTCCTGACGGATGAGCCAGGGGAGCAGGTCGGATCGTTTGGCCGGTAGTTCCTCGACCCACCGTGCGCGTTGCGCCTCAATGGCGATCCACGCGTTGCTCACAGGCAGGTCGTCTGCCGCGCGCAGCAGACGGTCGTGATTGTTGTCTCCTGACAATGCCAGATAGTCCGGCGCGGATGTAAAGCCATAGTGCTCGGGCAGCGCCTGCGGGATCAGGTGTTGCAGCAGGGCTGCGAGCGCGACGGTGGGCTGCGCGACCAGTTCGGCATGGATGGCGGCTGTTCGGTGTGCAGTCAGCCGCTGACAGAGCTTCGAGCTGTGGACGGATTTGACCTTTGGAGCAGGTGTGTCCGCAGTGTTCGGGGCGTCGGCTGCGGGCGTACCGGTGACGGTCGCACCTGCCGCGTCCAGCGCCGCGCTATTCTCCCGGCGCACGGGGCCGCGCTCGACGGTGAGTCCGCCCTGTGGGCCAACGATCACGTATGCGCCAGACTCGGCCATCTGCGACGTATCCCACACGACAGCGCGGCTTTCAAGCGCCCTGATTACGGCATTCATCCGCTCGATTTCTACGTCGAGGCGTTCGGCTTCTTCGTAGGCGTTTTCGTCGTCCTCCGACAGCGCGTCGAGCTTTTCGGCGAGTTCGTCCCGCTGCGCTGTGAGCTCGTCGATTTCGCGCTGCTCGTCCTCGGTGTACGGGCGTTGGACCGGTTGCAGCTTGCCGTAGCGGTTCAGTTCCAGCACGTCTCGCTCGACACGCGTTTCAACCCAGCCCCAACCTTCGGCACGGACTTCCTCGGCGGCTGCGTCGAGCTTCTGCGCAATCAGGCGTTGCAGCAGGTCGGCGTCGGCAATGTAGCCTGCGTTTTCATCGTCACTGAACAGGTCGCGACGCACATATCCGCCCGCTGCCTCATACTCGGCGAGGCCAACGAAGGCCACTAGACGGCTTCGGCTCGCATCAATCTCGGCACGGGTGATCGCCTGCCGCAGATAGTGCGGCTGACGCTGCCACTCGTTTGTCTCGAACCAGAGACGTTCCTGCATTTCGTGGTCGTCGGCGAGGGCAAGCGCGGCTAGCTGGTCAAGCGTGATCGCGTCCTCGGGAGCAGCGCGAGCAGCTTGGGCGACACGTTGGAGAGCTTCATGCGCCGTTTGACCGTGATTGGTGAGGCGGAAAAGAGCGCGGCGATGTAATTGACGCTGCGGCCTTCCTCGGCCAGCATCCGGTATGCACGCAATACGTCGAAGGGATCCAGTCCCTCGCGCTCACTGTTCTCGATCAGCGAAATCGCGAGCGCTTCGCCTTCGCTAACGATCCGCACGGGTACCGGATAGTCGGCGGCGATATGCTTTTGCTCGAACAGCAGGTCGAGTGCGGCTTTCCGGCGCTGGCCTGCGCAGACGCCGTATTTGCGGTGTTTCCCGCACGAGCCTTTGATTTCGTGGACCACGAGGTTTTGCAGCAACCCTTTCGCGCGGATGTTGGCGGCCAGTCCTGGGATTCCGGCGAGAGGTTTCGTGCGGATATTCAGCGGCGAGCGCCGCAGGCTCGAATACGTCACGGTCACGACCGGTTGCTCGTCGCCGAAATTCGTTTCGAGCACGGTTGCGGATTCGACGGCGTCAGCGGCGGTGCTAACGGTTTCGACAGTTTGGGCTTGCATAATCTAGTCCAGAAAGTTGGAAAGAGGGTGCCGGGCCAGTGCGGTTCGAATGCTTCAGAACGTGACCCGACGGGCGTTCTGGCGCAAAGGCTGAGAGCCGGAGCGGCGTGGTGCGCCGCCCGAATTTGCTACGCCTTCATCTGGCGCATGGCGTCGGCGAGCATCCACAGCGCGCGGTTGAGTTTCACGTTCTGATCGATGCCGGTGATGGGACGCGTCGACATTGAGCGGCCCGAGCGGGGAGCGTCCATGCAGGCCGCCTTTCGTGAGGTTTTCCTGCACGCGGTTAAAGACGGTCCATAGGTCGTCGCGGCGATCCTCGAAGCGGCGCTGGGCGAGCAGTTGGCTGTCGGCGATGGGGGCGGATGCTTCGGCGTCGGTCGGGTCGTAGCGCAATGCGAGCGCGGAGCGGGCGAACGCGTGTTGTTCGTCGCGGTCGAGCGTCACAGCGCGCATGCCGTCCTTCTGCTCGCGGATCAGGTCGAAGCCGTCGAGCACGTCGAACGCACCGTTGATCACGTTCTGCACGACGTTACCTTTGTGCGGCACGCGGATATCGGCGATGTTGTCGCCGGCGACCATGCCGTTTTGGCAAACAAAGCGGAATGTGCCTGCGAGCATCTGGTAGCTGCTCGTGCCATCGTGGGAGTTCAGCATCACGATTTCATCGGCTTCGTCGCCGGTGATCTGATCGGCATGGCGCAGCCGGAGCATATGCTTGGTGAATTCGTGCTTGCCCTCATCGCGCACGCGGGTCTGGCAGATCATGAACGGCTGAAAGCCTTCGTTGCGTAGGCCGCGCAGCACCTCGATGGTGGGAATGTAGGTGTAGCGCTCGGAGCGGCTTTCGTGTTTGCCGTCCGCGAAGATGGACGGGGCAACGCGGCGGATCTGATCATCGGACAGGGGCGAGTCGGAACGGAGTATCGGGGAACCGTAACGAAAGGAGGAGGCGAGTTGCATGGCGTTCTCCACAACAAGAAGGTTGAAGGGTGTTGCGCTGACCGGGCTCCAAGATTCCGCCCCGCTGTAGGGGGTTGGGCTCGTCCTGGTGGAACCCGGGGTTGGCTTTGGTGCCGCCAGTCTCCTGAGTTCGCGCCCGTGCGATTCAAGGAGCCAATGGCGGGCAAACGTCAAGGAAGAAAGGCGAGGGAGGGGGGCGGGCAACACGGTCCCTCGCCCCTTGATGTTTGCCCGCCATTGGCTACGGTCGCGGGTGTCGGGCGGGAATACAGGAGACTGGCAGATGCCAGGCGTCGGGTTTGACCGGGATGAGCCGCCGCGCGGCGAGCGCCAATGTGAAGGCCGCTTGCGGCCTTCATCTGACTGGGTTTTCAAGGGTTGGGTTTATGCGTCAGGGATTGATGCCCGAAGGGGGCAAGACGCGGTGCGCGGCTTGACGCGAAGCGCGAAAGCCCGACCCGAAGCGCTAGCGCAGGGAGACGCCAAGCCAGTTCCACGCTCGTCTGAATACACTGGACTGAGTTGATCGATCCAGAGCGAGTCCGCGTTAGAAACTCTTGCTTACATCCTGTATGGTTGCGGCAAAGTTCTGTGCCTCGCGTGAAATCGGTCATCGCCGAGCCGCGCACAGATATATAATTTTCGGGTCTCCGCGTTAAATGAGAGAACCATTATTCGAAACACTCTTTCAAGTTCTTCGGCGATAGTGCCGATAAGCGGCATACCGTAGGACCGACTATCTCGCGGGGAAAGCTTGGCCGTCGATGACTGGGAGCGGCTGATGGTTCTGAACAGCAAGGTGACACATTAGAAGAGCGGCTATGACATTGCGACTGGAACCGACGCGGTTACCCGTCACGGATAACTTCCGTGGTGCGGTCACGCACAGCCATGAAATGCGCATACAAGTAATGGCTATGGGGGCAACTAGGTGATTACCATCGGTGAATTTCTTGGCGCTGTGGACGCGGTCCTGTCCCGGCAGCTGAATGACCCTCAACTCGAGTGCGTCCGCCATCCTCAAACGCCTGCGCTGATGATCGTCGCCGGCCCGGGGTCGGGGAAAACAACCGTCCTGGTTCTCCGGGCGCTGCGGCACGTGCTGGTAGACGGGATGTCTCCGGACTCGGTAGTCATCACCACGTTCACACGAAAGGCGGCTGCCGAATTGTCCAGCCGGTTGATCGGTTGGGGCCTCAAGCTCGTCAGTCACTTCCACGAGGTTGCGAAGCTTTCGGGGGATGCGGAGCGCGAGAACTGGCTTGCTGGTCTGGACATCAACGCCATTCAGGCGGGTACGCTCGACAGTTTCTGTCAATTGTGGCTGGGCAGCACCCGGCAGATTGGGTCACCGACCCCGGTGATGCTCGAAGAGTTTGCCGCCAACTTCGTCTACCGGCGCAAGGTATTTGCGCCCATCTACCGGGGAGGCCAGCAGGCGACGCTGGACCCGTATCTGGCGCAGTACAATTTCGAGCGGCAAACACCTCGCAACCAGGCGCAGGCGGGCGATTTGTCGATCGCAGTCAACAACCGGCTGATTCAGGACCTGGTGAATGTCGGCACATACAGTGCGAGCGATATTGCCCAGCAAACTCAAGCCAGTCTGCTTTCCGACTATCGGCAACATCTGCAGAGCCAGCAGATGTTTGACTTCTCGCTTTGCTCGGAGCGCATTCTCGCCGGGTTGAAGGCAGGTACCCTTTACCCTGCGCTGACTCCGATTTGCGCGCTTCTCGTGGACGAGTATCAAGATACCAACCCACTGCAGGAGGCGATCTACTACGAACTGGTCCGTCAGTCAGCGTGCGCTTTTTCAGTCGTCGGTGACGATGACCAGGCGCTATACCGTTTTCGTGGCGCCACAGTGGAACTCTTCACAAATTTTCAGTCCAGATACTCGAGCGCGATTCCGGGCTCGACCAGTCACCTTGTCTATCTGGTCACAAATCACCGATCAACGCCAGAAATTGTCCAACTGTTCAATGACTTTGCCCAGCATGATGCGCGGTTCGTAGCGGCGCGTGTCGCGGGTAAACCGGCCATTGCACCGTTTAACCCGAGCCGCGGGATTCCGGTGCTAGGAATGTTTCGGGATTCGATGGACGACCTCGCAATTGACTTGTCGCAGTTACTGTTGGACGTGTTCCAAGGCGCGGGCAGGTCGATTCCGGGCACCGACGTAACCTTGCGGGCGAGCGCAGAGGGCGGAGCGATTGGTGACGCCGTTTTCCTTGCATCCAGTGTGCGCGAGTATAAGGACGATAACCAGGGCGGGCTTGTCGAACGTTTGCCCGCTCAACTTCGCCGGCACCTTGAAGGTGCTGGTCTCGGCGTGTTCAACCCACGTGGACAAGACCTTCGCGATATCGCAAATGTGCAGCGACTTCTGGGGTTAGTGCTGCTATGTCTTGATGCTTCCGACAGTATTGAGGCAGGGATGTATCTGATGCGGGACACACAGCGATATATTCCTCAATGGCGAGCGGCGGCACAGTCATTCATCGCTTCCAATCCGGCGCCGAGTGGAGCAGGGAACGCCCTGGCAAGCTACGTCAACGGATGGCGAATTCGGAAAGCAAGTGCCGGTGGCTGGCCGGAAGAGATCCCGCTGCTTGATCTTCTTTACAAGCTCATTGTCTGGTTTCCGGAGTTTCAGAGGGATCCGGAACACCTGGTCTACCTTGAAGCGATCATGCGTTGCGTCGTGCAGGGGGCCCACTATTCCAGTTACGGGTTTGCGATTCTGAATGCTACGCCGCATGATCAGCGCAGTCGCTCCGTCGTGATTTCTGATCTGCTTTCTCCTATCGCGGAGAAAATGATTGAAATTGACGAGGATCTGCTATTTGCTGTGCCGAGAAACCGGCTCAGTATCATGACGATCCATCAATCGAAAGGACTGGAATACCCGCTTGTCATCGTGGATGTGGGCTCGGAGTTCAAGACCAATCACGCGAAACAGGCGTTTCGCCGATTTCCTCGAGACCCGTCAAACACAGTTTTGATGGAGTCGGCGCTTGCGCCATACACTGCCGTGGGCAACGTTCGGACGCTGCGAAGCGATCTGGACCGGACGTTTGACGATCTGATGCGTCTTTACTACGTGGCTTACAGCCGTGCTCAGGTCGCGCTATTGCTCGTTGGCCTCACCAAGAGCATTGAGTACCGGACGACGGTCCAGAACATTGCAACGTTCTGGACGCGGGATGGCAACTGGGCGTGGAGGAATAATAACCCCCCCTTAAAAACCGGTACGCCGACGCGGCCTGAGCGTATGCCCCTAACTCTGCTTTAGGCAAATCCCATGACACTTGATGCTCGTCACGAGCCGACGACGATTCCAAGCTATAGCTTGACAGGCGATCTGCTGTCATTTCTGCGCTGTGGGCTGCAGTACCGCTATCAGAACGGTAGCGCGTTGCCGCCAGCCCGGCCGGTGCAGTTGTGGTTTGGTGAGTTCATTCACGGTGTGATGGAGATGGCTTACACCCTGTGGAAGGAGCGCGCCATTCCTCTTCCATGGCCTTCGACCGAAATCGAGTGGACCGACCGTGAAGTGGGCAAAGGGCTCCCGGAGCACGACATTGGTGAGATTGGACGCCGTGTCGAAGCGGTGCTGGCCATTCAAGGCAAGATCCCGCGGAACGGAGATGCACGGAGGACCGCGTACGCCCGTGCCACCGAAGCCATTAATCTCATCGGCCCTCATCTGTTTCCGCTCGTTGTATTTGCGGAGGAACCACTGGCGGGCTCCCGCCCGCTTCCGGGAGGCGGCGCTCTAGCGGGTCTCCGTGCAGAGCGGTACGGTGTGACGGGGGTAGCCGACGTCCTTACGAATATAAGCTTGAACCAGGTTCCGGCAGACAATCTGATACGAGCAGCAATCGAGAGGGCTTTGAATAGCCAAGGTATCGTTTTGCCGCCCGAGTTTGAAGTTATTGTGGACTACAAGGGCGCTGCCCGCCCCGATGTTGGGTTCGAACAGAAGCACTACTGGCAGCAGCATGACTGGCAGATTCAGATGTACGCATGGTTGCGCGCACGTAAGGTTGAAGCCAAGCCCGTCATCGCCGGAGTCGTGCTTTATGTGAACGAGTTAATGCCGAGCACAACCGACGTTATCGGACTGCGAGGACAGGTGAAGTCCGGGCGCACCGATGTCCTCCCGGTGCGAGGGAGCGAGGACTATTACGTTCTGACAACGGCGCGATCGGGCTCAGGTGCTGGCCATGAGTTAAGCGAGAGTTTCCGGATCCAGCGGGCACTGAGGGTCATTCCTGTCACGCCAGCCAGCATACAGGCTGCCGGGCAGGCATTTGACAATGTGGTCGTTGATATCGAACAGCGCATTTCACGCGAAATTGCCCTTGGAGATGTTGCGCAGGCCTGGCATCCATCCTGTGAGGATGCTGATACATGCGTGGCGTGCGATTCACGATACTTCTGTTCCCGCCCACACGGAAAGAACGCCTCATACGTAATTGAGCCTCCTCCGGTTCCGTGACTCACTGGCGGAGGAATACGGCCGACGCGCGCCTCCTGCCGGGCCTGTGCAGGGGGATCTGTCGCGTCCGATGTCGCTTGCATAAGAGTCAGGGCAACCCCGGTGCCCGTCTGCGGTCGATGTCCATCCTGAACGTTGTGCAACTGCGCCGCGGTTCGTCGCGAGAGTTTTGCATTCGACGAGATGCTGGAACGTCCTCGCGATAACCGGCAGTGACGGCTCCAATTTCGGGGCGGTTTCGTTTCCTGTCATCCTTACTTGCCGGCCCTGGCTGTTTTGCTGCGGCCGCCGCCTTGGTGACTCTTCAGCAAACTCCTCTCTTCAGGCAAGCCTTTCTGGATCAGGGCCGTCGCTCGCACCGGTACGGTTGTCGGGGCAGTTGGAGAACAGCCGCCCGCCCGGCACGCCGTGAAATCGCGATCCCGAAATAGTCGGTTGTGAGGGGTGACAACAGCGTCTGGATGGTCGATAATCGCAGTTATTGTAACGTGCAGTTTTTTCCACTATGCAGTTAATTGCCATTGTAAATTGCGGTTCACGAAAAACTGCGCCAATTGAGCCCCACCTACGGGCGTCGGCGCTTGCAAAGTCCTCACTCTGGCAAATCGCGACCGACTGGCATGCGCGTGTCGCGCGCGCTGCAGTTCGAGTTCGCGCAGACAGTCTTTACAACGGCCGGGCGTTTGACATTGCAAAGAAGGTCGCTCAGGCGACAGGTGAAGATTTTTACGTGCTGTCTGCCGGAATGGGATTCGTGAGATGTGACGCGAAGATTCCGCCCTACAGCCTTTCAGTAAGTCCGGACAGTCAGGATAGCGTCTTGTGCCGGGCATCCAGCCGTTCCCGGTTTTCTGCACGAGACTGGTGGCACGCCGTCCATTCGACTCAAGGAAGGGCGAATCCCATCGGCTCGCTGTTACAGCGCAAGCCTGATGCGTTGATCGTCATCGCAGCGACGGGGCCGTATCTCGACATGATTGGCGATGAAATCAGCCATCTGCCCGATCGTCTGTGTTCACGAGTCCGGATCGTGGGGCTCAAGAGCCCCAACGTGATGGACGCGCGGTTGCGACCTCTTGTGATGCCCTACGACGCGCGACTGAATGACGCAAGCCTCGCGCTAAGAGGAACCGAGTTCGATTACCCGGCGAGAGCGCTCGCGCATTTTGTCAACTTGCTGCGTCGGGACAGATCAATCGAAGCGGCCGAGGATCATGCCCACCGGGTTCGGCTGGCGCTGGCACATCATTCTGCCCCACGACGCGTCGTGCGGCAGCGTATTGACGAGAATTCGCTCCGTCGCGCGATCGAGATCTTCAAGCGCGATGGCATGTCAAGGAGTCGTGCGCTAGACACACTTCGCAATGTAATGGGGCTCGCTTGTGAGCAACAACGATTCTCAGACGCGTGGACACTTGAATGAAGTCAGCTAAGTCATCTGAAACAGTTATTGCGCCCGCCATCAGGACACAGCAGGGAGAGACTACGGTCTATCTGATGTTTCTTCCGGGTGGTGACGTCCGGCGAGTTGCGGATATTCGCAGAATCAAGCGTGGAGACGATCACGATCTGGAAGGTTTTCAGCGTAAGGAGATACGCGATCACGTGAACGAGATTGCACAATATCTTGATAACGGCGGCACGCTGTTTCCGAACGCAATTATTCTGGCGCTCGAGCCGAACATGAAATTTGAGTCCTCTCGCGGTGGCAAGCCTGCTGTCACGGTCGAGGATGTCAGCCTTGGGCGTCTACACATCCCCGTCCGCGAAGAGGGCCACCGATCTGCCTGGATCGTGGATGGACAGCAGAGGTCATTGGCTCTGTCGAAGTCTTCGAACAGCAACCTGGTCGTGCCCGTCGTCGCCTTTGAAACCGATTCAATCAATGTCCAGCGCGAGCAGTTTATCCTGGTCAATCGGGCTAAGCCCTTGCCACAAAGACTGATAGATGAACTCTTGCCGGAGACTCAAGGAATCTCATTGCCCCGGGATCTGACCTTGCGGCAATTACCGAGTCAGCTTTGCAATGCCCTGAACACGCATGAGAAATCGCCCCTGCAAGGATTGATCCGTCGAGCGTCTCAGATTTCCGGCCCTGATCGGCTGGTTTCAGACACGGCTATCCTTGACATGATCAAGCGGAGCTTAAGCAACCCTAATGGCGCGCTTGCGGATTTCAAGGCGTTGGGAGATCAAACCGGGGATGCAAGCTCGATGCTGCAGACGTTGATTGATTTCTGGTCAGCCGTGAAGGATGCATTTCCTGATGCGTGGGGAAAGTCTCCGTCTGAGAGCCGTCTCATGCATTCCGCGGGGATCGCGGCGTTAGGTGATCTGATGGACCGTATTGCCGCGCGCGCCACGAGCCGTAAAGGACAGCGCGCGTTCTTCACCAGGGAGCTTAGCCGTATCGCGGCTGACTGCGCATGGACGGAAGGACGTTGGAAATCGGCGGATCGTGAGTGGGATGAGATCCAGAATACGCCACAAGATATCAAAATGCTGTCGCAGGTGCTCGTGCAACTCTATGCTCAACGGAGCATACGATGAAGTTCATATTCGCTGATTCAATGGATATGATCGATCCCAACTTCGACTTTGAAGCAGATCGAATGGGGGGCGACAGGGAAATGTACTGGGGCGACATGTATCCCCATGAGTTTTTCAGGACAGCTCCCTATCAAGGCATTTTGGTATCGCGGGGCATCGTTGGAGATGATCTGTTCCCCGGCAAGTATCCCGAAGATCTGATGATGCGTTTCCGCCGTGTCGGCGCGAGAGCGTTTTTGCGCTTGCAAGACAAGCGGTTTGCGAAGATGGAAATATTTGGAGACTGCGGCGCGTTTTCATATGTCGATAGAGAGGTGCCGCCCTATACCCCCGAGATGATGCTGGACTTCTATGCCGACGGCGGGTTTACGCACGGTTGCTCCGTCGACCATATCATCTTCGATTTCGATCCGGACCTTAGCGGGATGAAAGGTGGTACGCCGGCAGCGCGACGCCGTTTCGATATCACTCTTGAAAATGCTTCAGCGTTTTTTAAAGCGTCCAGGTCCATGGGACGCGGATTCACGCCAATGGGAGTGATCCAGGGATGGTCACCGGACAGCATGGCGCATGCCGGACAGAAACTGGAAAAAATGGGCTACACGTACCTGGCCATTGGTGGGATGGTGCCGTTGTCCGCGGATCAGGTGCACCTTTGCCTGCAGGCAATCCGGCGAAAGGTATCCAGCAACGTAAAATTGCACATACTCGGATTTGCGAAGGCGGAGCAGATCAAGGACTTCACCGGATACGGCATTGCCAGCTTTGACAGTACGTCACCTTTGACGCGCGCCTTCAAGGACGCCAAGGCCAACTATTATCTTCCGAATAGCAAGGGTGGCCTCGACTACTACACAGCAATCAGGATTCCACAGGCAACGGAGAATGCGCGTCTGAAGCGTAAGGCCCGTGAGTCGGGCACGGACCAGGAGCGGCTTGCCAAACTGGAGCGACAGGCTTTGGAGGACTTGCGCGCCTTTGACAAGGGCCGGGTTTCTGTTGATCGCGCGGTTAGCACCGTGATCGAATACAACCGCGAATTTCTCTGGGACGCCAAGAAGAGTACGGCAGCCAACGACATCATCATCGAAAAAACAAAAGCCGCGATGCGCCACACGTTGGAGGAAAGCCCCTGGAAGCGTTGCAACTGCCGGGTTTGCCAGGAGGCCGGGATTGATGCAGTGATTTTTCGTGGCAGCAACCGGAACAAACGGCGAGGATTTCACAACCTTGCTGTCTATTATCAACATTTCAAGCGAGCTGTTCGATGACACCCAAGCTGTTTAAATTCCGCGCCGTCGGTGCGCGACAGGCGCCTGGGGCACGGGTATTTACGTTCGCTGCCACGGCGGCGGATGTGCTTGCCATCTGCGAGATCAGTCGGGCCGGTCGTGGTGACGACGGAAAACTGTTCGGTTTCCAGCGCCCTCAGATTGCGGGGCACATTCAGGAGATTCGAGACTATCTGCAGAAACAGGAAGCTGTGCTTCCGAATGCGGTTGTAGTTGGGTTCCTGGGTGGAACCAAGGTGAAAGATCTTGGTGATGGTGGCTATCAACTCACTATCTCAGTGTCCGGAGGAAAACCAGGGTTCGTGGTCGATGGGCAACAGCGTTTAACAGCCTTGTCTCAAGCCAACCGCGATGACTTCGAGGTATTTGTGTCATGTGTGATCTGCGATAGCGACGAAGAGTTGCGGCGCCAATTCATCCTGATAAACAATACCCGACCCCTGCCGAAATCGCTCATCTACGAACTGCTTCCAGAGGTGAACGCTTTGCCAAAGCGCCTGACATCACGCGCCTTTGCTGCAAAGTTGGCCGAAATGCTGAACTATCGTGCAGAGTCCTCACTGAACGGACTGATCAGCATGCACACGAATCCTGGCGGGGCTATCAAAGACACATCCCTGCAAAAGGTCATCATGAATTCGGCCGACAGCGGGGCGTTGCGTGATCATGCCGTGTCGGCGACCCGAATGGATTTCGCTTTCGAGTTGCTGAGCAACTTTTACAGAGCTGTTGCCGAGGTCTTCCCTGAGGCATGGCACGAACAGACGCCTCGGACTTCACGTCTGATTCACGGCGCCGGTATTGTCTCCATGGGATACGTTATGGAGACGTTATATAGCCGATCTGGAAGCATCAAAGTCGGTGACTTCAAACGGGGTCTTGAGCCCTTGACGAACCACGTTGCATGGACCTCTGGCGCCTGGACGTTTGCAGACGGTTCTGTCTCAAAATGGGACGAGGTCGAGAACACACCCAGGCAGATTCAACGCCTCGCGTTGCATCTCGTCGGTCTGGTCAAGCGGGCGGAACTTGCCAAGCCGCGAAAGCCACGGAGGCTTGAAGCATGAACGGAAAGAAGGCACTTGTTCTTTTCTCGGGCGGCCAGGACTCTACGACCTGCCTCGCCTGGGCACTGGAACGGTTCGCGATTGTCGAGACCGTCGGCTTCGACTACGGCCAACGTCATCGCGTTGAACTTGATTGCCGTCACTCCATTCGCGACGGTATCAAAGCCAATTTTCCCGCGTGGTCGGGTCGTTTAGGTGATGACCATCTGCTGAACGTCGATGTACTCGCGACCATTAGTGACACGGCTCTCACTAGTGACGCCGAAATTGCGTTTCAGGAAGACGGTTGGCCGAATACTTTCGTGCCAGGCCGAAATCTGCTTTTCTTCACGCTTGCCGCAGCACTTGCATATCGCCGTGGGATTGACGTCATAGTCGGGGGCATGTGCGAGACAGATTACTCTGGGTATCCGGACTGCCGTGATAACACCATCAAGGCAATGCAGGTCGCGCTAAGCCTCGGTGTTGATCGACGCCTTGTAATCGAAACGCCTCTAATGTGGCTGGACAAGGCCGCTACATGGGACCTCGCGCGGCAACTCGGCGGCGAAAAGCTGGTCGATCTTGTCCGGACAGAATCGCACACATGTTACGCGGGAAAACGAGATGTCCTGCACGCGTGGGGATACGGATGTGCTGCTTGCCCCGCCTGTGATTTGCGCTCACGGGGCTACGAGATTTGGCGGCGCGCGACATAACGGTCCGATGCTCCACTGGCAGCTCGATGCCTCGAAATATTTTCGTAAAACTTGATCACTTGCAGCATCTAACATGAGGATGGGGAAGCAATGAAATTTGAACTGACACAGGAGTTCTATTTCGAGGCGGCTCATACTCTTGACCGGGAAATCGATGCCGAGGCGAGTCGTCGTATCCATGGCCACACCTACCATGCGGAAGTTAGCGCAGTGGGTGTGCCAGATCCCGAAACGGGGATGCTGATCGACTTGGCTAAACTGCAACAACTCATCTCTGATGTTCGGGATCGACTGGACCATCGTTTTCTGGATGACGTGACGGGACTCGGCACGCCTACTCTCGAGCGTCTTTGCGAATATATTGCCAGGGCGCTTACGCCGACGCTTCCAACCCTGACGAAGATCTCGGTCTCGAGGCGGGCTTCAGGGAACCGGTGCACGCTGTATCTTGACTAGCGCACACTGATAAATGGACTTCCGGACTTATCGAATTTGGATTAGGCGAAGTAGTTTCGTTGGGGTCCGGTTCACAAAGCGGGCGAACGGTCTAGCGTTCATCGACCTGCGGCTCCTGATAACAACAAGCGGCAAGCGACGGAACGGTCGCTTGAACCGATAGGATCACATGGCTACCATTTCGAATATCGCACGTTGGATTCCGGAGACCGACGGGGAACGCTTGTTTCTTGCCGTCTACCAGTTCGTAGCGCCCAGCGTGCCGGCCTTGTTCGAAGATCAGAGTTGGCTTGTCTCCTCGGCCGGAGTGACGGAGCTTTGCCGGCTGATCGCGGCGATGGAGCTTACCTAGTCGGCCCTGAACAATCCTGGGGGCGCGCGCAGTAAGCCTGTGAAGCCGGAACGGTGTTGTTGGATTCGCAAGAAGCGGGCATATTGATGCGCGAATCCTGCAAATCTTGACGAGGTATGGATGGGTCCGAAGACGCCGGTGCCAGAGGGAGATTTCTTCCGCCAACCGCTGCGCGAACAGATCAACTTGGAGCATCCGTTGGTTCGTCTTGCCGATCTGATCGACTGGGAACGGTTGAACGCGGCGATGAGTGCGAGCTTCGTGTCGCAACGCGGGCGACCGGCAACGTCGCCGCGTTTGATCGCAGGGCTGCTGTATTTGCAGCATGCCTTCGATCTGTCGGATGAGGATGTGGTCTGGCAATGGCTGGAGAACCCGTATTGGCAGGTATTCACCGGCGAGACGTACTTGCAGACGAAGCCGCCGATCGATCCGTCGAGCCTGACGCGCTGGCGCAAGCGGTTGGGTGAGGCCGGCGTTGAAGAACTGTTGGCCGAAACCATCGAAGCGGCCAAACGAGCGAACGTCATCAAGACTTCGAGCCTGAAGCGGGTAATTGTCGACACGACGGTCATGGTGCGACGTGAAGTCGTAAGTGTCATTGTCTCGCCCGCCCACAAGGTTGGTGACGAGACCGGCCGTTCCGTCGGCCGTAGCCTACCCGTGCATGCGCTGCTGGTAACGGCGGCGTGTGAAGCCATGGGGACAAAGCGCCGGGCCTTCGGGCCGCGTTGATCTCTGCGAAGGGAAGATGTCATCTGCGAGCATCAACGCGGATGGGACGCCAGGCTGGATAGCAAGGTCAACATATGTGAACTGCTGCAAGCGTCGTTATAGTGAACAAGCCAAAGGTGCTGACAGGCTTGAACCAAAAAGGTGTGTGGTCGGTTGCCTCTCTCATACATGAGGTACACGGACATGAGACCACCGGCGTACAGGCGGGACCTGCCCTACTCGTTGTGACGTATACGAAACACGGTAAGCCCGATGCGTCGCCGGCAACGGCAGGCCAACCGCAAGGAAGGCTGATGGCGCAGCGGGTAAAGGAGTGCGGAAAAAGCGAAGGCCGCCCTGTAATCGGGCGGATACGGGTTGAGACATCACCCGGCGCGAAAGCGAGCCCACTTCCGCATGGTCTTCTATGGCAAGAGAACTTGAGAAACTGCGTTCAGGGGGAAAGCAGATGACGGTACCAGCGGCTGCGGCGAAAGCCCCGGGCGGAAGTACTGGTGCGCCCCCGGCCGACGATGTGACTTGGGACCGAATCAACTGGGACCAAGTTGCGCAGGAGGTTGCGCGGCTGCAGGTGCGTATTGCTAAGGCCACCAAGGTCGGCAGGTGGAACAAGGTGAAAGCCTTGCAACGACTGCTAACCGGCTCGCTTAGCGGCAAGTTGCTTGCCGTTAAGCGAGTGACGGAGAATAAAGGCAAGCGGACGGCAGGCGTGGACGGCAAGATCTGGTCGACGCCCGCCTCGAAGTTGAAGGCCGTCCAATCATTGGGATTCAGGGGCTACCGACCGCTGCCACTGCGACGTGTGTACATACCCAAGAGCAATGGCAAGGAACGTCCACTGGGCATTCCTTGCATGCGCGATCGGGCAATGCAAGCGCTGTGGCTGCTCGCACTAAGCCCTGTTGCAGAGACGACAGCTGACCCGAACTCATACGGCTTCCGGCCAGGGCGTTCAACGGCTGACGCGATCGAGCAATGCTTCTGCGTGCTCGCGAAGCGAGCGTCCGCGCAATGGATCTTAGAAGGCGATATTCGGGGCTGTTTCGACAACATCGGCCATTCGTGGCTTGTGGAGAACATCCCGATGGATCGGGCAATCCTGTACCGATGGTTGAAGGCCGGATACAAGGAACGGGGCTTCCTGTTCCCCACCGAAGCGGGTACCCCGCAAGGCGGCATCGCGTCACCAGTGCTCGCAAACATGGCACTGGACGGGCTCGAGGAGGCAGTATGGTCGGCAGCACGCCGAATCACGACTGCTCGCCAAAAGTCCAAGGTGAACGTCATTCGCTACGCGGATGACTTCATCGTGACTGCGGCCAGCCGAGAACTGCTGGAGCAGTGCGTCAAACCGACTGTGGAGAAATTCCTGGCGGTAAGAGGCCTGCAACTGGCGCCAGAGAAGACGTTCATCACTCACATCTCCGAGGGATTCGACTTCCTGGGGCAAAACGTTCGTAAATACGGGAACAAACTCCTGATCAAGCCGGCTCGCAAAAGTGTGAAAGCGCTGCTGGATAAAGTGCACGACGTGCTGAAGAAGAATATGGCTACCACGCAGGCCAAAGTGATCATGTTGCTCAACCCGATCCTTCGAGGTTGGGCCATGTACCACCGGCATGTGGTGGCGGCTGCGACCTTCACCAAGGTAGATCAGCTCGTGTGCAGGATGCTGTGGAGCTGGGCCAAGCGGCGACACCCACGGAAGAACGCTGGCTGGGTCAAAGCGCGCTATTTCCGGCGCTTCGGGCGTCGGGACTGGAACTTCGCTTACCCGGCCTGCGGTTACAAGCAGATGCAATGGTTCGTGCTTTTCCGAGCCGAAACGTTGCCCATCCTGCGGCACACGAAGATTCGCAGCAACGCCAATCCCTTCGATCCGGCATGGACTGCATACTTCCAGCGTCGTTCGCGAACATGAACACTCCGTCATGGATGGCCCGGTCCGCGATAAGGGCTGTTGGAAGGCTTGAGCCGTGTGCGGGGAAACTCGCATGCACGGTTCTTAGGGGGCGGCGGCGCAGTAATGCGCCGCTGCTACCTGACGAAAAAGCGATTGCGCATCCCACCGATTCACGCCTGCTCGAACGTTGCCGGGAACATCTGGTGAAGGCCGCTGCGCGGCACGGGCTGAAGCTGCGGCAGAACTACAACCGTGAAGCGCCACGACTGGCCGGCCAGATTGGCCGCTACGCGCATGCGAAGCAGTACAAGCGAATGAACAAAGCGCTGCGCACGTTGCGTTCGCGAGTGGGACGCGTGATGCGCGACGTGGAGCGGCAACTGGACGACGTTGCTCAGCAAAGCCGGGCGGCGCTGGAGGATTTGCTTGGCCGCACGAAGCGCATTCTCACGCAGAAGCAGAAGGACAAGAACAAGCTGTACGCGCTGCTTGCGCCGGAAGTGGAATGCCTGGCAAAAGGCAAGGCTCGCAAGCCGTACGAGTTCGGCGTGAAGGTGTCGATCACGACGACGCACAAGGAAGGTCTGGTAGTCGGAGCGCGCTCGATGCCGGGCAATCCGTACGACGGGCACACGTTGGCCGAAGCGTTGGAGCAGGCGGCGATCTTGAGCGACCGTTCAGCCGGAGATCGCCGTCGTCGATCGCGGCTACAAGGGCGTCGCCATCGATGGCGTGAAGGTCTATCACCCAGGCTTACGGCGCGGTATCACCCGAGGCTTGCGCGCGATGATCCGACGGCGCAGCGCGATCGAGCCAGCCATCGGACACATGAAGGCAGACGGAAAACTCGATCGCAATTGGCTCAAGGGTACGTTGGGCGATGCAATGCACGCGGTGCTGTGCGGCGCCGGCCACAACCTGAGGATGAGCCTGCGCCGGCTGCGGCTTTTTTACGCTCTGGTTCTCGCCGCCTTGCTTAGCTTCGAAATCGCTACGCCGTCGACGGCGTAGTTCGGTCAGCGCGACAAAACGAATTGTTCAGGGCCGACTAAGTAACGATGCCGCCCACGTATTGGCGCGCTTTGGTCGCGAGGTTGGGCGCGTGCCCCGCTATTCCTTCTAGCACCGGTATGACCTCCGACGTCGCGAGGGTAGAGATCGGTTTGTTGCGGAGCGGGGGGACTAGGTATTGCCGGACGACAAATTCGGCTTTGCGGTACGTCTCGTCGGCCCACTCATTGCGTTTAAATGCGAGCCACTTTTCTGCGACCAGATGGAACGCGCCTTCGGCAGCACGTTTGCGCGCAGCGAATTCGGCCCGGCGATGCTCGACCGGATCGGTACCTTCGCTGACAAGGCTGCGAGCGATCGCGGCAGACCTGCGCGCTTCGACGAGCGGAACCTCAGGGTAGGGGCCAAGGCTGAGAAAGTTTTCCTTTCCAGTGCCCGGCCGGCGGTAGCGGAGCAGCCATATCTTACTTCCGTCTGGTCAGACGCGTAGAGCACGCCCATTCCCATCGGCGAGCAGATAGGGGCGCTCGCGCGGTTTGGCAACGCGAAACGCCACTTCGGACTTGGGTTCGACGCGTTTAGGCATGGCTTGGCACCTCGATTCCGCGAATACGCAAAAATCGTCGATGCCACCGGTACATGACAGCCAACCGCGGAAACAAAAAACCCCGTAAGACCTTGATCTTACGGGGTTTCTCGGACTACTGCGGCTTACGCCGGAACAACCGTTGGTGCCCAGGAGAGGACTCGAACCTCCACGATGTTGCCACCGCTAGGACCTGAACCTAGTGCGTCTACCAATTCCGCCACCTGGGCAGGTGTGCGTCTTGCAACAAAGACCGCTATTGTACCGGCCTGAGGTTTGCTGTCAAGCAATTTGCAAAGCTCACGCTCGCTCGTTCAACCCGGCCCCGTTTGGCGCGCCCGCCGCACACGGCCGCCGGCCGTCGTGACCCGGCTCGCACGCCCATTCGTCCCGCCGTTGACGGGTGTTAGAATGGCGCGCATTGCCGTGTCAGACGTATCGAGCCGAGAACAATCATCGACAAGCGCCCCTTGAGCAAATATCCGTACCCGATCCCCAGCCGCGAAGAAATCCTCGGCGTGCTGCGCACGAGCGATACCCCGCTCGCCGCCAACGACATTGCAGAGACCCTGTCGATCAAGCGCCAGGAGCGTGAAGGTTTCTTCAAACGCCTAGGCGCGATGGAACGCGACGGCCAAATCCGGCTCGACAAGCGCGGCTACTACCAACTCGCCCATCCGTCCAGCTTCGTCGCCGGCCGAGTGCAAGGCCACCGTGACGGCTATGGCTTCATCATCCGCGACGACGGCCAAGACGACCTGTTCCTGCCGAACGCCGAAATGCAGAAAGTCATGCACGGCGATCGCGTGCTCGCACGCATCATCGGCTACGACCGGCGCGGCCGGCCAGAAGGGCATATCGTCGAAGTGACCGATCGCGCCAATAAGCGCGTCATCGGGCGACTCCTCAACGAGAACGGCGCGCTCATCGTCGCGCCCGAAGACAAGCGCATCGGGCACGACATTCTCGTCACGCAAAATACGAAGAAGGCCAAGGTCGGCCAGATCGTCGTCGTCGATCTCACCGATTTTCCGAGCCGGCATTCGCAACCGCTCGGCCGCGTGGCCGAAGTGCTCGGCGATATCGACGATCCTGGCATGGAAATCGAGATCGCCGTGCGCAAGTACGGCGTGCCGCATGAGTTCAGCGACAGCGCCTTGGCCGAAGCGGCAGCCCTGCCCGACGAAGTGCGCCCGATCGATATCCGCCATCGCGTCGATTTGCGCGACGTGCCGCTCGTGACCATCGACGGCGAAGATGCGCGCGACTTCGACGACGCCGTTTATTGCGAGCCCGTCAAAGTAGGCCGCGGCGACGGCTTCCGCCTGCTCGTCGCCATCGCCGATGTTTCGCACTATGTGCGCCCCGATACGGCGCTCGATGCCGATGCGATCGAGCGCAGCACCTCCGTCTATTTCCCGCGCCGCGTGATTCCGATGCTGCCGGAGAAGCTTTCGAACGGACTGTGCTCGCTCAATCCCGAGGTCGATCGCTGCGTGCTCGTCTGCGACATGCTCATCACCTCGCGCGGCGAGATCAAGGCGTATCAGTTCTACCCTGGCGTCATGCATTCGTCCGCGCGGCTCACGTATACCGAAGTCGCCGCGGTGCTCACGAATACGAAGGGCCCCGAGGCGGCACGCCGCGCCGCGCTCGTGCCGCAGTTGCAAAACCTCTACGGCGTCTACAAGTCGCTGTTCGCCGCGCGCCAAAAACGCGGCGCGATCGACTTCGACACGACCGAGACCTACATCGTCTGCAATGCGCAGGGCAAGATCGAGCAGATTCTGCCGCGCCAGCGCAACGACGCGCATAAGCTCATCGAAGAGTGCATGCTGGCGGCCAACGTGTGCGCCGCCGATTTCATGAAGCGCAACAAGCACCCCGGCCTGTACCGCGTCCACGCGGGTCCGACCGCCGAGAAGCTCGAAAATCTGCGCACGTTCCTGCGCGGCATGGGCCTCTCGCTCGGGGGCGGCGAAACGCCTCACGCCAGCGACTACGCGGCGCTGATGGCGCAGATCCGCGATCGGCCCGACGCGCAAATGCTGCAAACCATGCTGCTGCGCTCCATGCAGCAAGCCGTGTACAGCCCCGACAACATCGGCCACTTCGGGCTTGCGTACGATGCCTATGCGCACTTCACGAGCCCGATCCGGCGTTATCCCGATCTGCTGACGCATCGCGCGATCTACGCGATTTTGTCGGGCCAGAAGTATCGGCCGCAAGCGCCGGGAGGCGTGGTGCTGAACACGGCGCTGTCGCCACGCGCGCGCGCCCTGCAGCAGGCCGACGAGCAAGCGCAAACGCGGCCGCGCTCGCGCGAGAACACGGCGATCTGGGAAGAGCTGGGGCTGCATTGCTCGGCCAACGAGCGGCGTGCCGATGAAGCGTCGCGCGACGTCGAGACCTGGCTCAAGTGCTATTTCATGCGCGACAAGCTGGGCGAGGAGTACGGCGGCATGGTGAGTGGCGTCACCTCGTTCGGCATTTTCGTGCAACTCGACGCGCTGTTCATCGAAGGGCTCGTGCACGTGACCGAGCTCGGCTCCGATTACTTCCAATACGACGAGATCAAGAACGAATTGCGCGGCGAGCGCACCGGCATTCGCTATCGGCTATCCGATCGCGTGCGCGTGCAGGTGAGCCGCGTCGATCTCGATGCCCGCAAGATCGATTTCCGGCTCGTGCGTGAGGCGGCGGTCAAGCCGCCTGCATCGCCGGGGCGTCCGAACGCGACGGTCCGCCCCGTCGGGGAACCGGAAACGGCTGGGCGCGGGCCGCGGGTCCGCACGCTCGCGCTGGCGCCGGCCGAAGCCGCGCGGCGCAAACAGGCCGCGCCGGGCAAGTCCTCGGCCGTGGTCGAAGCGCGCGCTGCGCGTTCCCAAGCGGCCAAGAAGCGTAGCCCGGCGTCGAAGGGCGCGCCCAAAGCGCGTTCGCGCAAAAAGGGCTGACGGCACGCGGCACGCGGTGACCGGTCGAGGCGTACCGGGCCGCGGTCACTCCATGTGGCACAGCGAGGGCTCGATGCACCGCTGTGCCTTCGCTTTTTTGGCTTGAAGCAATACCGATTTCACTCTGCTATGGCACGTTTAAAAGTTTTATACGGATTTCACGCGGTGACCGCGCGCTTGCGTCACGACGCGTCCACGGTCGAAGAAGTGTTTTACGACGCGACCCGGCGCGATCGTCGCATGCAGGATTTCCTGCACACGGCGAAAGAAGCGGGGGTGCGCTTGATCGCGGCCGACGAGACGCGCCTGTGGGGCCTCGCGCATACGGAGCGTCACCAAGGCGTCGTTGCGCGCGCAACCGATCTGCCGCTCGCGCAAAACCTCGCGGAGCTGCTCGATGGCATCAACGGCCCAGCGCTGTTGCTCGTGCTCGACGGGGTCACCGATCCGCACAACCTAGGCGCCTGTCTGCGCGTGGCCGATGGGGCGGGCGCGCATGCGGTCATCGCACCGCGTGACCGCGCGGTCGGGTTGAATGCGACCGCGGCGAAAGTGGCGAGCGGCGCGGCCGATACGGTGCCGTACATCACGGTGACCAATCTCGCACGCGCGCTGCGCGAGTTGAAAGAGGCGGGCGTATGGATCGTCGGCACCGCGGGCGACGCGCAAGCGACGCTCTATGAGAGCAAGCTGGACGGCCCTGTCGCTATCGTCATGGGCGCGGAAGGAGAAGGGATGCGCCGGCTCACGCGCGATACGTGCGATGAAGTCATGCGGATCCCGATGGCCGGCACCGTGGAGAGCCTGAACGTGTCGGTGGCGAGCGGCGTTTGCTTGTTCGAGGCCGTCCGCCAGCGCGCGCCCGCGCGCTAGCACCATGCGGTGCCAGCGCGGGCACTGATGCCGTCAAGTGGCGCGAGGCGTCCGGCGCGCCACCCTCAACGCTCGATCTGCTGATTCCAGCGCGTATCCCATTGCGCGCGATGCGCATTGATCGCATCCCAGTCGACGACGGTCACTTTATGAACGAGCTGGTCGATGTTGCCCAGGCTTTGCTGCATCGACGCGGGCATCTTCGCCTGACGGTTGGTCGGGATCTGCTTGCCCGCTTCCGCGGCTTTTTCTTGCGCCGGCGCCGACAGCAAAAACTGCGCGAGCTTTTGTGCAAGCTTCTCGTCCGGGTTGTTTTTCACGACACAGACGTCGACGAGCAGCAGCACCGGCCCTTCCTTGGGGCTGACATAGGCGACGGGCAAGCCCTTGTCCTGCAAGTCGGCAACGCCGGTCGGCGTGAGCGGGAACAACCCGGCTTCGCCGGTTTGCACCATCTCGGAGATCTTCGCCGAGTTCGGGATGTACTCCACGACGTTCGGTCCGACCGTGTTCGCCCATTTCGTGAACGCCGGCTCGACGTTGGTCTCGCTGCCGCCCCAAAGCCTATTCATCGCCAAGAAGCCGTGCAAGCCGAACGTGCTGCTCGATGCCGATTGAAAGACGACCTTACCCTTGTATTTCGGATCGGCGAAATCGAGCCATGAGGTGGGCGGCGCCCAGCCTTTCTCCGCGAACAGCTTCTTGTTGTAAGCGATGCCCGTCATGCCCAACTGCACACCGGCGCCGATGTCGTCCTTCATGCGCGCGAACGGGTAGAGCTGCTTGAGTTCGGCCGAGTCGTCGAGCTTTTCGCACACACCCAAGCTCACGGCGCGCGCCATCACGCCGTCGTCGAGAAACGCGACATGAACTTGCGGATGATTGCGGTTGGCCAGCAGCTTGGCGAGGATGTCCGATGACGTGCCCGGCACGACGACCACTTTCGTATCGTTGGCTTTCTCGAACAGGGGCAGCACTTGCGACGTGTAGGCCTTTTCCATCGGGCCGCCGTTCATGCCGATATAGATCGTCTTCGATTGCGACCATGCGGGCGTCGCGGCCACGCACGCCCCGGCCAACATCGCCGTGGCCGTTAGGGTTCGGAAAGCATTCATTTAGGTCTCCTGATGAAAAAGCGAAGCGTTACGCGGGAACGGCCGAGAAGCGATTGACGTCGAACGCGTCGAGCGGTGTCTCGGTGGCGCCGTCGATCACGAGATCGGCGAGCACCTCGCCGACGCCCGGGGCGAGTAGGAACCCGCCGCCGGAAAAACCGAATGCATGGAGCAAGCGCGGCACATGGCGGCTCGCGCCGATGACCGGATTGTGGTCCGGCGTGCAGCCTTCCACGCCGCTCCACGTCCGAATCAGCAGCGCGTCGCGCAGGGCGGGCAATAGCGCGCACGCGTCGCGCATCACCGCGCGTGTCGTGTCGGACGACGGTTGCGCAAAATCGCTGTCGCCATGACCGCGTCCGCCGCCGATCACGCAATTGCCGCGCGCAACCTGCCGCGCATAGATACCACCGCCGAATACGCCGAGGTTGTGCTCGAGAAAATACGGCAGCGGCTCGGTCACCCACATGTTCGGGTAGATCGGCCTCATCGGCACGGCGTCGCCGAAGCGCTCGGCGAACGTGCCGGCCCAGGCGCCTGCTGCGTTGACGAGCCAATCGGCTTCGTATGTTTGCTCGCCGGCGCGCAGAAAAAAACGATTGCCGTCGTGCTCGGCATGCTCGAGCGCCGTCAGTTCGCGCACGTCGGCGCCGGCCTCGCGCGCCGCCCGCGCGAAGGCGGGGGACACGAGACGCGGGTTCGCATGCCCGTCGCTCGAACACAGCGAACCGCCGACCGCCGCGGCCCCGAGCCAAGGGTAGCGCCGCCGAAAGGCCGCGCCCGACATCAGTTGCAACGAGAGCCCATGCTCCGCCGCGAGCTTCGCATAGGCTTCGAGCCCTTCGAGGTCGGCTTCGCTGCGCGCCAATCGCAAATGGCCCGACACGACGAATTCGCCATCGATCCCGATCCGTTCGCCCAGCCGGTCCCAGATGCGCCGAGCACGCAATGCAAGCGGCAATTGCTCCGCGGGGCGGCCTTGGCAGCGCACGCCGCCGTAATTGACGCCGCTTGCCTGCGCACCGCAGTAGCGGCGCTCGATCAATAGCACGCGCATGCCGCGGCGCGCGAGGGCCAGCGCGGCCGAAGAGCCGACCAACCCGCCGCCGACGACGGCCACGTCGTATTGCCGCGCCGGCCTATTCATCGCGCGCGTCCTCCGGCACCGGCGCGACTTGCTCGTCGCACAGCGCCGCGGCAAGCGGAATCGGCTTGATCGGCGCCTGCGCGCGCAAGCGGCCGAGCGCCTGCGGCGGCAGGCCAGACTCCGCTGCGAGCAGCGCCATCGCCGCTTCGCCGCACATACGGCCTTGACAGCGCCCCATGCCGACCCGTGTCAGCGCTTTCAGGCGATTGATCTCGGTCGCGGCGCCCGATCGAATGCAGTGGCGCACGGTGCCCGCATCGATTTCTTCGCAGCGGCAGACGGTCATCGCATCGGGCCATGTGCTCGCGCGCTCGAAGGGCGCGGGAAACGCGGTCTCGATACCCGCGCGAAACGTTGCGATGCGCTGCAATGCGCGCCGCGTCGACGTGGCCGCGTCGACGCGCGCGCCGATCCGTTTCGTCGGCGATTGCCCTTCGGCATCCAAATCATCGAGCAGCGCTAGTGCTGCGAGGCGGCCCGCGTGCTCGGCCGCATCGGCCCCGGCGATCCCCGCACCGTCGCCCGCCACGTAGATGCCGCGCATCGAGGTGCGTCCCGCGTCGTCGCGCTCGGGCAGCCAGCAATGGTTGAGCGCATCGTAGTGAAAGCGGCAGCCGGCGACATCGGCAAGCTGCGTTTCGGGCCGCAAGCCGAAACCGATGCCGACCGCATCGCATTGCAGCGTCCGCATCGGCGTGCCGGCGTTTGCCATGTCGTCCTTCGCGCGACACGCGATGCCTGTCACGTGCCTCTCGCCGCGAATCTGCTCGAGCGATACCCCTCGTTCGATCGGCACGCCGCGCGCACGCAGCCAGCCGACGTAATAGAGCCCCTTGGCCAGCACGGCGGGCTGCGCGGCGAGCTTGGGCAACGCCGCCGCTTGCTTGCCAATGCCGTTGGTATCGAGGATGGCGAGCACCTGTGCGCCGGCTTTCGCGTACTGATAGGCGACGAGGTAGAGCAAGGGCCCTGTCCCCGCGAACACGATGCGCCGTCCGATCGCACAGCCTTGCGCTTTCAACGCGGTTTGCGCCGCGCCCAGAGTGAAGACGCCGGGCAACGTCCACCCCGGCACCGGCAGCACGCGGTCGGTCGCGCCGCTTGCGATGACGAGATGCGAGAACGGAAGGGTTTGCTCGCGCGTGCCGCACAATGTGGCGAGATGGCCGTTGACGCCCGCGTTTTCGCGTGTCTCCCCACCGAGGGGGCGCGAATCATCGCCGCGTTCGGCGTTCATCTCGCAGGCCCAGGCCAGGGTGTTGGGACGGTAATCCAGATGCGGCAGCAAGCGCGCCATTGCGGCATGGAGCGCGGTGGCTTTGCGGGCCTCGAAGCCGTAAAGGGCATGGGCGGGCCGTTGAAACAGCGCGCCCTCGGGCGGTTGCCGATAGATCTGGCCGCCCCAGCGCGCGTTTTCGTCGATCACGACCGGATGCAGACCCGCTTCAACGAGCGTTTGAGCGGCGCGCACCCCGGCCGGTCCCGCGCCGACGATCACGATGTTGGCGGGCCGCGTCATGACGCTCGGTCCTCGCCGGCCCCGTGGGCATCGAGGCCGGTCGTGCGCAGGCGCATCCCGCTTTCGATCGGCGTCGAACAGGCCCGCAGCCGCCGCCCGTCTTCGGTGCGGATCCAGCAATCCTGACAGGCGCCGATGAGACATAACCCCGCGCGCGGCTCGCCGCTGAAGTCGGAGACGCGCAGCGCGTGGCGCTTCGTCAGGATCGCCGTGAGCACGGTATCGCCCTCGAGCGCGCTGGTCGGCACGCCGTCGAGCGTGAAGAAAACGGGTGTGCGTTGGACTTCGGCCAGACGGACCAGTTGCCCTGCATCATGAGACATAGTTAGGTATCCTAAGTACATACAGGCGGCGCGACGGATAGGACCGCTGCGTCAATGCTGCCCGATCAGGATGCGATTCAAGCCGTATGCGCGGTCGAGCAGCAACATGGCTGCGGCTGTCACGAAGATGACGAGCGTCGACACCGACGCCATCATCGGATCGATCGATTCGGTCGCGTACATATACATACGAACGGGCAACGTGACCGTCTGCGGCGAGGTGACGAAGATCGACATCGTCAGTTCGTCGAAGCTGTTGATGAATGCAAGCAGCCATCCACCCGTGATGCCCGGCACGATCATCGGCAGCGTGATGCGTCGAAACGTCGTCCAGCCGCTTGCGCCGAGCGATTGCGCCGCATGTTCCACGCTGCGATCGAGGCCGGTGGCGGCGGCGAGGACGAGCCGCAGCACGAACGGCGTGACGATCACCGTATGAGCGAGCACGAGCCAAGCGAAGGAGCCCGTCGCGCCGATCAAGGCGAAAAAACGCAGGAGCGCGATGCCGAGCACGAGTCCGGGAATGACGAGCGGCGAGAGCAGCAGCGCGTTCAGGAAGTCCCGGCCTGGAAAGCGTGCGCGCGCGATCGCCAGCCCCGCGGGCAAGGCGACGGCAAGCGAAAGTGTGGCCGACGTGAAGGCGAGCTTGATGCTCGTGAAGAAGGCCGTAATGAAATCCGGATAGTTCATGATCGCGCGAAACCAGCGCAACGAGATGCCGTGCGTGGGCAAGGTCAGCGTTTCATCGGGCGTGAACGCGACCAGCACGACGATGATGAGCGGAGCCAGCACGAACGCGATGACGAGCGCGTGAAAGGCGAGGGCGAAAGGGCCGTTGCGTCGCATGTCGATTTCCTTGGCTCAACCCATGCTGCGGCCGTAACGGCGTTCGAGCATGCGGTAGTAGGTGAGCATGATGACGAGGTTGGCGACGAGCAGCAGTAGCGCGATGCACGCCCCGAGCGGCCAGTTGAGCGAGCCGAGGAATTGGTCGTACACGGCGGTTGCGGCCACCTTCAGGCGCCGTCCGCCGAGCAAGCCCGGAATTGCGAATGCGCTCGCCGACAACCCGAACACCATGAGGCTGCCCGACAGCACGCCCGGCATGACTTGCGGCAGCACGATGCGGCGCAGCGTGGTGGCCGGCGAGGCCATCAGCGAAAGCGCGGCTTGTTCCGTTTGCGGGTCGAGCTTTTGCAACGCGGTCCAGACCGGAATCACCATGAACGGCAGCATAACGTGAACGAGGGCGATGACGATCGCGAACGTCGTGTATTCGAGCTTGTAGGGGCCGAGGCCAATCAGGCCGAACGCTTGATTGACGATGCCCGCCGTGCCGAGCAGCATGCTCCAGCCGAACGCGCGCACGACCACCGAGACGAGCAGCGGCGCGAGGATCACGAGCAAGAACGCGGAGCGCCATGGGTCGCGCATCTTCGAGAGCACATAGGCTTCGGGCGCGCCGATGGCAACGCACAGCAGGGTCGTGATCGCGGCGATGCCGAACGTGCGCAAGAAGATCGTTTGGTAATAGGGTGACGTCAAGACATTGGCGTAATTGCCGAATTGGAAGGCCGTGATCGGCCCGCTTGCCGGATCGAATCGATAGAACGTCAAGACGAGCGTCATCGCGAGCGGCACGAGCACGAGCGTTGCGAAGAGCGCAAAGGCCGGCGCGGCCAGCAGCCACATCGGCAGATACGCGCGCCACGGCGCCCGGCTGCGAGCAAGTGCGGGCGACGATCCCGCCGTACGGGCGGCCGCTTCGAGCGTCGCATTAGCCATGGCGTGCATCCCTCGCGACAAAGCGCACGGCGTCGCTCTTCCAATCGATGCCGACGGCGTCGCCTTCCGCGAGTGGTTCGTCGCCTTCGTTCTGACAGCACACGAGGATTTCGCCCAGGCGGCAATCGACGCGGTACAACCACTGGCTGCCGAGGAAGAAGCGGCTCGAGACCGTGGCGGTCAAACGGCCGCCGCCGGACGCGTTCAGACGAACCTTCTCCGGTCGGATGCATATCGTGACGGCATCGCCGATCGCCGGCCTTTCGAGCTGCTGCGAATGCGGGCCGTGACCGATATCGATGCGCTCCGCGCCGAGATCGATCTGCGTGCGCGCGTCGTCTGCCGCAACGACGGTGCCGGAGAACAAGTTGGCTTTGCCGATGAACTCGGAGACGAAACGATTTTCCGGACGCTCGTAGGCATGGTATGGCGTATCGACTTGGGTGATGCGGCCTGCCTCCATGACGACGACGCGGTCGCTGATCGAGAGCGCCTCCGATTGATCGTGCGTGACCATGATCGTCGTTGTGCCGATGCGACGTTGGATCGCGCGCAGCTCGAATTGCATTTCCTCGCAGCTTGGCGTCGAGATTGGACATCGGCTCGTCGAGCAAGAGCACGGGGGGCGCGATGACGATCGCTCGCGCAAGGGCGACGCGCTGCCGCTGTCCGCCCGAAAGCTCACGCGGAAAGCGCTGCGCAAGCGCTTCGAGCCGCACGAGTGCAAGCGCCTCGCGCACGCGCTCGTCGCTTTCCTTTTTGCTCACGCGCCGCATCTGCAAGCCGAAGCTCACGTTTTGCGCGACCGTCATGTGCGGAAACAACGCATAGCTTTGAAAGACGATGCCCAGGCCGCGCTGGTTCGGCTTCATATCGGTGATGTCGCGGCCGTCGAGCACGATGCGCCCGCTCGTCGTCTGCACGAAACCGGCGATCATCTGCAGCGTGGTGGTCTTGCCGCAGCCCGAGGGGCCGAGCAAGGAGACGAATTCGCCTTTCTCCACCGATAGATTCAGATCGGTGACCGCGTGCATGGTGCCGAACGACTTCGAAACGTCGGCAAGCGTGAGGAACGACATGGTCCGGCTCCTGAGAAGCGATGGCCCGACGATGTGGTGGAGCGTCGGGTCTCTACGGCTGAATGGATTCTGTGCAGCCATATAAAGCGCGTCAATTTGGAATTCCGTTAAGCGGGAAGAAAAACGAAAACATTCCATTGATCGAAATGGCTAGGCGGAAAACATCACAACTTCTTTCACACCGTGCAGCGAGGGTTTGTCCTAGGTGTGGCCGGCTGTCGAGGCAAAGGACGGAAAAAGCTGCGATACTTCCGGCACGAATGGATCGGGGAAAGCCTTCCGTTGAATGAAACTCGAGGATCGGCACATGGGCGTTAGGGCGGCGCGAAGCGATACGGACGGGACCAGCGAGGAGCAGGGCGGCGCCGACGCACCCAACGTCGGTATGTTGCCGCGCGCATTTGCGCTCATCCGGGCGCTGGCGGCGCTGCAGGCCAGCGGTACGCGCGTCACCCAGCTTGCGAAAGCCGTCGGCCTCACGCAAGGCACGACGCATCGAATCTTGCGCGCGCTGATCGCCGAGGGAATGGTCGAGCAGGACGAGCGTTCGAAGCACTATCGGCTCGGCGTCGATTTCTTCGCGTTGGCGGCGCAGGCGGGCAACCCCGGGGGGCTGCGCAATCTGTGCAGGCCCGCGTTGTTGCGACTCTGCGCAAGCCTGGGCGAGACGATCTTCCTGCTGGCTAAGAGCGGCTTCGACGCGGTGTGCCTCGATCTTTGCGAGGGCCCGTTCCCGATCCGCTCGTTCACGAACGATGTGGGCGGGCGCATCGCGCTTGGCGTCGGGCAGGGCAGTCTCGCGATCCTCGCGTTCGTGCCCGAGGCCGAACGCGAGGAGATCATCCGGTTCAACGTGCCGCGCATTCGCGGTTACGGCATGCTCGACGAAGTGTATCTGCGCACGGAAATCGAACGGGTGCGGCAACTGGGCTATGCCGCGCGCAATAGCGGCGTGCTTGAAGGCATGGCCGGCGTGGCGGTGCCGATTCTCGACCGCACCGGCACTGCCGTTGCGGCGCTGAGCGTGGGCACGCTCGCGTCGCGGCTAGGCGACGATCGGCTGCCGATGGTGGTGGAACTGCTTAGGCGCCAAGCGGAGGCGATCGGCCCGCTCACCAATCCGTTCGACGCAGCTCTGAAGCGGCGCCCCGCGCACGGTCTGGTTGCGCTGCCCGAAGGCGAGCGCGTCGCGTGATTCGCGCCGGCCGCGGCAATGCGGACGCCGAAGTCCGGTAAACTCACGCCTTTCGCTCGCTTTTTGCCGCGCTATATGACCCAAGACGAACTCAAACGATTGGTCGGCCAAGCCGCCGCCGACTATGTGAACGCCCATGTTGCCGAAGGCGCCGTGATCGGCGTCGGCACCGGCTCGACGGCAAACTGCTTCATCGATGCGATAGCGGCGCACAAGCAGCGCTACCGCGGCGCCGTCTCGAGTTCCATTGCCACCACCGCGCGGCTGCAGCAGCATGGCATTCGGGTGTTCGATCTCAATGAAATCGAGTCGCTGCCCGTGTATGTCGACGGCGCCGATGAGATCGATCCGGCCGGCGCCATGATCAAAGGCGGCGGCGGAGCGCTCACGCGCGAGAAGATCGTCGCCTCGGTCGCGGATATCTTCGTCTGCATCGCCGATGCCTCCAAGCGCGTGCCCATGCTCGGCGGCTTTCCCCTGCCGGTGGAAGTCGTGCCGATGGCGCGCACGGCCATCGGGCGGCGGCTGGCGGCGCTCGGCGGCGTGCCTGTCCTGCGCGTGACGCAGGACGGCGCACCTTACATCACCGACAACGGCAACGAAATCCTCGACGTCAAAAATCTCGCGATCGACAACCCGTGCGCGTTCGAAGCGACGGTGAACGGCTGGCCGGGCGTGGTCACCGTGGGCTTGTTTGCGAGCCGCGGCGCCGATCTTTGCTTGCTCGGCACCGAGCGTGGCGTCGAAACCATCGATTTCAGCGCGAGCCGTTAAGGATTAAAGCCGGGACCGATTTTTGCCGTAGTCATGCCTGAGATGCGGTTTTGAGGATCGAAGCGATTATGCAATACGAACTTCGGCAGGCCCTAGACACGGCGTATTCGCGCCTGAGGGACGAGCATGCGGAACCTACGGCGTTCGCCGGCAACTATGCGTTGGGACTGGGCATCGTTGTCGGCGGGCAAGCCTGCGGCGGCATGACCGAGCAAGAAGCGGCAGACGAGCGCGCCCATCTGGGCATGCTCGCCGCGCTGTTCGAAGTCCAAGCACGAATAAGAAGCGAACTGAACGCTGGTTGAAGTCGATCGGACAACCGATACTTAGTTGTCCGAAGCATTCGGCCCTCGCCCGCGCCATGCGGGGCCGCGCTCAACTAATCGAATGGGTCTGACGCAGGCTTGGCAAGAGGCGATCGAATTCGCGCTTCACGAGCCCGTAGCACTCGCAGGCTCCCGATTCGAGGCCTTTGCGATCGAGCACCTTGATATGGCCGCGGCTGTGATGGATCAAACCTTGATCGTGCAGCTTGCCCGCGGCTTCCGTGATTCCTTCCCGGCGCACTCCGAGCATGTCGGCGATCAGTTGTTGCGTGACGGCCAGATCGTCGGTCGCCGCGCGATCGATTTCGATCAAGAGCCACCGGCACAACTGCTTGCTCAACGAATGATGACGGTTGCACGCGGCCGTTTGCGCGACCTGCGTGAGTAGCGCTTGCATGTAGAGCAGCATCAAGCGGCGCAGCAGGTCCGAGCGCGCGATCTCTTGCTTGAGTTGTTGCGCGCTCATTCGATAGGCGAAGCCCGAGCATTGCACTTGGACGCGGCTTGGCATCGTCTCGCCGCCCGTCAGCACTTGGACGCCCGTCATGCCTTCTCGTCCCACGGCGGCGAGTTCGACGGAGCCGCCGTCTTCCATCATCGAGAGCACGGAAATGATGGCCGTCGTGGGGAAGTAGACGTGGTGGATCTTGTGGCCGCAATCGCAGAGCAATTGTTCCGTGCGCAGGTGGACCAACTCGAGGTGCGGGGTCAGCGCTTGCCATTCGTGCGGCGGCAATGCGCCGAGCAGGTGATTGCCGTGGAGGTCGGATTGTAGCGTCAACATGGTCGGTCCTCGTTTGGTTGCCGCGTCGTGCGATGCTTGCGCGACGTAATGCGGCGTCTCGTTGCTGGGCCGGTTCCCGCTTGCATCGACATGAAGCCCGGATATCCGGCTCTTCACTCGTCGTTATCTCTATGCTTGCGTCCCGGCGTCTCGGGTCCTTCTCCCTGACCGTGGCGGCTTCTGTGCGGAAGCGCTCGGTTGCGCCCAATACTGCGAGGATCATGCCAAGCGCTGTTGCGCGGGGCCTTGACGCGGCCGCTTCCATGCTGCAGCGCACTTGCGTTGCGCCGCCGCTCCGTTTTGTTTCAAATCTGCAAAACCGAACCGAGCCTTTCAACTCCTTTCGAATTACTTTCAAATGTGCGCTTTAACTCATTGATCGAGTTGAGTTTGGGCGGGTAGCGGAGCATCGGCCGCGCTTGCGTGCGGGTGGTGAACGATGAGTCGTTGGCGTGCGGCGGCGCGGGAAATCGATTCGGTTGCGCAGCACGGTTCGCGGCGCGGTCGGGCTCTCCTGTCGCAGTGTTCCCCGCGGGACCCCAATGGCGAGGGGATCGCGGCGCCGCGCGTTTAAAACGGCGGGCCCGATCGCCTCGCGCGATGCCGATCACACGGCGCCGATAGGGGGCGACTGAGTTTCGGGCCGCTAACGCAAGGACGCCTGTCGAAAATGACTCATTGTTGAGACATCGCCGCGCGCGCACACCGCCTGGGTACTTACCCCAACGGCGCGCCAACCCCGCGATCTCGGTGCGATGCCGAACAGTCATACCGTTGCGTGCGACGTACCGTGCATTCATGGCGATTCGTCGTACGTTGCTTCGGACAACGAAACGATTCGCTCATGACTGAAGCAACACGAAGTGCGGTGCTGTATGGGTTGCAAGCGGCGTTCGTACGAAATTGTGTAGGCATCCGAAGCAATTGCGGACGGCGGCCCAACGCGTGCGCAGCTTGCGTCCGTTTCATCAGAGGGATAACCCTGTTCAGGCCTTTCCCAATGGCGCGCCGCGGCGGAACCAAGCACCGTATCGTTTGCCGGCTGCGGTTGGCGGGCGGTGCGCAATGAAACAGGCAAAGGAGCGTCGGACGGCGCATCGGGGGAGTTATGGAGCAGGGCAAAGACCGTTCGCTGGTGAGCAAGGTGATGGATGGGCTCGTTAGCGGCATCGTCGAAGAGAAGTACGGCGCGATTCTGCCGCCGCAAGACGTGCTGTCCAAGGAGTTCGACGTCAGCCGCACGGTCATGCGCGAAGCGCTTTCCATGCTGCTTGCCCGCGACATGCTCGACGTCAGGCCAAAGGTGGGCACGCGCATTCGGCCGATGCGCGACTGGCGCATGATCGACGAGGACGTCGTCAACTGGCGCTTTCGCGCCAAGCCCGATCCGCAGTTCATGCGCGATGTGATCGAGTTCCGGATGCTGATCGAGCCGCGCGCGGCGGCCCAGGCGGCAGCGCGCGCGAGCGTGTCGGAAGTGGCCGCGATTCGTGAGGCCTTTGAAGTGTTTAAAACGCTGGCGCCGGGCGACGCCGGCTATCAAGCGGCCGACGAAATGTTGCATACGCGCATCGTTCACGCAAGCGGCAATCAGTTCTTCCAGCAGATGGCAGCGATCATCCGCGGAGCGTTGGCGGCCACGCATCCTATGCTCAGCCAAAAGCCGGGCGCCTGGGAGATCTCGGTGCGCACGCACGAGCGGCTCGTCGAAGCCATCGAGCGCCGCGATCCCAAGGAGGCCGAAGCCGCGGCGCTCGCGGTCATCGACTTCGCCGCCGACGAGATCAGCCGCGAGTTTTCGGTGGAAATGCCCAATCGCAGGTAACGGTGCTCTCATCGTATGAAAGACCGGCGGCATGTTGCGCCGGTCTTTGCATTTGGCGAGAGCCGTGTATCGATGATCTCGCGCTGCGCACCTTTCCACGCGGCACATTCCCTCTCCAAGCATGGCGTGCAAGCCGAACGCATTCGTCTGCGCCGCGTCTTATGAGGCGGGGATCGTTTACGGCTAAGATCGGCTGCGCTCGGTTTTTCTCTACGTTACGTTGACAAGGAATGCGGTGATGAATGAGTCGGGAACTATCGGCTGGGGCATCGTCGGTGCGGGGCATATCGCGCAGCGCTTCGCCCAGGGTTTGAGGCACGTGCGCGATGCGCGGATCGCGCGGACGTGGTCGCGGCGCGCTGAAAGCGTCGATGCATTCGTGCGGCGCTTTGGCGGAGCGGCATGCGCCACGTTCGAAGAGGTGCTGGCAAGCGATGTCGATGCGGTCTACATCGCCACCCTCAACGACACGCATGCTCGGTTCGCGCGTGCGGCGCTCACGGCGGGCAAGCACGTCCTCTGCGAAAAGCCCGCGACACTGAACGTGCGCGAACTCGAAGCGGTGCTCGCGACGGCGCGCACCTCGGGGCGGCTTTTCATGGAAGCGATGAAGCCGCCTTTCTTCCCGCTCTATCGCAAGCTGCGCGAGCACCTCGCGAGCGACCCGATCGGCCCGGTGGGTCTCGTGCGCGCCGGGTGCTCGATTGCCAACGTGCCGGCCGATCATCCGTCGTTTTCGTTGGCGCAAGGCGGTGGCGCTTTGCTCGATATCGGCATCTACGAAATGTTCCTCGCCGTCGACTGGCTCGGCGCGCCGCTCGAGGTTCAGACCTTCGGGCGTCTGGGCGCTTCGGGCGTCGATACGTTCGCGAGTGTGCACAGCCGTCACGAGGCGGGCATCGCGCAGCTCTTTTGCGGACTGGACTTGGATGGCAAGGGCGACGCATTGCTGGCGGGGCCGCTCGGGCACGTCGCGATTCACGAGAAATGGTGGAACCCCGTGCGTGCGACCGTCAGCTATGGCGACGGCCGCGTCGTCGAATTGAACGAGCCGTTCGAAGGCGGCGGGCTGAACTACGAGACCGAGCACTTTTGCGAACTGATGCGCGCGGGAGCGCTTGAAAGCCCGATCATGACGCATGCGAAGTCGCGGCAAATGATCTCGATGACCGATTCGGCGCGCGCCGCGCTCGGGCTGAGGTTTCCGGGAGAGTAGCGGCGGCAGTGTTACGATGCGGCGTTGCGCCGAAGGCGGCGTCGCGATCGGGAACTGCATCGGCGTCGCGGCCCGATTCGGGCAAGCCCAACTGCCGGCGGCGCCACGTGCAAGATCGTCCAATGAGGAGCGGCTCGTATGTCCAAGCATCTCGCCAACCTATGGCGCTCGAACAAGAACCTGGTGGCTTTTTTGTTTCTGATGGTGCTGTTTCGCAGCGCCATCGCCGATTGGAACGTGGTTCCGACCGGCTCGATGTTGCCGACCATCCGCATCGGCGATCGCATCTTCGTCGACAAGATGGCGTATGACCTGCGCGTGCCGCTCACGCACATCGCCCTCGCGCATCTGGGCGACCCGCAGCGCGGCGACATCGTCACGATCGATTCCGCCGCCGCGCACGAACTGCTGGTCAAGCGCGTGGTCGGGGTGCCTGGCGACACCGTCGCCTTGCGCGAGAACGTGTTGTACGTCAACGGCGTGCGCGCCGATTACCGGCCGCTCGCGCGTGCTCCGATGCCCGATGCCGCGTCCGGTGACGTGCGTTATTTGAGGGAGCGTTTCGATGGCGTCTCGCACATCGTGCGGTTATCGGAGACGGCGCCGAGCCCGCTCAGCTCGTTCGGTCCCGTGACCGTGCCTGCGGGCGAATATCTCATGCTCGGGGATAACCGCGACGACAGCGCCGATTCTCGCTACTTCGGCTTCGTCCCGCGCAAGGAGGTGATGGGGCGTGCGCGCAACGTGGCGTTTTCGCTCGATCCGACGCGGCTTTATCTGCCGCGCTTGAGCCGCTTCGGCGCGGCGCTCGATCAGCCGCTCGCCGCAAACTGATTTCGCGGCGCGCGAGGGGGCGGCGGCTCGACCGAGCCGCCGCGTCCGATCAATGCCGGGTCGGCAGGGCGAGGCGCCGCTCGTAACTGCGCTGCACCCATTCGAGCACCTGGCACAGCACCCAATAGACGGCAGCCGCGGCCAGATAGAGCGGCAGCGGCTGATAGGTCGATGCGATGATTTCCTGTGCGCTGCGAAGCAATTCGGTGACGGTGATCACCGAAACGAGCGACGTATCCTTGATGAGGCTGATCAAGCTATTCGACAAGCTCGGCACGGCGATGCGCAGCGCTTGCGGCCCGATCACGTAGCGCAGCGTCTGGCTGCGCGAGAGCCCCAGGCTATAAGCCGCGAGCCATTGGCCACGATGGATGCCGTTGATCGCGCCACGCATGCTTTCCGACAGATACGCCGCCACGTTCGCCGACAGCGCGATCACGCCGGCCGGCGTCGGCTCCAACGAGATCCCGACGCTCGGCAGCCCGTAATACACCACGAAGATCTGTACGAGTAACGGGGTGCCGCGCATCAAGCTCACATAGGCGCGCGCAATCCAATTGAGCGGCTTGCTGTGGCTGATGCCCATCAGTGCGAGGAAGACGGCGGCGATGAGTCCGAAGATCATCGACAGCACGGCGAACTTGACCGTCAAGACTGCGCCCTGCGCGAGCACGGGCATCGATTGGACGAGCAGGGTGGTGGTGGACATAATTTTTGTTAGTCAGGACAGCTAACGAGTCGACCGGCACGACGCGCGTGCGCGAGCGCACATGATATACGCGACGAAAACAGCGTGTTGGATCGTTGTATTCGTTCGCGCCTCACCAAAGCAAAGGGCGGCATCTGTGCGATGCCGCCCTTGTGCCAGCGCACATACGGCGTGCGCCAATGTGCGCGTTACTTGCTCGCCGGCTTCGTGACGTCGATGCCGAACCACTTGTCCGAGATCTTGGCGAACGTGCCGTCCGCTTCGAGTTGCGTCATGGCGTCGTCGATTGCTTTCGCGAACTTCGGGTTGCCCTTCTTGAACGGGATCGCCGAGGGGTTGCCCGTGCCGACCATCGAGCCGGGGCGAAGCGGCAACTGCGAGGTCTTCATCAGGTAGGCCAGCATGAGCTTGTCGTTCAACGCGGCGTCGAGGCGGCCGGCTGCGAGGTCGCGCAGATATTCGGGCGCACCGGGATAGGTCTTGACGTCGATGCCGGCCACCGATTTCGCCATATCCATGTAGTTCGTGCCCAGACCCACGCCGAGCTTCTTGCCCTTCAAATCTTCGAGCGACTTGAACTGACGGTCATCGTCCTTGCGCTGAATCAGCTCGGCGCCCGAATAGGTGTAAGGCGGAGAAAAGTCGAGCACTTGCTTGCGCGCATCGGTCACGCCCACTTGGTTGACGATCACGTCGAACTTGCCCGCTTGCAAGCCGGCGATGATGCCGCTCCATTCCGTCGTGATGAACTCGGGCTTCACGCCGAGCTTGGCCGCGACTGCCTTGGCGATGTCGACGTCGAAGCCGACCAGCTCGCCCGTCTTCGGATCCTTCGAATTGAACGGCGGGAACGTCCCTTCCAGGCCGATGCGCAGTGCGCCGCGCGCTTTGACTTGATCGAGCAGGTCTTCGGCGTGCGCCGTGGCTGCGAAGCAGGTCAAGCCGATCAGGCCGGCTGTGAGGATCTTTTTCAGCGATGCGAACTTCATGGTTTTGGTTCTCCTTTGAAAGCTCCGATGGGCTTTCACGCGTGCAGCAATGATAGCGAAACACCAATCGCCGGAAAAATACCGTTTGTTTATGTCTATATGCGAGCCGTATGCGCGATGGCGTCGATACATTCGCCGATGAGCGCCGGGCCGCGATAGATGAAACCCGTGTACACCTGCACGAGCGAAGCGCCGGCGGCGAGCTTGGCGAGCGCATCTTCGCCCGAGAATACGCCGCCCACGCCGATGATCGCTACCGCATCGCCCACTTGCGCCCGCAGCTTGGCGATCACCGCGTTGGAGGCGTCGAAGACGGGCTTGCCCGACAGGCCGCCGGTCTCGTCCGCATGGGCCATGCCCGCAACTGCCGCGCGCGCGAGCGTCGTATTGGTCGCGATCACGCCTTCGATGCTGTGACGCAGCAGCGTGTCGGCGATCGCTTTGATTTGCTCGTCATCGAGATCGGGCGCGATCTTCAGCGCGAGCGGCACGAGCTTGCCATGCAGATCGGCTAAGCGCTGCTGCTTCTCCTTCAGTGCGCCGATCAGCGCATCGAGTTCGTCGGCGCCTTGCAACTGCCGCAAGTTTTTCGTATTCGGCGACGAGATGTTGATCGTCACGTAGCTTGCGAACGGGTAGACGCGTTCGAGGCAGTAGAGGTAGTCGTCGGCCGCGCGTTCGATCGGCGTATCGGCGTTCTTGCCGATGTTCAGCCCGAGCGGGCCGCGATAGCGCGCCGCTTGGACGTTCTTGACGAACTGATCGACGCCGCCGTTGTTGAAACCCATCCGATTGATCAGCGCCCCGGCTTCGGGTAACCGAAAAATGCGCGGACGCGGGTTGCCCGGTTGCGCGCGCGGCGTGACCGTGCCCACTTCGATGAAGCCGAAGCCGAGCGCCGCGAGACCGTCGATGCAGGCGCCATCCTTGTCGAGCCCTGCCGCGAGGCCGATCGGATTGCGAAAGGCGATGCCCATGACCGTGCGCGGCAGCTCCGGCACGTGTGGCGCAAGCAGGCGGGCGAGCCCGGTGCGGCCGGCAGCGCCGAGCGCGCGGAGCGTGAGATGGTGGGCGTCTTCCGCGTCCATGCGAAAGAGGCCGGCGCGCGCGAGCGGATAAAGGGAACTGAGCACGGATGGGACGGTGGGAAAATGGGAACCCGCTATTTTAACGGGTTCGGCGGGTCCGGTCGCCGTCAGCGCCGCAGGCCGCTGCGCCCGGCGCGATCGAAGCGCGAGCCGGGACCGGCCTCACGGAACCGACGCCCAGCGTGCATCACGTTTCGGCGCCGCCCGCGGCGGGACGGGGAGCAGGCAGTGGCGCCCATTCTCCGTCCACGAGCCCCTCGAGCGGCCGGAAGTTCGCTTTGTAGGCCATCTTCGCGCTCTCTCGAATCCAATAGCCGAGGTAGACATGCGGAAGCCCCAAGCTCTTCGCTTGCTCGATCTGCCACAGGATGTTGTAAGTGCCGTAGCTCGCATGGATCGCTTCGGGCTCGAAGAACGTATAGACCGAGGACAGGCCGTCGCCCAGGATGTCGATCATGCTGACCATGCGCAGCACGCCGGCGTCGTGCGTAGCGTCGAGCGGCTCCCGGAATTCGACGAGCCGTGAATTGATGCGGCTATGCAGTAGGAACTGCTCGTATTGGTCGCGGCTGTCGCGATCCATGCCGCCGCCGGCATGCCGCGCCGCTTGATAACGCATATAGAGCACGTAGTGCTCTTCCTCGTAATGCAACGGCGCGACCGTCGCGACGAGCGTTGCGTGCCGCTTCCAGACGCGCCGCTGCGTGCGGTTCGGCGTGAACGCCGCGACGGGTACGCGCACGGGCACGCACGCGCGGCAGCCCTCGCAGTAGGGTCGGTAAGTGAATACGCCGGAGCGCCGAAAGCCGGCCTTGACGAGTTCGGTATAGACGTCGGAGTTGATGAGATGGCTCGGTGTCGCCACCTGCGAGCGGGCGATGCGGCCGTCCAAATAGCTGCAAGGATAGGGCGCGGTCGCGTAGAACTGCAGTGCGGAAAGCGGTGAAAGCGGCAGCTCATTCGGGTGAGTCATTGGCGGCTCTCAAAGCATTGTTTCTTGCATGCCGCATCGATCGTGGGCGAGCGGTGCGAGCGTCCTTCTACGCCCCATGCGGCAAGACTTCGGCGAGCGCCGTTTTGTCGAAGCGCCACGGAATCGGGGCTGCGCTCACAGCGCTGCGCACGTGGGCGACGAACGTCTTGCGCGCGATCTCGCGTCCGCCAAGGGAAGCCAAATGCGGCGTATTCTGTTGGCAGTCTATCATTTCTATTTCATGACGGCGCAGGTGCCCGACGAGCGCGGCCAGCGCGATTTTCGATGCGTCGCTCACGTGCGCGAACATCGATTCGCCGAAGAACATCGCGCCGAGCGACACGCCGTACAGGCCGCCCACGCGCTCGCCATCGAGCCAGGTTTCCACGCTGTGCGCATGGCCGGCGCGGTGCAGGGATGCGTAAGCATCGACGATCTCTGCCGTGATCCAGGTGCCGCGTTGGCCGCGGCGGGGCGCTTGCGCGCAATTGCGCATGACCGCCGAGAAATCCGCGTCGACGCGAACCTCCCAGCGCGGATCGCTCAGCACGCGCCTCAACCTTTTGCGAAACGAGGGCGACACCTTGAACTCGCGCGGCAGCAAGACCATGCGCGGGTCGGGGCTCCACCAAAGCACGGGCTGGCCGTCCGAATACCACGGGAAGATGCCTTGCCGGTACGCATCGACCACCCGCCAGGGCAGCAAGTCGGAACTTGCGGCAAGCAAGCCGGGCGCGCCGCTTTCGTGGCCGAGCGCACGCTCGACGGGCGGGAATGGGTCGTCGGGGCCGAGCCAGGGGACCATGCGAGGGGCTTGGGCGCGGTTAGCTGTCGCGCAGCGATCGGAAAATGTCGCCCGTATGCAGCCCGTAATTGCCGGCGGAGCGATCGGCAAAGAAAAAGCGCAACGTCTGGCCGACCGTCGGGAAGGCGATGTCTTCCCACGGAATTTCGCTTTCGTCGAACAGGCGCACTTCGAGACTCTCTTCCCCGGCCGCGATGTCGATGTCGAGCAGCCGAGCGAGATAGAACAGATGCACTTGATGGACGTGAGGCACGTTCAAGAGCGAGAACAAATGCTGCACCTCGACGCGGGCGCCGGCCTCTTCGAGCGTTTCGCGCGCGGCGGCCTCGGCCGTCGTTTCGCCCATTTCCATGAAACCGGCCGGCAGGGTCCAGTAACCGTAGCGCGGTTCGATCGCACGTCGGCACAGCAGCACCTTGTCTTCCCAAACGGGCACCGTGCCCACGACGTTGCGAGGATTCTGATAATGCACGGCGCCGCAGCTTTCGCAGACGAATCGCTCGCGGTTGTCGCCGGGCGGAATGCGTAAGCTGACTGCTTGACCGCAGACGGAACAGAATTTCATAGGAAGCGCGTGGAACGGAGTGATGCGAGTGTATCACCGGGCGCGCGCGATGCTGAGCCGGGGGCCATCTTCGGACGCTGCGCCGTCTTTGGCGCACGAAAAAGCCGGGCGCTCGGCCCGGCTCGCGATGCGGATGGAGGGCTGCTTGGCAGCGCCTAGCTGAACAGTTTCATTGCTTGCCTGAGCGTGTTGACGACGCCCCAGGTCAACGGAATGAGCACATAGGCCCAAAAAACGACGAGGCTGACGGCGCTCGTTCGGCGCGCGGTTTGCGTGGCGTGTTCCATGAGATCTCCTTAGCGCTCCGCCGCGACTTGAGCGTCGCTCATGTGATGCTTCGCGTCGACGCGTTTGACGAGCAGATTGCAGACGAAGCCGACGATCAGCAGCGCGGTCATGATGTGCACCGTCATCGTATAGGCGTCGGCCTTGGCCACGCCGTGCGCGACTTCATAGGCGCGGATGTAGTTGACGAGCACGGGACCGGCCACGCCCGCGGCGGCCCAGGCCGTCAACAGCCGTCCGTGAATGCCGCCGACGAAAGCGGTGCCGAACAAATCGGCCAGATAGGCGGGCACGGTCGAAAAGCCGCCGCCGTACATCGACAAAATCACGCAGTAAGACAGCACGAAGAGCGCGATGTTGCCCGAGGTCGCGAAGTTCGGCACGAGGTAATAGAGCACGGCCCCGAGCACGAAGAACACGGAGTAAGTGTTCTTGCGTCCGAGCTTATCGGACGAAGACGCCCAGACGAACCGCCCGCCCATGTTGAACAGCGAGAGCAGGCCGACGAAGCCCGCGGCGGCGGCCGGCGTCACCGTATTCTTGAAGCTTTCCTGAATCATGACCGACGCCTGGCCCAAAATGCCGATGCCGGCCGTCACGTTCAAGAACAGCACGAGCCATACGAGATAGAACTGGGGGGTAGTCAGGGCGCGATCGATGTGAACGTGATTGCGCGTGATCATCTTGTGCGACGTGTCGGGCGGCACCCAGCCGGCCGGCTTCCAGCCGGGCGCGGGCACCCGAATGGCCAGCGCGCCGATCGTCATCGAGATGAAATACGCGATGCCGAGCACGACGAACGTCTCCGCCACGCCCACGCTCGTTGCGCTCTTGAAGTGGTTCATCAGCGCAACGGAAAGGGGCGCCGCGATCATCGCGCCGCCGCCGAAACCCATGATCGCCATGCCGGTCGCCATGCCGCGGCGATCGGGGAACCAGCGGATCAGCGTCGAAACCGGCGAGACGTAGCCGAGCCCGAGCCCGATGCCGCCGATGACCCCGTAGCCCAGATACAGCAGCACGATCTGATGCAGCCAGACGCCGAGCGCCGAGATCAAGAAGCCGCCGCCGAAGCAGCACGCCGCGGTAAACATCGTGCGGCGCGGGCCCACGTGTTCGAGCCACTTGCCTGCAAACGCCGCCGACAGGCCGAGGAAGACGATCGCGAGCGAAAAGATCCAGCCGAGTGTCGTCAGCGACCAGTCGCCGGGCGCCGATTGCGTGATGCCGATGACTTTGGTCAGCGGGCCGTTGAATACCGAAAATGCGTACGCTTGGCCGATACACAGATGCACGGCCAGCGCGGCGGGAGGGACCATCCAGCGCGAGAACCCGGGCGCGGCGACAGTCGCTTGCTTCGAAAAAAATGGCGGCGAGCCGGCGGAGCCGGTCGATTGGGTCGTGCTGCTCACTGAGGTCTCCAAGTCATGTCGTTATCGCTGATCGGCAGCCGGCAAGGCGAATTGCCCGATCTCTGCGCGGCCATTTAATCTTACTTTTCGGATGCCGCGCGCTCAACGATATGAGTGGCGGCGATGGCGTGCAATAGGAAAGGCGAATGCATAAAGGGTTGCGACCGATACGGTGCCGATAAATGGGATGCGTCGGGTAGGGGGCAGCCGCGGGCGGGAACGTTTTGTTCCGCGCGACGTGTGCAAAAGCCGCGCAAAAACAAAAAGCCCGATCCAGGGATCGGGCTTCGATGTGCTGCTGGTTACTACGGTGTTCTTCTCACGCAGACGACGAGGACTTGAGCCCATCCATCGTCGATCTTCATGCTGCTTGGCGTGTTTCGGCGCTTCGTTCTTGCTTCGTTCTTGATACGGCAAGGCGCTTTGGTTGCGGGGGTAGGATTTGAACCTACGACCTTCGGGTTATGAGCCCGACGAGCTGCCAGACTGCTCCACCCCGCGTCCGTCGAAAGATGAAATTATAGGGGAAACCATAACCGTGTGCAACCGATATCGTCGGCCGCCGCCAAACATTCGGCGGGTTTGCCGGCGCTGCGGCCGCATGGCTACGCTAGAATCGGCTCGCGGCGGCGCTTACAGCGCGCAGGTTTCAACGGCTGTCACGCGGCCGCGCCGGTGCGAGCGGGCAATGCGGCGCCGTCCGGTCGGCACGATGCGTGCGGAGGATGCGGTCTTCTTGCGTCTTCTCTTTCTTCTCTTCCTTCGTTCCCTTTTCGTTTCCTTTTCGTTTCCTTGCCTATGAATCTCGATCACGATCTGCACGCCATCGCCAAACAGGAACAGTCGCTCGTCTTCCCGCGTTTCGACGCCGCGCGCGCGTGGCAGCTCGGGACGTTTCTGCGCGAATTGGCCGTGGCGCGCGGCCACGCGATCGCCATCGACGTTCGCATGTTCGGGCTGCCGCTGTTCTTCAGCGCGCTCGACGGCACCGCGCCGGACAATTCGGCGTGGGTGCGGCGCAAGAGCGGCGTCGTCGCGCATTTCCGGCGCAGTTCGTACGCCGTCGCCCTGCGTTTGCAGCAGAGCGGTTCGACGCTGCCGGACAAATACGGCTTGCCGCCCGCCGACTATGCCGCGGCCGGCGGCTCGTTCCCGATCACGCTGGCGGGTTTGGGCGTCATCGGCTCCGTGACGGTGTCGGGCTTGACGCAACGCGCCGATCACGAGCTCGTCGTCGAAGCGCTGTGCGCCGAGCTCGAGCACGATTTCACCGATCTCGCACTCGATAAGGCCTGAGTGATGGGCGGCTCCGCATATATCTGGCTGGCGGTGGCGATCGTCGCCGAAGTGGTCGGCACCTCCGCGCTTCGCGCCTCCGAGGGTTTCACCCGCCTTGCGCCGGCGCTCGTCGTCGCGGGCGGATACGCGCTCGCTTTCTATTGCCTGTCGATGACCTTGAAGACCATGCCCGTCGGTATCGTCTATGCCATCTGGTCGGGGGTCGGCATCGTGCTCATCACGCTCGTGGCGATGGTCCTTTATCGCCAAGTGCCCGACCTCGCCGCCGTGGCCGGACTGTCGCTGATCGTCGCGGGCGTCGTCGTGCTCAACCTCTTTTCGGATATGCAAGCGCACTGAGTGCGCGGGGCGTCGTTCGCGGGGCGATCGGCGCCCCGCGGGCAGCGAGCCCGTGCTACCTTGTGCGCTTCTCGACTCTCTCGTACGCCGCTCATGCCTACGCCCGAACCGATGCCCGTCGACATCGACGAAGTGCGCACTCGTGTCGAAAATCGGATTGGCTTCATCGAACTGAATCGATCGCAAGCGCTCAACGCACTATCTCTTCCGATGATCGGGGCGATGCAGGCCGCGCTCGACGCTTGGCGCGACGATCCGCGCGTGTTGGCGGTCGTCGTGCGCAGCCTGCATCCGCGCGCGTTCTGCGCGGGCGGCGACGTGCGCTACTTCTATGAGGCGGGGCGGCGGGGCGATGTCGCGGGGCGCGATGCGTTCTTCGTCGGCGAATACACGCTCGATCACACCATCTTCGCTTACGGCAAGCCCTACATCGCGCTGATGGAAGGCGTGGTCATGGGCGGCGGCATGGGCATCTCCCAAGGCGCGCATCGCACGGGCGGGCTGCGCATCGTCACCGAGACGACCAAGATGGCGATGCCCGAAACACGCATCGGCCTGTTCCCCGATGTCGGCGCGGGCTGGTTCCTCGCACGCACGCCCGGCGCGATCGGCCGCTATCTCGCCGTCACCGGGGCGACGATCGACGCGGCGGATGCGCTTTACGCCGGGCTGGCCGATGCCTACCTCGATACGGCGGCGATACCGCAGCTCATCGCGGCGCTCGGAACAACGCGCTTTGAGGACAAGCGCGACGTGCTGGCTTGTGTCGAGCGCTTCACGAGCATGACCGCGGCGGCGGCGTCCGCCGCGCGAGCGGCGCCGGACGCCGCCGCTGCGAGCGTGCTTTCGCTGGCCGCGATGCGGCCTTGGATCGACCGGCATTTCGGCCATGCCGACGTTGCCGGCATCATCGCGTCGCTCGAAGGGGAGCGTGAGAGCGCTGCGCGCACGTGGGCGCAAGAGACGATCGCCGCGATGCGAGAGCGCTCGCCGCTATCGATGGCCGTGTCGCTCGAGGTCGTCGCGCGCGCGGAGGGGCCGATGTCCGATTGCTTGCGGCGCGATCTCGATTTGACCCGCTCGATGTTCGATTACGGCGACGTGATCGAAGGCGTGCGCGCGCGTATCGTCGACAAGGACAATCGTCCCGTCTGGCGTATCGCGAACATCGAGGATGTCACGCGCGCCGAAGTGGAGCATATGTTCGTGAGCCCTTGGACGCCCGAGACGCATCCATTGCGTCATCTTGTCGGATGAGGCGGGGCCGGGCCGCGCTCGGCCTTAGCTTTCGTCCAGCGCCGGGCTCATGAAGGCGCGCATGAACACGAGCGCGCCCCAGCCCCACACGGCGTTCGCTGCAAAGCCTACGGCCAGGCGCGGCAACATGTTGCCGCTCGGCCAGATGCCGCGCGCCGGGTCGATCATGAAGACGCGCGCCGCCGTCAATACGATGCCGCCGAAGACGAACGCCTGCACCCACGGGGCGGCGCGCTCGGGCGAGACGCGCAGCAGCCACGCCATCAGTACCGCACAAACCGCGCTCCAAATGGCATTCGCAATGAATTCGGGCATGCCGAACGGCATGAATGGCTCTGTCGAAAAGCCTGTTGCATCGATTAACCCCGCGGCGTGCAGCAAGGCGAGCGTCGCTTCGCGAAAGAAGAGCGCGGCGAGAAATCCCGAAACGAACGGCAGAATGATTTTTTGCATGGAGGGCGGGGCGAGGGCTCGGCGGCGGACCGCGCAATAGGGCGCGGCTCACGCGAGCGGGCGCGCTCGCGAAATCGGAACGAGCGACATTATAGGCGGACCCGCCGGCAACCCGGTTGGCGCGAGGCGCAGGTGCCGCGAACTCCTGGGAAAGTGCTACTCTGAATTGCGATAGCCAGCGAAAAGGAGCGGGCCATGTCCAAATCCTTGAGTCCGGAAGCCATCGAAGCGCTGCGGCGTTTGAACGAGGTCGGCATTGGCCAGGCGCCGCCGCTCGTCTCGACATCGATTGCCGCGGAATTGCTCGGTGCGGGGCTTGCCGATGAAAACGGCAACGGCGCCATCGAGATCACGTGCGACGGTCGAAAGTATTTGTCCGGCGATTGCGATTAGCGAAGCCGGCGCTTGGCAATGCGCGTCTGCGCGTCTGTCCGTCTGTCATTCGGAGGGCACGATGGAACCGAATGGAATCGACATGGGCGATTACGTCGAGCGTTACCGCGCGTTTACGCTCGAAGTCGCCATCGAGCAGGGCATGACCGGGCTCAAATCGCACTATCGGGTGTGGCGCGACAACGAGGTGGCATTGGATTGGCGCCTCGTGTTCAGCGACGATACCTGGCCGACCGAGCGGCATGCCGCGCATGCATGCGCTCGACGCGGCGCGCGCTGCCGTCGAGACGGAACTGGCCTGCGCGTGGCCGCGCCCGCGGTAAAAAAGCGCTTGCGCGCGATGCCGCCCATCGCGCCCCGGCGCCGTTCTGGTCTGTCCAAGTTCACCTCGCACCGGGTCGGGGGTGGATGCGAGGAGGAGGAGCGAATCAGGTCGTCGACGGCTTGTGCGCCGGCTCTGCCGCTTCGTCATCGAACGCTTCGCGCGTTTCCGGCAAAGCCACCCAAACGAGTACCACCGCCAATGCGCCTGCTGCGGCGAGGCCGATGAAGCTCACCGTGTTGCCGAAACGGTCGGCTACGAACCCGGCCGCGAGTGTGCTCAGTGTCGCGCCGATGCCGGCCGTGAGCCCGAACAGCCCGATGCACAGGTTGTAGTGGCCCTTGCCGCCGGCGACGTCGGCCGCGATCAGCGGCAGCATGACGCCGAAGACCGCCGCGCTGATGCCGTCGAACAGTTGCACCGGCGCTAGCAGGTAAGGGCTCGATACGCCCGCGAATAGCAGGGCTCGGATCGGCAGCGCGGCAAATCCCGCGATAAGAAGCGGGCGCCGTCCCCAGCGCTCGGCCGAACGTCCCACCCATGGCGACAGTGCCGCGACCACCATTTGCGGCACGATGATGCAGGCCGCGATCACCAGTTGAACGTTGTCGCTCATGTGCGCCGTGACCTCGCCGGCGGCCAGATTGAGCATCGCCGCATTCGACAGGTGAAAGAGTGCGATGCAGGCGGCGAATATGAGCACGCGCCGATCGCGCAGCAACGAGGCGATGCTTTCTCGATGCTGCGGCTGCGCGAGCGGCGGCGGCGCCGCGGCGCGCTCGCGTGCGGCCGTTATCGCGGCGCGGCCGGTATCTTCGATCATCGACAGCGCGATGATGGCCGGCACCGTGAGCGCCGCTGTCAGCCAGAACACGGCGCGCGCGGAGGAATATTCCCCGAACGCGCCCATCGCCGCCGCCGCGAAGGCGCTGCCGATCGAGGCAAAGCGTGCGTTGCGGCCGAGCCGATCGCCTAGCGCCCGGTGACCGACGAGTGCGAACGAGATGGCTGCGATAGCCGGTGTGAGCATGCAACTCGCGAAGCCATGAAAGAGCTCGGCGGCGAGCACGGGTAGCAGCGTGGGGCTGGCGGCGAGCAGCAGCGCGCAGGCGGCGATCGCAATGATCGCGGCCGCGCCCGCCGCTTTCTTGTTGCGCAGCGCATCGATGAGCGCGCCCGCCGGCACCTGGCTCAACATGGCGGTGGCGGTGCCCACGCTCAAGGCGACGCCGATTTCGCCTTGGGTCCACTTGTTGGCCGTTAGATACGACGCGATGAATGGTCCGAACCCTGTCTGCACATTGGCGAGAAAGAAATTCAACCAGTCGAGCGCGCGAAGACTTCGAGAAATTGCCATCTGCGCGTTCGTCATCGAGTGGGGTGAGCGGCGGAAGCGGCCACAGCGGCCGGAGCCGGTGCGACAGCTCGCGCCGGTTGATTCGGCAGATAAGGCGGCGCCGCATCGACTTGGGCATCGGACAGGTCCGTTTGCAGCGAAAGCTCGTCGCCCTTGGCGACGACGCGCAGGGCCGCCCAGTCCGCGGCGATGCTGCGGCGCTCGTGGATCAGACTGCCGACGTCGACCACGGCCGCTTGCGGCTCGCCATGGTTGTCGATCAGCACGTCGATGACTCGTCCGACCCGCGCACCGTTGCCGCGCTCGGCCGTCGCATCGATCACACCGAGCAAATGCGCATCGTTCGCGCCCGCTGCGGCGGTCTTGCCGCTCGCTTTGTCTTTCGGCTTGGACGACGCGGCCGCGGGCGGTTCGCCGCGCGGGATAGAAAGCGTGATCGGCGCCTTTTTCTGCGCGGCGTCGAATTTGAAGTCGCTCCACGGGAAGCGCATCTTGCGATCGCCGATGCCGAGGAACCCCGCCAAAGTGACGAGCATTTCCTTCGGCTTGCCGGCTGCATCGACGAGCATGTCGATGGCGTGGCCGATGACTTTGCCATCGGGACGCCGCACGCCTGCGTCGAGCAAGCTGTGCGTATCGGCGGGTGCGAGCGTGCGCGTCGTGATCAGCGGCGGCTGCACGGGCGGCGGTGTTTGCGGCGGTGGCGGTGCGGGGCGAGGCTTGGGCGGCGACCGATAAACAGGCTTGGGCGCGGGGCGCTTGGGTTCTGTCGTTTCGTGCGGCGGCGCGGCGGCGACGGGAGCCGAAGCCAGTGCTTCGGATGCCGGAGCGGGCGGTGCTTCCTCGACAGGCGCGGGCTCGGGGACGGGCTGCTCGGCCTGTGTGGCCGGGGGCGGCGCGAACCAGGTGCTGCAGCTGGCAAGCGAGGCCAGCAACAAAACGAGGAGGACGCGCCCGGTGAGGCACTGACGGGACAGTCCGTCGTTCATCGACTCAAGCTCCTTATCCGTGGCAGGCGCGGCAGTGCTGTTGCGCGCCGCGCGTTTTCGCGGGGCCTCCATTCTAGCCGGGACGGTTGCGTAGGCGTGGGCCGATATCGGCGAGCCGGCTCGGCGTCGCCCGGGGCGAGCGGTCAGGAAGGCGGCTCGGACGGCAGCCCGGCAACCGTGCCGATGCGGTAAAATTGCGAACTTGCCGTTTGAGCCGTCGATGTCGTCCGAGCCGTCTTTCATTTCCGCCATGCCGCTTCCCCTCCGCCCCAGTCCGCGCCGCGTTTGCGTGGCCCCTATGATGGACTGGACCGATCGTCACTGTCGTTACTTCCATCGGCTCATCTCGCGCCAGACCTGGCTTTACACCGAGATGGTGACGACCGGCGCGCTGTTGTTCGGCGATGTCGGGCGCCACCTGGCTTTTACCGCCGAAGAAGCGCCCGTCGCGCTGCAACTGGGCGGCAGCGAGCCCGACGATCTCGCGCGTGCGGCCAAGCTGGGCCAAGCGTGGGGCTACGACGAAATCAACTTGAACTGCGGGTGCCCGTCGGAGCGGGTGCAGCGCGGGGCGTTCGGCGCGTGTTTGATGAACGAGCCACAGCTCGTCGCCGATTGCGTGCGTGCCATGCGCGATGCCGTCTCCATTCCCGTCACGGTCAAGCATCGGATCGGCGTGGATGCCGTCGAGGATTACGCGTTCGTTCGCGACTTCGTCGGAACCATTGCCGATGCCGGTTGCGAAGTGTTCGTCGTGCACGCGCGCAACGCTATTTTGAAGGGATTGTCGCCGAAAGAGAACCGCGAGATTCCGCCGCTGAAGTACGACTACGCGTATCGGCTCAAGCGCGATTTTCCTGCGCTCGAAATCGTCATCAACGGCGGCGTCAAGACGCTCGATGAGGTCGAGCTTCATCTGCAGCACGTCGACGGTGTGATGCTTGGCCGCGAGGCCTATCACAACCCATTCCTGCTCGCGGAGGTCGACGCACGCTTCTATGGCGGCGCCGCGGCGCCAACGCGTGAAGAAGTGGAAACGGCGCTGGTCGAGTACTGTGCGCGGGAGTTGGCTCGGGGGACGTTCCTTGGGGCCATTACGCGTCACGCGCTTGGGCTTTATCGCGGTGCGGCTGGCGCGCGCGGCTGGCGGCGCGTGCTGTCGGACAACAAACGCCTTGCGGCCCGCGATCTGGCGATTTTCGACGAAGCGCGTCGTTACTTGCGTGAGCCGTCGGAAATAATCGGCTGAGGGGGGCTAGGCAAGCAGCATTTCTGTTCGTATAATCTCGCTTCTTCGTTGGTCACGCCGGCGCAAGAACGTGTCGTACAGTGGTGGCTGTAGCTCAGTTGGTAGAGTCCAGGATTGTGATTCCTGTCGTCGTGGGTTCGAGTCCCATCAGCCACCCCAGAGAATTCAAGCATTTAGCCCAGTTTATCGAACTGGGCTTTTTGCTTTGTGGTGACCATGTAGGCACCATGTGCAGTGTATATGGTGCGTCGCGCGCGATTGCGCATCGTTTTGCGGCGAATTTGTCACTCGCCGTGTGTGCTGCCTTCTCGATTGTTTTGGCATGACTTCCGGGCTGCGTGCCAAGAGTCTCTCCCGTGCCGTGCCGCTAGCCGCTCTTCGCTCCTGTCTCGCCGAGTGCCACTGCTCATGATAGAGCCGAAGGTGCGCGTAATCGCCCCGATCGACGATGCCCCGTCGGCATCGCACATCTAGCCACCGTCTTCTGGACGAGGAATTGGCCCCGGCGTGACGCTCATGTACGGTTTCAGCTCCGGCTGTCCGAGCGCAAGCAAATTGAGCATTGCGACGCCGACTCGCCGGGCAAACTCGTCGAGCTTGTAGTCGAATTCGTCGAGGAGTATCGGCATGTCGAACCGACCAGCTAGCAACGATGCCAGCTTCGTCGGATCGGCCGTCTGAACGTTGAACTTCGCCTGCTGTTCGTCATAGGCCAATATGACCCATGTCGCGCTCGTCCCAAATGTCCGGCGCGGGGTGAATGCTAGATTTGCTACGCATGCGTGTGCGTGCGCACACGCTTGGGGTAAGAAAAATCGCCATGTTTGAGCGGCAATGCGTTCGGCGCGAACCCAGGATTCCGGGATTTCCGCTGGCCGACCGCTAGGTAACATGAATTGCGCGCGCAACACAGCAACGCTTGAGTGCGCCGAACGCTCGACAGCACAGACGGTACGTGATGGATGATTCGCGATTCGTGCAGAAAGGAGGTCGGCGGGCGGCTGATACTGACTTGCGTCGGTGCAGCGGCGTGTTGCCACGCGTTGGTACCTACGAGCAATCGCCTTGCGTGAAAGCGTCGCCAGTGGACAAGGCGACGCGTGGGGCTTGTCAATGGGTGGCGCTGCGATGCGATCTAGCCCGTGCCAGCAACGCGCCAGCGCCCCATACGATCCGCGCTGCGACGATGAAGCTCAGCACGAGCATCACGCCCGCAACCACGCCTTCGTCACCCTCGACCCCGACCGCGCCGAACAGCACAAACAGCGGATGCAATAGGGCGTAGCCGGTGCTGCTGAATAGGAACCCTGGGATAGCGTCGATGCGCGCGATGCCCATGAACACCGGGGCGATGAGTAGCGCGGCAAGTGATAGAAGCCGAATCGTTTTCATCGCACCGCAACCGTTCCGTAATACGGGAGGCTCGTGCCGGGAATCATTTTGGTTTCCTGCGACAGCAGCCACGCGCGCAACTTGCCGAACTGCTGCGTCGACAGCAACGTGATGCAGCCCTCGCTGACGCCGAACCGACCGTTCGGATGCAGGCGGAAGTTGCCGCGCCGCACGCCATTGACGAAAGTGTAGTCGTCTACGACGCTGTCGTTCCGGTAAAGCGCGAACCAAGTTGTCGCGGTGAACGTGAGCCGCCCTCCGTGGTGTCATTAAGCGAGCCGGCGGATGATTCTTCGATTGAGTTTCATTTCGATTTCGTCAGGTGCGGGTATCGGCCCAAAACCGACATGTGCGCGATGGAAAAAATTTTCGACTGCGGAAGATTCTCGTTGCGCGCCCGTCCGTTGCTCGTTCCGGCTGAACATATAGAGGCTCGTCGTGCGTTGAAGCGACGATGCTTCATCGATCACCGTGCGAAGCCCGGGTGACCATTCTCGAGGCGCCGTATGACGGCAACAGTGCTCGGGCGTTCGTCACGAGCCAAATGCCGCTGTGACATTTGGCGCGGGTACAGAGGTGAGGGGGCGCGATTGGACCGGTTACGTGAGCCCGCCGGTGAGAATCGAAACGGCACATGACAGGGTTGATGCAAGGGCCGCACAATCCGGGGCTTGGAATGTGGGCGGCCGGCGACAGGTTCGAGTGCGTGCCGCCTCAGTACTCTCAAACCACACGAAAGGTCGTCGCGACGTGCATCAGATTGACCAGCGGCGGCGAAAATACGCCAGGAAGCGACTGGATCAACGACTACGGAACAAGCAGTTAACGCCTAATCCATGAAAATTTCAGTCGGGCGCCCCGTGAGAATATAATGCTCGTCGTCTTGCGGTTGAGTCTCGGAGGCGAGGCTGCCGACATGGAAACAAAAAAATGATACTGGCCGAGGCGCTGCGGCGCGAAAACAACAATGCTGATTTGATGCGGCTATTGGCCGCGTTCGCCGTGCTCTGGACACATTCATATGGACTTGCGCCACACCCGGGGGTGCAGGAACCAATCGGGTCATTTTTGGGCTTTGACCAGGCCGGTCCGCTGGGTGTGAAGTTCTTCTTCTTTCTTAGCGGGATTTTGGTCACAAATAGCTGGCTGACAAGGCAATCCCCGATCCGCTTCGCGTTTGCCCGATTTTTTCGGATTTTTCCTGCGCTTCTGCTGAGCGCGGCCTTTTGCGTCTTTGTGATAGGGCCTTTTTTTTCGAGCATCCCACTGGCGCAATACTTCTCAAATACGTCGGTCTTCGCTGAAGTGTTTTTGGCTCCGTATCGGGAGTACGCGATCCCTGGGCTATTTTCAAACAACCCGATCAAATACACGAACGGTGCTATCTGGACCATTCGATACGAGTTGGCGATGTACATCCTTTTGCTGGCGTTTGGGATGCTGGGATTGTTCAGGCACAAGATTGTCGCCACGGTCTTTCTCGTAGCCGTGATGGTGGAGTCATTCATTTTTCCGAACAACATCACTTTCATTAGCCTAAGCAACGTGAACGTCGCCGGCTATTTGCCGGGATTCTTTGCGTTCGGAGCGCTGTTCGCCGTTCATAAGAATAGTATCGTCATCGATATGAAATTGGTTGTCGGCTGTGTACTAATTGCCGCCATGTGCATCGATGGTCCTGTGTTTCGCTATGCCTTCTGGGCTGCATTCCTGGTTGCTTGTCTTTGGGCGATGACGCTTCCAGTCTTTCGCAAGCTCAGATTGCCGGGCGATTTCTCCTATGGCATCTACGTTTTCGCATGGCCGATTCAGCAATGTCTCACCCAGTTGATGCCGCATTCGGTCTTGTATGCTCACCAGACGTTCACGTTCCTGCTGTCACTGGTGTGTGCAATGTTTTCGTGGTACGTAGTCGAAAAACCTTGCATGCAGTTCGGCCGTCTTCTCGCGGACTCGTTCGGCCTCATCATGAGACGTGCACCAAAAGAAGAAGCCACACCGATCAATGAAATGAGTACGCCCCCTGAGTTGCGAGCCGATTGACGACTGAGCACCGAAGTTAGCAATGACCAAACCGCCGGGGCGCTTCCTACGTGGCTCAACGACGGCCGCGAACGCAGCGCGTGCGGGGTGTCCTGCAAATCACCGCCCCAATGCTCGCAGATGCGGCAGGGCGGAGGCGTCCCATAGGGATTGTTCAAAGTGTGGGACATGCATTATCGGGCTGTATCTTTATACAATTTATCGGACTGTGATTCCTGTCGTCGTGGGTTCGAGTCCCATCAGCCACCCCAAGCCAAATTTCGCAAAAAGCCCAGTTCTTCGGACTGGGCTTGGGGATAAAGTAGTGACGCGCGCGGCGGTGGGCTCACGCAACAGATCGCGCAGAGCCGGCATCGATCGCGACGCACAATCCTCCGGAGCCGCCGATGGCCCATACTCACGCCGGTCCGTTTTCCGAGCGCCTCAGCGCAACGCCGCGGCATGCGCCCGTACGATGGGGCGGCGCTCGATCGCTGGTGCGTTCGGTGCTGCGCTCGTTTGCCCGCGTGTTCGGGCAACGCGGCAGTTACACGCTGGCGAGTCCCTATCCGCACAACGGGGCGCTTTGCGAAGACGGTCAATTCGAGTCGCTGGGCCTGCACCCGCGTGAAGCCGTCGTATTTCAATCCCTTGCCGACCGGCATCGATATGAAATCTTCGTCCGAACCGGACATGTCTCGCGCGTGGCGAACGTCGGCCGCCCGGGCTTGCGGCCCAAACCGGCCGGTGTGTATCAAAAGACCTGCAAAGAGAACGGCTTCCCGGGATTGGTCGTTTATCGCGATAACGAACTGGCCAAGGCGAAGCGTGACTTGGCCGCAATCGATCGTCCGGACCCGCTCCATGCGTCGCATTCGCTGCGCGTGCTTGCCGCCGAGGGGCTGCGATTACGGCCGCTGACGCATGCGTCGCATGGCGTGCGCGATGCGGCGGGCAACTTCTTTTACGGCGACATCGATATTCACGGCGTCTATCGACGCGTGGCTGACGGCCAAGCGGAACGCATCGACGCCGGTACCTTCGTGCCGCTGTTCAACGCAGATCTCACCGCGACCGGCTTGCATGCCGAAAACTTGCTCGAGTACCGCACCCCGAGGCTCGAAAAAGAGTTCGGCGTCTTGCCGCATTCGCCGGTTCAACACGGTGCGCACGACGAGTGGCGCGAGCGCAACGACGCTTCCTATGCCGGTGGCGTCAATATGGGGCCGTTGCCGGGCGTCATCCATTTTCGGCCCGGTGCGAAGCCGCGTCACGTCGCGACCGTTGCGCATTATCGAGACATCCTGGCCTCGCTGGGGCAGGACCGCGTCTACACCTCGGCGGCATGGACGAATGGCCGCAACCGGCTGGCTGCGGTTCGCTATTTGCGACGCGATTCCGCGCCGCCTCCCGAATCGCCCGTTTCGATGCGCCTCTGAAGCTGGCGCTATCGCCGTGTGCAACGTCGCGGACATGCGGAATGGCGCAGCGTAGGTGGTACGATTCGTCAATTGGGCGGCGCGCCGACGGGGCGCCGGCGATGAACAACCAAGCATCGAGCAAATCACGACTTTATTATGGGCAAACAGAAGACCCACCCGAAACTCGAACAGGCGCTGACACGCGGCGATCTCGCGATCCGCCAAGCGAATTCCGTGCGCGCCACCACCGTTCTGCAAGCGCTAGGCAAGATGGTGGTAGATGCCTGCGCGACGATCGGGGTGGAGGCGTTCACGTCCATTCCCGACGGCGACCGCATCTATGATCCCGACGCGGGCATTTGGCCGCAGACGCTATTGATTTCGCTAGACGGTCCGGTCGAAGAAGCCGATCCGGACGAGATCCGCAAGGTTTGGCTCCTGGCGGACACGCCCTCGGTCGTTTTCCGCGTCGAATGGCAGCGGGCCGACGGCAAGATCGGTCGCCACGAGGCGCGGCCGCTCGCCACCGTGGCCTTTCTGAGCGATGTCGAGATTCCCTGGAGCGACGACGAAGAGTGAGGCGACGCGGCGCGATGCCGAGTTTGGCGAAGCGCCGTGGCTGACAGGGCGTGCACGCCCTCGTGCGCGCCCGTGCTTTCAGCGCATGAGCCGGCGTCTAAACAACCAGGCGCAGACGAAGAACGGCGCGATCGCATAGGCGCTCAGCACGGCCACATGCGATGCGACGCCGACGATCGGGCGCCCCAACATGGCGGCGCGGATCAGTTCGACGGCGTGTGCGAGCGGCAACGCCATCGCAGCGTGGCGCACGCCCGCGGGCAGTTGTGCCAGCGGAAAAAACACGCCCGAGAGCAGAAGCATCGGCGTGAGCACGAGCGTCTGATAGAACATGAAGAAGTCGTATGAAGACGCGAGCGCCGTCACGATCATCGCGAGGCTCGCAAACGCGAGACCCGCCAGTGCAACCACGGGCAGGGCGAGCAGCATCGAGGGGAACGTCGCGTAGCCGAGTAGGCCTGCGACGAGCATGATCGCTGCCCCCGACAACACCGCCTTACTGGCCGCCCAAACGATTTCGCCCATGACGATGTCGCCGAGCGTCAAGGGCGTATGCATGATCGCCTCCCACGTCCGCTGCACATGCATGCGCGAGAAGGCTGAATACATCGACTCGAACGAAGCGGACATCATCACGCTCGAGCCGACGGTGCCAGCCGCCAAGAACGCGATGTACGAGACGCCGTCGACATGGCCCACCATCAGCCCGAGCCCGAAGCCGAGCCCGAACAGGTAAATCATCGGATCGGCTAGATTGCCTAGCATCGAAGCGGCCGCGAGTTTGCGCCAGACCAAGTAGTTGCGGCGCCAAACCGAGACCCAGTTCGTTGCATTGGCTGGCAGCGCGAGCGTCCAGCGGCGGGCTCGACGGCTCGAAGCGGTGTGGCGTGTGCGCACCTGCGTATCGTAAGGGGGAGCATCCATCTTGCGTTGCCTTCAAGTCTGAGTGAGGGCGCGGCCATCGGCGCGGCGCAGCTATCCTCGGTTTGTTTAGCTCTTGGTTTGGGTCTCGATTTCGGTTTCGGCGGCGCTCCCGAATTCACCACGGGCGGCTGCCGCAAAAGCGGTTCAATCTTGCATTTCTCGTCCGGTCAGCCGCAAGAAGACATCCTCGAGATTAGCTGGCCGGTGCAGATAGCGCAGGCCCGCGCGACCCGCCAGCCGCGCATGGATGGGCTCCGGGTCGCGCACATAGCAAAACAGCGTGTCGCCGCTGATCTCCGTGCGAATTGCAAGCGGCGCCAGCTCGTCGCGCAGTGCGGCCGGCGCCGCGCCGTATACCTCGATCACATCGCAACCGATTTCGTTTGCCACGAGTTCGCTCGGCGCCCCTTCGGCGATCTTGCGGCCTTCTTCGATGATGCATAGCCTATCGCAGAGGCGTTCGGCTTCTTCCATGAAATGCGTCGTCAGCAAAATCGTCTTGCCTCTTGCCAACAACGAGCGCAACCGGTCCCAGATCAGATGGCGCGCTTGCGGGTCCAGACCGGTGGTCGGTTCGTCGAGGATGAGGACGTCAGGATCGTTGATCAACGAGCGCGCCAGCGTCAACCGGCGTTTCATCCCGCCTGAAAGCTCGCCGACGCGCGCGTCCGCCTTGTTCTCGAGCCGCGCGAATTCGAGGAGCTCGGGCACCATGGCGCGCGTCTTGCTGGCGGATAGGCCGAAGTAACGGCCGAACACGAGCAGGTTTTCTCGGACGCTGAAGTCGGGGTCGAGATTGTCGAATTGCGGTACGACGCCAACGCGCTGGCGCGCAAAGCGCGCGCCCGAGGGCACGCGGTGGCCGCAGAGCGAGACGACACCCGCGTCGGGTTCCGCCAGCCCGAGCAGCATCTTGATCGTGGTGGTTTTACCCGCGCCATTGGGGCCGAGCAAGCCGAAGCACTCGCCCGCGCGGACATGGAAGGACAAGCCGTCGACGACGTTTTTGTCGCCGTAACGCTTGAGCACTTCGCACAATTCGATGGTGTTGGTGGACATGAAAAGAAACGAGCGTAGCGACACATGTTCGAAGCGAACGGCGCCTCATTCTATTGCATCGAGCACCGATGCCTCGCCCCCGTGCGCAGCACACTGGTGGTGCAACGCAGCGTCAGCACGGGGCGCTTTGGCTGCGGATCGATATCGAGCGGTGCGGCGCGTAGGCGTTTTCCTAGCCTTGCAAGACCCAGTGCGGCGCACCATGATGAAAAGGCGAACCGCGATCGGCGCGGATTGGGAGGCCAACGATGGCAAGCTATAAAAAAATTCTGTTGTGCTATGACGGCACACGCGAGGGACGCAAAGCACTGCGCTGCGGCGCGGATCTCGCGCTCGATCTTAAGGCGGAGACGCACCTGCTGTCCGTCGTCGATATGCGCACGAGCATTGCGCAAAGCGCGGGGCTGTTGACGGATGTCGCGTGCGGCCGCTTCGAGGACGCTGCCCGCGAGATTTTGCAAGAAGGGGTGGACTGGCTAACCGAGCGCGGCGTGCAAGCGCACGGTCACTTCGCGTTCGGTCATCCGGTCGATGAAATCGCCAATCTCGCGGAGGACCTCGCTGTCGATCTCGTCGTCGTGGGCCATCTCTCACGTAGCGGGCTGTCGCGATGGTGGATGGGCTCCGGCACGACGCCTTTGCTCGATCGCGTCTCTTGCAGCATCCTGGTGGCCGTCTCCACGCGCAACGAGCAGGAGGTGCCTTCGACGGCGCCAGCCACGCCAAGCGGAGCCGTGACGTGAAGTAACGGTGAGCGCCGCGTAGCCCTTCGGAGCGAGCGGCGTTGTAAGCCAAAGTCGCTGCGCAAGGCTGTGCGTGCATAGCGCCCCGCCCGGGCGATGCCGCTGGATCGCCATCACCGTGGTGACGCCATGCGGGCTACGAGGGCAATTCGACGGCGTCGATCTGCCAAGAAAACCACCCGCGGCGGTGAAAGACGACGCTGTACGCAGGGCGGTCGCCGCCGCCCGCATAGCTGACGGCGAACGTGTTCATATCGCGATAACCCGCGCTGCCTTTTGCGCGCGGCGCCTGCGGCGCAGCGGAAGATGCAGGCGAGGGCGGCGCCGCAGGCTGTTGCGACGCTGGCGCCGATTGCTGATCGATGACGGGCGGTGGCGCCTCGCCCGGTTCGCCGCTCGGCGGTAACCCCGCGAGCAGGGCCGCTACGCCGTCCGGCGTAGCGTAGGCATCCACTAGCGGATCGACGAGCGCCATGCCGACGAGTGCGCCGAGCGCCGCAAACGGATGCTGCAGTTTCTGCGTTTGAACTCGCCGGCTCAGCATTTGCGTGACTTGCTGCTTCAGACTTGCCCGGAGCGCCGGGTAATCGACATAACGGTCGATCATCTGAGCGTCGCGCTGCTGCACCGCGTCACGCACCCGGCTGAGCACAAGATACGGCGATGCGTAAATCAGGGCGACGAACACGAGCACGACGATCGCAACGCCTGTCACAACGGCGGCGGCGACCGGTTTCCGGGCTGTCGGGCGGTTCGCTTGTGTCTTCTCTTGTGTCATAAGGAGTCGGTCTTTGTCGGTGTCCAAGCTTTAGAGACAACGACCGAGCCGAAACGATCCCTAATGAGGGTGGCGAAGCACACGATTGATTGCATTATGTGGTTGCTCCGGCGCGTTCGTCGGCAATGCACCGGTCGATCATCTTGCAAACGGCGTCGATCGTTCCGACCAGAATGACGCGCGACGCGCCGTGGTAGACGCGCACGGGTGCCCGCCGCGCGGGCTCGGCATGCAATGCGTTGTTGAGCGATACGCGCGCGAACGCCGGTAGCGCGGACGGTTGCATGTGGGCGCATGGATCCTCCTCACGCTCCTGCGAGGCACTTGGGCGAAGCGTGTCGAGCGGCGGGCAGGGAATCAGGCTGCGCAAGTGACGCAGGCGGCCGAAAGCGCGAAAAGGCATGAGGCGAGCAAGGCGATCCATGGCGTCTCCTAAGCGTTGTTCAGAGTCAGAATTCGGTGGGACGGATGAGCCCCACCGCGATGCCTTCGAGCGCGAAATCGGCGCTGCCGGCTTGGACGAAGATATTCTCGTAATCGGGGTTCTCGGCGATCAGTTCGATGCCGTTCGACCGCCGTTTCAACCGCTTGACCGTCACATCGTCGCCCAGCCGCGCGACGATGATTTGTCCGTCCTTCGCTTCGCTACGCTTTTGCACGGCGAGCAAATCGCCATCGAGGATGCCGGCGTCGCGCATCGATAGCCCGCGCACCTTGAGCAGGTAATCGGGCTTGCTGGAAAAGAGCGCCGGGTCGCACGCGTAGTGTTGCGCAATATGTTCTTGCGCGAGGATGGGGCTGCCGGCCGCCACACGCCCAACGAGCGGCAACGACAGCTGCATCAACCCCGGATGCGGCAACGACAATTGATGCGGCATATCCTCGAACGCCAGCAGCCGGATGCCGCGCGATGCCCCGGCGGCCAATTCGATGACGCCTTTGCGCGCGAGCGCCCTCAGATGCTCCTCGGCCGAATTTGCCGAAGAGAAACCGAGCGCGGCCGCGATTTCCGCCCGCGTGGGCGGAAACCCGCTGTGTTCGATCGATTGGCGGATCAGATCGTAAACCTGCTGTTGCCGTGCGGTGAGTTTGGTCATAGCGCCACTGTATGGATAGACAGTCGCTGTATTTTTATACAGTACTCGCAGGAACACAAGCCCTATGTTGCGACCCCGCAGTGGCGCTTAGCAGAAAAAGGAATTAAGGAATGAGGATTTATTTGTTTTAGGAATAAGCGTGAGTGCATAGACTGGCCGCTCCGAATCGGCCTGAGCCCAGCCGCCGGGACGTGGCCGAAGGGTTGCCTCGGCGCACGCGAGCCAAAACGGGTGGCCCGGTGTTCCAAGGGAGGTGCTTGCAAGTGCCGCTGGGACGCGGTGCGCGCCGGTGATTTGCGCGCCTCTCGTCCGGGCGCCTTGGCTCGAGCGGTGCGGGAGCGCGGCCCGGCCGTTCGCATCGATCAATTACAACATCCGCGCTTTGTCGAAGAGGTCAGCATGAACTTCCAGCAACTGCGCTTCGTGCGCGAAGCGGTACGCCGCAACTTGAACCTGACCGAGGTGGCCAACGCCCTATTCACCTCCCAATCGGGCGTGTCCAAGCAAATCAAGGATTTGGAGGACGAGCTAGGCATCGACATCTTCGTGCGCCGCGGTAAGCGGCTCACGGGGTTGACCGAGCCAGGCAAAGCCGTGCATCAGTTGATCGAGCGCATGTTGCTCGATGCCGAGAACATGCGCCGTGTCGCGCGGCAATTCGCCGACGAGGACACGGGCCACCTCGTCGTGGCGACGACGCATACTCAAGCGCGCTATGCGTTGCCCAAGGTCGTGCGCGAGTTTACGCAGGTCTTTCCGAAGGTGCAGCTCGCGTTGCGTCAGGGCAACCCGCGGCAAATCGCGCAAATGCTCATCGACGGCGAAGCGGACATCGCCATTTCCACCGAGGCGCTCGATCGCTTCGCCGACATCGTCACGTTTCCCTGCTATTCATGGCATCACGTCGTCGTCGTGCCGAAACACCACCCGCTCGTGGGGCGCGCCAACGTCTCGTTGGAGGAAGTCGCCGAGTACCCCATCATCACTTACGATCGCGATTTCACCGGCCGCTCGCATATCGACGAGTCGTTCGCAAGGGCGGGCGTGCTGCCCGACGTCGTGCTGACGGCGATCGACGCCGACGTCATCAAGACCTACGTCGAGCTGGGGATGGGCGTGGGGATCGTCGCGGCGATGGCGCACGATCTCAAGCGCGACACGGAACTCGTCGCGCTCGACTCGCAGCATCTGTTCGAAGGGAGCACGACCCGCGTGGGTTTGCGCAAAGGGGCGTTCATGCGCGCTTTCGCCTATCGCTTCATCGAAATGTTCGCGCCGCATCTGTCCGAGACCGACATCGCCGGGCAGTTGCGCGAGGCGGCATAAGCCCGGGTGGCGCGGCGGCGCGTCGATGAGCCGCGTCGCCACCGCAAAGCGCATCGAACGCATTTATTCGCGCTAGCGGCGCGGTTAGAATGGCGCCCATGATCACCACCCACACTTCCGCTTCCCCCGCGGCACTGCCGCGCATCGCCGTACTCGCGACGGGCGGCACGATCGCCGGCTCGGCCGCCGATGCCGCTCAGACCTCGGGCTATCAAGCCGGCGTCGTCGGCGTCGATCGGCTCTTGGCCGCCGTGCCGGCGCTTTCGCAGGTGGCCCGCATCGAGGCCGAGCAAGTCGCAAGCATCGACAGCAAAGACTTGGACGTCGCACTGTGGACCACGCTCGGTGCCCGCATTGCCAAACTCGCCGCGCGCGAGGACATCGACGGCATCGTGATCACGCACGGCACCGATACGCTCGAAGAAACCGCGTACGCGCTGCATTTGACGGTCAAAACCGACAAGCCGGTCGTGCTGACGGCCGCCATGCGGCCCTCGTCGGCCCTTTCCGCCGATGGCCCGCTGAACTTGCTCGGCGCCGTGACCGTCGCCGGTTCGCGGGCTGCACGCGGGCAGGGCGTCCTCGTTGCGTTCAATAATCGAATTCACTGCGCGCGCGACGTCGTCAAGACGAGCACCTACGCCGTCGATGCTTTTCATTCACCCGAGATCGGCGTGCTCGGTTGGATGCAAGACGGCCGCGTGGAGTTTCAGCGCGCCGCGCTGCGGCCCCATACGAGCGCGACGCCATTCGTGCTTGGCGCATCGTGGCCGGACGTCGAAGTCGTCGCGAGCTATGCGGGCGCGTCGCGCACGGCCGTCGACGCGCTCGTCGCGGCTGGTGTCCGGGGCATCGTCGTCGCTGGGACCGGCAACGGTTCGATCCATGCAACCGTTCAAGCTGCGCTTGGCGAGGCGCGCGCAAGCGGCGTCGCGGTGGTGCGTGCGTCGCGCGTCGGCTCGGGCCACGTCATGCGCAACGGCGCGGCGCCGGACGATACGCTCGGATTCGTGAGCGCCGGCACGCTCAACCCTTATAAAGCGCGGGTGCTGTTGATGCTCGCGCTGGCGGCGGGCCAGAGCGAGCCGGCCGCGCTGCAGCAGATCTTCGATACGTATTGATTCCGCTTGGGGAAGGCGCGGCAAGCAGCGCCCGCGCCGCGTGCGCGGGGCCGAGCGGCGAAACGCCGCCTGAAAGCGCACTGCGAGATCGAACGACAGCGATATAACGATAGATTGAATGGTTGGCAATCCGACAGACGGACACCCGACGACGACGTCTGACCGACCAAGGCTTCCCCGGCGCCGCCGGGTGCCGCTGCGGACCCCACTGCCGCTCTCAGCCCGAAAGCGGCTTTTGCTTCCTCTGCCGCATGCGGTTAATGCTTGTCGGCCTGTGAAGCGCATCGACGATGCGCTTCACAGGGCCTCACCGCTTACGAAAGGGGAAGCGCCCCACGTGCCGGCCGTTCTTGCGTGCCTCGCGAACGGCCGAATCCTGCTTGGCCCGTAACTTCAGCGCGCCGGTGCCGCGCTTTCGGTGTGCGCCGGTGCTTCGGCGATCTCGAACCCGGACATGATTTCGAGCGCGCGCAAAAGCGCCGAATGATCCCAGTTGCCGCCGTCGTGGGCTGCACAGACGCTGAACAACTGCTGGGCGCTGGCCGTGTGCGGCAACGCGATGCCGAGTTTGCGCGCGCCGTCCAACGCGAGGTTCAGATCCTTGCGGTGCAAGTCGATCCGGAATCCCGGCTTGAACGCGCGCTTGGTCATCCGCTCCCCGTGGACCTCGAGAATGCGCGACGAGGCAAAGCCACCCATCAGCGCGCGGCGCACGCGTTCCGGGTCGGCGCCCGAGCGCGCCGCGAACAGGAGCGCTTCGGCCACGGCTTCGATATTCAGCGCGACGATGATCTGATTGGCGACCTTGCAGGTCTGGCCTGCGCCGTTGTCGCCGACGAGCGTAATGTTCTTTCCCATGAGATCGAGCAGCGGCTTCGCGCGCTCGAACGCGCCTTCGGGGCCGCCCACCATGATCGAGAGCGTCGCTTCGCGCGCGCCGACCTCGCCGCCCGACACCGGCGCGTCGAGGTAGTCGCAGCCGAGCGCGTTGATGCGTTCGGCGAACTCGCGCGTATCGAGCGGGGAGATGGAGCTCATATCGATGACGAGCTTGCCGCGCGAGAGGCCCTTGGCCACGCCGTCGTCTCCGAACAGCACCTTCGCGACATCGGGCGTGTCGGGCACCATCGAGATGACGATGTCCGCTTCGCGCGCGACGGCGGTCGAGTCGGCCGCGAGATGCGCGCGTTCGCGCAAGTCGTCGGGCACCGGATAGGCGCCGTTCACGTACAGCGTATGACCGCCTTCGAGTAGATTGCGCGCCATATGGGCGCCCATGATGCCGAGGCCGATGAAACCGATCTTTGCCATGTCGATGTCTTCCGTTTAGCGATTCGTCGTGTTCAGAAAAAGCCGGGAGTCGTTTCCGGGTATCCCGGCGGACTCGCGTTACCGTGCGTCGCGTACGTGGGCGATCTCACGCAGCCAAGAGAGGCCATCGAGCGTCGTCGTGCGCGGCTTGTACTCGCAGCCGATATAACCGCTGTAGCCGAGCCGGTCGAGCCAGTCGAAGAGGAACGCGTAGTTGATCTCGCCGGTGCCCGGTTCATGCCGGCCTGGGTTGTCGGCAAGCTGAATGTGCGCGATGCGGGGCAGTTGCCGTTGCAGCGTCGCCGCCAGTTCGCCCTCCATACGCTGCATGTGGTAGATGTCGTACTGCAGATAGAGGTTGTCGGAGCCCACCTCGCGTATCACGTCCAGCGCTTCGCTCGATCGGTTCAGTGCGAAGCCAGGGATATCGTACGAATTGCACGGCTCCACGAGCAGGCGGATGCGTTCCTTGGCGAGCGCGGCCGCGGCAAAGCGCAGGTTCTCGACGATCGTTGCGCGGGCGCGCTCGGCGCTGACGTCGCGGCTCGGGATACCGGCGAGGCAGTTGAGTTGCGGCACGCGCAGCGCCTTCGCGTATTCGATCGCGCGGCCCACGCCGTCGCGGAATTCGGCAATGCGCTCTGGCAGGCACGCGATGCCGCGCTCGCCGGCTTCCCAGTTGCCGGCCGGCAGATTGTGCAGCACCAGTTGCAAACGGTTCGTTTCGAGCCGTTCGGCCAGTTCGGCAGCCGAGTAGGGGTAGGGGAACAGAAATTCGACCGCGGAGAAACCCGCGCGCGCCGCGGCCTCGAAACGCTCGAGGAACGGCACTTCGTTGAACAGCATGGTCAGATTGGCGGCAAATTTGGGCATGATGCGCTCGCGCGTCGGTCGATCAATTGGTCAGTCGTTCAGTCGGTTATTCAGGAGGGGGACGATCGCCGCCTGCTCGGCGATCGTCGGCACGTTCGATGAGTCGAGTCGGTAGGCAGGCGACGAGCGCGCTTCAATCGAGCAGAGAAATCGCCGTCGGCGCGTCTTGTCTCGAATCGGCGAGGGGCTCGAATTCGTTGACGGCGTCGATCTCCGTGCCCATCGCAATGTTCGTCACGCGCTCGAGAATCACCTCCACGACGACGGGCACCTGGAACTCGGCCGCCATCGCTTGCGCCTTTTGCAGGGCGGGGGCGATTTCATCGGGTTCGAACACCCGCAGCGCTTTGCAACCGAGACCCTCGGCCACCGTGACGTGGTCGACGCCATAGCCGTTCAGTTCGGGGGCGTTGACGTTGTCGAACGACAGTTGCACGCAGTAGTCCATGTCGAAGCCGCGCTGCGCTTGCCGGATGAGGCCCAGGTACGCGTTGTTGATCACGACGTGGACGTAGGGCAGCTTGAACTGCGCGCCGGCGGCCAACTCTTCGATCATGAATTGGAAGTCGTAATCGCCCGAGAGCGCGACGATCGGACGGCTCGGATCCGCCGCACGCACACCGAGTGCGGCGGGAATGGTCCAACCGAGCGGGCCCGCTTGCCCGCAGTTGATCCAGTTGCGCGCCGCGTACACATGCAGAAACTGCGCCGCGGCGATTTGCGACAGTCCGATCGTGCTCACGTAGCACGTGTCGCGGCCGAACGCTTTGTTCATCTCTTCGTACACGCGTTGCGGTTTGATCGGCACTTCATCGAAGTGCGTCTTGCGCTGCATGGTGCGCTTGCGTTCGCGGCAGGCTTGGCTCCAAGCGCTGCGGTCCTTGAGCTTGCCCGCCGCTTTCCACTCGCGCGCCACCTCCACGAACAGCTCCAACGCGGCTTTCGCATCCGAGACGATCCCGAGATCGGGCCCGAACACGCGGCCGATTTGCGTTGGCTCGATGTCGACGTGCACGAATTTGCGGCCCTTGGTGTAGACCTCGATGCTGCCCGTGTGTCGATTGGCCCAGCGGTTGCCGATACCAAGGACGAAATCGGATGCGAGCATCGTCGCGTTGCCGTAGCGGTGCGACGTCTGCAGGCCCACCATGCCGGCCATCAGCGGATGATCGTCGGCGATCGCGCCCCACGACATGAGCGTCGGCACGACCGGCACGCCCGTCGTCTCGGCGAATTGAACGAGCAGCGCTTCGGCGTGGGCGTTGATCACGCCGCCGCCCGACACGATGAGCGGACGCTCGGCGGCATCGAGCAAGGCGAGAGCCGCCTCGATTTGCTTGCGCGAGGCCTTGGGCTTGTAGACGGGCAGCGGTTCGTACGTGTCGATGTCGAACTCGATTTCGCCCAGTTGCACGTCGATCGGCAAATCGATCAGCACGGGGCCGGGGCGGCCAGAGCGCATCAGATGAAACGCTTGCTGGAACACGCGCGGCACGAGCGCGCTCTCGCGCACCGTGACGGCCCATTTGGTCACGGGCTTGGCGATCGATTCGATGTCGACCGCTTGAAAATCTTCCTTATACAGTCGCGCGCGAGGCGCTTGGCCTGTGATAGCGAGAATAGGAATCGAGTCGGCCCAAGCCGAATAAAGTCCGGTAATCATGTCGGTGCCGGCGGGGCCGGACGTGCCGATGCATACGCCGATGTTGCCCGGCGCGGCGCGAGTGTAGCCCTCGGCCATGTGCGAAGCGCCTTCGACATGGCGCGCGAGGACATGGCTGATGCCGCCTGCGCGGCGCAACGCCGAGTAAAGCGGGTTGATCGCGGCGCCGGGCACGCCGAACGCCGTATCGACGCCTTCTCGCTCCAGTACCAGTACGGCGGCGTCGATGGCTCTCATCTTCGGCATGGGTATCTCCTCATCCTGTTCGTCAATGCGTTCGGTCGCTGGTTAGGAGCACTGTAGGGCTACGAAAAAGGTTTGATAAGATCGCCGGAAGTTCTTTTATCCGATACAAAATGTATTGAATGGGGCGTCGAGCGCGGCAGCGGGTAGAGGCATGCTGGGATCGCGGCGGGTCGCCGCCGTCACGGGGCGCCGAATCTGTCCGCGCGGGCGCGGCGAAATGGGGCAGCGAGGGGATCGACGATGGACCGCTTCAAACAGATCGAGACGTTCGTGCGTGTGGCCGAGGCCGGCAGCTTGGCGGCGGCGGCGCTCGAAGAAGGCGTCTCCCCGGTCATTCTGGGGCGGCGCATCGATGCGCTCGAAAAACGGCTCGGCGTGAAGTTGATGTATCGCTCCACGCGCAGGCTCGTGGTTAGCGAAGCGGGCGCCGCGTTTCTCGAACGTTGCAAAGGGCTGCTGACGGATTGGGAGCAAGCCGAGAACGAACTGGCCGTGGGGCGGCAGGCCGTGAGCGGCCATCTGATCGTCTCGGCGCCGGCCGCTTTTGGCCGTAAGCACGTCGCCCCCCTCGCGCCCGCCTTCTTGGCCGACAAGCCAGGGTTGCAGATGTCGTTTAACTTGACCGATCGCGTCGTCGACCTCGTCCGCGAGGGCTACGATTTGTCGATCCGCATCGGCGGCGTCGTGGATCCGAACTTCGTCGCCGTCAAGCTTGCCACGAATCGGCGCGTCGTCTGCGGCACGCCGGGGTACTTCGCGCGGCACGGGCGCCCGCGCGCGTTGGAGGACCTGCTTGCGCACAATTGCTTGGCTTTCAACCTGCAGGGCGGTCAAAACCGCGGCTGGTACTTCTTGCGCGGCGGCAAGCGCGTGACGATGCGCGTGACCGGCACGCTCGATTGCAACGACGGCGAACTGCTGCACCGTTGGGTGTCGGAAGGCCTCGGCCTGGGTTGGCGCTCCACGTGGGAGATCGCCGAGCAACTCGCGCGCGGCGAACTCGAGACGGTGCTCGACGAGTTCGCGCTGCCCGAGTACGACATCCTGGCCGTGTACCCGCAGCAGCGTTTCGTGCCGGCCAAAGTGCGGTTCTTCATCGATTATTTGAGACAGGTGTACACGCGGCCGGGGTATTGGGGCGGCGCAGTGTAGCCGCTTGTCGGCTGCGCCCGGGGCGGCGCGGCCCAGCCGGTTGCGCCGGCATGCGCGCCGCCGCGCTATCCGCGCAGCTCGGTGCCCGCGGCCGTGGCCGCGCCGGCCAATGTCGCGGCCACGGCTGCATAGTGATTCCATTGCAGTTCGTGACCGAGCCGAAACACCATGAAGGCCTGGGCCAGCGCGAGCCGCGCCGTCTCCATCATGAGCCGGTCGGTGGTGAACGACGGAATGGCGGCGAGCGGCGCCTCGGCAATCTTGCCTCTGAGCACGCTGCCCATCTGCGCGAACGTGGAAGCGGTCTTGAGTGGGAAGAACTCGAGCGGCAGGGGCTGGATATTGCGTCCCCAATTCTTCGCGAACTTGACGATTTGATTGTCATTCTCGTTGTCCAAGCCCAGCCTGAGGAAACGCTTCAAACGTCCGTCCCCTGGTTTGGCGCCGCCGAGAAATTGGCCCAGATTGGCGAGATTTTGCCCGATGGAAGAGGTCAGGCCCGCGATCGCTGCACGGTGGTTGAGGTTGGAAAGCCACGTGTTACCGGTGGCGGGGCCGAGGAAAGTCAGCAATACGCCGGTCGTGCCGAGGGCGGCCATCGCCCACAGGAAGGCGGTTTCATGCGGCGTTTGCGTCTCGGACGCGCCGGTCACGGCCTCTTGCATCCGCTTGGCGTCCTCGAACACCGTATCGATTTTTGCGCGCAGTTCGTCATTCGGCGGCAAAGCGTCGCGCGCGCTGCCCGCCGCGGCCAGAACCGCGGCGAGGTCTTGCTTGAATCGCTCGATTTGTGCCGCCGGATCTTGCGGCGGCGACGGTTGCAGCAGCGCTTGACCGATCGCCTCGTGCAGGGCGTCCGTCACCGCGGCTTCCTCGGCCTCCTGCGCGGTGGGAGGCGTGAGCGCCCGGTGCACCTCGGATATGGAATGGAAGGCGCGGATGATATGCGCTTGCATGGCCGGAACGTCATTCGTCGAGAGGTCGTCGATCAGCGCGTCGAGATCGCTCGCTTTGCGGGCGGGGCGCGTTGCGGGTCCAAGTCCCTGTTCCAGATCTTCCCCGGGCGCGTCGGCCCGCACGGGCTGCCCCTGTGCCCCCTGCCGCTGGGCCGCTTCGAGCGCAGCCGTATCGATGAATTCGATGGCGTCTTCGCGCTCGCGGCCGCCGCCTCGCAGAAAGTCGACGACGCGCTCGATCGGCTTGTTCAACGCGCCGGTTTGCAGGACGCCGCCCAGCCCGGCGAGCCCAAAGCCGATGATTTGGCCGTACGAGGGAGCCTGCTCCCCGCTCGCGGGGTTGGTGACGAATTGGCCGGTGAGGGTGATCGCTTGATCCGATGCTTGCCCGATACCCATGATGGTCATGAGATTGCCGCCCCCATTGAGCCAGCGTCGCGGCGCGTCGGTGGCGAGAATATACTCGCCGCCGCCCGCGAACAGGATCGAGAGGAGCGCGCGCTTGGTGATCAGCATGCCGATCCTGGCGGGGGTGGCGAACGCTTCGGCGTCGCCGGGAAGGATGGCCTCCACGCCGTTCCACGCTAAAAACTTGAATCCCATCGCGCCCACCATCTCACCGGCGGCGAGCACCTTTTGCACCGTGGGTGAGTTGAGCCACTGCCGCCATGTGCGCCGCTTCGCGGCATGGGCTTCGCCCGACGAAACGATTTTCCTCAATCCTTCGCGAACGAGAGCCAGTTCATGCTTCTGGGACTGCATCACGCTCATGCCACGTTGAATGTCGTCCAATTGGCCCATCTGGGTATTCGACACGACAGGGCAGTCCGGCATTTGCAACCGAGTCGCGACCTGTTTGTGTTTCCCGCGGGCCTGCTGCAACGACTGCGCCAAGGTCGCGTCGAGATCGTCCAAGTTGCGCAGCAGCGTCTGGGCCTCTTTCAGACTGAGGTGCTCGGCAGCGCCGGCTTGCCGCGCGCCCGGGGTATCGGCGGGGCGCACCGGCGCCGTCATCTCGATGCCGTCCATGCCGCTGCCTGGCAGCGGGACGCGCGCAGCATGCGAACCGCGGGATTCGCTTCGCGCGCGACTTGGCCGGGGGGACGATATCGCAACGAACGCGTCGCTGCCGCTCGATCGTGCGTCGGTCGCGGGAGACGGCGCGCGGCTCGAATCGGCGGAGCCGCGCTGGCCGGGCGGCGCGTGCTCGTCGGTAGCGGAAGGGGGAATGTAAGCAGATGCTGTCGATGCGTTCGGGATTGACGCGCTCATTGCCTATGTGCCCTCGAAACGGGTGCGGAAGCGAAAAGAGACGGTGGCGCGCGGGCGACTGCTCGCGCCGCGCCCATACGTCCGTAGGAAGGCCGAAACCCTATGCTCGAGCGGGCCCGATCGTGCTCGTCGCGCGAAGTAGTGGCGCGTGGGCCGAAGAAGTCGCCGACAGCAATCGATGCAGCGCGGAGCGTGCGACCCGCGGTGACGGGGCCGCGACGATCCTCGGTTCAAGGGGCGATAGACGCAAATTGCATCCTTTGGCCCGTTGAGTTACAATCTTCGGCTTCTCACTTGCCACACCGGTTGGTCCGATCAACGAATCGGCCATTGACGCCCGGGTGGCTTCAATCCACAAGGAGTGTGTATGCGTCATTACGAAATCGTCTTTGTCGTGCACCCCGATCAAAGCGAGCAAGTGCCCGCGATGATCGAGCGGTACAAGTCCACGATTAGCGCGCGCGGCGGCAACATCCACCGCATCGAAGACTGGGGCCGTCGCCAGCTGGCCTACATGATCGAGAAACTCGCCAAGGCTCACTACGTCTGCATGAACATCGAATGCGACCAAGCCACGCTCGAAGAACTCGAGCACGCGTTCAAGTTCAACGACGCCGTGCTGCGTCACCTCATCGTCAAGATGAAGAAGGCCGAAACGGGCCCCTCGCCGATGATGAAGGAAGTGCAGCGCGAAGAAGCCAAGAAGGCGGCCGCCTCGTCGCAGCCGTCCGAAGCGCAGGCTTAACGGTACTCACGGTTTAAGCCACCAAGGATTCAGGTTTTTTCGCCCCCGTGAACCGGCTGCAACTCACGGCCAGCGTCATCGAGCGCGAGCCGCTGCGCTATACGCCGGCAGGTGTGCCGATCGCAAGCTGTACGCTGCAGCATCGCGGGGAAGTCGTCGAAGCCGGCGTCGTGCGGCAAATCGAATTGACGATGCCCGCGCTGGCCGCGGGCGTCGCGAGCGGGAAGCTCGAAACGTGTGAAATGGGCGTGGAAACGCTCTTCACCGGCTTCCTGGCGAAGAAAAGCCGCAACGCGAGAACCTTGGTGTTTCACATCACAGAATTGCAGGACATTGGAAAGGACTGAACATGGCCCGCCCCACTGGTAAGAAATTCGACAAGCGCCGTCAGCAACAAAACCCGCTGTTCAAGCGCAAGAAGTTTTGCCGCTTCACGGCTGCTGGCGTCGAATACATCGACTACAAAGACCTCGACACGCTGAAGGACTTCATCGGCGAAAACGGCAAGATCACGCCGGCTCGTCTGACGGGTACGAAGGCCCATTATCAACGCCAGCTCGATACGGCCATCAAGCGCGCGCGCTTCCTCGCGCTGCTGCCGTACACCGACCTGCACAAGGCCTAATCAGACGACGCGATAAGGAGAATCCGAATGCAAATCATTCTTTTGGAAAAAGTCGTCAACGTGGGCAACCTCGGCGACGTGGTGAAGGTCAAGGACGGCTACGCCCGTAACTTCCTGATCCCGCAAAAGCTGGCACGCCGCGCCACGAAGGAAGCGGTCGCCGAATTCGAAGTGCGCCGCGCCGATCTCGAAAAAGCTGCTGGCGAGAAGCTCGCCGCCGCGCAAGCGCAAGGCGAGAAGATGGCTGGCCTCACGGTCCAGATCGGTCAGAAGGCCGGCGTCGACGGCCGTCTGTTCGGCTCGGTCACGAATGCCGATATCGCCGAAGCGCTGACCAAGCAAGGCTTCAAGGCGGAAAAGGCGCAAGTGCGCATGCCGACGGGTCCGCTCAAGATGGTGGGCGATCACCCTGTGCAAGTGTCGCTCCACACCGATGTCGTCGTCGACATCACGGTGTCGGTGCTCGGCGAGCACGCGTAAGCATCGCGACGCAACACCGGCCGTTCCGGGCGCTGTTTCCGGTTCGGCTTAGAATGTCGAAGAGGGCAGGAGCCGGAACACCGGTTCCTGCCTTTTTTGTTTTGGCCTCGTTTTGCCTGCTGGCTAAGCCGCGGCCATTTCGCGATAATGCCTCCCCATGAACGCACCGTCGAACGATCCGCAACTCGAATCGCTGAAAGTCCCGCCGCATTCGATCGAGGCCGAGCAATCGGTGCTCGGCGGCTTGCTGCTCGACAACGCAGCGTGGGACCGCATTGCCGATTTCTTGTCCCAGAGCGATTTTTACCGCTACGACCACCGGATCATCTACGAGCACATCGGGCGGCTCATCGCCGCGACCCGCCCTGCCGACGTGGTCACGGTGTACGAAGCGCTGACGACCTCGGGCAAGGCCGAGGATGTCGGCGGGCTGTCGTATTTGAACGCGCTGGCCCAGAACACGCCGAGTGCGGCGAACATTCGGCGCTATGCCGAAATCGTCCGCGATCGGGCGGTGTTGCGTCGCCTCGTCTCCGTCGCCGATGAAATTTCCGCCGACGCGTTCAATCCGCAGGGCAAGGAAGTCCGGCAACTGTTGGACGAGGCCGAGTCGAAAGTGTTTTCGATTGCGGAGGAGGGCTCGCGCGGCACCCAAGGCTTCCTCGAAATCGGCCCGCTGCTCACGCAGGTAGTCGAGCGCATCGATACGCTTTATCACACGGCCAATCCCAGCGACGTCACGGGCACGCCCACGGGTTTCGTCGATCTCGACCGGATGACCTCCGGCATGCACGGCGGCGAGCTCATCATCGTGGCGGGACGCCCGTCGATGGGTAAGGCCCAGCCGCTCGATGCGCGGGTCAAAACGCTCTCGGGCTGGAAACGCATGGGCGAGCTGCGGCTCGGCGATGCATTGGCGTCGGTGGACGGGGCGCCGTCCAGGGTGACGGGCATTTTTCCGCAAGGCGACCGGCAGGTTTATCGCGTTCGATTTTCGGATGGCCGCTCGGCCGAATGCTGCGACGAACACCTTTGGCGCGTGCATTGCCGTGACTGGCGAGCGCCGCGCGTGGTCGACACCGCTCACTTGCGCACATTGCTGAATCGCAAGGCGTATCGAAATCGCTTGTCGATCGATGTGACGAACGGCGATTTCGGCCACGGGCAAGCGCTACCGGTCGATCCTTGGGTGCTCGGCGCGTTGCTCGGGGACAGCGCGATCGGCGCCCGTTCGATACGGTTCGGCGCCAAGACGCAAGAAGCCTTCGCGCGTATGCGGGCGGGCGGGCGCGCCACCGCCGCGGCGCAGTGCGGCGATTGGAATGCGCGCGATCCAGGAATCGAGCGCTGCGATCACAATGAGTTGGACGCAGGTCTCGGAGTCGACCCGATCGAGCAGGCGCTCGAGCGCCTCAGGCTTTGGGGTTGCACGAGCCATGACACATTCATTCCGCGCGCGTACTTGGATGCCGCGAAGCCCGAGCGCCGGGACTTGCTCAGTGGGCTGCTGGACACCGGCGGCCGTATCGACGCCTCGGGCGCGGTGCGCTATTGCACGGCAAGCGCGCGGCTCGCGAGCGATGTTTGCGAACTCGTGCGCTCGCTTGGCGGTTGGTGCTCGGTATCGGAAGAACCGGCAAGCTCGATCGGCAACGGTCAGGCCGATCCAGGCGCGACGACCTACCATTGCACGATCCGCCACCCGGAACCGCAAGGCCTATTTCTTTTCGATGGCGATTGCGAGCGCTCCGGCCGCGACTCACGCCTGAGCCACATGCCGATTCTCGTGTCGATCGAGCCGACGCGGCGTGCGCCGACGCAATGCATCTCGGTGTCCCATCCGTCGCGTCTGTATGTGACCGACGACTACGTCGTGACGCACAACACGGCTTTTTCGATGAACATCGGCGAATACGTCGCCGTCGAATACGGGCTGCCTGTCGCCGTGTTCTCGATGGAAATGCCTGGCACGCAGCTCGTTATGCGGATGCTCGGCTCGGTCGGCCGTCTCGACCAACATCGAATGCGCACGGGGCGCTTGACCGACGAAGATTGGCCCAAGCTCACTCACGCCGTGCAAAAAATGAGCGAGGCCCAGTTGTTCATCGACGAGACGGGCGGCTTAAATCCGATGGAGTTGCGCTCGCGCGCGCGCCGCTTGGCGCGCCAATGCGGCAAGCTCGGGCTCATCATCGTCGATTATTTGCAGCTGATGTCGGGCTCGTCGAGCGGAGAGAACCGCGCAACGGAAATCTCCGAAATCTCGCGCTCGCTCAAGAGCCTAGCCAAGGAACTGGATGTGCCGGTCATCGCGCTGTCGCAGTTGAACCGCGGCTTGGAGCAGCGCCCAAACAAGCGCCCGGTCATGTCGGACTTGCGCGAGTCCGGTGCAATCGAACAGGACGCGGACGTCATTCTTTTTATTTACCGCGACGAAGTGTACAACCCCGACAGCCCCGACAAGGGCACGGCCGAGATCATCATCGGCAAGCAGCGTAACGGTCCCATCGGGCCCGTACGGCTCACGTTCATGGGGCAATACACGAAGTTCGATAATTTTGCCGGCGCTCAGTCGTTCTACGGAGCCGAGTAGTCGTCGCGCCCCGGCATGGGGCGCGGCTGTTGCATTCTCGTGCGAAGGTGCAACCAGGCGTTGGGCGCACCCGCATGACCCGGTACAATGTTGCAGTTTCATGTCAGCCCCGAGAATCGCTGTGCGCTAGCGCGAATCGCTTCGCGGCGGATTCATTTTCGGCCCAGCGGTTTCTACCGCCGCGGCGTTGGGGCGCCCAATATGACCACCTATCGGGATCTCAATGTTCGGTCGCTTCATGCCCACCGAGGGCAAGTTCTTTGAAATCTTCAACGAGCACGCGAAGTGCATCGTCTCCG
>Ga0157369_10000204_pt1 | contig 82045 bp, 69 predicted proteins | sample C25metaG_FD_113461 | JGI IMG/M metagenome (GOLD analysis project Ga0157369, IMG submission 113461) | Corn rhizosphere microbial communities from Kellogg Biological Station, Michigan, USA - C2-5 metaG | ecosystem: Host-associated > Plants > Roots > Rhizosphere > Soil | place: USA: Michigan... | reverse complement strand
TTGCATACGCTCAAAATGCTTTCGGCATAAGCAAGAGCATCGCCTTGGGACCGCAGCACGGATTCGTCGCAAGCCCTCTCTCTTTCATGGACTAACGCGAATCCGATGCCCCACACCACAGGGGTAAACCAGAACAGCGCCTCAATCAGCATATGCAGTGCTGCCGTTGAGTTGTCGCGCCTGCGGGCATGGCACATCTCATGGGCGACAATTGCACCGAGCTGCGCTGGCGTCAGTCGTTCTGTAATTCCCGCGGGCAAAAGCAGCACCGGACGGAAAATGCCGAATATCCCAGGTTCAATTTGCGTTTCTAGGGACAGCACAGGTATTTCGGCTGCGATTGTCATCACCTTCGCACTGCGGGTGGCCACTCGGAGCTGCCACCACAAGCTAATCCAGCGCCCTAGAATCAACAGGGTTCCGCACGCCCAAATCCCCACCAGAAGCAGAAACCAATTTGCATGATGGTCGCCTGTGGCACCGAGTGCAGACAATGCGTGACTAGTTTGTGTGGACCATGGAGTCGCAGCCACATTCGCCGGGGGAAAAGGATTCGCCATGTCTTCCACAAAAGGGGCAAACCCAGGCGTCGCCACGGCAGCAGTGCCGCGCCAACGGATGAGCTCGCCAATTGACACAAGTAGAGAAAACGGCAGCAAGAACTTCAGCGAGGCAAGCATCCACAGTACGTATCGAATTCGAGCCTGGTTGCGACGTAATGCGAGGGTCAGCAGCCACACGGCTAGCGCAAAGACGCTTGACTGCCAAAGGTGGTTGGCAAATCCAGTCGTCGATGATTGTGCTAAATGCGCTAAATAGTCGGTCATTTGTTTGCCTTTCCGTTACGCGTCTTCTCTAATAATCTTTCGGCTTCCTTCACGTCGGTGAGAGACAGCCTCCCCGTCTCGATGAGGCGAGCCATCAAGAGCTGGCTTCGGCCCCCAAAAAAATCCAAGAATTCATCAAGCAACCGTCTTTCCGCTTCTTGCTGTGATAGGGCTGCCGCGAATATGTGGAAATTGCCAACCTTCCCGACTCTTTTCACGATGCCCTTAGTTTCCATTCGATAGACGGTCGTCTGAACTGTGGTATAAGCGGGCCTTTGCGTACCGTGGAACGACTCCTGGATTCCGCGGATTGATAGTTCTCCCCGAGTCCACAGCCCTTCCATGACTCGGTACTCGAGTTTTGACAACTTTCTTTTGGCCAAGGTATCCTCTACAATTGTTCTACGTTCTACTACATATGTGTGTAATGGGCAAGCAAAACGTCTGAAATCGTCGCTACCAAGGTCAAATTTCCGCTCGTTCCACGGCAAGCTGCGCGGCGACCACAAAGAGCAGAGCGCCAAATATCCAGACTAGATTGCTAATGAGTGGTGGCAGACTTCCGATTGGTAGCGGGAGAATCGGCGGGGTGACGTTCCATTTTAAATGAATTGCAATTGCTAAACCCTGATAACCAGCTAAGCTTCCGATACTCGCACCTAGCCCTTTTAGACCATTCCGCAACACCGCAGTCAGACAGTAAGTAAGGCTATAAATAAACAACGCGTAAATAAACAAACGAGCAATGTCTTGCTTTGGGATTGAAGTAATGAGCACCGACCTCAATGGACTCTTGCTATAGTGTGCGGTAGTGAGCCAACCCACCGACAAAGTCAGCAGACCAATCACCATCAACTCCGCACAACCGACAGCCCAGCTTGACCAAACAAAATACGTGCGGGTGCGGGGTTTCGTAAACAAAAAGTGAGCAGTCTTATCCGTGAATTCCTGGATTGCACTTATAGTCCCGAGCCCCAAGGCCATCACAAAGAGGATAAAGAGCGTCGTGGGCACGACAACGGTAGCTCCGAATCCCCCGATTAGGTTGGCGCCTACACCCACAGCGCCCGCAACCGGTAATGCGGCAGAGGCGATAAATGCAAATACGAGGAAGAAAGCACGGGTGTCTCGCCAGCATTTCCAGAAGTACATAGCTATTCCTTTCTGACAAGCTGTAGAAAGACCTCGCGCAAGCTCAAAGGAGCGATGTCCGTGATGGCTGCGCCGTTCCCCGACAGCCGGGCACTGAAGCCCTCGGCGTCCGTCGTTACGACGTATCTGTAGAAATTCTCTTTGACATCAACGGATAGCACTTGCGAGGTGATCTGCGTCGGAAGGCCGTTCCCAGCAACCGTGATCAGGCGAAAGTCGCTCTTGATATCGTCGAGTCGAGACTCCATGAGCAACTTCCCGTTTTCGATAACACCAACGTATTCGGCAATCCGCTCCACTTCCTCTAGTTGGTGTGAAGAAAAAAAGACCGTGCAGCCCCGGTCGGAGGCATCCTCCACCAGCAAACGCAAAAACTGATCGACAGAAACGGGATCAAGAGCAGTTGTCGGCTCATCCAGAATTAGTAAATCCGCTCCTTGGCAAAGCGCTAGCAACAGGAATACCTTCGTTTGGTTCCCATTGGAGAGCTTGTCAAACCGCTGTTTCATCGGGATCTCAAGCAGGCGCGAATACTTCTCCACTGCACCGTCGGACCACGTCGGGTAAAAACCGCGACTAAATCGCACTAGATCAAACGCAGTTAGCGATGGATATAGCGTCTTCTTCTCGCTGACAAACGCGGTACGGCGAAGGATGGCCATGCGTTTGCTTCGAATGTTCATTTCCAACACCCGAGCAGAACCAGAGGTTGGGCGCGCCAGGCCTAGCAACATCTTGATTGTTGTTGTTTTGCCTGCGCCGTTGCGTCCCAGAAAACCATAGATCGAGCCCCGCGGGACCTTGAGATCAAGACCCCGAACTGCAGCGATGTCGCCATAAGCTTTTGCGAGCCGATCAGTACAAATTGCGAGTTCCCTCATACCTGCACTCCCAGTTTTGCCAACTCTTCCTCGACGGCCTTCACGATTTCTCCATCCGTAAGACCTAACTGTGTACCTTCGACGGCAATCTGTCGGGCGTAGGGCTGTAAACGACGAAGCTTCTCGGACTTGAGGAACCGTGGTGTATTGGCACAAACGTAGGTTCCACCACCAGGAACGGTCCTGATGACACCGCCGTGTTCTAGCTCCTGGTATGCACGTGCAACGGTATTCGGGTTGACACCCAAGTCAGACGCCAACTTCCGTACAGATGGGATTGGCTGATCCTTTTTCAGGGCTCCCGCTGCAACCGCGTTCTTCACCTGATTCTCGATTTGAACGTAAATCGGAACACCGGAAGAGGGATTTACATGGAAGAGCACGCTGTATTAATACGCTAGTACAGTTGAGAAGGCAAGTGTATTTCTGAGTCTCTCTGGTTACGGAAGAACGCACTCGAGGGCCCATGTCGATCTAAGTTCAACATGGGAACGGGGCCGCAGTCTGTGACAGGTGCGCTTACCTGGAACTACAACGGTACCCTCCAAAAGCTGGTGCTCACGGATCAGATCAACGCGGCAAATACGCAGACGTGCAAGTATGGCGACCCTGGCGCGTCAGTTGCTGGATACGATGATCTGGGGCGACTAGTAAAGGCAGACTGCTCCTCCGCCTGGTCACAGACTTTCGGGCCATACGACGCTTTTGGAAACATAACTAAGACCGGCACGGCACAATTTCTTCCCACATATACCGGCGCTAGCGGAACAAGCACCTCGCCGACAAACCAGTATTATCAGCTCACCGGAGGTCCAGCTGGATCCACGAACTACTACGATACAAACGGAAACCTCAAGAATGATTTAACACATACGTACACCTGGGATGCGGACGGCAATATGCTAAGCGTAGACGGATCGACGGTCACGATGATCTACGATGCTCTAGATCGGATGATCGAACAAACCAGGGGTTCAAATCACACCGAAATCGTTTATGGGCCATATGGCATGAAGCTGGCCTTGATGAACGGGCAAACATTAGTGAATGCCTTTGTGAAGTTGCCCGGAGGTGCGCGGGCGGTCTACAACAGTAGTGGATTGGCTTTTTATCGGCACGCCGATTACTTGGGCAGTTCTCGCCTGGCGACTACACCAAGCCGAACGAAGTATTATGACGTGGCCTACGCTCCCTATGGCGAAGACTACAATGCCTCGGGGACAACTCCTGACCTGTCATTCACAGACCAGAATCAGGATACTGAAGGGGGCGGCTGGTCCACGAACCTCTTTGACTTTATGTTCCGCGAATACCGCACGGGTCATGGCCGTTGGGCTTCACCTGATCCGGCTGGGCTGTACGCCGTTGATCCTAGCAATCCGCAGAGCTGGAACCGATACGCGTACGTGGCGAACAACCCGCTGAGTTTTGTTGATCCGCTGGGGTTAATATTAAGATCAATAGTGTGTCCTGCCGGAACACAGAACGTTGACGGCACTTGTGTTCGTTGTCCGAACACCCTTGGGGGTATCCAAATTAATGGCGAGTGGGTTTGCGGATTTACCGGCCCTTCTAATCTTATTCCTGTTCCTCCTTCGTGCGCATCCTCGGGTCAATGTGGATCCGGACAAGGTGGCGGGAGTAACGGCAACCAGCCGAATCAGCCGCAGCAGCCTAAGCCAAAACCGAAGCCACAAGATCCGCCGAAACCGAAGCCAATCTGTGGTGCAATAAACCGTGCCGGAAACATCACCGCTGGGGTTGGCGGTGTTAGCTTTCTGGTCGGCACGGGTCTAGAGTTAACCGGTGTCGGCGTACCGGTGGGTCTTGGACTTCAGTTTGGAGGTGGGGTTGCCATGGGGGTAGGCGCAGTTGAGGTCGGTGTGGGAGAAGTATGTAACTGGCTCACTGGCGGGTAGGCCACGCACAACTAAGTTTCTCGAAGGAGGCAGGAGTGTCAGATTTTAATAACAAGGACCAGCAATACGTAGCTAGCAGGTACGCGATCCAAGTTTATTGGACCATCAATATTATTCTAGTTACTACTGCCGAGTTACTTGCGATACGTGCAGTCATTGGAATTCACAAACTGGGGCCGACAAACTGGAATTCCCCGCTGCCTGTGTTGCTTCCCCTATTCATTTTGTTGCCGGCGGGAAGCGCCTTTCAATCTTACAGGCGCTTGAGAAAGACCCCGCCATACTCGACCCAAACGGGACACCAGCTGCAACCCGTGAAAGGCGTCCTTTTGCAGGGTGTGATGTTCGCGTATATTGCGGTCGGTTGGTCGTTGTCACTTGTGGCCTTTCTTCTGCGACCATAAAATAAACCGTTGTGGGTTGCCCATCCTTTACCTAGGATTCGGTGGAAGTGTGGAACGATCTCGGTCATTGGTTTCTCAGCAAGGTCGTTTTGCGCTATCCCCCCTCCTTGACATCTCTTAAATGTTTCGATCTGGTAGCCACCCTCCTAAGCCGGGAGGGAGCATTTTGCCGTTCCTATATACCACCCCCTCAACCATTTAAGCCCACTTTCTGCCGCTCCTAAACTTGGCCTGCGGGGTTTGGGCACCACGAGAACTGCCTAAGAAACTTCTGCATTGAACGCGAGTTGTTGATCTCACGGGGAATGCGGTGTAAAAAGGGTTCACCGTACACTTTCGCTTAAGTCCCTGATTGGGCTCGCGATAGCTTGCAAAACAAGCGTCCCGCTTGGCTGGAGAATCGCCTGAGCGGATTTGTGCGCTTTTCGTCTCAAGACTTTCTTAAGCTGCTGATCCTGAAGAATCAGCGATGTACCTAACCAAAAAGCCCGAGATTCCCTCGCAAAACGTGCAAGCGTTCCCTAATCAACCACATCCGAGTTTTCGCTAGAATCCCGAGTTTTCGCGGAAATTCCACCGATTGCTGGTCGCGCTGGAGTAGAAGTCCTTCCTTCCTTCAAACGCATCTCGCTCCAAACCCACTAAGCGCTCCTCCAATCTCTCTCATGTAATTTCCTGTTAGGAAAACGCCGTTTCAAATGTCTTATGTTGCAGAGAGTGAGAAATAAGCTGACCAACTAGCAGTCGAAAATATCCTGTTAGTTTCTCAGGTTCAAGTGTCTATCTGTGCAGAAGGCAGTTTGGCTACACCTCTCCTGAGCTGCCGAGTCCCAATTCAAATGAAATTGTTGGGGGAGGACCCAATGACCCAATTGTTAGATGTGAAGGAAGTCGCGAAGTTGCTACGCATTTCACCGTACACAATTCGAGCATTCATCAGAGATGGGAGGCTGAGACCAATCAGGCTGGGCAGGAGAGTTTTACTGGAGGAATCGGAACTGGAGCGATTTGTGGAAGAAGCAAAAGGACTACCAGATTCCCAGACCGCCTCTTGAACAAGGTGGGATCTCGCAATTACCAACTGCCGTACTGAGGAGCGTTTCAGATGAACAACTGTCGTTTTCTGTCCAGTGAACAAGTCGCAAGTATCTTTACTACGTTCGTACCGGCGACGATTCGAGAGTTTGCAGTGGAAGAAAAGTTGCCCGTTGCGTTCTGGTGGGGGCAAGAACCGTTTTTCGAGCGTGACGTTACAACAATCCAACAAATACTGAGGGTGACCAATGTTTATACGAAGTGATGTTGAGCAAGCATTCCAATCATGTCCACCGGTGGTCAGAATACCTGCCACTCTAACCGATGTGCGAACCAGCATGGAGTCTGGCCAATATCGAGAAGAACTCTACGAGGCGATCAAAGTGGCGCTCGCAGTGGTAGCTTCACTGTCGCTAAAGAACCGCGACAACTGCCTCGTCGTAGTTTTTGAAGGCGGCTCAGGACAGGGGAAGTCCGTAGTTCTTCGGATGCTTTATCCGAATCGTGAGGGCACGAAGAAGCACGTTGTACGGGTGGACGATTTCACACCTGCTTCATTCGTTTCCCACGCGGCGAACCGCACTAGGAAAGCGCTTGAGGCGATTGACCTGCTGCCGCAAGTCAAGGGGAAGGCCATGCTGACCAAGGAGCTTGCTCCACTCTTCAGAGATGAAGAGAAGCAGCTTCGGAAGAACTTTGCACGGCTGACTGCGGTTCTCGATGGCGAGGGGTACAAGTCGCACTCAGGTACCCAGGGTGGGCGAGGCTACGAAGGGCGATACATCTTCAACTGGATTGGGGCGACGACCCCCATACCTCCGCACACTCACCGTGTTATGGCGCAGCTTGGAAACAGAATTTTGTTCTACGAAGTTGCTGGTGAGGAACCGACAGAGGAGGAGTTGATGGATTTCGCGGAGAATTACGAGACGAATGATGCAATCGAAGAATGTAAAGGAGCGGTGAATGACTTTATCGAAAAACATTTCGCGAAGTATCCAGCCGAGTCGCTCGATCCCGAATCTATCTACATTCCCGAAGAGATTGTGCGGCACCTCGTGCGTTACTCGAAACTGATCGCGAAGGGCAGGGTTGAAATTTTCGGAGAGAACGGGGTCTACGAAGCAGCGACACCGGAGGGGCCTCAGCGAGTCATTCTTCTCCTGCAAATGCTAGCTCGCGGGCTCGCGCTAGCCGACCAGAGGAACGAAGTGGCCAAAGAAGACCTGAGGACGATTCGACACGTCGCGTTTTCATCAATTCCAGGAAAGCGGCGTGAACTCTTGCGGGCACTCCTCGCCGCCGGAGGACGCATGAAATCAGGGGATGTTTCCGAGGCTTTGGGGGTGACTAAACCGACCGCCCTGGCTCGCATGCACGAGCTTGCTGCGACTGGAATCTGCGAGTTTGTGCCAGGTTGCGAGAAGACCCCGAAAGCAGCAGAACTCTACCTTGCAAAAGACTTCAACTGGCTACTGTAGAACACCCCCCTTAAAAGGATTTCGGTGTGTGAGGGTTGGAAGTAGGAAGAGAAAGAAGGAACTTTGCCTCACGACCGGGAATTGCTTTAAGGGTCACCAAGACACCACTTCTACCATACCCCCTCTTCTTTCAGCTGACAGTCGAACGACGCCCATTCTTGCCATCGCGGGCAGTAACAGGCTCTCCCGATCTCCGGTCACTCCAGCTTTCGGGCCATTAAGCGATTTCTGACCTGTTCGTTTGATTTCAGCTACTTAAGTCCAGCGGCCCGCGAATTTCTCCGTCAATGGGCAGGGGGAACTATGTCTATTTTCAAGCGCAACAAAATTTGGCACACAGATTTTTCGGTCCATGGGCAAAGGTTTCGCGCCAGTCTTAACACCACTGATTGGAGGGAAGCACAGGCCCGACAAAAGGAAATGATCGCCCAAGCTAATGCAGGCAAGCTGACTGCAAAGTCCCGCTCGCTGTGCAAGGTTGGCTTTACCCAAGCCGCAGAGCAGCACGTCGAGGAACGCAAGGCAAATCTCGCCACCAGGACCATTCAAACTGAGCAGGAGCGCCTAAAGCCGCTAAAGAAGTACTTCCAGCAAACGTCGCTTGCTCGCGTCTCCTGCGACATGTTGCGTCATTACATCGCTGAACGCAAAAAAGCCGGTGTCGCAAACAAAACGGTTAACCTCGAGATTGGGGTAGTGCGCAGCCTTTTGAAGCGGGCTAAACGTTGGCATCTGTTTGAAGACGAAATCAAGCCACTTCCGGTAAAGCACCAGGTTGGACGGGCACTGACAGACCCGGAGAAGGAATGGTTGGAGAGGATGGCGTCTCGGAATCCGAGCTGGCAGAACGCCCGAGCGGCGATGGTGATTGCCTTTAACACAACAATGCGTTCGTGTGAGTTAAAAGGGTTGCGCTGGGCCGACGTAGAGTTCGACCAGAAGACGATAACGGTGCGACACAGCAAGACCGACGCGGGACGGAGGGTCATCCCGCTGAATGCTCCCGCTTGGGAAATGGTCCTTCAACTTCGTGAGAGAGCTGCACGGATTGGAGCGAACCTCCCGCAACATTACGTCTTCCCTGCTTGTGAGAACGGGAAGATTGATCCATGCAAATCTCAAAAGAGCTGGCGTTCAGCATGGCGTAACCTGACCAAATCTATAGACTGCCCGGGTTGCGGACTCGTTCAGAAGCCTGCCAAGCAATGCCGTCGGAAGCGGTGTCGCGCCGACATCCAAGGTTTGAAGAGCCCGACAACAAACCTCCGGTTCCATGATTTGCGGCACCACGCAATTACCGCGTTGGCCGAATCTCAAGCGAGCGATCAGACCATTATGGCTATCGCTGGACATGTGTCGCGCGAAATGCTGGAGCACTACTCGCACATAAGGCTTGATGCGAAACGTCGTGCACTGGATTATCTGGCTAAGAGCGTAGAGAAGGGCGAGGCAGACAAGCGTTACGTCACAAAAGACGACACAAACGCCCGCAACACCGCCGGGGCAAATGAGTTAACTGCTTGAAAAGATTGGTCGGGGAGAGAGGATTTGAACCTCCGACCCCCTGGTCCCGAACCAGATTCCAACCCTTATTGAAACTTGTGAAATTCTGCGGCTTCCAAGTGATTGCTGCTGAACCTGATGTCGGCTGCTCGTTGAAAGCTATTGAATGCTGTTGAAGTCGTGTGCTTTCGCAGCTACAAAATCGTCTACACTAGTCAAGACTAACAAAAAGAGGAGATACGCTTACCTTTTCTGTCGAAAAATCTTCTCCCATCTTAGTCCGCAGTTTGAGCAGCAAGTTCGTTCATCCGCTCTCGTCTCGGCTGGAGAACTCCACGTTCGATCTTGTGTACAAGGCCAGTAATCGCGTCGTTCATATGTACCGGCACTCCGGATGCATGGCCTAACGTCGCCACATAGCCGTTGATAAAGTCGATCTCAGTTTTTCGGCCACGCTCGAAGTCCTGGAGCATCGAGGGTTTGATGTCTCCGTAGAAAGCAATTATGGCTTCGACCCACGACGCATAGCATTCGTCTACCGCGACGTTGCTCCCCCATCCGGGCGGAATTGGGTCCACGGCCAGGCGCTCCAGCCGAGTGCCAATTGCGAGTGCCACGGACAACGCTTCCTCGTACGTCCGTCGGAAGACCTTCTTGCCTGCGTCCGTTTTCATGTACTGACGCATGGTTTGCGAACAGAGCGCACCGAGGGTCGTAACCGAGCAATTGATCAGGAGCTTCGACCAGATGGCGCCAGTTAGGTTTGAAGATACCTTGACCTCAATGGCTCGACCCAGGGTGCGCGCAACCCGCTCGACGCGTTCACTGACCCCACCAGCAAGTTCGCCTATCAGTAGATGCCCTGCATTCTTTTGCTCGTAGACACCGGGTTCAACCATAGTGGCGCCAAGATTTGAGAATCCTCCCAGGATATTGTCTTCGCCCAGACCGTCCGCAAGGACCCGCGCAACCCCGCCGTTCTGTATAGGCAATATGACCCCGCCGGGCGCGAGCAGGTCCAACAGATGGGGCGCGACTTCCAACGCGTCCTGCGCTTTGGTGGCCAGCAGGATCAGGTCAAACTGGTCTCCCTTTCCGTAGGCCTCAACTGCGTCAACGTGGATAGCGTGTGCCCTAACTTCTCCTCCAATGCCGGACACTCGCAGGCCATATCTGCGCAATGCCTCCGCCGAATCGGTATTGCGAGCCGCAAGCCGGACGGACAATCCTGCACCGACGGCACGCGCTGCAATGGTTCCGCCTAATGCGCCGATGCCCACTATCAGCATTTGCATTGCGCAGCCTCCAAGATACCCGCGATGAGACTGAAGCCAACCAGTTGCCTCAAGAAGGGAGCTCTTTCCCACCACTTCCCACAACTGTGTCATCTTCGATTTATTTTGGAGGCGTGACGTACTGGGCCTCGCCGTTACCAAATGACCAATTTTCCTTCGGGACTTCAACAAAACTGATGAAGGCATCTTCCTTGCGAATCTTTACTCCTTCGTGGAGACGGTCCGCCAGGGCTTTGTAGAAGCGTTGCTTCAACTCAGTGGAACGGCCGCTATTCAGTGTGATCTGAAAAAAGATGCAGTCGTCCGACCGACGTATGCCGAGATACTCTCGATCGAATGGCAGGCTCGCCTTCGTGTGTTCTGTGATTACTTGAAATCGGTCGTGTTCCGGAACATTGAGAACATCCACCAGGGTCTGGTAAAGGATTTCGCCGACTTGAGCACGGTACTGCTCTGATTTTCCCTCGAGTAGATCGATGCGGACTAAAGGCACTTCTCCTCCTTAAAATAGTGACGGATTATGGAACGTTATTATCTGGAGCCCAGGTGGTATGGCGATGAACACGCATGAAGGCATGGGAATCCTTCCGAAGCCCGTATGATCGGAGGGGCATTGAATCATTCAGTCGGCGGGAAGCTTCGAATCTGCCTCACCGCGTAATCGACCTTCATGTCGACTGCGAGCTTCCCCAGCTCAACCGTTGAGCGACGCGCGTCGCCTTGGATTCCGTTATACGGACTCTGCGGCCCGATCTGCACCTTGCCATCGACAACGGGGTCTCCCGCGGCAGACGAGACCAGGTCTCTGCGCACCCATGTGTTGTCCTTATCGAGATACATCATTTCCGACGTGTCAAATAGGTAACCGTGGAGCCCGGGTGGATAGCCGTGCTGCGCCAGGTACTGATCGAATGCATCATTGGCCGGCCTATAGACCTGGTCACAGTAGTACACACGGAGAGCTCCGTAGCGTGCGTTGAGCTTTTTGGCGACTTCCACGTAAACCTCCGGCTGACCGCCAGCGTGATCGCCCATCAAAATCACCCTGTGGAAACCGTTGAGGAACGCTTGCTCCGTTAGGCGCTCAAGCATGGCAGCGAGCAGCTCGTTCGTGATTCCGATGGTGCCGGGAATCGGTTCTGCATCGTTCGGAGTGTAGGGCAACACAGGCAGGAAGATTGCATTGCCGAGTTTTCTCGCGATCGCTTCGACCGTCGCATGCGCTATGAGGTTATGGCCACCGTTCGCGTTCTGCGGGCCACGTTCCTCGACACCGCCGGTGTAGATGAGCGCAGTCGTCTTGCCCGCCGCGATCTCGCACTTCACTTCCACCCAGGTCATCTTCTCAAACTCCACGAGATCAGTCTGCGCACACGGTGCGGCACACGCCGGCGCTGCCGTCAGTATCAGTGAGGCGGTGCCGCCAAGGATCAACATCAACAAGGAATTCGAAACCGAACCAATGCGCATGTTCACTCTCCGTTTCTCGCGACAACATCAATTCCGCAATAGTTGTTGATGTGCTATCGACAATTCCACAAAGTTCACTCATGAGATCGACCTCATTGCGTCTGGCCTCAAGCCTTGACCACAAGGTCGATTTCAACCCGGGCGCCAAGCGGCAGCGCGGCCACCCCGATCACCGTACGGGCGGGGAACGGTTGAGTGAAATGCTTGGCGTAAATGCCATTCAGCGCGACGTAGTCACTCATGTTCGTGAGAAAAACGCGGGCGCACGCAACGTCATCGAAACTCCTGCCAGCGGCCTTGAGAACCGCCGAGAGGTTCTTGAAGATGCGCTCCGTCTCGGCCACAATTCCCCCCTCGACCACTTTGCCAGTTGCCGGGTCTTGGCCGACCTGTCCGCTGAAGTAGAGGAAACCATCGACTCTGATCGCCTGGGAAAAAGGGCCGACCGGCGGCGTCAGTTCAGGCGAGGTAATTGCTCTTTTGGTCGGAATTTGACTGACGGCGGTGTTGTTTAGATTATTTTCTGTCATGTTTGTCTCCACGTAGTTCGGTCGTAGTGCTTCACAACTGGCATTCGCTGTCTGAATGCGAAACCTCGACAATCATCTCGATCTCCACACAAGAACCGAATGGGATCTGCGCCGCGCCAAACGCGGTGCGGGCATGCGCGCCGCGCTCGCCAAAGACTTCCAGAAAAAGTTCGGAGGCGCCATTGGCGACCTCGTGCGGTTCGGTAAAGCCGGGAGCGCTGTTCACCCCTACCAGCAGCCTGACGATACGTCTCACCCTGTTCAGATCGTACAGGGCACCGTGCAATGTCGCGAGGAGTTCGATGGCGACATCACGCGCTGCCTGCCTGCCCTCCGCCATTGTGATTTCTTGCCCCAATTTGCCGGAGAATGGCTTGCCACCTTTCTTCGCCAGTCGTCCCGACAGATAAATAAGATTGCCGGTTCGCACAAAGGGCACAAACAATGGCACGTAGCCATCGGCCACCGGCGGAGGAATTTCAGGTAACTGGATCTGCAAAGCGTCCAAACGTTCGTATACAGTTTCCATACATCGCTCCTCGCTCTTGCCTCAGCCGCGCCAGTCGCGGACCACGCTGACGAGACGATCGATATCCTGCTCGCTGTTGAATAAGTAAGGCGACACCCGGATCCTGCCCTCTCGCAGGCTCACGATAATCTTTGCCCGCCGCAGCTTCTGGTATAGCTCGATGGTCTTCTCCGGCTGACGCGCCGTAAAACATCCAAAGGGCCCTCGCCTCTGCCGATCTAGCGGACTTGCAGGAACGCACCGGTCTTCAGGCAGGCGAGAAAACATAAACTCAATCAGAGCTCGATTGTGCTCGGCAACAAGCTCCGGGCCGGCGCGCAACACGAAATCTACCGATTCAGCCATCGCGGAAAGATTGAAGTTGTAGTAAGTGGCCCATTCTGCGGCGTCCCAGCGTTTGGCGTCGCGGCACGGTTCGGGGTCGACAAAATTCAACTCCGAAAAATTGTCCGTGTTCTGGCCTGTCCAGTAAAAAGGCCCAGGCCGAAGCCGGTCGAGGTGCTCGTTCTTTATCCAGAAAAAGCCCGTGCCGTAACAGCTCAGCAGCCATTTGTACCCGGCGCATACCATGAAATCGGCTCCAAGGTCACTGACGTTCATTGGCACGGCGCCGCAAGCTTGGCTGACGTCCAGAAGAAGCAGAGTTCCCCGCGCGTGGCATGCGGCGGCCACGCGTGCCGCATCGAGCACCGAACCGTCGTCAAAGCGCACTAGGCTTACAGAGACGATTCTGGTTCTAGGCGTCAGTGCATTAATCAGGTCATCCGCTGTGATGAACCGATCGCGCGCCGCAATTATTCTCAACCTGACACCCTCGCGTTTTTCCATGGGCTTCCAGCTCGCGTACTGCAGCGGGAACTCGCCCTGGGCGGTGATGATCTCGTCTCCTGGCTCCCACTCAAGGCCATGAGCAACTGCGGCAACTCCGGCGCTCGCGCCGCTCGTAACCGCGATTTCCTCGGGTTTAGCCCCGATCATCTTAGAAAGAGACTTTCGGATCCGTACGGGCGCCTCAAACCACAAGGAATCGTCCACACGATGGGGAAACTTCTTCGCTTCAAGCGAGTCTTCGACCGCACGGATGGATACTCGCGGCATCACCGCGTGCGCTGCCACGTTCAGATAGATCGCATCCTCAATGTCGAACCATTCCTTCTTCCAGTTGGTTACGGCCTGGCTTGCCATGGGAATTTTCAGTCCTTGCAGATTGCTTTCCTTACGGCAGATATTCCTTGGGCAGCGGCGCGGTGGCCGACTCGGCCTGCACCATGATGCCCGTAACTCGCCAGCCGCCTGCCTCTTTGATCGCTTGAATGCTGTTGATGCCGCGCGCGACTTGCTTGTCATCGCTTTGCAGCGTGTAGCTGCTCCATAACTGCGCAATGTTGGCGTATCGCTCAATGCGAAACTTCAGCTGCTTTTCTTCCAACACTGCGTGGCCACGGGCTTTGACGCGGGCGATCCAATCGTCCAAGGTCTCGAGCCTATAGCTTGGCGCTCCGTCCGAGCCGACCGAAACGGACATCAAGCGCACCTCTGGTATTAGCAGGGCCTTCATGCAGGCTCGATCCTTGTCCGCGGGCCCGGTGATTGCCGCATCAAGCGCAGCCGGAATGCCCTCGGGCTCTGAAGGCAACGCACAGCTCGCCTCCGGCGCCTGCGCCATGGCACTTCCGGCGAGCGCGCCGGCCAGAATCGTCGATAAAAACTGCGCCCGCAGCATTTGAAAAAAAAACGTTGACATTGAACATCGTCCTTTCCCGAGTGGACCTGTTCGCGCGCTTTGTGCACCTATAAAAATTTCACTTAAAAACAATTTCACGAGTCACTTCAGTGCCCAGGACTTTTCTGATCTCATTCCGGTGCACCCTGGCCTGGTTCTGACACGCGGTGTTACAGATTACTTTGTCGGTCACTGCGTCAAACGCTTCCGCTTGATCGCCAATGTCCCCGGCATAAGCCGCCATGTCTTTGAAAGTAATCTCGAGATATACGTTGGGCTCATCTGGTGATTTTGGCTCGGACTGGAAGACCTTGTAACCGATGATCAGCCCGGCTTTCTTTTCGGCTTCCATGGTCGGCACCCACGTCGAAGTCACCCACGCCATGTACTCATCGAAATGCCCGTAATAAACATGTATGTAGTTCACTAGAGTGACCGGGCCGTAGTTATACCGGCGTGCATCCTGCGCACGAGCATTAAGCGAAAGTGCGGAAACTGCGAGACACATGGAAAAGATAGCGGCTTTGGTCATTTCTCTTCACCTCGTTTTCCATCGTCGTCCTACTTAGACCAGGGCGGAACCACGCCGTTGCTGCGCGCGTACGCGATCGACTGCCCCAGATGCTCGTGTTGATCTTCGAGAACGTGCATCAGCGCGTCCTGCTTCGTCCAGTCTCTTCCGAATAATTTCACCGTCGTCCGCAGGTCGTCGTCGGAAAGTGCCGCAATCGCTTTTTGCAGATTGAGGTAAGAGGCCTTCAACGCTTCCTGCATTTTCTCCGGATCGGTGATGGGTGCGGGCGCTGCCCCGGTATTCGGTGTCCCCGAAAGCACGCCGGCGAGCAGGCCGTTCTCTTTAACGATCAGGTTGAATACGTCGGCGACGGAGCGAACGCCCTGGCCGGGCTTCCAGTCGTACTTGCCCGACATAACGCGCGCGAGTCCGGTGAATTTGTCAGAAAGCGTTCCGGCATCTTTTCCGAAGGCGGCCTGTATTCCTGCCGGCTGCGCCTTCGCCATCGGCACCGTCAAAGCGACCGCAAGCGCAGAGACCGCGTACTGAATCAGAATCTTCTTCATGTAAAACTCCTCTAGGCAATGGCTACTCCACTGCCTCTACTTACCGCTTGTAGCGGAGTACCGAAGATTCCACAAGTTCATTATTCTCACAATGATATTGCTGTTTACGCACGATTCTGCTATTGGTTGGAATAGGCCTCAGGAATCAGTTTCGGAGGATCCCGTGCTCGACGATTTAAACGCGCTCGTAGAGTTTGCGCAGGCCGGATCCATTGCCGGCGCAGCTGATCGTCTATTCCGGACACCATCTGCGATAACCCGGCAGCTCCAAAGGCTGGAAGCTGAACTAGGTGCCGAGTTGCTCGACCGCTCGGTTAAGCCTCCCCGTCTGAACTCCCTGGGCTCCAGGGTGCTCGAACAAGCGCGAGATCTGCTGCAGCGGACTGAGGCGCTGAAAGCTCTTACGTCGAGCGACGCCGAACCTCGAGGCCTCTTGCGCATCGGGCTCTCGCATGCCCTGGCCGAGGGGACATTGGTCGAGCCTATTCAGGCTCTGACTGAAAAATTCCCCAAGGTCACCGTGCGGCTGTCGAGCGAACTGACCCCCGAACTAATCAAGCGGCTGCTCGCTGGCGAACTCGACGTTGCTGCTGTGCTGTTGCCCGAAGGCAGAACCGCGCCTGCGCCTCTTCTGACCAATGTCATCGCTGCTGACCGCATGGAGATCGTTCAAGGCGCCGGAGGCAACGTTGACGGCGATTGGGCAAGTTTGGGCGGGGCACCCTGGGTGCTCAATCCGCCCGGGTGCTTCCTTCGGGCGAGCCTTATCGATCGGATGGAGCGTGCCGGCTTCACGCCCATGATTGCGGCTGAAATCCATAACATGCATATGCAGCTGGCGTTCGTTCAGTCCGGTTATGGTTTAGGACTCCTACCCGCCCGTTTTATTGCCAGGAATCATTATTCCAATCCCGTGAAAGTCTTGTGCCCTCCATCGTTTGACCTGCACCGATCTGTCGCAATCGTGCGGGTTGGGCAACTCGGCGCCCTGGAGAAGGCGGTCGAACTCTTGGCACATGGGTTTCGGCAATTGTTCGAGGCAGCCGATACCCCGAAGCTCGCGGTGAGGAGCCGAAGAGGCGTGCCCGCGAATCGGCGGAAATCGCGACCGCGCAAGTAGTCGCGGAGCACGACCGAAATCTCAATTGTGTACTTCATGAGATCGACCGGCGTGCGCCGCCTCAAGCCTTGACCGGAGGTCGGTCTCTAAAACATCAGCCGCGCCCTCATAACCAAAGGGTTCCACTGAATTCAACATCGCAAGAGCGAGTTTCGTGATGTTTGTAGACGATTGTGAGACGGTCTGTGGGGGTCACAACCGCAGGATCATGCAGTGTTTATGGTTTCACACAACCAACCACCTGGGCCATTCCCAGGTGCTCGGGCCGGAACATCTGCAAACAATTGAAAAGAATGGTCGGGGAGAGAGGATTTGAACCTCCGACCCCCTGGTCCCGAACCAGGTGCTCTACCAGGCTGAGCCACTCCCCGACTCTTGGTTGTGGCTTCAGTTTACTACACCCGCTGATCGCGAGAAGTCCCTGACTCCGTCTAGAAGCGCAGCCCCCTGGTGATTAGCTCGACTCCTCCAATGCCACGCATAATGCCACTCGCTGAACGAGATTCCCCCCAAATGGTTGGAGATGCGAACCGCCAGATTCCAAATCGTGGAAGCTTTGGCCCCGCACTGCTGCAGTAGCAAGCCAACAAAGGCACCCCGCGGTGCGATTCGCGTAACATGGTACACGCTGCGGCGAGTGGCATGTCACGTGCTGGAATCCATTTGATCAGATTAGGATAATTTGAGCTCGGGGGACTTTAGATGTCGAATTCGAGAAAACTCATTTTGCTCACCGCCTGCTCTTTGTCTTTTATTCTCATCACGATACCGGCATATGGCTACACAGACCCGAACACTGTCGGTTTGATTTCTCAGATTCTTACCCCGCTCGTGATTACCGCTGGTGCTACCCTCACTTTTCTCAGAAAACGCATCGTAACGGCACTGTCGGGACTCATGCAGCGTTTGCGCGGCAAGGCCGATGTTTCCCAAGGATAGCGGGTTTCAAAACACGTTCCATCCGAGAACCGCTAGGGTGTGCTGTGCCATTTCCTTGAGAGCAAATGGCGCTCTCGAGGCCTCGGCACAAAATTCTGAGCGCCACAGGGCGTTACGGGCTGCAGCGCATTCAAAATTTGCGCCAAGGGCATCCGACTCCAAGTGAAGCGGCGATCTCTCATCGGCATTAGTGTTCTCGTCATCCTTGTCGCTGTCGCCGTCACAGTGATCGTGGCTGGGCATCAGCGAGTGACTCCGTCTCGGTCGTATGAACTCACCGGGGCCAGCTTAGAAGCCTTCTCATCCCTTGAACCGATCGACGCCCACACCCACGTCTTTCAAACCTCACCGGCCTTGGTGTCCATGCTTCAGCGCTTGCATGTCCACACTCTGGACATTCTGTACGTGGACGACACCAACCCTTACCTGAAAAGCCTGGAGTCGCAGAAGACCGATGCCCGGAACTTTGTGGCTTTGAGTCAGGGGCATTCGCAGCTCTGCACAACATTCGATCCATTTCGGATCGAACAAAAAAACTTTTCGAAATCGGCCGTGGCAGAGTTAAATCAGGATTTTGCAAACGGCGCTGTGGCGGTAAAAGTGTGGAAGAGCGTCGGCATGGAAATCGTGAATTCACACGGCCAGTACCTTCTGCCGGACGACCCGAGCCTGGAGGCGATCTATCAGGACATCGCCATGCAGGGCAAGACTCTCATGATCCATGCCGGCGACCCGGACGCCGCCTGGGAGGGCTCCTCGAGAAAGTATTACAAGGAAAATCCGCAGTGGGATATGTCGAACAAACCCGGGGCTCCAGATAAGCAAACCATCCTCAAAGCAAGAGATCACTTTTTGATGATGAACCCCAACCTTCGCGTCGTTGGCGCACATTTCGGAAGCATGGAAGATCATCTTGACGAGGTTGCTGCGCATTTAGATCAATATCAAAATTTTGCCGTGGATACGGCGGCGAGGGTGTCACGACTGATCTTGCAGCCTCGCGACAAGGTACAAGCGTTCCTTCTGAAGTATCAGGACAGGATTCTCTACGGCACTGACCTGAACGTCTACGCGGGGGTCAGCGATCCGGGGATCGTTGAATCATGGAAAAAACAATACGCTCGCGACTGGCGCTATTTTGCTACTGACGATACCTTCGAATACCTTGGGCACACGGTCCAAGGATTGAATCTCCCCCGACCGGTGCTAAAAAAGCTCTATCACGATAATGCCGTCCGCTGGATACCAGGAGTGGTTGGAAACTCGAATTAGCAACTGGCGCACGCCGTCGCGAGTGGCATGACGCGTGCTACCATTCATCCCGATCAGCTTAGGCTGAATTCTGAGCTCGGGGGCTTAGATGTTGAACTCAAGAAAACTCATTTGGGTCGTAGTCTGCGCTTTCTGTTTTGTTTTCATTACAATACCGGCATACGGCTACACGGACCCGAACACTGTCGGTTTGATTTCTCAAATCCTTACCCCCCTCGTCATCACCGCTGGTGCTACACTCACTTTTCTCAGAAAACGCATTGCAACTACACTGTCTGGACTCATCCAGCGGTTGCGCGGCAAGGCAGATGTCTCCCGAGGATAATTTCGCAACAAAACTCAAGGATCTTTGGTTCCAGCTTTTAAGCCTAGGGATCGTGGGCCTCACCTTCACGGAAGGGCTCACGTTAGCCGCTGGGAAGATTCAAGGCTGGTCGTTTTACCTCACCACCGGAGAGGTGATCTACGAAATTGCGGTGCGCTTGGTGGTCACCGCGCTCATCGGAGTCGCGCTTGGCACGATCGGCACCGCGATTGCGTCTCCATTCCTCTGGTACTTCAGGTCGTCTGCTGAGCGAATTGTCACCTTCGTGATCCGCGCGGCCGTGATCCTGGTTGTTTTTCTGGATTCCAGATTCGCGCTGCCAGTCTTGGTGACCTGGGCGAATCGTGGACTGCGATTCATCCCTGCCCTTCTCATAGCTCATATCGTCGCGTTTACCATCTTGCTGTGCATTCCCTTTACACGAAAAGAACTCCTGACCAGCCTCGATACTTTCCTTGAAAAAAGAATCACCCGAGGCATGGCAATTGCAACCCTGACGAGCGTAATCGTTCTCATTGGATTACAGCTGGCCATCCGCAATGGCAGCAATACCGTCAAAGCCGAAGAAACTCAAAAGCATCCGACGACGAATTTTCTGCTGATCACCTTTGACGCGCTCAATGCCGAAGACATGTCGCTCTACGGACGCCAGTTTCCAACGACTCCAAGCATTGACTCCTTTGCCACTCAAGCAACGGTCTTCACGAATTTCTATTCCGGTTCGACGTTCACTACGCCAAGTGTAGCGACGATCATGAGTGGAATGTACCCGTCGGAGAGTCGTGTTCACCAGCTGCAAGGTCACATGGATCCGGAGTTGCGCAGGAAGACCTTGCCACAACTCCTCAAGGCAGCCGGCTACGATAATGCGGCATTTCTATCGAACCCGTTTGCCTACTATTTTGGGAAGAGCACGGGCGGCTTTGACTTGTTTCCCGAGCCGGCGTTCAACGGTGGTTTCGAGCGTGTGTGGAAAGCCTCCAGCCTGCTCCACCAGGATTCCGGTTTTGGCTGCCGCATCGATGAGTACATCGACCTTGAATCCGCGTGGAATACGCTGTTCAGCCTGCCCGGTAACCTTTCGATGCGGTTTCGGCCGGAGGCAACTTTTCAGCATGCGCAGCAGATCTTGAATCAATTGCCAGATGGATACTTCCTCTGGGTCCACGTGATCACGCCGCATAATCCGTACCTTCCCGATCCAGAAGACAGAGGCCGATTCTTGCCTCCCGCGAAGGTTCACACCTACGAAGAGCAGGCAGGAGGGCGCTGGAAACCAAACTACCCATCCGACCAGCAAAGTTTGGTCGACGAGCGTCGGCTACGGTACGACGAGTTTATTGCCACGGCTGATCGCGCCTTCGGGTCTTTTATGACGAATTTCGACAAAAGTGAAAAGTCGAAGAATACGGTCGTGATCGTCTCCGCCGACCACGGGGAAAGCTTTGAAGGGGGCGTCTATCAGCACAGTAGCCCGTATCTCACCCGGCCAGTCATTCATATTCCGCTCATCATCAGGTTGCCGGGTCAGCGGACAAAGCAAAGCGTCGGGGTCCCCGCGGACGAAACCGCGCTTGCGCCGACCATCCTCGAGCTGGCGGGACAATCCAAGCCTGAGAACATGCGAGGCCAGTCGCTCGCAAAGTGGTTGAAGGAGGGCAATCCAGGAGAAGAGGAAGGACTTGCATTCAGCCAATATCTGGAACGAAACAGCGTTTTCAGGCCCCTGCAGCATGGAATGGTCGGAGTAGTGGATGGCAAATACCAATACGTGGTCGATCTGGAGACGCAAAAAGGAGCGCTGCGTCCCCTCAGCGAGGCCCATTTCTGGAGGCTGGATAAGACCTCGGAAAATCCTGTGCGGGCACGCGAATTGCGCTCGGCGATTCATGAGCGATTTCCTGACTTGGTGAAAAACTAAGGTGAGCCGACAATATCTAAATCTGAACTCGGGAGCCTGGCGGCAACTGCGACGAAATTGGCATCTTTCGTCAACCCCCATGTTGCTCTGGCAGACGATGGTTCCTGGCTCTTTATTTTCAATATTGTCTGGGTTGCAACGGGCGATTCACAGCAGCCAACTGGCTAAACCGAACTTCCGTGATGCGGTCATGATTCTTGGCTACTGGCGTTCGGGGACGACGCTCCTACATGAACTGCTGTGCTTGGACACTCGATACACCTATCCAACCACCCATGCCTGCATGAATCCCCACCACTTCCTGCTCACCGAGGCCTCGGTGCTTGCGCGCGGTGGGCCGAGCACTACCCGGCCGATGGATGAGATGGAAGTGCGTTCAGCGTCGCCGCAGGAGGACGAATTCGCGCTTTTTTGTCTGGGCGCACGTTCGCCGTATGAAGCCCTGGTAATGCCGAAGATCCTCGATGAGGCGCTCCACCTTTCCGATCCGAAAGACCTTTCCCCGCAGGAAGATCAGCGTTGGCGCGAGATCTTTCTGAGCTTTCTCTCGGGCGTCTCCGTGCGCGGCCAACGACGCCCCATGATTCTTAAGTCTCCGACCCACGGCTTCCGGGTTACCACGCTGCGGGAACTGCTTCCCGATGCCCGCTACGTCCTCATTGCACGCAATCCATTGACTAGTTTCGAATCGGTCGTGCGAATGTGGCGCAAGATGTTTGAGAGTTACGCCTTGGGGCCGATTCCAGCGGATGATGATATTCGCGAGGCGGTTCTCGCCGACCGCCCTCGCTTTGAAGCCAAACTGGCGTCCAGCACTCTAGGCTTACCGGAGAACAGGTTCGTCACGATACGCTACGAATCGTTGGTCGAGAATCCTCTCGGAGTCATCGAGCAACTTTATGGGCAGCTGGAACTTCTTGAGTTCGAGCCGGTTCGCAAAGCGCTGATGGACGAGGTTCAGCGCCGCCGCGAATACCGCGCCAAGGGGAGCCTGCCAAGCCCGGCGTGGCGCGAGCGCATAGAAAAGGAATGGGCTCCGATTCTCGAGCAGTATGCGGCCCTGCAATGAAGAACATTCTCCGCAGGCGTACGAATTCCGCTTGGCCTCAAATCCGCCATTGACACAGTTCTAATAAAACGTTTCAATTGCTTGCGTCATGGACTCCGGGACCGCTGTCTCCACCACTCGCCTGAAACGTTCCCTCACTCTGTGGGACCTGATCCTCTACGGCATCATCGTCATTCAACCCGTCGCTCCCATGTCGGTCTACGGCGTGCTCAGCGACAGCGGGCATGGTCACGTGGTAACAACCATCCTGATCGCGATGGTGGGTATGCTGTTTACCGCCTTCAGCTACGGACGTATGGCGCGGGTCTACCCGAGCGCCGGATCGGCATTCACCTACGTAGGCCAGGAGATTAACCCGGTACTCGGATTCATCACGGGTTGGAGCATGGTGATGGACTACATGCTCAATCCAATGATCTGCATTATCTGGTGCAGCCAGATCGCTCACGTATTTGCGCCCAATGTGCCCTACGCAATATGGGCCATCTTTTTTGCGGGAGTATTCACCGCGCTGAATGTGCAAGGCATCAAGACCTCGGCGCGCGTGAACACACTGCTGGCCACTGGCATGGGGGTTGTGATTGCTATCTTTTTTGTGGCCGCCGCCCGCTATATTTTCGGCAACGCCCATGATGGCGCGGCATTTTTTACGCGCCCCTTCTACGATCCAGAAACCTGGGACATGCGCGCGGTGTTCGGGGCGACATCGATTGCCGTCCTCAGCTACATCGGGTTCGACGGGATTTCCACACTCTCCGAGGAAGCCGAGAACCCACGGCGCAACATTCTATTAGCCACCGTTCTCACCTGTTTTGCGATTGGCATTCTTTCCGCTCTGGAAGTCTACGCCGCCCAGCTCATTTGGCCCTCTTCGAAACCCTTCCCGAACTCCGACACTGCCTTTGCCTATGTTGCCGGACACGCCTGGGCTCCCTTATTCGGAGTGGTTGGATTTACGCTCTTGGTGGCAAACTTCGGTTCCGGCATGGGAGCGCAAATCGGCGCAGCCCGATTGCTGTTTGGCATGGGGCGCAGCAAGGCATTACCGGAGTCGTTTTTTGGCGCCGTGGATCCCAAGCGGCATGTCCCGCGCAATAACGTCCTGTTTGTGGGAGTACTGTCCTTGATCGGAGCGCTGCTGGTGGAAATACCCATTCACCGAACCACGGTGTGCAGCGTTGGCCAGGGAGTAAGCACGCTATTTTGCTACGGTCTGGGCGCTCAAATGCTGAATTTCGGCGCGCTGATCGCATTCATGGGCGTCAATCTGGCAGCATTTGTACACTATTTTCTGCGTCAGGGTCAGCGGACGTTTGTGAACCTCACGGCGCCACTCGCGGGCTTTCTCATCTGCCTGGCGCTTTGGCTCGGGCTCAGTACTCCGGCGAAAATTGTGGGGGTCATCTGGCTGGCAGTCGGGATCGGATTCGGCGCCTGGAAGACTCGCGGGTTCCGTGGCACGCTCATCAACTTCGATCTGCCTGAAGAGGAAAGTTAGCCGTTTAACAAAAACCGTCGGCGAAAAACCCACCCTTCCATCGTGAAGGGTGGGTAATCGATGAACGAACTCCGACTAGAACACGAGCTTCGCGCCAAGTTGGAGGATGCGTGGGCTGTAGGCCACTCCAGTCTGCAGGAAGTTCCCTGCTCCGAACGATCCCGTACCCGACGTAAAACCCGAGCTCCCAGCCGCGCCACCCTGATCTCCACCTAAAGGGCCGTATGCCACATGATTGAAGATGTTGAAGGCCTCAGCACGAAATTCGAAGGCCACTCGTTCCGTGATGGCAAAGCGTTTAAACAGCGCCATGTCGATGTTCCAGTGCGAAGGGTTGCGGAGCAGATTGCGCCCTGAGTCACCCAACGTCAATCCGATCGGCTGAGTAAAGGCATTCGGGTTGGCAACGAACGGCCCGAAACCGTTGGGCGAGGAAAGGCTCGGCACGTTCTGGTGTGGGTCGGAAATCACGTCGGCATACGACTGGCCCGCGCCGGCACTAGACGCGACTCCATTGCCCAGGCCGCCGTTATCAGGCGTACCGGCGACGTTATAGACACTAAACGGCGTACCGGTTTGCCAGCCTGCAATGCCTGAAACTTGCCACCCGCCCGCTAGCCGGTGTGCGAGCCCAGGCTTCTTCAAAAACGGAAGTTCATAGATCCAGCTCGCGCTGATTGTATGGCGCTGATCGAAGTTCGAGGATGCACGGAAGAGCGAGGGATTAAAGCCGTCCAGAATTCCGCCGTCGCCGAACAACCCCCCATCAGACGCCCCGTCGATCGAGTGGCTGTACGTGTAGGCAACGTTCATTTGCAGGGTCCCGACAGTACGGCGGAGCTGCATTTGCAAGGCGTTATAGGAAGACGAAGCGCCGTTGTCGAGACGCGTGATGTCGCCATAGCCGAGGAACGGACGGAAAGGATTGGCATCGTTTCCGCAAGCAATGGCAAGGTGGGTTGCGACGGCTGGGCTCGCGGCTTGTCCACTCACGGCACCCGAGACCAGCACTTGGTTTCCGTTCATGCTTTCGCTGATGCTGCCGCAGTCATTGTTGGCATCAATGGGGGCGTTCAGCGCGATGTACGGGTTTTGGGATGCAGGCAACGAATGCAGTTGGTTCAACTCGTATTTCCGCCCGAGGTGTGTACCCTTGCTGCCGACATAAGACACCGAGGCCACCGTGTTGCGGAACACTTCGCGCTGCACGTCCAAGTGCCACTGCTGCACGTAAGGCCAGACGGCCTTACTAGGAATCGAGATCACATTCAGCGGGAACAATAGACCAGCCTGAGCACCGATCGCGCCGTATCCCTGGATGTTGAACTGGGTCGGCGTATTAACCAGGGGTGGGGCGCCTTCCAGTGCTTCGGTATTAGCCTCATTGCCATTGGTGTGCTCGTAGAAGATACCGTAGCCGCCGCGAATGGCCATCTTGCCATTACCGTGCGGGTCAAACGCGAACCCGATGCGGGGGGCGGCGTTGAACAAATGCCCGCTCATGCATCCCGTCGGAATCCCCCCGGTTGCACAATGCACCATTCCATTGAACGGGTCGCCGGTATTCGGAATGATTGCCCCCGCCTGACCTGTAATATCGCCATTGAAGTCGTCTACCGCGGGAGCGTTGGCTGCAACCCATTTCGAGGGATCGAAGTTGTATGCATTTTTGTCTTTTTCGCGGTAAGTACCGAACAAGCTGATACGAACCCCAAGGTTGAGGGTCAGTTTGCGACTGACGCGAAAGTCGTCTTGCAAATAAGGCTCGAGGATTCTGTAGCGGTTGTAATACTTAGGTTGCGAGCTCGCCTGTCCAAAGCTCGCTATGTTTCCCAAGAGCATGTCCGCAAACGGGTTGCCACTGGAGACTGGCGAGTTATGGTCAAAGGTTAAGAAGCCTGGAGTGGATGGCTCCGTGGCGCTGAGCTCATTCTTTTGTGCGAAGACTGCATACGCGCCAAACTGCAAGTTGTGATTACCCAAAGCCTTTGTAACATTGTCGCGATAAGTATAGGTCGGGTTGGAATTGTACGGACCGTTGGGGATGTATCCCGGGTCTTGGCCGAAACCATCGCCATAGACTCCGCCATTGCCCCCGCTCACGCTGAACCCAGGCAGCTTCCCCCCATTCGGCGCATTGGGGAAAAGGCTTCCGGCAGTATAGCTTGCGGTTCGCTTCCAAGCATTGGGATCGGGTGTCCCGGTGCTCGTCAGAACGATGTGGTCGGTCGTATAGCTGAAGACAAATTCGTTCAAAAGAGTTGGCGAGACTGTAGTCGTTAGACGAGCTGCCAGGGACTCGGCTGGGCCTACGAAGTTGGTCTGCACGGTGGGAAAACTCCCTATCGAGGTCCACAAAGGCGTCGGGCTGATGGTATCCCACGAATCATGCACGTAGCGGAACATGACCTGCCACTTGTCGTTAATGTTGTGATCCACACGAATCAGTTCTTCGCGCCAATTCGTCGGTTGTGATGGGGCTGCCTGGAAAATGTTGGTGAACCCGGGGCTCGGGCTGGGAATCATCCCAAGAAGCGCTGTGGCATTGGGATCTGTGGGCAGAGGGCCCAGGCTGCCATCAAACGGGTTTCCGGTTCGCGGATCGGTAGGACAGTCGGGGCCGGGGCACACATCACTGAAGTCTCCGGTCCGTTCAGCAGCCGACGGCACCGGAGTGAAGAAATTCTGTCCGGGAACACGATCTCGGCGCCATTCTTGTGAGAAAAAGAAGAATGTCTTCTTCTTGTCCGTGTTGTAGTGGTTGGGGATAAAAACCGGGCCGCCAATCGTGTAGCCCCAATCGTTCTTGTGATAGGCGGGAACCTGCGACTGGAACGCTGGAGTGGCGTTGAAGGCATTGTTGCGCACGAATGAGTAAACCGTACCGTGGAATTGGCTGGTCCCGGACTTGGTTTCTGTTTCGATCGTCCCTCCCGAGTTACGGCCATACTGCGCCCCATAGTTGGAGGTAAGCACGCGCACTTCACCAATCGCATCAATGCTTGGAGTAACATTCAAGGTGGCATTGCTGCCGTTGTCCATATTGTCGCCACCGTCTAGTTCCCAGTTGTTGTATTCGAGTCGGCCGCCATTCACGCTGTAATTGACGTTAGCTGTGATTCCGTATTGGCCCTCGGAAGAACCAGTCTGATTGCTTACCCCGGGCGTGAGGGTCACAAGTTGTGTAAATACGCGCCCATTCAACTGCAATTGGCTGATTTCCTGCGAGGTAATCGTGCCCGCGACCTCGCTGCTCTGCGTCTGCACTTGGGCGACGTCTGAGCCCTTCACCGTGATTTCTACAGTCTCAGCACCGATATCGAGTCTCACATCATTCCGCGCATTCTGACCAACGCGCAAGATAACGCCCTGCGCCTGATAACGTTTGAATCCCTGAGCCGTCACCGTCAAGTCATAGGCCCCGTTGGGAAGCGCGGCAAACGTGTATGCGCCTTCCCCATTGGTCGGTGCGACGCGCTTAATTCCACGCTCGGCGTTGCTGATCACGACATTGGCGTTGGCCACTGCTGCGCCGCTCGAGTCGGTGACAGCGCCGGTGATGGACGCGGTATCCTGCGCCACAAGCAGTGCCGAGGAAAACCAAAGCACCGCCATCGAATATCTGAAAACGTTCTTCATGTTGATTCCTCCGCCCCTGAGCTGAGTTGTTGGCGAGGAGTGATCCGGGAGCGAAACCCAAAATCCAGCTACTCACATTGAAACGTATCAATACTGGTATTAAAACGTATCAATAACAGTGGCCGAGGTCGTCACTCACTGTCAAGCAAAAATTTCAGGAAATCGTTATTGCGGGGTCACTTTACAGGTGGAGCTTCGGACTACAAGCCGGGGCACCAACTTGCGATGAACGGCAGAGGCTTTCCCGAGTTGTTCCGGTTTCAAGCGCTCGGCCACGATGTTGACCGCCATCGTGCCCATTTCTGCCAGGGGCTGAGCCACCGTAGTAAGCGCAGGCGTGAGAACGCTGGAATGCGCAATGTTGTCAAAGCCAATTACCGAGCACTGCTCCGGCACTTTGATGCCAGAAATGTGGAGGGCGCGGATGGCCCCGAACGCGGTCATATCGTCGAATGCCATCAGCGCGGTGAAGGGCACCTTTCTTTGAAGCAATTCTTCGGTCAGCGAGTAGCCGGCGTCGAAACTGGAAAGCGGATCGCTCGATTCAGGCAAATCCATCACCAACTCTGGATTGATTTCAAGTTGATTCGAGGCGGCGAAAGAACGAAGACCCTTCCAGCGCGGAGCGGTGTCGGTGATATGTTTTGGCCCGCGAATGATGGCGATCTCGCGATGGCCGAGCGAGTACAGGTGCTCGATGGCGGCGTGTGCGCCACACTCGTTGTCGACGGTAACCGAACTCACTGAACCAGCCTTCAGTTCCCTGCCGATCATCGCCGTCGGGACGTTGCTCTTTTCAAGATCTCCGAGTACATCCACATCCACAAACAGCCAGTTGGCCACCACAATGAGAGCCTCAACGCGGCGGTCAAGCAACATCTCCAGGTAGCGTTCGAACCGGCTGCGCTCGTTGTGCACGTCGGTAAGAATCGGCAGAAACGAGGCCTCATACAACGTGGTTTCGATTCCCCGAAGAATCGGCATACAGTAGGGATCGGTCATATCAAAGACCATGACCCCGATGGTGTGCGTACGCTGATTGCGCAAAGTGCGGGCGAAAACATTGGGACGGTAGCCTAGTTTTTTCGCCGCGCGCTCGATCCGCTTTTTCGTGGTTTCGGGGATGTAGCGGGAAAGCGGAGCGTTATTGAGAACGATCGAGACGGTTGCCGAGGCAAACCCGCTCTCCTTGGCCACTTCGCGAATTGTGACTGCCGAACGCTGCCGTTTTGTGGTGCTTTCCGGGATATCTCCTCCACTTACAAGCTAAAACAAACCCCTCGGAATATGGAGTTTCATTCTGTATTCCAGCCCTGGACTTCGATGACGGGCTTGGCCGCTCCAAGCTCGCTCAACCGGTATTCCGCCGTCAGATCCCGCTTCTCGCCCGGGAGCAAGGATACGTAATTGTCCTGCCAGAGCACCGGCAAAATCTCCGGACCGGTCGCCCCCTTTTTCAGCTTGACCCGAACGAAGAACGCCAAGTTTTTCGACGGGTTCTCGAGCGTGACATGGGTGAAGCCGCGATCTCCCTTGCGTTCGCTTTGATCGGTAACTTTCAGCTTCACCTTCGGCAACTCTGAGAGCGCGGTGAAGTCCGCATAGGAAAGAGTGGGCGTGTTGAACCAGGTTGATTTCGCCCAATCAAGCGTCTCCGGCTTGGTCGAAAGCCAATAGAAATTGGAGCCGAGGAGTTTCCCGGAGGAGTCGGTGATCTTCAAGGCAACGAAATAGGTGGTTGAGAGATCCCCAATTTCAGGGAGAGAGACCACCTTCACAACCCCGTCCCCCGACACATCCACCGTGCTCTCGTTCGCAAACTTCTCGGTCATGTCTAGATTCAGGACCTTGGTCGAAACCCGCAAACCAGTGGCATCCAGATAGCGGCTATTGACGACATAGATGGAACGGTCGTCGTAGCCATAGAGGGGGTTCAGCGGTTGTAACGCCAGTTTCGCACCAAAGTAGCCCCCGCCTGGACGAAGATAGAAATCGTAGAGGTGCCAAATGAAGGAGGGCCAGGCGTTGTTGAGCATCCACTGAATCACGCCGCCCGAGGTGTATTTGTTTCGGCTGTATGCCTCGAACATGGCGCGAATACCTTCATAGCATTGCACTTGTGACTTGACGGAGTAGTCTTCGAGGGAATTTACAGCACCGTAGCGGGCGTTGAGCGCTTCGGTGAAAACGCGAAGATTTCTGAAGTTCTCCCCGCCGGCGTGAAACCTCCACCAATCGTCCATCGGCCACCAATGCTCTTTGGGGAGCATGGCATGGATGCTTTCGATGGGCGGTACCGCCGGCCCGGGGCTGGTCTCGGTGTTGAATCCGTAACCGCCGCCACAGCCTCCGGGATTACAGGTTTGAGGATGATTGGAGGCGAGCGCGTCGTCCATCCAGTAATTCGGTGCCACGTACTCGTAAGGGCCGGACATCTTCACACCGCTCTGGCCGCTCACCGAGGTAGGCACGGCGGTGGCGGATGAGATCACCGGATTCGGCCAAAGCAGGTCCTTTTCGATTTGCAGGTATGCTTGCTCGACATTCGCCGGGGGAGGATTGTCGCTGCCGTTCAACCAAACGAGCAGGCTCGGATGAGCTCGCAGACGATAGATTTGGTCGCGTAGAGATGCCTTCGCGATGGGCAGTTGTTCCTCACTCCAATCCTTCCAGTGTTCCCAAGCATCGCAGCAGCACCAGCCGGCCATAACCAGGATTCCCTGCTGGTCGGCGAGGTTAAAAAAATCTTGGGTTTCAAGCTTGCCTTCCAGGCGGAGGGTGTTGAGTCCCATGTCGCGGACGTATGCAAATTCATCGCGCAGGCGCTCGGGATCCTGTCGCAGCATCATGTCCGGCGTCCAGCCGCCGCCCCGAATCAGAATTCTCTTTCCATTCACCGAGAACACCCGCTTGCCTGCGGAGTTCAGCTCGGAAGTGACCTCGCGAATGCCAAAGCTGGTTTCCGCAGCATCGGACGTGTGGCCGTTGATCTCGAAATGCAAGTTGAGTTTGTTCAGTTGCGGGCTCCCCATCTGCCAGGGCCACCACAACTGGGGATGATCGAGGTTGAGCTCGGCAACTTGCGCCGGGTCAAATACGACATCCTTCTGTTCGCCCGCTTTGAGCTCGACCTCTTGGGAGAACTCGCGATCGCCGATCTTGCCTTTGAGCTGGCCAGTAACATCCTGCTGCGAAGCGTTTTTCAACAATGCCGTGACCGTCAGATGTGCCTTCTCGTCGGAATCGAGCTTCGTCATCACAGCCGGATAGCGAATGGCTACGGGTCCACTGGTCCGGATCTCCACATCGCGAAACAAGCCCATGTTCTTGTCGGGTGGCGCTGGATTCCAATCGACGAAGGTGATGGCCAGGTCCTTCTCGGTGGGAGAAAAAACCTCGACGGCGAGCACGTTTTCGGCGCCGGGGCGGGCCGCCGCCGTGATATCGAATTCATAAGTGCGCCAGGCTCCGGCTACATCGTCATAGGTACCGAGCTGTTTCCCGTTCAAAAAGATGTTGGCGCGATAGTTAATTCCTCCGAAGTACAGCCAGATGGTCTTGGCTTTGTAGGTCGCCGGCAGCACAAAGGACTTGCGGAACCACCAGGGCGCCATAAATGGGCTGTCCTGGCGCATGGGGAAGTTCGAAAAATTATCGCCAATCGGGTAGCTCACCCCGGGTAGCTGGCGCAAATTCATCCCAAAATCTGGATCGGGGAAATGCTTGAGTTTTACGAGCGCTGAGACCACGGTCGTGGGCACGCTCACCGGATACCAGGAAGTGTCCGCAAATCCCGGACTCGACAGAGTCGAGCCAGCTTGTTCTACTTTCCACAAAGACTGCATGCGCCAGCCGTCGCGGAGCTTGAGAGGAGCGCCCAAGTCTGCTTGCGGCTCAGCCGCACGGACTGAACCTGCAAGAAACACGGCTAACAGACAGAGCGCATAGAGATTTCGGAGTTGATTGCTGAAGGCGGTCATGGACATTCGACGTAGCACCGTGGCGAACTAATGTGTATCATGGTTTATTAACACGTTTCAATAGCCTATTTCTTCGGTTTCGCGAAAGTTGTAATCCAAAAGACCTGGGTCGCGCCGGAATTTCCGCATTCTCGTTGCACCTGGCTTAGCATATGTGCTATATAGCATTTAGAAAAGCCACAAACTGAATCCCTCTAGGTGCTGTCGGTCTTGCCAAAGGGTTGTCGGAGGGCCGAGCTAGCCCGCGAGCCGAAAAACGCACGGCTATATAGCGCGTGGATCACGCCAAAGGAAGGTTTCTTGAATCCGACCACTGCATTTCCTCACTTCATGCTGCGAGAGATCTTCGAGCAGCCGCAAGCCATCGAGAAGACCCTGGCACCCCGGGTTTCCCTTGCCCAATCGGCAATCAACATCGCCGAGGAGGTGAAGATTTCCGAGGCTGAACTTCGCCAAGTCACCAGGATCAACATCGTTGCTTCGGGAACCAGCCGGCATGCGGGCATGGTGGGGCAATTTATGATGCAGGAGCTTGCCGGCATTCCCGTCGAAGTGGATTATGCAAGTGAATTCGAATACCGTAACCCAGCCATTGGCGCACACGAAGTCACGATCGTGATCACGCAGTCGGGCGAAACATCCGACACCATGGCCGCGCAACGCATTGCCAAACAAAAGGGTTCGCGCACCATCGCCATTTCGAATGTAGAAGGATCAACCATTGCTCGCGAGGCTGACGGAGTGCTCTACACCTACGCCGGCCGTGAGGTTTCTATCGCCTCTACCAAGGCATTTACAGCGCAGATGGCCGTCTTGTTTCTGTTGTCCGGGTATTTGGGACAAACCCGTGGTCAGCTTTCGAAATCAATCGCCGAACACTGGATTGAAGAGCTGCTTCTACTTCCGAAAAAAGCGGAGACAGTGCTTGAGTCGGCGGCAAAGTGCAAAGAACTGGCCGAGCGCTTTCAGCACTCAGAGGATTTTCTATTCGTGGGGCGAGCAATCCACTATCCCATCGCCATGGATGGAGCTCTCAAGCTCAAAGAAGTCTCTTACGTCCACGCGGAGGGATATCCCACTGGGGAAACCAAGCACGGGCCTATCGCACTGATTGACGAAAATCTTCCGGTTGTGATGATCGCGACCCATGATCCGAATGACTCAGGGTCAGTTCTGCGCTATGAGAAGAACCTCTCCACGCTGCGCGACTATAAGAAGCAGCATGGACGAGTGATTGCACTGGCTTCCCAAGGCGACCATCAGATCGAGGACTTGGCGGACCATACCATCTTCATCCCCCAGGCACCGGAACTGCTGTTGCCAATGTTGGAGATCATTCCCCTGCAGCTATTTGCTTACTACATCGCTGTGATTCGAGGCCTCGACGTGGACAAACCGCGGAACCTGGTGAAGAGCGTGATCGAGGACTAACGCGGACAAGAGCCTATGACTGGACCCAGCGCGCACCGGGTTCACTGGAGACAACCCGATCGGGTGGCAAGTTGAGGATTTAGACTTGAACCCGCGCCGCTGTGTTCTCGGCGCGAGATTCCTTCCCCGAGAAAGTTTCCCATCCCCGCCGCGACAGATCCCAGAAAATCAGGTAGCCGGAAATCGCCGCCAACACCAGAAGCACCAATCCCCAGAACCACTGCCCAAAGATGAACTTGCCGATACCGAAAAGGCAGCCATAAACCAGGATGATTCCCATGACCCAACTGAACGCGTTGCTCGCGAGATCGCGCACTTCAGGCAATTCGGGCACGAGTTTGGCAATTCGCTGCCATCCATATACCGTGGGATGCACCCGCCGATAGAAATCAGCCAGGGTTGCATCTGACTCTGGAGGCGTTAGGAAGGTAATCGCCACCCACACCAGGGTGGCGACCCCGCCGGTAATCAAACTGCTCTTTGCGTAAACGACGGCGTCATTCCCGCTAAAGTGAACCTGATGCAATGCCACGGTCACGGCGGCGGCGGCAATCATGGCCGAGATCTCACTCCAAGCATTGATCCGTGACCAGTACCACCGCAGGATATAGACCGCCCCCGTGCCGAATCCGATTTCAAGAACCACGTTCCATCCGGCACCAATCGACGTGAGCTGAGAGGCGGTATAGCCGCTCGCCAGCACCAGCAGGACGGTAATCCAGCGGCTCACGAGAACGTAGTGGCGTTCGGTCGAGTTGCGAACCATGAAACGCTTATAGAGATCATTCACCAGGTAGGAGCACCCCCAGTTGAGCTGGGTACCCACGGTTGACATGAATGCCGCAAGGAAGGCTGCAACCATCAGCCCCCGCAACGCGGGAGGCAGGTAGTCACGCAAGACCATTACGTAACCCTGCTCGGGGTTTTGCGCGAATGCAGCGCTTGGATGAATTCCACCGTTCGGCGAGTAGACGACCATCGCGACCAGTGCGGTAACGATCCACGGCCAGGGACGCAACGCGTAGTGCGCAATGTTGAACCACAAGGTTGCACCGAGAGAATTTTTTTCATCCTTGGCGCTGAACATGCGCTGGGCGACGTAGCCGCCACCGCCCGGTTCTGCTCCGGGATACCACGCCAGCCACCACTGCATGCCGAGGTACACGATGAAGGTGAGCACCGGAAGCGTCCAGAGCGCATTGCTGGTCAGGCCAAGATGAAAATTGGGCAAAAACGCAGTTGGGTCGGAGGTTACGGCCCCCGAGTTCCGGGCGCTGCTTTCGATGAACTGCAAATGGGCCTGAAGTGAGCTCATCCCGCCAATCTTCGCGACCGCCACCCAGGCGAGCACGATGATCATGGCCATCTTGAGAGCAAACTGGAATAAGTCGGTGACCAGCACCCCCCAAAGTCCGCCGATAAACGTATACAGCCCCGTGAACGGGATGAGGAGGAAAATGCAAATGGCCAGCGCCGTATTTTGGGGGTCTCCGAGCACGTGCTGATAGGTATGACCGAAAAGCTCGAGTTGCACGATCCGGCCCTGTGCGATCACCGGCCCGAGCAGCACCGCGATGATGCTCACCATGGCTTTTGTGACCCACCCGAGGATCAGACAATTCATGAAGAGGCCAAGGTAAACGGCTTTGAACCCGCGGAGAAATGCCGCAGGCTTGCCCCCGTAGCGGATTTCGACGAATTGCACGTCGGTAAGAATCTCGGCCCGACGCCAGTAGCGGGCAAAAAAGAAAACCGTCATCATCCCGCCGACACAGAACGCCCACCAGATCCAGTTACCGGCAATTCCCTGCTTAGCCACGACCCCACAGACAAAAAGAGGGGTATCGGCGGCAAACGTGGTTGCAACCATCGAAGTGCCGGCGAGCCACCAGGAGACATCCCGTCCGGAGACGAAGAATTCCTCGGTATTGCCGCTGGCGCGACGACGGTAGTAAACGCCGATCAGAAGGTTAACGAGCAGGTAGCCGATGATTACGGCCCAATCAATGGACGTTAAGGGCATCAGTCCTCCGCATGAACGCGGGCAGATTCTCTTGCGAAAAGCTTCTAGCGGAAGCGGCGAATGAAGAGCGAGTGCCGCTCGGCGCGGTAGAAGCCGACAACATAAATCACAGGCTTGGCATTGGACGAATAAATCACCTGCCGGATTCTCATCACCGGCGCGCCCCGAGGAACATGGAGAGATTGCGCGACCCGTGGATCAGCAGCCGTGGCATCAACCTCCTCGTCAGCATACGTCAGTCGAACGTCGTAATCGTGTTCCAGGGTAGTGAACAACGAACCGCGACCGAGGGGTTGGCGCACCAGTCCCGGAAAACGATCAGCCGGAAGATAGCAGGTCTCCAAAGCAAAAGGTTCTTCTGAAGCATGCCGCACGCGCTCGACTTTGATGATCTTACTGGTCGACGGGATCACCAGGCGTGCCGCGATCTCCTCTTCCCCATCGATGACCTTGGAGGTGATGAGCTTAGAGACCGCCGCCATTCCGCGGCTGGCCATTTGCTCCGTGTAGCTCATGAGCTTGTTGAAATGGATGCGCGGAGGAGCGACGAAGGTCCCGGCTCCTCGCCGACGCTCTACCATTCCTTCATGCTCCAGCCCGGCAAGGGCATGGCGGGCCGTCATCAGACTGACGCGATGAAGTTTCGCCAGCTCCCGCTCCGAGGCAACCGCATCACCCGGCTTGAGTTCGCCCGCTTCGATTTGCTGGCGAACCGCGCTCTGAATGCGCTGATAGGCCGGCGTTCCTTTATGGCCGTTCGTTCCCATGCTCCGTTCGTCCTTGGTGGCTTCGCTATAGACCATAACAATACAGAGAAATCCGTTTTTCAGGCGCTTCTGACCCGAAACCCGGCAGCCGGCAAAGCCTGCTATATAGCTAGCCCGGGCTTTCAGTCATCTACAGGCTGCCTGCCCGAATCCAATTCCACTTCGACCTGTTATATAGCAGTAACCTACTTTACTCGCAAAATCGTTTGGCAGGGGATGTAAGTGCAATGCCCTTATGAGCTCACATACGCAACAACATTGACCAACGTGCAACCCATGTCCAAGAGAGGAAACGCTTTCTCCCGCCAGCGGCCTTCATCTTATAGAGCAGTCCCTCGCCTGCCGGGCAAATTATTTTGCGGCGAATGCAGTTTTTGCTTGACCAACATCATTCACCTGCTATATAGCATTCCCATCCGTTGCTTGTAAAGACAAAAAACAAGTTCTCCCGGAGGTTTTCAGATGAGCAGACGTACCTTGCTCGTGCTGGCTATTTTCTTTTGCCTGCTGACCGCTTTTTCTGGCCTGGCATTAGGCCAGGACGTGACCGCGTCCATTGTGGGGACCGTCACTGACCCGAGTGGCGCACCGATCAAAGGCGCCGATATTGCCGCCACCGATAGAGACCGCGGTGCTGTTTGGACCGCAAAGACCGATGACACCGGCGCATACAGCCTGTTGCGCCTGCCCACAGGAAACTACACCGTCAAGGTGACTGCGGCTGGGTTCCAGACCGCAAACCACGCGCCGTTTACTCTCGTTCTCAATCAGGCCGCCAAAATCGACGTGCAGATGAAGGTCGGCCAGGTTAACGAAACCGTAGAGGTGGCAGGCGGAACTCCAATTCTGCAAACGGAGAGCCCGGAAGTCAGCACCATCTTGAGCCCTGAGGCCGTCACATCTGTACCTCTCGCCGGGCGCAACTACCTGCAATTGGGCCTGCTTGCCCCCGGAACCACGACCAATAATCCCTCGGCGATCAATGAGCCTCACAACCTTGACGGCAACGGCCGGCCGTTTATCAACGGAAACCGTGAACAGGCGAATCAGTATTTCCTCGATGGCATTCTCAACAGCGAGGACAAGAACAATGAGACCTCGTTCATGCCCAACGTTGACGCCATCGGCGATTTCAACATCATCACGCAAAACGCCTCCGCAGAATTCGGGGACTACGAGGGCGGAATCGTCAGCGTTTCAACCAAAGGCGGGACCAATCGATTTCATGGATCGGTTTACGAGTTTTTCCGTAACGACAAGCTCGATGCCAACCTTCCATCAAACGGCTGGTCTCAAGGTGTCGCTGCAGACATGAACACTCCTGGGCACGTAATTCCCGGTCACGCGGCTGATGGAACCATTCTCAAACCGGAGTTTCGTTACAACCAGTTTGGAGTAACCCTTGGCGGACCGATCATCAAGGACAAGCTCTTCTTCTTCGTTGATTATCAAGGGCTCAGGGACTTGAACGCTGGCGCCACAGGTGCTCAATTGCTCACCCAGCGCATGCGGAGCGGTGATTTTGGGCAGATATGCGCCAGTGGATTCAATGGCAGTGGGATTTGCCAAGATGCTGGCACCGACTCGCTAGGAAACGGGATTGCTCTTAATCAACTCGTAGTTCCAAATTCTGGCGGGCCCGTAGCTGCGAATTGCGCGGCCACCGCCACCATGTACTATTTAAACCCTGCCCAACGGCCCGCGTGCGGTGGGACCAACCCAACGCCAATAGCAAGCAACGTGATGGCGAACGCTGGGTTCACAATTGGGACGGTCGCAAACAACCTCTTCACTCAATACGGAAAATACTATCCCCTCCCGCAAGTAGATAGCGTTGCTGCAGGAAACAACTACTTCTATAACAGCGGAACCGCTTTGAACAATGATCAGGGCGATGTCAGGATTGACTACAACAGGTCCGACAAGGACCGGTTCTTTCTGAGGTATTCGCAGGGGCATCTTCGCAATCCTGCCTTCAGTGGATGCCTCTTCTGTGCGGCGGGATCGGCGCTCGGAGCTGACCAGCCTATGAAAAACGCCGTCGTCAACTGGACGCACACCTTCAGCGGCACGCTGCTTAATGAAGCACGGCTTGGATTCAACGCCGTCCAGTTCAATCAGAACGTCACCCAGACTGCGTTCCTGGGCGACGTTGGCCAGACCCTGGGAATAAACAATGGGAATTTTGAATCCCCGGGTTTGCTCAATATCAACATTCCTGCCTTCGTTTCTCCCACTGGTGTCGGCGCGCCAAGTGCTGACCTGGGCAACAGCAACTTGTTCCAGATCTTCCACACCACACAGGGACAGTTCAACGACAATCTCTCGATCATCCGCGGCCGGCACTCGCTTAAAACCGGATTTCAATTTATCCGGCAACGCCAGGACTTTGACTATGCCGGAAACAACGGAGGTCTTGGAAACATTCCGGTTAGCACTGCGAGCGGAGCCGGGCTCTCAGACTTCTGGCTCGGCCTAGCCGCAACTGGCGGTGTTCGCGACACCTATCTCCAGCCAGCACTATTCAAGCACCGAGGAAACATCTACGCCGGTTACATACAAGACGACTGGCGCGCAACTAGCACGCTGACGCTAAACCTTGGACTGCGATTTGAGGACCACACGCCGTTATCCGAGGTCGAGAATCGGATGGTCAACTTCGGCCTCTATACCGGAACCATCTATACACCCGACGGACGAGATGGAACCCAAAAGTTCAGCAATGCCGGTCTGTCCAACAATTACCTTGGCAAAGGGGACTGGGAGCCCAGATTTGGGTTTGCGTGGTCGCCTGCAGCTCTGGGACGCAAAACAGTGATTCGTGGCGGATATGCAATCTCCGCATTCATGGAGGGTGGTGGAACCAACGAACAGCTCACCATGAACCCGCCGCTTGGAATTTTCGCTATGGGTAATGCCGGGGGGACCATCGCCGCCGGATACGGAACTCCCACCAACTGTTCGACGATCAACCTGGCGTGCTTTGCCGGGACGACGAGCAACCCGGCGCCGACCCGCATCAGGGTGACCGACCAGAACTTTAAGCCCGCCCAAAGTCAACAATGGAACCTGACGTTGCAGCACCAGTTCGGCAACACGTTGACCGCGCAGATCGGATACGTCGGTCAGCACGGTACGCACCTATTGAACTTTGAGGACCTGGGACAACGAGTCGGACTGAATGCCGCGGGACAAATCGCAAAACCTGGTCAAGCCATCGTTAGCCAGAGAGCAGGGCCGTACCTCGGTGGCGGCAACATACCTTGCGACACCACATCGGTTCCGGCCACGTGCGGCACGGTCGGTTCGCTCTATCAACTTGAACAGGGCACGGTTTACTCACCAGCTACCGCTACTGCTCCCGCTACCTACGTCAGCGGCGGTGCTCTCCTCGGCGCCAACATGTCCAACTCCAGCCAGAGCTACAACGCCCTGCAAGCTGTTTTGCAGAAACGGATGGGTGGCGGACTGGAAGCACAAGTCGCATACACATACTCTAAGTGCCTGAGCAACTCCCCGGGCTATTTCGGCACGGGCTGGGGTAGTACAGGTGCAACCAGTTCCGGCGGTCAGCCTGGTCCTCAGAACATCTACGACCCGCGGTCAGATTGGGGTCCGTGCTTCTTCAACCAGACACATGTCCTTTCAAGCTACGCGGATTATCAGCTGCCGGTCGGCAAAGGCAAGCAGTACGGCAAGGACATGAATCCCGCCCTCAATGCCATTCTCGGAAACTGGGAGATTGGTGCAATCGTTTCCACTCACTCCGGGAATTCGCTTACCCTAAACGCCTTCGGCGGATGGGGCTCCTTCGCGGGTGACGTTTCCGGCACCAACGGAATTGGTCCGGCGACGCTTTCAGAACGCCCAGATTGTGCGGGTCCGGTTCACATTGCAAATAAGAAGATTCCCGGGACCGCGACTTCGCCTGCCGGGTATCAATGGATTGACCCAACCGGCATCTCGAACCCAACCGTCAATGCTCTCGGGCAAGGGCATTTTGGAACCTGTTCCGTGGGGAACGTGAGCGGGCCGAAGTTCTTCGATGCTGATCTCAGCTTGCACAAGAACTTCCAGATAGCTGAGGGCAAGAGCCTGCAATTCCGCTTTGAGGCCCTGAATGCCTTCAACAATGCGGTTTGGACGTTCTCGGGAGGTCCGGCAGACGGCTCATTTGATCCGGGTAGTCCGATCTTTGGTCAGATCACCGGTTCCCAGAGCGCAAGAAGTGTGCAATTGGGTCTGAAGTTCATTTATTAACAAAGCAAACCTTCGGGCCAGGCAGGCGCTCCCGCGCCTGCCTGTTTTTCTTGCACCACTGTCCTGTCGTCTGTTGTTTGTGACTCAGAACAGGAATATATTCGTGAGGCCGAGGGCTCATGCAAACGACATGGCATTGGGCGGAGCGAGCCAGCAATAACGCAGACCTGACTCCCATACGCCGGCTTGCCGGTCCTTTGTCCTGTATCACCGCGGTTCTTGTCCTCAGTTGTGCTGCTGTTGCGCAGGGCTCTGCGTCTGGCGCTGGACATCCAGCCAATCCCACACCACCTCCGCCGCGGCCCGCAGATGCTAATTTTGACCAGCGGCGTGTCGAACTTCAAAGCAGCGGACCAAACGCCACTTTTCCAGCCGGCCAGCGAGATTCATGCCTGCTTCCGCCACTCAGCGCCATCCCGTTACCTAGTGTCGGCGTTGCAGATCTAAAGGTGAACGCTAAAGCGAAAAAGGATTACTTGTCAGCTTGTAATTCGCTTAAGGACCGCAAGTACGACAACGCCGAAGAAAGCCTGCGGAGAGCCGTTGACGCTGATCCAAGATATGTTCTTGCTTGGGTCACATTGGGTCAGTTACTTGCCGGACACGACAAGCTGGAAGCCGCGCGCGAAGCCTGCGAACGAGCGCGGTCAGCTGACCCCAGGTATCTGCCTTCCTACTTATGCGTGGCTGACGTTGCGGCTCGCTCTGAGCATTGGGAGGAAGTGCTGGAGTCTAGCCAACGAGCCCTGGAACTCGACCCTGCGCGCGATCCGGTGGCATATGACTACCAGGCTGCTGCGCTTTTAAACCTGCATCGCTTGCCTGACGCGGAAAAGAGCGCAATGAAAGCGATCGAGATCGACCACAACCACATTGATCCGCGCGTTCACTTTCTACTGGCGCAAATTTACGATGCCGAAGGCGAGCTTACGCGGGAGGAGTCGGAACTGAAAGAATTCTTGAAATTTGCTGGCCCAAGCGACGCCGCCATGGTCAACCAGTATTTATCAGAACTGAAATCCCGGGAGAAATAGCCCAACCAGCGTCCGCAAACAATGATCCAGCGCATTTTCCCCAGCGTCCGTTTCTTACTTTTCCTCCCTCTGCTGGTTTCGACCTTTGCTCAGACCCAAACGGCTGAACCCAGTGCAATCTCTCTACCGACTGCGGTCCGAGTTCAAGGCTCTGGTTGGTGGCCAACTAAGGGTAGCGCGTCACGCGATGAATTTGCCGGCTCATCGTCCTGTGCGCTTTGCCATTTTGCCAAAGCTTCCAGTTTCAAAAACGCAGCCATGAGTCATGCCTCGGTTCCTCCATCTCAGGTTCGGGCGTTGCGTGAGCACAATCATTTGCTTTTTTCCATTGGCGATTACAGCTACCAGTTATTGACCGGAGGGGACAGAAGCACGTTGAACGTAAGCGAAGGCCCGCAATCAATTTCCGCCGACCTGAAGTGGGCATTTGGTAGCGGTCACATGGGGCAGACCTATATTTATCAAAAAGATGGGCAGTTCTATGAGAGTCACCTGAGTTTCTTTGTAAAACCGCAGGCGCTCGCTGTCACTCCCGGACAGGACCGAAGCGCTCCGAAGACCTTGGACGAGGCTCTGGGCCGACTTCAGGAGCCCTCCGAGATCAAACGCTGCTTTGACTGCCATACGACCGCTTCTACTACCAGCGACCAGTTCGATCCGGAGCATGCCTTCTGGGGGGTTACCTGTGAAGCGTGCCATGGGCCGGGCGCAAAGCATATTTCCGCCATGACGTCGGGTAACGCCAATGGGAAACAGCTGATCTTCAATCCGGGCAAACTCGATCCCGTGAGTTCAGTTGATTTTTGCGGCGCTTGCCATCGCACCTGGCAGGACGTTGTGGGAAACGGCTTGATTGGCGCGGGGATGCTGAACGTGCGTTTTGCGCCGTATCGTTTAGAAAACAGCCGCTGCTGGACCCAGCAGGACGCGCGCATCACCTGCACGGCGTGCCACGATCCGCATCAACCGTTGTTGCAAGAGGATGCATCGTACGATTCGCGGTGCTTCGCCTGTCATCGGCAGCGCGCTCAAGCGAAATCAGCAAAACTGCCAGGCCAGGCTTGCCCAGTTGCGATAAAAGACTGCGTGAGCTGCCATATGCCCAAATATCAGCCACCTACATTACACTCTTCCTTTACGGACCACTGGATACGAATTGTGAAGCCTGGCGCGCCCTATCCTGACTGACTGAGCAGGGAGTCTAGCGTGCCGCATCAGGCTTCGAGACCTGGCCTGCCACCGGTGTTTGAGAAGCTGGTGCGGCAACCGGTGCATGCCGAAACTGCTGCAACACTAGATCATCCTTGCCTTCTTCGACCTGGTAAAACTTGTCGGCCTCGACGTTGCTGAACGTCTGCTTCGATCCGCTTGGCCATGAGACTTCGACGGATTCGATTTTTGTGGCTTGCCCGAGGCCAAAATTCGCGCGCAGGTCACTTTGCGAGAGGTAGCTGCCACCACCGTAAATTTCGCGGATCTGGGAGATACCGCCCGCGCGAATACGGATGCGGGCCCCCATAGCATCTCGATTGCTTTTTGTTCCAACCAACTTGAAGTTAACAAAGTGGTTGCCGCTGCCTCCGCCATTGTGGAGCAGCAGCGGGGGATCCCCATTGTTGCCCACAACCAGGTCTACAAAGCCGTCGTTGTCGAAGTCGGCGAAGGCGACCCCTCGCCCAACATAAGGTGTCTGAAAGCCGTCTCCTGAGGTCGATCCTACCTCGACGAATCTTCCCTTCCCGTCGTTGTGGAAGAGCGAATTGATCTGCTTGTATGCCGTCTTTTGGGCGGACTGCTCGACCTCGGGATAGACGTGGCCGTTTGCAATAAAGAGGTCGAGCCGGCCGTCGTTGTCATAATCGAAGAAACCGCCGCCGAAGCTCAACACGTTCTGCGTCGCGAGGGTAATGCCCAACTGGTCGCTGACTTCGGTAAACGTACCTCGGCCGTCGTTGTGCCAAATGTGATCGGAGGCCTTCTGGAAATCTGAAATATAAAGGTCGAGTTTCCCATCATTGTCATAGTCCCCGAGAGACATGCACATCGCCGCCATGGTCTTACCTCTCCCGGTCAGAGCCATGCCTGCTAAAAGTCCGATCTCTGTAAAGGTGCCGTTATGCTCGTTGTGATACAGATAAGCGTTCACGCCGTCGTTGGCGACAAAGATATCGGGCCAGCCATCGTCATCGTAATCAACAGCAGCCACTGAGAGGTTTTTTCCATCGGGTTGATAGATTCCGGCCTTGTCGGTGACATCGGTAAACGTACCGTCACCATTGTTGTGGTAGAGAATCGCCGGACTCCCCTTGTAAACGCTCGGCGGGCAGTTGGTTCGAATGTCTACAAAGTCGCAATAGCGGGGACTGTCGGCATCAAACGTCACATAGCCGCCTACGTAAAGATCAACCTTGCCGTCACGGTCATAGTCAAAGAACGTCGCGCCTCCATGGAACTGCGTTCCTGACAGAACGCCCGCGACTCCCGCTTTCTCCGTGACATCGGTAAAGTTGCCATTGCCATTGTTGCGGTAAAGAACATTCTTGCCGAACTGGCTGATATAGAGGTCGGGGAAGCCGTCGTTGTCATAATCCCCCCAAACGCAGCCTAGGCCATATCCAGTCCCGGGGACACCTGCCCTTTCGGTCACATCGGTAAACGTCCCGTCTCCGTTGTTGCGATAAAGCGCGTTGCGAGTAGAAACACCACGACCGTAAAGATCTCGTCCGTTCACGAAATAGATGTCGGGCCAGCCATCGCCGTCGAAGTCCGCCACACAGAGGCCGGGGCCGAACACTTCGCGAATGATGGCGATTCCCTTGTTCCCCGGATAGTGGACGAAACTGATGCCCGCTTTTGCCGTCACATTCGTGAATTGAACGCCAGGCGAGGAGGACTGTGCACCCAGAGGCAAGAAGCCGGCCACAACCGCCAACGTGACTAGCGCGAAGCGCAAACCGTCTCCTAACTGGAACTGAAACGAAAGGTGCATCCGAGGTTTTAGATGCTCTGGTTGCTTGTATTATGCCGGAGAAAAGGGCTCGCGAGAATGGCGTTTTTGTTGTTGCTTTGGCGCAATTTTGATCATAAACCAACCTCCCTGCGCTTTATAATTGCGTGATGCCGAGGCCTGTCTTGCGTTTTATTTTTTTGTGCGCCGTCTTTTCTTTCCCCAGTTTTTCGCAGACCAAGAGTCCGGTTCCCGTGTCATTAGAAAAAGCCGCCGTAATGGCTGAACAGGGTAACTGTGCGCAAGCACTGCCATTGCTGAAAAACGGCATCCGAAAGACATCGGACAAAGACCTTCAAAAGCGGGGGGCATTGGACGGTCTGCACTGCGCCATGACGCACAATGCGCCGTATGAGTCGCTTACCTTTCTGGAGGTATTGAGTCACGAGTTTGCTAGGGATCCAGAAGCGCTTTATGCATCCACCCACGCATACTCTGATTTATCGCTGATGACGTCAGAGCAATTGGCCCGCGAAGCTCCATTCTCCTATCAGGTGCATCTGTTGAACGCTGAGGCTCTCGAAACTCAGGGAAAGTGGGACGAGGCCGCTGCCGAATATAAGAAAATCCTGGACCTGAATCCGCTTTTGCCGGGCGTGCACGCCCGACTGGGACGCGCCTTGCTTGCCCGGCCGCAACCTTCTCCGGAAATCGTTGCCCAAGCAAAAAAAAGCTTTGAAGACGAATTGGAAATCGACCCCAAGAATGCAAGTGCGGAATACGTGCTCGGGGAACTGGCGCGCCAAGACAATGATTTTCCCGCTGCCATTCGGCATTACACGAGAGCGACCAACCTAGACCGGGGATTTGCGGAAGCATATCTCGGCCTCGGCATGTCTCTTGTTTCCGCCAAGCGCTTTTCGGAAGCCATCCCACCGCTCGAGACTTACGAAAAGCTTGCTCCAGATAGCCCCACGGGCCACTATCAGCTGGCATTGGCCTACTCAGGGATGGGAAGGCGAGATGACGCCAATCGTGAAGCGGCCCTCCAGCGGGAAACGGCTGCCAATCTGGAGAAAGTGCGCCGGAGAGTGGCAGAAGGACTCCTTCAGAAACAGGGCAATCAAGAGGGAGAGAGCAATTCGGAACCCAAGTAGTCGCGCCTTTGCTTTCGGGACAATCCCCGGACATCCATAGCTTCCTGCATGCAATCATCTAAAATTCATCGTCGCGAATTCGTGCGCCTGCTTACCGGGGCAGCGGCGGCCGCAATTTCACCCGTCAAAAACGCGCGAAGTGATTCTGCCTCGAATTCATTTTCCGAAGTCCTCCCTTCCGCTAGCGGTATCAGTTGGAAACACGTTGCCGGAATGTCAGCGGAAAAATATCTGCCTGAATCCACAGGCGCGGGCTGTGCTTTTCTTGACTATGACAACGACGGGTGGATGGACATCTACCTCGTCAATAGCGGCTCGTGCGATTTTTACACTCCTCCTAACCCGCTGCGGAACGCGCTCTATCGGAATAACCGGGATGGAACTTTTACCGATGTGACCGAAAAGGCGGGTGTACCTGGAGCCGGGTACGGAATGGGGGTTGCGGTTGGCGACTACAACTCTGATGGCTTTCCCGATATGTACGTCACGCAGTATGGCCGAAGCATTCTCTATCGCAATAATGGCGATGGCACATTCACAGACGTAACCGAGCAAGCGGGCGTAGCGGCCGTCGGGTGGGCTTCGAGCGCAGTGTGGTTCGACTACGACAACGACGGAAAGCTCGATCTTTTCGTCTGCCGATTCGTGGATTTCAGCAAATCCAAGCATCATCGCTGCAATGCTCCGAATCTGCCTGGAATCGCCGGGCAGGCCGAGTACTGCTATCCACGAATCTTTGCTCCTATGCCGAGTTGGCTTTTTCACAATAATGGCGATGGCACTTTTACCGACCTGAGCCAAAAAGTGGGGATCGCGGACAACCCCGGTAAGGCGTGGGGTGTGGTGGCGACCGATATTAATAATGATGGGTGGATGGATCTCTTTGTCGCTAATGACACAGAGGCCAACTTCCTCTTCAAGAACAACAAAGGGCAGCGTTTCGAGGAAATCGGCTTCACCGCGGGTGTCGCCTACGGCGAGGCGGGCAAAGCCCGCTCCGGCATGGGCGTCGATTCCGCGGACGTTGATCAAGACGGATGGATGGATCTGTTCCTCACCGACCTAAACCATGAGTTCTATGCCCTGTACCGGAACCGCGGCGATGAGACCTTCGACGACAAAGGCCCATCCTCTGGAATTGCCGAAGCCACAAAACTCATGAGCGGATGGGGGTTGAAGTTCTTTGACTACGACAACGATGGGAACCTGGACTTGATGATCGCCAATGGCCATCCCGATGACCTGATAGAAACCCTGCACCCCGGAGTCGGATTCCACGAACGCCTCCTTCTATTTCAGAACGACGGCAAGACCCTCGAAAATGTGAGCTCGGCCAGCGGTCCCGTATTTTCCAAGCCGCTCTCTGCGCGCGGGCTGGCACTCGGCGACTTTAACAACGATGGTGCCCTGGATGTACTGATATCGATCAATGATGGTGCTCCCGTATTGCTGCGCAACGAAATCGGCACCAAGAACCACTGGCTGGGATTGAAACTGGTCGGGACAAAATCAAATCGCGATGCGGTGGGCGCGGTGATTACCTACAAGGCTGGAGACCTGCAACGCAAGCACATGAAGGTGGGCGGCGGAAGTTATCTGTGCTCCCATGATCCGCGCATGGTGCTCGGGATTGGCGCACGAACAAAATTCGATTGGGTCGAGGTGAAGTGGCCCGGACCAAGCACACTGGTTCAGCGCTTCACAGATCTCCCGATCGATCGCTACATCACCTTGCTTGAAGGAGACGAGAAGTGGAAGTAACGGAACGACTATTCGGTGGCGTTCGCGACCTTCGACAGGTGGGCCCGCTCCAAGGCCTCGTACGCCGCCCCCAGGACCGGAGCGTCCTCATTGAGCACAATATAGATCGGAATCTTCGAAAGCTGGCTACTCAGTTGAGTCTTGTCGCTGAATGCACGCACGAAGCTTCCGTCCTTTAACTTGGGCAAAATCTTCAGCGCGATGCCGCCCGCGACATACACTCCCCCGAAAGGTAAGACCCGCAAGGCCATATTTCCTGCCTCGGCACCATAGGTTTCAATCCACATCTGGACGGTAGCGACACAGGCGTCGCAGGAGCCCGCAAGAGCGTTTTGCGTGATCCTGGCAGCGGGGTCGACCCCTTCCTCGTCAAAGAACGCATGCTGCACGCCCGGAAAGATGACCTGATGGACAATTCTGAAGCCGCGTCCGGAAATGATTTCCTCCGTGCAAACACGCGGCATGCGCTGCCGCATGGATTGCAGCAGTAAGAATTCACGGTCGTTTCGGGGGGCAAAGTCGGTGAGGCCTGCCTCGCTGGGCGAGACCTTATAGCGCTGCCCATCCCAAAACAAAATAGCCTCGCCAAGTCCGGTTCCTGCAGCGATGAACGCCATCGGTGCCAGCGGTTCCCGGTAGCCTTCGTTCAACTGCAGAAGATCACCGCTTTTGAGATGTGTGAGGCTGGTAGCCGAAGCCACAAGGTCATTCAGAAGGGTAATTTTCGAAGGATCCAGATTCAGCGTTGCGGCAATGGCATCGCGTTCGATCGACCACGGTAGGTTTCCGCTGAGTACGCCATCACCAACCACCGTCCCGGCAATGCCAAACCCTGCGCCCGTGACGCTAGCGTGAATATCGGTTCCTTGTTGGCGAGCGTAATCGATAAATTGCTCAAGAATGCCGGACAGGCTCACGCTGCTACGGGTTGGAACCGTGAATCTCGAAGATTGCCGAAGGCCATCGGTAGATTCCGCGAACAGCGCGAACGTGCACTTGGTGCCCCCGATGTCCCCGGCCAGAATCATGAATCACCAATGTTAACAAGGGGGGACGCACAAAAGGAACTACTCTCGAAAGAAATAGGAGAGAAAACTCACAAAATCGTTTCTATGAAAGCCTAAGGGCAGCAATCGCGAACTAAAGAAATGTGACCGGGCGAGGGCAGGAGATTGGCAATTTGCAGCATTGACCCGGAATTATCCTTTCAGCTTTAGCTTGGCCTTATTCTCTTCGAGAAACTCGCGGAGTTTATCTGAGGAATCAAGCAAGCGAATCCACTGCTCGTAGTAAAGTGTGACCGGAAAGCGTCCCAGGCCGTAAACACTGACGCCGCCTTTCTCCCCCACGCGAAATTCCAGGCTACCTGTACGTCGCGTCGTCTGCTGTTTCTCCAGCTCAACCAAGCGTGCTTTCAGCTCATCATAGGTCGGTTCGGCCATTGCAATCCTCCATCACAGGCTAGTCCAAATCGAAATCGCGAATCGGTTTCCCTGTGTCGGGCGATTCCTTAGCTTTACGCAGTGCCTCTTGAAATTTCTTTTCCAGCAAGTCGGAGGCGTGCTTCTGTGCCTCAACCGACTGCCGAAAAATCGAATCGCGTCGGCTGTCCTGCTCCTTTAACGCGCGCGCCGCCTCGTCGAGATCGTTAAAGGTTTTCGGCTTCACCGGAGCGACATGCGAGATCACCGCCTCGCTTTCCGCGTCAACCTTCAAAACTGCACCGCAACACGGGCAAGTCAAATCGAAATTGGATTTGTTGGCCACCGAGAAATGATAAATCAAGAACCCGCAGGAGGCACAGGCGCGAGGGTAGAAATCGGGGATATTGCTTAGAACCACGTTTCAGTCGATCATCCGATGATCTGTTTTCATGCAAATACGGGAGAAAGCCCGAACGGCACGGTAAACTCTCCTCATGTCCATCGAAGCGATCTTTTTTGACGTGGGCAACACGCTGCTTTTCCCAAATCGCCAGAAAATGCTGCACCCGCTCTATTCCCGGCATGCCTTCCCTTCTGAAGAATTGCTGCAGCAGATTGAGCGAGAGACAAAGCTGGAGTTTGATGCGCTGGTTGAGAGCCATTCTGCTATTGACCACGGCTTCTGGTGGATGTTCTATACGCGTCTTTTGCGGGAACTAGGAATTCCTGACCAGGCGATCTGCAGCGACCTGGTAGCCAGAACCCAAGCTTCCTCGAATTGGTGCGACATACGACCGGGTACGCGCGAGTCACTCCTGAGGCTCGGTCAACGGTATCGGCTGGCTGTAATCTCCAATGCCGACGGCAAGATTGCCAAGATCCTAGAGCGTTGCGGAATCGCTGATTGTTTTGCAACCATCACCGACTCGGGCATAGTCGGCAAAGAAAAACCGCATCCGGCGATTTTCGAGGCGGCACTGAAAAGCCTCTCCCTGAAGGCAGAGCAAGGTCTCTATACAGGCGATGTCTACTCGGTCGATTATCTCGGGTCAACAGCGGCCGGCATGCAGTGCGTACTTTTCGACGTGTCGGGAGCTTACACGCAAAAAGGCCTTCCGCGCGTTCGGTCACTCGAGGAACTGGAAAACTTGCTTGGCACACGGAAGTGACACCCACTCCCATCTCAGGTTCAGAAAGGCCCAGGCTGCTACTCCATTACAATACCGATCGTGTCAAACGGCTCCTACCTAACCAACGACGAACTCTGGATGGAGGAAGCCCTGCGTTGTGCACAGCGAGCCTTGGAAATAGGAGAGGTCCCTGTAGGAGCGGTGGTTGTACGCGAGGGGAGGTTGGTAGGACGGGGGTGGAACCAAAATATATTGGGCACTGACCCAACTGCCCATGCAGAAGTAGTGGCGCTGCGAGAAGCAGGTACCGCGGTGGGCAACCACCGCCTGGTCGACTGTGAGCTGTTTGCTACAATTGAACCGTGCGCGATGTGTGCCGGAGCCATGGTTCATGCGCGCGTTCGCCGTTTGGTGTACGGCGCAGACGACCCCAAAGCTGGTGCGGTGCGTTCCGTTATGCAGGTGTTGAACCACCCGGACTTGAACCACAAGATAGATGTCCGTGGGGGCGTTCTGGCCGGGCGCTGCGCGGATATTGTGCAAAAGTTCTTCAGGAACCGGCGCGACCGCCGCTAGGTTTCAGTCACCGTTTGGCTGCCTGGCAATTGTTGTAACCGTTTCCGGAGAGGTGCGTGAGTGGTTGAAACGATCCGCCTCGAAAGCGGACATACCTTAACGGGTATCGGGGGTTCGAATCCCTCCCTCTCCGCCATTACCTTTGTTATCTAGCACTTGGGTGCCGGTGATACCTACGCTGATACTAGAATCAGGAAGGATCACCAATGAATCGGCTGTGCAATGTCGCCAAGCGAGTCCGTACTGACGCCGGCATTCGGTACTGCCCGGTAGTTCTCTCAGCCAATGGGCGAATCACCCCGGACACAGTTCTCGTGAACGGAATCCCCGAGCGCCACCGCGAAGGTTCCTACTATTTGGAGTTCTACGAAGGTACAAAGCGTAGGCGTGTGTCTATCGGCAAGGACGCAGCTGACGCAACTGCACGACGTCTGCGTAAGGAAGCTGAACTGAATGCGAAAAACAATGGCGTCGCGGTCGCGACCGAGTCAAAGAACGCACGGCGAGTCCTAAGCGCTGCCATTTCGGACTACTTGGAAGACACGAAACTCAGCCGCAAAAGAAAGACGTATGCGGCTTACGACCTCACGCTGCGCTACTTCGCTCAATGCTGCTCGAAAATGTACGTGGACGAGATAGAGCGCAAAGATTTGCTTAAGTTCTCGGAATTCCTGCGCGATGTGAAGGATCAGGCACCACGTTCTGTTTACAACAAATTCGAGAACCTGATGACCTTTTTGAAAAGCACAGGGTATTCGCGGACTTGTGGGCAAGAACGACTGGCCACGATTCGTGGAGGACGAACCAGAGATATACGAAAAAGAGGACTTGGATGCCCTGTTCAGAGCCTGCAAACCAGACGAGAGGCTTTGGTTTGAGTTTTTTCTGACGACCGGAATGCGCGAACAGGAAGTCATGCACACCTACTGGTCTGACCTTAATCTGAATGCGAGTATTGTGCGCGTGAGTCACAAGCCGGACCGTGCCTGGACACCCAAGGCATATAAGGAGCGGGAAATTCCGATTCCGATGAAACTGGCGAGCGCCCTTAAAGCGTGGAAAAAAGATTCTGATCGGAGTTGTAATCTGCTGTTCCCCACCGCTGGATGTAAACCTAAGCTGGATTTTCTAGATTGCTTAAAGGCAGTTGCAGAACGCGCCGGTCTGGACAAGGACAATTTTTGGCTGCACAAGTTTCGCGCGACCTTTGCAACGTGGTCTCTGTGGGCTGGCGTCGATCTTCGCACCGTGCAGTCATGGCTCGGACACTCTGACATCGAATCCACAATGCGATATTTGAAGCCATCTCGAAGTCAGCAAGTGCGGGAGAAGGTGAACGCGATTTTCGCCTGACGCAATCGCAATTTCATTCGTCGTAGCGCACAATAACCGCACACAGATCCTGGGTTGGTGCTACTCAGACGTGTTCTGCTGGCTGTCCGATAGTCAGTCCAGGGAATGTACATCGCAGCCAGCAATCTGGCACGCAAGCGGCACACTATGTTCGTGCAACGTAACTTCTGGTTTGCCCGTAATACTTCCCATGACCCTCGCGAAGCGTAGGAAGACGTCGAAGACCGGTGCTCAGAACGATGGAGATTGCGCCTTTCTAATCCTGCAGCGTGAAGGCAACGACCGTATCACCCAGTGATTCTTCCGTGATTTTCGGATGCCCGCCAGCCGCAATTACGAGGTATTGTTTTCCGTTTTGTTCGACGAGGTAAGTCATCGGCGTCGCGTTTCCACTGGCCGGAAGCGGGGCATGCCACAACTCCTTGCCTGTTTCCACGTCGAAGCCGCGAATCAAAGAATCGGTCGTGCCTGCGATAAATATCACCCCTCCTGCGGTTATGATCGGCCCACCGAGACTAATGGAGCCCGGTGGAATTTGCTGCGGGTGCGGACCGCCGAAATTTTGCATCGAGCCAAGCGGAATTTGCCAGCGAATCACTCCTTCGGTCATGTCGACTGCTGTAAGCGTCCCCCAGGGTGGGGGAGCACAGGGAAGGTCCGAAGGTGATTGGAGAAATCGTCGGTACAAACCGTAAGGTGTCCCGGTCTGATCGCCATAGTCGCCATCAGCGGAGTGCGACCCAGGCGCCCGATACTTTGCACGAGGAATTAGTTTGGCTTGAGCTACGAGGTTGTTTGTATTGGTCACGAGCAGCTTGTGCTGAGGATCAAACGCATATCCACTCCATGTCATGCCACCAAGATTTCCTGGCACCATTAGCGTGCCTTGCAGACTGGGAGGAGTGAAAACACCCTCGTTTCGCAACTGTTTAATGAGATTACGGCAAGCCTCGCGATCCTCGGTTGTCGGTCCCCAGGCGTCGGCGGCAGACATGGTTTGACGGGCCATCGGGGGCGGCTTAATCGGAATAGGCTGGGTGGTCGAGGAGCTTTCGCCCGGGACATCGCTTCTCGGCATCGCTCGTTCTTCAACGGGCCAGACCGGCTCACCGGTGTCGCGGTTGAGTACATAAAGCATTCCGGATTTGTTGCCCTGAATTACGACCGGAATTTCTTTTCCCGCGAGGTGAAGAGTTGCCAACAGAGGAGGCGCTGCGCTGTCGAAATCCCACAAGTCGTGGTGAACGAGTTGGAACCCCCATACAAACTCGCCAGTCTTCCCTCGCAGAGCCACGATGGAGTTAGCCCACTTGTCATCTCCCGAGCGCAGCCCTCCGTAGTAGTCGGGACTTGCGCTCCCCGTTGGCACGAAAAGCAAATCGCGCTGGACATCCACAGCCATGATGGACCATGCGTTACCCGCACCGCTTCGCCACGCCGCGCTCTTGCCCTGCGCGAGCGCTGTAGCAGGATTGGGCGGAAGTGGATCCCAGCTCCAGCGCAAAGCGCCGGTGCGCGTGTCATAGGCCCGAACCACGCCGCGTGCCATATCCACGCGGTGGTTATCGTCAATAGCCGAGCCGACAATCACCAAGTCGTCCATGATCACAGGCGGCGAGGTCATGTGATACCAGCCTGGGTCATACTGTTTCACATCCCGAAGGCTCACTTGACCGGCCTGGCCGAAATCCATACAGGGAGCACCCGTCATTGCGTCGATCGCCACCAGGCGCGCATCTTGCGTGGACTCAAAGATTCGGCGACGACACGATTGTCCCTTGCCGCGAGTTAAGTCAAGCCACATCGCGACACCGCGATTTACCAACCCGTCGCCGTAGTCCCCATCCAGATCGATTTTCGGATCGTAGGCCCAGCGTTGTTTGCCGGTTTCTGGGTCCAGAGCGATCACGCGATTAAATGGCGTCGTGAGATAGAGCGTTCCATCGACGAGAATAGGCGTGGCTTCAAAACCGCTCCGCTTGCGGCCATTTCGCCCCTCGGAAATGTCCCCGGTGTGAAAGATCCAGGCGACCTTCAGCTTAGCCACGTTTTTACGGTTGATTTGAGCGAGGGGTGAGTATCGCATGCCCCCAGCATCGTTTCCGTACGCCGGCCACTCCGAAGCCTTGGAATCTTGCGCACACAAGCTCGGACGTGCGACTGCAACGGAACAGACCACCACAAGCAACAGCAAGGCACTCCGCCGACGAGTTCCTTCTCTCATGAGCAGGTATTTTAGACGAACGGTCAGCACAGAATTTCTCTGGAACCTTGAGGGTGTAGTGAGTGGTCGGCAAGTCGGACAGAGAGGGGAGGCCGCCCAGTCCGGCGGCTCTATTCCGATTTTGTCATTGACGGCACCTTGAATCCGCTGTTTGCAGCCGAGATATCGTTCGGTTGTCTGAATTGAAACGTGACCGAGCAGGAATTGTATTTGTTCGAGTTCGCCTCCGGCGGCATGGCAGAGCCGAGCACAGGTTGTGCGGAGGTCGTGCGGCGCTAACTTGTGGGATGTTCGATTTCGCTGCGTACTCCCGAACCCGTGCCAAACCGCCTTTTCGGTCAGTCTCTCTCCCCACGCTTTTCCCATCTTGTGAACGCGACGAAATAATTTGCCAGAGTTAATGTTCGCTGCCTGGAGCCACTGGTCCAGGATTTGCTTTACCCATGCTGGCATGGGTATGGTTCGCGTGTGACCCGCCTTTCCCTTCAGATCAACAATGGCCCAGTGCTCTTCACGTTGTTGAACGTGACCGAAGTTTAGCTCAACGGCTTCGTGTCTTCGTAGGTCACAGGCGAGTAAGATGGCTAGAAGTACGCGTTTCTTTCAAGCGCTCGCCATCTGGAGCCTGCCACAACTTCTGCGACTATTCTGTGGTGAGCCAGTTACCTAGCCGTACGCCGATTTTCTTGACGCCCTTCACTCGTCGAATTCCAGCAGCCAGATCGGGGCTGAGGAGCCCCACAATCGGCGGCCTCGTATGCCAAGCGACGCACGGCACCCAAGCGGAGATTGGATGACGCGATCAACGCGTGGCTGAACAACTTGGAAAGGGCTCTTCACGTTGTGCGATGCGGTTACGGTTGCGAACTCCTCTGGGTGAGCCCTTTGCCGTAATCGGAGGGTGGTCGCCATTTCTTCTGAACTCACATCCGATCAGACATCCCGGCACTGCTGATGTCGATTTGCTTTTCGCCGAAGGCGTTACCCCAGGTCAATTGCATGAATGCTATCGACTCTTCCTAGATGCGGGATACTATCCATTCGCAAAACATGAATTCCAACTAGTTTGGCTGGCGACCGTTGGTTCTCGGGAATTGGCCTTCAACGTTGACATCCTCCACCCAGACGAGCACACCATGCATGATCTGTTTGTCGATCACATAGAACTGCCAGTCCCGATGACCCCTTTCATAAAGCGGTATCTGAAGCTCAAGTCGGTGGTAATCCCGGCTTCACGTTTCGTATTTCGTTTCAACCGTCTTGTGCAAGTGGAAGTCCGGAGCGTCTCGCCCTCGGGAGGAGTTCAGTCAACAAATGTGCCCGTGATCGATGAAGCCGGCCTTCTGGTAACCAAATCGCATTCGTTCAAGAGTCCGAAGCGCAAGCGAGACTTGTTTACATTTACTTGGCGATTGTTCAATGCAGGAATCGCCGCGAGATAGCAGAGTTCCTTCGCTTGTTGAAGAAAGAGGACCCCGATACCTCCAACACGCTACATTCCATTGAACGTGGAATTCTCGAACATCCTGAACTCTTGAGGAACATAAACGAGTATTTGCCTCAGCCCAATCGTCAACCGGGAATCGAGGTTCCGGACTGTCCTTGTCGAATTCCTGCGGGAAGCAGGAGTAGAACCGATCGTGGCCGCCGAGCTCAAGGAGTTCACTCGAATCGACTGAGGTTTTGAGAGGGCATCAGTCGCCGCACGGCGCTTCAACCCTTCATCCCCGCGGAAATATGGCTATCCATAGGCTTTAGCCTATTGACACTTTGACAATGGATAGACTATGATCTATTAAACTAAATAAAATAATAGGCTATGCTCTATGAAGAAGGCTAGACTTGCAGCGCAATCCCGCTCGCAACTCGACGAACGATTTAGGGAACTAGGGCCGGCAAAACGCTATACCCCGCCCGTCCGCGGCTGGATCAAGGCTATTCGGGAAGCGCTCGGCATGTCAACGGCACAGCTCGCGAAGCGGCTGGGGATCAAACAACCATCCCTGGTGGCGCTCGAACAGTCCGAAGCAAAGGGAACCATCGAGCTGGCCACATTGCGGCGCGTGTCCGAGGCGCTCGACTGCACTCTTGTCTATGCGCTCGTGCCAAACAAACCACTGGAAACAACCTTACGCGAGCGCGCGCGCGCGTTCGGTCGGCGGCGGCGGGGTCCGGTCGAGCACTCGATGTTGCTGGAGGACCAGAAGGTGACGGCGAATGACGTCGAAGCGCGCCTTGATGAAATTATGCGCGAGACGAATCCGCGGCTGTTCTGGGATTAATGCGCGTGAGCGACCTTTTCGAGCAGCCAGACGATGCCACACCGCTAACGCCGGAGGAGATGCGCGAACTGATTCCCGCGCATATCGCCTATCGCCGCGAGCTGAACGAAGCGGAGCAGGAGAACATCGCGCGCGCCCAGGATTGGGCGCTCAACCGGCGTCGTGATCCACTGAGCGAGAAATTCGTACGTGAGCTGCACCGGCGGATGCTCGGCGAGGTATGGAGGTGGGCGGGCAAGTTCAGGACGAGTGAACGCAATCTCGGTATTGCGTACTACGAAATTCCCGTGGAGTTGCGCCATTTGCTTGACGACACCAAAGCGTGGATCGAGTACAAGACATATTCGCCCGACGAGATTGCGGTGCGCTTCCATCACCGGCTGGTGCAGATTCATCCATTCCCGAATGGCAACGGTCGTCACGCTCGCCTAATGGCCGATCTTCTAGTGATGAGGCTGGGAGGTGAGCGGTTTTCGTGGGGGAGCGCGAATCTGCAGGATCCCGGCGCCGTACGCCAGCGTTATATCGCCGCCCTGCAGTCCGCCGACGATCATGACATCGGTCCGCTGCTGACATTCGCGCGCTCATAGACACCCCGGCGACGGCTGTTCGCGGCCCCTCATCAGCAGCAGCGTTATTATTATCGCGGTGAGCATCATGATGATCGCCGCCGCCAACAGCAGCACACCACCAGGAAGCGCACAAGCTGCGGCAGCATTGATCGCGAATGGTGGCGGTGGTAATCGGCGTCCCGACCATGGCTAGAGTGCGGCCCTTTTCTGCGTAAGGCGCCATTGGCGAATGGCCTAGACGAAGTCTCAGTGACGCTGGCACTCACGGGGTTCCCCAATGCAGTGCGCGTGGTATCGGCGACTGACGACAGTAAGCCGGACCGACACTCAGGTAGAGTCCACAACAATTTTGTCGGGTGCCGTCATTCCAAAGAGCGTGTTGCTGCGCTTGTTCTTCCAGCTTTCTATCCTCGTACGGAGCAGATCATTGAAGCTGGTGCCGTACTTCTGAATAAGAGAATTATTGGTCAGGCCAGTAACATCGCTCCCCTGGAACCGACCATCGACGATTGCAGCGAGGAGGACGCCATATCGCCATAAATCGGTTTCGGTTTTTGTCTCGCCCATCAACTTCGCCCAGTGCCTCGCCCATCGATGTCGGTCCATTGCATATTTTGCTCCGGCGTAGGCCTCAGACAAAAATCCGTAGGACCCTTTTAGGCTTTCGATCGTTTCAAGTCCCCAGTCGCTCTCTTCGGAAAGCCCAGCGACCGTGACCGCTCTCGCGACGTGAGACGGCTCCGGCCGGCTTCGACGGTCAATAACGTATTCTCGGAGCGTTCCCTGTTCCCCGGCGCGGATCGCGGCCAGCACTTCGAGCGATATTTCGTGGTCGGTTCGTGCCTGGTCCAGGCGCTTGAACTTGAGCTTTTTCAACTCTTCACAATCACCCGCGCTCCACACCGAAACTGCGTCCAGACTCACACCCGCCATGCCAAAGGTCACCCGTACATAAGGCGAGCTGGTCTTTAGCTTCTCAAACAAGGCAATTGCGGACAGCGGATCATCCTTCGAAACAGCTTGCGCAACGAATGACGCGATGTTGTGAACCCTGTTCAGGGCGTTGGCTTCCATACCCATGAAGCGTGTGTACCATGCGCGGACGATCGACGGGTAACCCTTCGCAATCTCGTACAGAAGGTCGGCAGCAACGGACTGAACGACAAGGTCGCCCCTGCCTGCGTCAGCTCTCTTTCAAAGTTGTTTACGGCATCTCGGTTTCGCTGGTGACGTTCATGCCAGGCGTCACCAGTTTCAGCGAGGCGCTTAAAAGCCTCTAAAGCATTTTCCTGTTCGTTCGGTCTGTCTGTCACATGAAGGCGGGAGGGCTTCTGCCGCCCGTTGACGCGTTCCTCGATATCGGGAAGGTTGGCACTAACCTGATGTCCAGCGGCCTTGATTATGGCTGAATCCACACGGCTTGCGACGGCAAGGACTGATGCCGAGCTTTTGTATCAAGCTCAAATAGGAGCTCAACGAGATCCTTTCAAGGCATGCTTCTACGAAAGAAGACGTTGTTCAGCCGCGAGAATTAGGATCTCCGAGCCGTAGCAGATTTCGAATTTGTGAGACGCATAATCGAGTTTTGCGGCTGTCCAGCCGCTCGCGACGACTGTGTTGAGCAACGTCGTATCCTTGAGACGGCATATTAACCCGAGAGCCGAGAGCCGCACGGATTCGTTGGCTGAGGTTATAAGCTGGCCGACAATCCCTTGGACCTTTCGCCAATCAATGTTTGGGTATGCTGTGCAAACCACAGCAATCTGATTTGATTGACCTCGTCAGCGTCGCGGTACGCCTTTTCGAGCTCCGCCTCGTATTTGAGAGGGTCGCTCGCCTGCATCAAATCGGCGAGATCGACCAGGATTATTGTCTACACGATGCGAGTACGTACGATCGCCTGATCGCTCTGCTCGACCAGCACAACGCGCAATACAGGCTCATCGATCATCCGGCCGAAGGAAGGACGGAAATTGTCAGCCCTATGCGCGGGAACGAACTAAGGAAGGCGCGCCGATCGTCAGCTCTGGGAACCACTGTGGAATGGGTATCTGGATTTCTACGGCAAGCATATCTCTCGCGAGACAACAGACTTCACCTGGCGACGGCTGACGCAGTCCCGCGACATTCACGGCTTGATCGCGGTGAATCGCAATGGCGAAGGGATCGGGATTGTTCACTTTTTTTACCATCCATCGACATCGACGACAGGCGGCAACTGCTACATTCAGGATCTGTTCGTTTCCGTTTCCGCACGGAGGTGCGGGGATGGTCGAGCACTTGTGCTAGGTGCCGTCGAGGCCGCGCGTAAGCGAGGGGCCGTTGTTGTGTACTGGCAGACTGAGGAGTTCAACGCTTCTGCGAGACGGCTTTATGAGCGGATCGCGAAACGCTCTCCGTTCATTCGATACAACATTGAGCTATGAGGAGCGCAATGACAATTGGTTCAACGTCGAGAGCGCATAACGGACTTAGGCGGCTTGAGAGTCAAGCGGCTAAATTGTTCTTGCCGCTGTTCGTGACATTTTACGCTCTATGGCTACCCAGGCCGCTCACGGCCCAATCCTCGGAGTCGTTCACCCTTATCAAAGCGCAGCGACTGCTTGATCCGAAGACTGGCAACGTGCTTTCGCCGGCCGCTGTGCTGATTGAAAACGGCAAGATCAAGGAAGTGGGCGCGCCCTCGCAAGTGCAGTCGCATGTTCCCGCTGATGCGAAGACCATCGACTTGGGCACGGCGACATTGCTTCCCGGTTTGGTCGACAGCCACACGCATCTTCTCCTCGACATCATTGTTCCGCCAGAAGCGGAGACGCAGCGTCACCAGAATGGACTGTTTGCACCCGGTCTCTTGCTGGCTATCGTGGAGTCGCCTACCAAACGTGCGTTAATGGGCGCACAACTCGCTCGTGAAGACCTCGAAAGCGGTTTCACTACCGTTCGAAACCTGGGCCATTCCGGCATTGATGGTGACACCGAACTGCGCGATGCGATCAACTCGGGGCGCCTCCCAGGCCCGCGGATCTTGGCTGCTGGACGCAAACTGATCGCCAGGGGTACCTATGTTCAGAATCTAAACCCGACCCTTTCGGAGGCGATTCTTAACCAGGAATTTCTACTGGTAGATGGGCCGGATAGCGCACGACAAGCCGTACGCCAGAACGTATTTCGCAACGTCGACGTCATCAAGGTTACTCTCGGCGGAGACATTTCAGTTCCAGAACTGACTGCGGCCGTCGAGGAAGCTCACCGACAAGACCTCAGGCTTGCCGCCCATGCCATTGACGTTGCGAGCATCCAAACCGCGATTGACTCCGGCGTCGACTCTATTGAGCACGGCAACCAGGTGACAGATGCACAACTGAAGCAGATGCGTGACAAGGGCATCTATTTTGATCTGACGCCCACTTTTTACAACGGCTTCTTGATGAAGATCATGGAGCCGAGCATTGTAATGTCTGCCACGCTCCGAGCTTCGAATACCGAGTCCGGTTCGCGGACCCAACAACGATATGCCCATCTGGTGCAGCGGGTGCTGAGGTCGGGCGTGAAATTTGCGGCCGGATCGGATATGTGCTGGTACTACCCTGGAAAGACGCGGGGACAAGCAAGCATCGCCACAATCGTGAATCTGCACGACGCCGGAATGTCCTCTCTCGATGTGATTCGTGCCATCACGGAAAATGCAGCAGAACTCTTGGGCTGGCAAGACCGCATTGGCACAATCGAACCTGGCAAATTTGCCGATTTGGTTGCCGTCGCGGGCGATCCTGTGGCCGACATCACCGAACTGGAGCGCGTCCATTTTGTGATGAAAAATGGCGCCGTAGTACGAAACGACTTTGTGACCCACTGAGAGTAGGGATGGGCTGGCACTTTAACAGTAGGAGGTAGGTCGTGGATAAGCGCTGGTTTCTTGGTTTAGGCGTACTCATGCTTGTCGCTCGGGCGTACGGTGTTCCTGCTCCTCGCGAGATTGGCTTGAAAGCGTCCGACGGCACGCAGCTGAAGGCCACCTACTTTTCCTCTGGCCAGCCCGGCCCGGGGGTGCTGTTGCTGCATCAGAACAACCGCACTCGGAAATCATGGGACGGCGTAGCCGAACAACTCGCGGCAGCAGGAATTAATACGGTCACACTGGATATGCGCGGGCATGGTGAAAGTGGCGGTACGCCTTCTGGCAACCTGACGGACGATATCGACCGTGCCCTTCAATATTTGGTTTCGCAACCAGGTGTCAAGCGAGATGTAATCGGCGTGGCAGGAGCCGGAGGGCTCGGCGTCCTCAATGCCGTCGAAGCGGCACGTCGCCGTTTCACTGACGTGAAATCCCTGGTTTTACTCTCCGGAGAAGCCCTCCGAGACGGACTTCAGTTTCTACAGCAGGCGTCGGACCTACCTGAACTGTTCGCCTTCTCCGACGACGAATATCCACCCACCCAGGACGCGATGAAGCTGCTTTACCTCACGGCATCCAGTCCCAGCAAGAAGTTGGTGCACTATTCTGCCGCCGAGGATGCTCCCTGGATATGGTATGAAACCAGCGATATCAGTAAAGTTCCCGCCACTGGCAGCCACGGAACTGACCTATTCGCAGCTCATACGGAGCTGCCCGGCATCATCGTGCATTGGTTTGTGACCACTTTAATTAAAACACCGGGCCACAGCCCAGCCGATGCCTTGGCATGCGCACCCATACTCAGTCTGCTCCAGACATCTGGCGGTGCCGCTCATGCCATGCCACAGCTATTGCAAGCCAGGCTGAAAGACCCGCAGGCACAACTGTGGCCGGAGGTAGCAGTGGACATTATCGGCGAAGACTTTCAGCGGGCCGGAGACCTCAAGGATGCTATCGAAATCTTCAAGCTCAACCTTGTAGCTTATCCAGATTCCGCCGACGCAAACTCAAATCTCGCCGACGCTTATCTCGCAGATGGACAGAAGAATCTCGCGCAACACTATGCCGAAAAAGCGCTCGCTCTGCTCGACTCGCATGCCGCCCCAGCGTCTTCATGGTCTGATACTGAGCAGCGGCGCGGCGAAATCCGTCGCGATGTGGAGCGGGCACTGGCCAAAAGCCAGTGAAAGTCGGGGTCTTAAGTAGCGGTCGCGGAATACCGAGCCTAACGACTACCTAGCCGAGACACTAACGCGTCTAGGAGCGCTCCAAATGTTTCATTCCGGGAGGGAGAGAAGGTCACGTTCTCCGGCGGTTTTAGGTGATACCAGTGATACCGTTTTTCGGGGAAATGAGGCGAACTAGAGAAACTGTGGAAACAGAAGCGTGAATTCAGAATGCGCTTGAGACCCGCGTAAACACTGGGTAGAATTGCTATGTGTACGAGTCACCAGCACTTGGCTGAAAAGGGCGAAAACGAATCCCTCCCTCTCCGCCAGCTGTCCCTCTTTCCAATGCCGCGTCGCCCAAGAGTTCGGCTGCCCGGCTGGGGTAGTTGTGCCAACTGCAACCACTCCTGGATGATGACCCAATTGCAATGCTGGAACGCCTCAGTTAGGCTAGCACTGGCTCTTGTCTTTGGCCGGGATGGCGGAACTGGCAGACGCAGCGGACTCAAAATCCGCCGGTACTTGGTACCTTGGGGGTTCAACTCCCCCTCCCGGCACCACTCAGAACCCCAATAACTATGCGGACTTAGCAGCCAGCTGCTTTCGTGCGGCGGACGTTTTCCTCTTGGTTCGCTTCGCACCTGTGCCCAATTTTGTGCCCACCTGCCTGGAACTTACGGGAGGGAACTGCGGAGGGTTTTGGTTGCAACCGATATGAGACAAAAAACAATAGCTCTTTCCTACCCCGCCATTGCCTTTTTTCGGCCCACTTTGTACCCCGTTCACTCATAAAAACGCATAGTGTTTCACTCTCGGATTGCGAGCATGGGCAACCCCACTCGGTCTCGTCGCTTTCAAAGCCGATGAAACGATTGAGATTAAGGGTTTCAGGGTCAAGCAGGGCGTAATCGCGATGTTTCACGAATTGGGCAGCAACTCCGTAGTTTCCTGTTTCCGACAATCAAGGAACGATCATTTTCCAGCTTTTGCAGGAGTATTCCATGAATGGCATTGAAGCTGTTTCGTCCAGCCGGGTTCAGGACTTCCGCAAGTGGGCCCGGGAGAAGTTTCCCCGAATCCACCGCGCAAAGCGCGCACTAGCGGGAAGGCCCTTGATACTGTTGGATTATCCTGTCGATCCGAAGCCGAGATATGGATTCGGAAAACCCCCTCATCCGGAACTTTATCAACTGCTAAACACTCAACGCGGCGGCTACATGGAACTTGTGCAGTCGTTCGCGCGCTTCGCGCCGGATTTATTGCGCATACCGAGGCAGGGTACGGAGTCTGAAATAGGTTGGCTCATGCGTATGCTCCCGCCTCTCGATGCTGCCACTTTGTATTGCATGTTACGTTCTTACGACCCGAGTATTTACTTCGAAGTTGGTTCCGGCTTTTCGACTCGAGTGGCGCACCGGGCAATCACCGACGGTAAGCTTCGTACCCGAATCATTTCCCTGGACCCATTGCCTCAGACGGATGTGGACAGGATGTGTGACGAGGTCATCCGGCAGCCATTGGAAAACACCGACCTTTCCTGGACCGAACGTCTCAATTCAGGTGACTTCCTCTTCATCGATAACTCTCATTGCTGCTTCCCTAACTCCGACGTAACCGTGTTCTTCCTGGAAGTGCTGCCCCGTTTGCAACCCGGCGTGATAGTGCACATTCACGACATCGCCCTGCCGTACGACTATGCGCCGGAATGGAAGGAGCGCTTTTATTCGGAACAGTACTTGCTCGCTTGCTGCCTACTGAACGGCCCCGAACGCTTTCGCATTCTGTTGCCGAACAACTTCATCTCTATGGATGAGGAGCTCAGTGCGGCTTGGGATTGGCTCTGGGGAAAAGATCTACTTCAGGGAGTACCGCGACGAGGAATGTCGTTCTGGTTTATTCGTATTTGCTAAAGCGCAAATCAAGGGAGAGATGCCAACTCTACCCAGAAACTGCATGTTCCGGATTCACCCAATCGGCTAGGGCACAACTTTGAATCCGGACATTTCTTGCTACAAAAACCGGACATTTTAACTTGCTAGCGACAGTCCCCCAATTTACGGGATTGGAATAATCTTACCGTCTCCGATACTTTGCGCGACAGCGCCATCAAAGCTCGTGTGCGAGACAGGAGTCAAACTTACACGCGTCGAGCACGATGTAGCCAAATTAGTTGGCGATACCAGGCCGCGGCTTATTGGCCGACAGGCTTTCGGCTTTTATCCCGAATCGATGTTCGGGAATCCCGCTGAGAACAGCGGAATATCAGCAAGGGAATGTCGGTGAGAACACCGAATGGATCACCGAGTCGAGTGTGCCCAGTCTTGTGCCCAGTGGCGGTTTGTCGGGCTTTGTTCCCTCAGTAAGACCTGAACTCGACAAGCCGCGTGAATACAGGGGTTTCCAACTTCCAGCAAACAGAGCTAAATTGTTGATTTTTCGCCTGAGAGGAACTCAAAATCCGCCGGTACTTGGCACCTTGGGGGTTCAACTCCCCCTCCCGGCACCAACCTCAAAGTAGCGTCGGACGCGGGCACACAGAGCAGCTTTCGAGCGGCGACCGACCTCATGTACTATACAGGTCGACAAACGGAGGTCTTCACATATGACAAGAGTCCTGCTCGTAGCCGGCGATGCAACCGAATCTCTCGACACTTGGTATCCATATCATCGGCTGCGCGAAGAAGGAATCGAGGTACAGATAGGCGCTCCGGTGAAGAAAATCCTAAAATCGGTGGTGCACGACTTCGAATCCGGCTGGGAGACGTACGTCGAGAAGCCCGGATATCACATTCCTGCCGATATCGCTTTCGTGGACGTGGACCCCAGAGATTATGATGCCATCATCTTGAGCGGGGGACGGGCTCCCGAATATCTCCGTAACGATCCACAGTTACAGAAGATCGTTCGGCATTTCGTTCAAGGCAAAAAACCCATCGCAGCGCTCTGTCACGGCGTGCTAATCCTTGCTGCCGTTGATGGCATTCGTGGCTGCACCGTTGCGACCTACGAAGCTTTGGCACCAGATGTCGAACGCGCCGGGGGAACACTCAAGAACTCAGAAGTCGTCGTGGAAGGAAATCTCGTCACCTCACGAACGTGGATGGACCTGCCGTTTTTCATGCGGGAGTTCCTAAAACTTCTGAAAGGTTCGGAGCAAAGCGTCGCTGCTTAAGCGTAGGTGGGAGCAGCAGTATTACGACTACTCGTTTCGGTTGTGGGGGAAGGAAGGCTCCTTCCCGGACTGTAGCAAAGCTGTAGTAGTTCCATGCTCAGAACAGAGCATTTCGGATTAGAACCAATCAAACCGATAGGCTGTTGAAACTCTTTGATAATGTCCCCTCGCAAACTCTTTAAAAATGTCCCCTTAGACTAAAGACCTCCAGCCAAGGAGGTCTGGTTGAAGAGGACAGGCATGAGCACTCGTGAGTTGGAACGAGTGGAGATCTTGGGACGAGTTCGGAGTCGAGAACTGAAGTTAAAAGACGCAGCCGCGATGCTGCAGTTGAGTTATCGCCAGGCCAAGCGCTTGTGGCAACGGTACCGGAAGGTGGGGAGCGGTGGGTTGCAGCATGGGAATGCGGGTCGAGCTTCGCATCGCAGCAAACCAGTAAAGTTTTTGCAAACGGATCAGAACCCGTCGGTGTACTCAAAATCCGCCGGTACTTGGCACCTTGGGGGTTCAACTCCCCCTCCCGGCACCAACCTCAAAGCCGGGCCCGGAGCGGCTTTCAGCCACATTCCAAGCTGCGAAATCCTAAGCGCGGAAGGGCGCCAAATTGGGCTTGTGACGCCGTTGCGACAGGAGGAGAGCGCAAAACAGCGTGAACGAGTTCGGGGCCCACTGAAAAAGATTGCCACTTGGGATAGCAGGTATGAGCGTGGGGAATGGAAAGCCCGGACGGGAACGGGTCAGGATCCATTCCAAGGGTTAATGACATGCAGACCGCAGTGCTGAAAATCCTCAAGATTGCGCGTCGCAAGTTTTGCACTCCGCACCTGGGCGATCGCCGCGATCTGTGCATCCGCGTGACTGATCGGTCTGCCGAGCGCACGGCGATGAGCTGCAATCCTAGAAAACGCTCGCGCTGCATCGCTTTCGAAGCCTAAGATCCGGCCGGCAAAATCTTCCGCAAACATAGCTTCGGCTACTCCCAGCAAAGCCTCGCGACGCTTACCCTTGCTCAGCAGTTCAATTCCATAGAAAACCTCTGCTTCTGTAATTGAGGTTGTAAACAGTTCAACGGCCAGTTGTTTCGCAATCCATGCCACGACATGAGGATCAGGTTTGGGCTTCATGAGTTCGGCCAGCACATTGGTGTCGATAATGATCATTTCCCAAATCCTGGAGGCTCGCGCATGGTATCGCGTTCCGGCAACTCAAGTTCGATCCCGCCAACTTCTGCAAATCTCCGGTGAATGCTCTCCGCAAGGTTCCTCCGTGCCAGCGAAGGAACGGTTAAAGCTGAGCGCAAAATCTCTCTGGCCTCTTCTTCCATAGAACGCCCGTGATGGGCAGCACGGACCCTCAGCCGGGTCTTGGTTCTCTCGTCGAGTTGACGAATCGTCAGTGTAGCCATGCTGTCAATGCTAGCATTGCTAGCTGCGAATGCACAAGGTCCTTCGTTAAGCGTGTCTGTCTCTTTTGGTTGCGGGGCTGGAATGAGGGACACGATTCCAGTGCCCAGTCTCCACAAATTGGCTTCGCCTAAGAGATCGGCATAATTAGCCGCTGTGATCCACAATCGGGGGGTCAATTGGCACAAGAAGGCAATTTCACGGCGACACTCTTCCCCGCCGCGTGCGTTGACTTGCCAACGCAGGCCTCCTAACATGGCAACGCGACTTTCCCCGCACCGTTGTGATCGGTAAAACCATCTCGCACTACGAGATCCTTGAGAGACTTGGCGAGGGTGGGATGGGTGTGGTCTACAAGGCACGTGACAGCCATCTTGACCGCTTTGTGGCCATAAAGGTCCTACCCGCGGAGAGGGTAGTCGACCTGGAACGGAAGCAGCGCTTCTTGCAAGAAGCGAAGGCGGCTTCGTCCCTAAATCATCCCAACATCATCACCGTTTACGACATTGGCGAAGCCGACGGCCTCGATTTTATTTCAATGGAATATGTCCCGGGCAAAACGCTCGAGCGGTTGATTCCGCGCCACGGGATGCGGCTAAATGAGGCTCTAAAGTACGCCGTCCAGGTTGCCGACGGACTCGCGGGGGCACACTCCGCGGGCATTATCCATCGGGATCTCAAGCCTGGAAACATTATGGTGAACGAGCACGGGCTTGTGAAAGTTCTCGACTTCGGTCTTGCGAAGTTGACCGAATCCACGGCCAGTGCAAGCGACGAGGCAACTCGCACCATCCAGCCCTCCACAGAAGAAGGCAGGATCGTGGGCACCGTTGCCTACATGTCGCCCGAGCAGGCCGAGGGGAAGAAGGTCGATGCTCGTTCCGACATTTTCAGCTTCGGTTCAGTGTTATACGAGATGGTGACGGGGGAAAAAGCATTCCTTGGCGCCACCAAAGCCGCGACCCTAGCAGCGATCTTGAAGGACAACCCTCGCCCGGTAAGCAAGCTGGCGGTTGGCCTTCCCAGAGAAGTGGAGCGATTGATTTCCCGTTGCCTGCGGAAGGAGGTCAATCAGCGCTCTCAGCACATGGACGACGTCAAGATCGCGCTCCAGGAACTGAAAGAGGAGTCGGATTCCGGAGTACTCGGAGTGTCGGCCGCGTCCAGGCCCAATCCTCATCCTCGCCTCTACTGGGTTCTCACCATAGCCGCTGCGTTGCTTGTGGCGATGCTTGGAGTATGGCTAGTTCGATCGAAGAAAGAAGTTCCAGAGACGCAGATGGTAGCAGTTCCACTGACCAGCTATCCGGGCAACGAGTCGTGGCCGTCTTTTTCTCCGGACGGAACGCAAGTGGCGTTTACGTGGGACGGAGACAAGCAAGACAACTCGGATATCTACGTCAAGCAAATCGGCGTGGAACCACCTTACCGGTTGACCAACGATCCGGCAATGGACTACAGCCCTGCCTGGTCTCCTGATGGGCGTTTTATTGCCTTTCTACGCGAGGTCTCTAAAGGCAAGACCACCATCATGATCACACCGCAGCGGGGAGGATCCGAACGGATTCTGGCGGAGATCAACGGGGCAGTGCAGCGTTTAGCATACGGCCCATTCTTATCCTGGACCCCAGACTCTAAGTGGCTCCTTGCTCCGACCTCCACCCCCGGACAACGGCCTTTTGCTTTGCACTTGTTCTCGGCGGAAACGGGAGAACAGCGCCCGCTGACGAACCCGCCAATGGGAGACGTCGGCGACACGGCTCCAGCGGTCTCACCGGATGGCCGGACTCTGGTTTTCTCAAGGGTCTCACCTGACTACTACAACGTAACGCTGTGGCTCCTGCATCTTGGAGAAGGCTACGAATCGCTCGGTAAAGAGGAGCAAGTTCAAACCGGCAACATGACCAGTACGAGTGCAGCTTGGTTGCCGGATGGCAATGAATTCGTGTTCAGCTCCGGGCCAGGAACCAACTTCGGGCTTTGGCGCATCGCGGCATCCAAGGGGGCGCTGGCTCACAGAATCAGTCTTGACGCGAGCGACGCCCGCGAGCCAGCCGTTTCCAGGCTTGGAAACCGGCTGGCCTTCGCGTCTGGAAAGTTCGACATGAACATTTGGCGTATCGACTTAACGGGTCCGAGCCACAAACCGGGCCTGCCCTTTCGATTCATTTCCTCTACGGAACTTGAATATTATCCGGCCTTTTCGCCGGACGGTCGCAGGATCGCCTTTATATCGAATCGATCGGGGACAGATGAAGTCTGGATTTGCGACAGTGACGGGTCGAAGGCTACCCAATTAACCTCGTTTGGTGGATCGGCGATCTATGGTCCGATCTGGTCCCCGGACAGCCAGAACATTGCCTTTACCGCCGCGCAGAAAGGAATGAAAGAGGATATCTATGACATTAGTGCCAATGGGGGAGTTCCCCGGCGCCTGACGACCCAACCTGCGGAGGACAAGTGGCCTTACTGGTCGCATGATGGAAAGTGGATTTACTTCAGCTCAACCCGCAGCGGGCGGGAGGAAATCTGGAAGATGCCGTCCCGCGGGGGCGACGCGGTTCAAATCACGCGGAATTCCGGTGATGTCCCGCAGGAGTCAACAGATGGCAAATTTCTCTATTACATGAAAGGCTGGCCGGAAGCCGTGAGCGTCTGGAGGGCCTCGGTGGATGGAGATCAAGAAGTGAGGGTTCTCGATTCCGTGCATAGCGAAGGCCAGTGGGCCGTAGTAAAGGAGGGGATTTACTACTTCAGAATTCCCAACAAAATGGGACAAAGTGACATCTTCTTCGACGAATTCGCCACGGGCCAGACCAAAAAAATCCTGACAATCGAGCGTCCCGTAAATTTTGGCCGCCTCGCCGTCTCCCCCGACCGCGGAACGATCCTTTACCCCCAGTCTGACGAATCCGGCAGTGTCCTGTCGCTCGTCGAGAATTTCCATTAGGCATGCCTTTCGCGCCCCGGGCTGCTGCCCTTTCCAACTGTAGTAAAACTGTAGTAGTTCCATGTTCAGAACCGAGCATCTCGGATCATAACGGATCAAGATCTCCGCCTTGTAACCAGTTGAGAAATCGAATAGATAGAAAATTTTCGAAACGGATCAGAACCCACCCGGGTACTCAAAATCCGCCGGTACTTGGTACCTTGGGGGTTCAACTCCCCCTCCTGGCACCATACTAACCTTGTTTATTTTCAATAGTTTGATAAAGATGCTGTGTGCGAATACCGCTCGGCTGGCTGAGATCGTCCGAGAGTGGAAATTCACCTGGAACACGGCCTCTGCTGTGCCAGAGTGTCTTCTGGGTGTAACTAACTGAAATTCCACGGCACTGGCAGCCAAATCTAGAGCCGCAAGGAATGTTTTGGTACTCCTGAATGGCCCGATGCAGCCGCAGAAAACAAGCGTATGATCAAGGAAATGACCTATCTTGCGGACCACCTCTCCGGCCTTCGGCAAGAAATTGCCGATTTGCAGAAATTGAACACTCACTACGCCAATAAGAGGGAGCGCTCGCCGTTCGACGAATCAGCGTTGGAATTGCGCACGGTCCGGTTGCTGCAGATCAAGAAAGAGTTAGCGAATATGCTGATCCAGCCTAGCAATCCCAAAGTGTGGTGGGAGAGACTTCCCAAATCCCGCATCGCCTAGAGCGCCAAGCCAAAGCTACCCCTGGTCTCTGCGGATCTTTTTGCGGGCACGCTTTCGCGCCAGAGCTTGTTTTACGCGGCGCTTTGCACCCGGCTTTAGGTAAGGAGTGACGCTTCACTTCTCTGCCAACGAATCACCTCCATACAACATTGAATATTCAACTCTACCTTGCTCGTAGAAGCCATTTTTTCGGCTGAGCCGCAGTGAATTCAAGTTCGGGCTAGAGGTGGAGACGCTCTGGTATACTGTTTTGGAAGCTTTGTACGGTTTGCTTGCTTACGCGGGATCCCCTCCTGGATCGGCCTCACCTCCGCATTTCCTGCCTGCCGATAAATTCAGAGCCATCTAAATAGAACGTGAGCGGCGTAGGAACTCCTGTGCCAGTCGTGTGACAACGCGCCTCTCCAGAAAGACACAAAGTCGAATGACCACTTTTACAGAACTGCCGCTGTCTGCTGCGCTGCAGAAGAAGCTGGCGGCATCAGAATTCACAACCCTAACCCCGATCCAGGGGCAGGCGATTGTTCCTGCCCTCGAAGGCAAGGACCTCATCGGGACTGCCCAAACGGGTACCGGCAAAACACTTGCCTTTCTGATTCCCGTCATTGAGATGCTGAGCCGCGACACTTCGCGTCAGCCGAGCGCGCTGGTGCTTCTGCCTACACGCGAACTCGCCATGCAGGTAGAGGAACAGTATGAGCAACTCCGCAGCAAGCATCTGAAAAAAGCCGCCCTTGTTGTTGGCGGCCTCTCGGAGAAGAGCCAGATTCAAGCACTCAAGAGCGGATCGAGCCTGATTATCGCCACGCCAGGACGGCTGCAGGATTTTATTGACCGCAAACTCGTTAATTTAAGCACCGTGAAAATTCTTGTACTCGATGAAGCGGACCGCATGCTAGACATGGGATTCCTTCCTTCAATCCAGCTTATTGTGGCGGTACTTCCAAACAATCGGCAGACACTGTGTTTTTCAGCCACAATGGAGCAGTCGGTTGCAAGACTGGTGAACGACTACACTCGCCAGCCGATAAGGATCGCTCTGGGCTCGGTTCTAAAGCCGGCGGCGACGGTCAAATTGACAGCGTACGAGACGCGTCCCAACCAGAAGATGGAATTGCTTCGCGAATTACTGGGCGCAGAAGTCGGACAGACGCTGATCTTTACCCGTACCAAACGCGGCGCTGAACGCGTAGCTCGCGAACTGATTCGTGAAGGTTTCAGTGCGGCAATGATCCACGGAGACCGCTCGCAATCCCAACGCAGCAACGCACTGAATGGCTTCCAGGAAGGGCGATACCAAGTCCTGGTCGCGACCGATATTGCAGCCCGCGGTCTTCATGTTGACGATGTTGCTCATGTCATCAACTACGATGTACCCAAGCTGGCCGAGGATTTTATCCACCGCGTGGGACGCACAGGACGCGCAGGATCCCAGGGTTTCGCTTCGACCATCTTCACGGCGGTCGAGACAATGGACATAAGAGCGATCGAACGTACTCTTCAGCTTCGAATGGAACGCAAGCAGTTCGATCCGGCATCTTCGGGATTGGTGAGGCGGGCGGTTCAGAACACGCTTGGCAGTCGCACGCTCACTGCTCTGCCCGGCGAAATTTTCGTTTAAGTTGTGGCTGTCAAGAACGTACGTACAACCGGGGATATGGCGAGAAATGAGGGAGGAGCTCCGGCCCCGGTTCGCGGCATAATGATGTTCGCCTGCGATCGTCGTTCTCTACCTTTTCTTTCAGTTTCCCGATCCACGAAGCCACCGGCGTTGTTCTTTATACCGTTTGCGTCTGATTACGGCAAAGACGACACAGCCGGCCAGGAACATTGCCGAGACCACTGCCGCGAGATAAACATCGAATCGTGCTTCCAAACTTGCCTCCCGACCTATGAGCGGACCCAAATTATCTAGTTTGAGGCAGTTCCGGCGAAGAAACTGAGCACAATAGCTCACTCGCATGCCCCAGAGTGAAAGTTGGCCTACCGAAAAGACTCCCTCTGGCCACGCGACTCCAGCGTTCAATAGTGAGCATCGCGCCTGAGGCGGCTCTGGTAACAATGGCTATGGCGAAAAAACTCTGTCTCGACTGCGGTGGCGAACTGGTCATGGCGTTTCATCCCAGTGAAAAAGCACGGCACACCCCAACCACCGGGGCTCCCGCCAAGCCACGTTGGAGATGCGGTACCTGTGGAAGTACCTTTAGCGCGGAACAGCTCCGCGCGGTCAAAGGCCCGAAGTCCGAGACGGTCGAGCAGACCTAGCACGACTCGTGTCTAGGCGGTTTCAGTGTCCGACAGAGGATCCAACAAATCCTGAAGAAGCACCGCCCTACCCGCAGCACACCGCTACGCGGACTCTAGTACTTTTCCGCACTCCAAACAGCAAGTCTCGTATCGAGGCGTAATGAGTCCGCAGAATGGGCACATTCGCTGCCTCGCGAAATCACCGTCATGTCTTTCAAGACCCAACTTTTCTCTCAATGCGGCACTCATGAAAGCGCGCGCGCTGCGAATTCGAATAAGCAGCTGGTGAAATATAGAAGACAAAGGTTAAATGCCACCTTACGAACATTCCGATCGTGGACGGCAAACCAGCGACACTTCAGCGCTGAAGGATCAATTTGCCCACAGCCAAAGCTGGTCAACATTCATCCGGGGGTGTTGTTTGAGAAGCCACCGCAGTCTCCGCTGGGGGATGCTCTTAGCCCACGCCGGTTTCCCCGGTGCCTCGCACATCTTTTCGTTGTTCATGGAGTCGTGCGTCTCAGAACTCGCCGCAGAATCTCCATGATCGGCTCGATAAAGAATTCGTAGAACAATGTTCTCAGTGGATGCTTCATGCTGCATAACCCACCTGTTGGGTCCTTTCCGGTTCTGAGTACCCTGCGTATTGGCGTGAGTCGTGAAAACAACGGCTGTCTTCGGGATAATGCAAGGGCTGTAATGAATCTTGTCACCCTAACCCGCCGCTGTATGGCGCAATCGGCGACGGCTCTGCATCGTTACTGATGCACGATCGCAGGAGCCGTGCTACAGCCGCTCCAATCTCCAGGGTGGCACACTTGGGAAGAACTGACTGGTCTGAATTGCTCACCCCGAGGACTCATGCTTCCAATTACGAAAGCGCCAACCGCCCCTGTGAATCGTGAGCAACAGCGAGGAACGGACTCTCACCCGCGGAAATCGGTAAATCAGTCCAGGAGAACTACACTCAGCAGGGAGCTGTGAACCTGCAGCCCGCCTTCTATCCCGCCGGCATAATTAATAAATCCCAATTTTCTGAAGCGGTTCATAAAAAAACTCACCCGTGAACGGGTAGTACCCACCATCTCTGCCAGAGTCTCCTGGCTGATCTTGGGAACCACCGTCTCTGGGACTCCTTCTTTTCCAAAACGAGCGAGCATAAGAAGGACACGTGCCAATCTCTTCTCACTGGAATTGAAAAGGTGGTCAACCAGGTCCTCCTCGTAACGGATGTTACGTGCGAGCAGATACGCGACGAACATGTCAGAGAAGGCGTGTTCCCGGTGAAGCACCTCCATCATCGCTTTTTTGTCGATACGTAGAAGCTTGCAATCCGTCATTGCCGAGGCTGATCCGATGCGTAGGTTCTGGCCGGCCAATGAGCCCTCCCCGAAGAAACTGCCTTCTCCTAACAGAGCAATCGTAGCTTCTTTTCCCGTCTTGGAAACTACTGTGAGCCTCACCCTACCTTTCTGAATATAGAAAATGGCGTCGGCTGCGTCTCCCTGGGCGAAGATCCGCTGCTTCTTGATTATGGTTAGGTTGTTCCTGCCTTCTCCGAATGTAGCAAGAAAAATCTTAGGGTCGAAGGCACGGCTCGACTTATCTGCAGAAGTGCGCATCAACTTTCATTCTAGTGCAACAGCTCGGCGAATTCTTAGATAGCGAGGTCAACGTGGGACCAGTCCGTTGCATATCCAAGGTTTAAGGTGGGTATCAGAGGCGGAAGTTCGAGTGCTTCGCTCAAAAGCATGCGGCTGTCCTGAGAGGAGCCAAATACCTTCGAAGGGAGCTCGACGTCATTATTTGGAGAGGTGTGCTCTAAACAAAGGAATCTGCACTGAGTTGGGTTATTAGGTTGCCAATGCCACTGTTCCAGCGTAGCATCAGACTACCGTTAAATACCGAATCGGTCGTGAGCAGCTCTCGCACTAAAGAGCAAGAAAACCTACCAACTTTTTGAAGCCATCATTCTAAGACTGAGCTCATGACCAACATTTTTGTCGGAAATCTTGATATCACGGCCACAGAGCAGCAACTGCGGGAAATGTTTGCGGCACACGGAGCGGTGGAAACCGTCACGATTGTCAGAGACCGTGACACGGGTGAGCCACGCGGTATCGCTTTCGTCGAAATGGAACAAGCGATCGAAGCCAAGTCCGCAATTGCCGCCCTAGATGGGTACGAGCTCAATGGGCGTCCGATGCGCGTCAACGAAGCTCGTCCGAAGACGCAGCGGGACCCCACTGGTGATTCCGGCATGAGAAGGCATCGACGACACGACATGTGAGCTGCGAGCGCGGCATATTACGCGCGCTCGGCAACTCGGAAATGGATCATTCCTGAAACGCGACTCCATCGACGGTTCTTATGCTGTCATCCGCTATAACAGCCGTACCTATCAGTCGGACGGAGTGCTTGTTGTTGTCAATGGAGAAGAGACCGCAAACTCAGAATTGAAGAGGTTTGAGGAAGGCCAAGACTCCGCAGACCGGCACGAGGGCTGGCGCTACTTTATTGAGAAAATCGATCTCAAGGCTGGAACGAACCCCACTGAAGCCACGCAGCATCGCCAGGACGAATTGGAAGCGCGAGAATTGAAAGCTCTGCAGGAAAATGAGACTCAGGTCCGGCGTTCGTCAAACCATAACAGGTGAAATTGAAACACGTTGTGGGCAAAGTCGCGCCAATGGCCGAGGTGAGATTGACGGAGCCTCCTCATCAATTCGCGGAGACGACGATTTCTAGCTTCGCCTGCATCTTGCAACAATGCAAATCATCGCTGTTATTAGACATGAAGGACACACCCTAAGAGAATGCTTTGGTTTAAACGTGCCCACTGGGCCATGCATATTGAAGCGCCATTTGACTCGGCAACCAGCGAACGCCTGAAAAAGGAAAATGGGTTGATGCTTAGAATCTACAGAGCAGCATTCGCAAAAGACCCCACCAGCCTGGCCACAAAATCGGCGCGTAGCAATGTCATTGCTCTACGTCACACCGTGAGACAAGTCTACGGAGAACGCACAGCGGGCGACGTAACAGATGCTCTAGGATTCATATCCGTGGCCGCCTGCTCCGCTGAAATCGCAGAGCGGCTTCTCTGAAGACCGACTTGACTCAATTGGCGGTGCTAACCGTTCCAGCATTGTCCATGCGAGGGGAGAGGAAACGAAATCTATGGCGGGAAAACCCGACAATGGAGGTGAACTCCTTCCCCTCGATGACGTGCATTTCGATGCTGACGCCCGCGATTTGCTCGTGCAGGGTCTGGACGTGGTCGCAGGTGATGCTACAGAGTCATGGTTGACTCCCGAGCCGAAGCCTGATGAGGGAGAGGACGAAGTAGAGCTAGACCTGAATTCAGCCGCGCCCCCTGCGTCCGCGGACCCTGTCCGTCTTTATCTGCACGAAATGGCGGCCACCTCGTTGCTCACACGGGAGCAAGAAGTAGAAATTTTCAAGCGCATCGAGCGCGGACAACGCCGTATAGTGAAAGCGCTATCGCGTTCCCCCTTTGCTCTGCGTCAAGTACTGGCGATTGGCCCGGACCTCGAGTCTGGCGTGCGCTCAATTCGCGATATCGTAGTTTTCGGCGAGCTAGAGATCACCCAGGAAATGTTGCGCGAGCGGCTTCATGAAGTGAGCGGGCGCATTGCTCAGCTCCGCCAAAATAGCAACCGCGCGGAGACCCTTTTGGCTCGTCTGCACCGTATCCCGGCAAAAAAGAAAGCACGTGAACATCGCCGGTGCCGATGGCAGTTGGCGCGTGAAAGAGTCCGAATTTCACGTACGATTCGCAGCCTCGGTCTTTCCCCTTCGGAACATAGTCGATTGCTTCAGGCTTTGAAAAATACCGTAGAAACCATGCGGTCGCGCGATTGCCAACTTAGCGCTGTGGAGAAAAAGATCGCAACAGCCGGGTCTGAGGAACTCAGGAGTCGATACCGCGACGTACGCCGGCAACATCGTATCGAGATGAAACACATGGAAAGCACTGCAGGCATAACCTTCGCTGAATTACGCGAGACGCAGCGTAGGATCATTCAGGGCGAAGTGGCGACAGAAGAAGCGAGGCACGAGATGATCGCAGCCAACCTCCGGCTTGTGGTCTCGATCGCCAAGAAATACGTCAATCGGGGTCTTCACTTCCTCGATCTAATCCAAGAAGGAAACATGGGCCTAATGAAGGCGGTGGACAAATTTGAGTATTGGCGGGGGTACAAATTTTCAACTTACGCCACTTGGTGGATTCGCCAGGCGGTCAGTCGAGCGCTTGCTGATCAAGCGCGCACTATCCGGCTGCCGGTGCACATGAGTGAAGTTGTGAATAAATTGATTCGCACTTCGCGCCTGCTGGTGCAATCGCTGGGACGCGAGCCCACCTCGACAGAGATCGCCAAACAGATGGACGTCCCGGAAGGTAGAGTGCGCTACGCCCTCAAGATTATGCGCACGCCAGTCTCGCTGGAGACGCCAATTGGACTGGAGGGAGACTCTCGTCTTGGCGACCTCATCGAAGATCGTGCTTCGGTTTCGCCTGCGGACTCAGTGATAGAGACAAATCTGAGAGAGCGAACATCTCGTGTCTTGCGCACCCTCAGCCCGCGTGAGGAGAAGGTTCTCAGAATGCGCTTCGGTATAGAGGATGGCTCGGAACATACCCTGGAAGAAGTCGGCCGCTGTTTTGACGTCACCCGTGAACGCATTCGCCAGATTGAGGCCAAGGCATTGCGCAAACTACGGCATTCATCGCGCTCGAAGGAACTGAGATTACTTCTTTCCGCCGACGCGTCGGACGCACTCAAGAGCACTCCGTAGTACTCAAAAGTAGCCCTAATTCCCTCCCTCAAAATCCGCCGGTACTTGGTACCTTGGGGGTTCAACTCCCCCTCCCGGCACCATCCTCAAACCCGCGTAGGACGCGGCTCTCGGCACACCCCAGCGATGCCAAATCCTGAAGTAAGAAATGTACACCAGATTGGACTAGAATTCTCCAGACTACCGCCCTCCGAGGTCAAGAAAAGCCTCAGCTATAATCCAATTCCAGGGTGTCTCTCTCCTCTGGCACGAAACTCGGGCCTTATGAAATCCAATCTCCGCTGGGAGCGGGCGGAATGGGCGAGGTGTATCAGGCTCTCGACAGGCGTCTTGACCGCACGGTTGCTGTAAAGATACTCCCAGAGCATCTATCCAAGCATCCTGAAGCGAGGCAGCGCTTCGAACGCGAAGCTCGGGCCATCTCCGCTCTGAATCATCCGAACATTTGCGTGCTGTACGATGTTGGTCGCCAGGGTGGAACCGAGTACCTGGTCATGGAGTACCTCGAAGGCGAAACTCTCGCCGATCGGCTCGCGAAAGGGCCATTGCAGGTCCCACAACTCCTAAAATATGGTGCAGAGGTCTGCGAAGGTCTCGATCGCGCACACAAGAGCGGGGTTGTCCATCGGGACCTGAAACCCGGCAACATTATGCTCACGAAATCAGCCACCAAGCTGATGGACTTTGGTCTGGCAAAGAGCGTTCCCGCCGTGGCGGCGGTTTCCTCTTCGCGCCAGACGGTGGAGTTGACCAGTCCGCTCGGCAGCCAGCCGCTGACCGAACCAGGCTTGGTGGTCGGGACTTTTCAGTATATGTCCCCGGAGCAAGTCGAAGGCAAAGAGGCGGACGCTCGTAGCGATATCTTCGCACTCGGTTCTGTGCTCTATGAAATGGCAACCGGCAAACGCGCGTTTGAAGGCAAGAGCAATCTTTCAGTAGCCGCGGCAATTCTGGAAAAAGAACCGGAGCCGGTCACCGCTATTCAGCCAGCAGCCCCGCCGGCTTTGGATCACGTGATTCGCGGATGCCTGGCAAAGAATCCTGACGATCGCTGGCAAAGCGCCGGCGACATCGCTCGGGAGCTACGATGGATTTCAAGCCTGGGATCATCGCAATCGATTCCTGCATTTGCGCGCCGTCCGACCCATAATTGGGAGCGCATCGCTTGGATCGGGCTGGCGATCGCTCTGTTGAGTTTTGTTGCGTGGCACGCGATCCGTCCCCAGCCCGCGCAGCGAATGATCGAAGCTTTTCTGAACCCGCCGCCTGAGACCACGTTCCAATTCAACGGCGACTATTCCGGTCCGCCAGTGCTGTCGAGCGATGGAACTCGCATTGTCTTCTCCGCGCGAGTCGGCAAAGAGCCGACGTCGCTGTATGTCCGCGCGTTGGACAACTCCATGGCTGTGAAACTGGAGGGTACCCAGAACGCCGCTTTCCCTTTTTGGTCGCCAGATGGAAAATTCGTTGCATTTTTCGCCGACGGCAAATTGAGAAGAATCCCCGCCACGGGAGGAGCCATGACCGTGCTCGCCGATGCTCCTGGCGGGCGAGGGGGTGCCTGGAGCCCGGAAAACGTAATTGTGTACACGCCCGATTTCCGCGAGTCTCTTTGGAAGATCGGTGCGAACGGAGGAACGCCTGAGCGGCTGACTATACTCGATCCCTCTCGGCACACGACTCATCGATGGCCGTCGTTCCTTCCCGATGGGAAGCATTTTCTGTTCTTTGCCACAAACCACTCCGGTACTAAACCTGATCAGAACGGTATCTACATGGGTTCGCTGGATAGTCAAGCCGTGAAACTCGTGTTGACGTCGGATTCGGCAGCCCAATTCGCATCCGGATACCTGCTCTATCACCTTCAAACTGCACTGATGGCACAAAAATTTGATCCGGCGACCGCGACCTTGTCCGGTGATCCAGTCGTCATTGCGGACCATGTTCAGTACGACCCCAGCGTATGGAGGACCACCTTTAGCGCAAGCGATGACGGTACGCTGATTACGGTGTCAGGCGCTTCCACTGCGTATAGTGAATTAGTGTGGGTAGACCGTAACGGTAGAGACGTTGGCTATGCGATCAAAGAACGCTTTTTGGACCTGGGTGGACCTCTCGCCGGGATGAGATTGTCTCCGAATGGCAAGTTTCTGGCCATCACCGTGGGACAGCCCAAGGCCGACATCTTCGTTTTTGACCTGATAACAGGAACGAGAACTCGTATCACGTTCAATCCCGCACAAAACATTGAACCCTCCTGGTCTCCTGATGGGCAAAGACTGGTTTTTTCCGAGCTTTCTGGGTCGAGATTATCGGCCGGATCTACGATCCATTCGCGACCGGCAAACGGCGGTGGTCAGGATGAACTGCTGTTAGGCCCAGAAAGCGATCCGGTCCCCGTTACATTTAGTTGGCCCCAGTGGTCTTCGGATGGGAAGTATCTTCTGTACCACAAGGCAAGTGGGCCCTCGGGAGGATCCATTTGGGCTGTGCCAACCAGCGGAGATAAGAAACCATTTCTCGTCGTTCAGCCCCAGGCGCAACAGGCCACGATCGTAACTTTCAAGCTTTCGCCCGATAACAAATGGTTGGCATATAGCTCAACCGAATCGGGTCGCGACGAACTATATATCACCTCTTTTCCTCGGGCCACAGGGCGCTGGCAAATTTCGCAGAATGGCGGGACGGGTCCGGTGTGGCGGGGCGACGGCAAGGAGCTGTATTTCTACGAATTCTCCGGAGGCCAAGTACAGATCGATGCCGTCGACGTCGCAACCCGAGGAGATCAGCTTGCAACGACCAATTACCGCAAGCTTTTTGCCTTGGGGCACGTCATCGCAGGGGGCAACGCTAATTTCGAGGCCTCTCCTGATGGCCACCGTTTCCTGATTGCAGTGCAACCAGAAGTCGCCGCCGCTCCTATAACGTTGACGCTAAACTGGACGGGCAAACTGGGGAAATAGCCTGTCCAAATGAACAGATCCGCACTGTTTTTGAGCGGTAATCAAGAACCAGGTACGACCGGCGCTGTGCCCGCTCGACCCGGCAACCTGAGCTTCACTATTCGTCAGCCAGAGTAGGGACAACGGTGACTTCGCCGGTAACTATCAAAGTGGGGGACGGCTGCGCTACCAGTAAAATTGCTTCAATTTTTATTGAAGCAAGAATTTGACGAGCGGACTTGTCGGCGATTATTGCGCGCTGCCCGCTGAACACCGGTGCAGGTGGTGGCGAATCTCAGCTCGTACACGTGAGTTCTTCAGTCAGCCGGTCCGCTATTGCTGCCCGGCAGTTCTCCGCGAATGTAGTCAGGCAAGCCTCCGGCGGGGAAAAAGGCCAGAAGAGCCAACCCGGCGAGGGTAAAAAAAGAAAGTTTAAGTGCTACCAGTCGAACTTCAGTATTAATGCGAACAGCTTCATTCACCTGCTCGCGTGTCGCTCCAGTATTCGCAAGAAAACTGCGTAGCTGAGCATTGCTGGTGAAAGGAACGTTGTCGAGATTCATCTCCATTTTCAATTCGTTCGGAATTACCGGGTTATGTACGAGCGCGCGATGGACGCCAGCCCCCAGCACTCCTACCACGAGAGCTCCAGCCATAGCTGTCCCGACGCCATTGGCAAGGTTGTTGGTCGTGCCACGGAGAGAACCAACATCGCCGGCCATCTTTTTGGGAGACGCCGTGACCAGCACATTGAAGAGCAACGTGACCAATGATCCCTCGCCGAGACCGGCTAACACCATGCTGACGATCACCATAAAGGTGCTCCAGTCATTACGAATAACGACTCCCAGCAGTCCCACGCCGGCGGCGACGACCAAAAAAGCGTAGCGCGTGATGCGTCGCGGACTCCATTGTCCATACAGACGAACGACCAGAACGGCGGCGCCAAAACTCGCGAGAGAAAAAGGAATCACCACTACGGCGGTTTGTATTCCGGTGCGGCCCTGAACAATCTGTATATAAAGAGGAACGAGAAAAGTGATTGCCGAACCGAGCGCACCAATGATGAACATTGAGAGTGCGGCGGAGCGCTCGCTGGGTGTATCGACTACCTCCAACGCGATGAGTACTGTGTGCCCCGCAGCGTGACGCCTGCGCGACCAGGCAAAGAATCCCTGGCCCAGAAAAATGCCGCAAACGATCATGATGGGTGCCGGAGACATATCCACGACCGAAAACGGAGCCCGCGGACCGGCCAGCAGCAAGCCCCAGTCAGTGACATTGTTGGCCCCAACACTGATAAGCAAGATTGCTGACGCTGCGAGGACCACGCCAATCCAATCCACGCTCACAATGCCGCGGGCTTTCACATCATTCAGCTTGCCACTCAACTGATATATCACTGCCGTGAGTAGCACCAGAAAGCCAAAAGTGTAACGCCAACCGATCCATGTGGAGAAGGCCCCGGAGATCAGGAACGCTAGGACAACGCCCATTGCTTGAGCTCCACCCAGCCAACCAAGTGCTTTCTCTTGTTGGCTGCCTCGATAGTTGTCGGCGATCAGGACAACTAGAGTCGGCACCAGCGCTGCCGCGGCCGCCCCGGCCAGAGCTTGTGCGATGATCATAGTGACAGCAGCGGGGCTGACGGCCATTAGTGCCATTGCTGCGCCGAAGAGCAGCACCATTATGCGGAACACGCGACGTGAGCCGAACATCTGCCCGGCCCTCGCCCCGAGCATAATGAAACCGGCAACGACGAGGGAGTAAGTAACGATCGCCGTGCCTACTGTAGTAGCCGGAGTTCCAAAGCTGGAGACAATCCCCTCAATAGATACCTGCAACGACGAAATGTTGAAGATCATCAGGATCTGCGCCAATGCAATGACAATCATTGGCAACCACGACGCCTCCGCTTCGGGTTTGGCGCGAACATCAGAGATGGGCTGAGTGGCCATGATCACGCTGCCGCAATGTTTAAGAGCAATGTGGCAAAAGCTTTCAGGTACTCCTTAGCATGCTTCGAACTCCGGTATCGGGGTGAATAAGTCCTCCGACAGCGGGACAGCTTCACGTCGCGCTGTGTCGCTGGGTGGAGACTTTCAACCACAGCATTTCAAAACCGCCAAAGTTGTTTCCCGCTTCTCAGGCTGCCACCTGAGCTGGTTGCACCGTGGCAGCTACTTCGTCGAGGTAGGTAATCGC
>Ga0157369_10000203_pt1 | contig 82075 bp, 70 predicted proteins | sample C25metaG_FD_113461 | JGI IMG/M metagenome (GOLD analysis project Ga0157369, IMG submission 113461) | Corn rhizosphere microbial communities from Kellogg Biological Station, Michigan, USA - C2-5 metaG | ecosystem: Host-associated > Plants > Roots > Rhizosphere > Soil | place: USA: Michigan... | reverse complement strand
CGAGATGGGCGAGTGGAACCCCGACGCTATCGAACGACAGCTCGCGCATGTCGACACCAATCAGGTCCGGCGTGCCTATGCGCGCGGCGAATATTGGGATGAACGGGTGCGCATGATGCAGCGCTGGTCGGATTATCTCGACCAATTGCGAGACGGCGGGAAGGTGCTGCGCCCCGACTTCAAAGCGGCACGCGCGACCGGTTGATATAAACGGCTTGTCGCAATGGCGCCGGGATGTGGTAGAGGCTCGCTCTGTCACATCCCATCGCCAGATCAACGTGACAGCGCGCTCCATTCGCGCTTGGACCTGCCACTGTTAGAGGCTATGGTCTTGTTATGTTCCTCGCGTCCGCCAGTCTTGCCCATACCTCCCTTGCCGGTTCCGCAGTAGATCCCGGGGAGGTCGATTTCGTGGCGGTGGATGTCGAGACCGCATGCGGCCGTGTGAGCAGCATCTGCCAGATCGGAATCGTCGGCTTTCGCGGCGGCGCGATCGCCTTCGAATATGAGACGCTGATCGACCCCAAGGATGATTTCAGCAGCTTCAACACACGCATCCATGGCATCACCGCCGATCATGTTGCGGGCAAGCCCTGCTTTGGTGCGCTTCATGAGACGATCGCTCGCCATCTCTCCGGCCGGGTGACAGTCGCGCACAGCTATTTCGACAAGGGTGCGATCGGCGCCGCTTGCCGCGTGCATGAGCGCGCCGCGATCGAGGCGACCTGGCTCGACAGCGTCCGCGTCGCCAAGCGCGTCTGGCCCGAGTTGCCGAGCCATCGCCTCAATGTCGTCTCGAAGCATCTCGGCATCCGTCTAAAGCATCATGACGCACTGAGTGACGCCCGGGCTGCCGGGCTCATCGTCGTAAAGGCAAGCGAGGCGACCGGCATTCCCCTTGAAGGCTGGCTTACATCCCCCAGACGTGCCTCGGCCCCGCCGGCGCCAAGGCCCGCCGCAGAGGGCGCGCTCGTCGGCCAGCGCATCGCCATTCTCGGCGAGCCCCGGCACGGCGAACTCGCGCACCGTATCGCCGCGCAGGGCGGCCGCGTCGTGGCCGCGGTGGGCAAGACGACGACGGTGCTCGCGGTCTGTGCCGAGGAGCCGTTCGGCTATATCCGCTATGATGCGCAGTTTCGCAGAGCACGCGACCTGCAGGATCAGGGTAGCGGCCTGGAGATCGTGAGCGCCGCGGCGCTGGTCTCGCGCTGCAACGGCTTCTGAGTCGTAAGCGACTTGACTGTACGGGCCCGGTGACCCTCGCTCTCTCGCTCAAGCAGGCGCGGCGCATTGCGCTCGCGGCGCAGGGTTTTGGCGGCGCATTCGGCCAACGCCAGCGTCCAAATGTCAGCGCCGCGCAGCTTCGGCGCACCCATGACCGGCTCGGCCTGTTCCAGATCGACAGCGTCAATGTCCTGACGCGCGCGCATTACCTGCCAGCCTTTTCGCGGCTGGGTCCTTACGATCCCGCTTTGCTCGAACGCGACGCCTGGGGACCTAGGCACCAGCGCCACATGTTCGAATATTGGGCGCACGAGGCGTCGTTGCTGCCGCTCGATCTGCACCCGTACCTGCGCTGGCGGATGGCCAAGGCCGAACGCGGCGAAGCAGGCTATGTCGGCCTGCGCCGCTTCGCGACGGAGCGGCGCGCCGAAGCCGACGCCATCCTGGATCGCATCCGCATCGATGGACCGCTCACTGCCGCCGACTTCGAGGACGGAAAGAGCAGGAGCGGCTGGTGGGAAAGGAGCCATACCAAGCATGCCCTCGAATGGCTGTTCTGGGCCGGGCTCATCACCACGGCGACACGCCGCGGCAGCTTCGCGCGAGTCTATGATTTGCCCGAGCGGGTCATCCCGCAGATGATCCGAGGGCTTCCCACTCCGAATGCCGCGACCGCGCAGCGTCACCTGATCGAGCGCAGCGCCCGCGCGATGGGCGTCGCCACCGCTGCTGACCTGCGCGACTATTTTCGGCTGAGGCCCAACGAAGGCGATCACGCCATCGCCACGCTTGCCGAACAAGGCATCCTCGTGCCCGTCAAAGTCCAGGGCTGGAGCCAGAAGGCCTGGATGCATCGCGACGCGAAGCTGCCGCGCCGCAGCCAGGGTGCTGCGCTGCTCGCGCCGTTCGATCCGCTGATCTGGGAACGCGGTCGCGCCGAACGGTTGTTCGCCTTCCATTACCGAATTGAAATCTATGTGCCGCAGGACAAGCGCACCCACGGCTACTATGTGCTGCCGTTTCTGCTCGACGAGGCCCTTGCCGGGCGCGTAGACCTCAAAGCCGATCGCCAGGCGGGCGTTCTGCGCGCGCACCGCGTCACGCTCGAACCCGATGCACCGCCCGAAACGATAGAGCGGCTGACAGTAGAACTGGGGCGGATGGCCACTTGGCTCGGGTTGACTTCGGTCAGTCTCGGCGAGATCGCCGCGCCAATCTGAGCCATGCCTCCCAGTCGCGACACCCTCGCACGCGCTGTCGCACATGGAATTTGCGCCGGCGCCCGCATCGCAGAGACAGTTCCGCGGCGACAGGCGAGATGACTCAAGGCCTGCGCTAGCCTCGACAAGTCATGAAAAAGTGGGAAACGGGCAAGCGGTCGCAGACCGAAACCTCCAGCCATTGCAAACGATCTGTTGAAAATAAATCAAGCGATTTGCCGCTTATTTTGAAACGGCATCCCGTCCATCTCCAGGGTGCGGCGCCAACCTCGATCGCGTGACGGTCGACGAACATCGCCATGGCAGCGCGAAGGGCGCAAACACTGAAGAAGGAATATTCGATGACCGAGTTGACTGGAAAACGCGCACTTGTGACCGGAGGGTCACGCGGGATTGGTGCGGCTATCGCAATTGCGCTGGCGGAAAAAGGCGCAGACGTTGCCATCACTTACGCGCATTCCGCCGATCGTGCGGCAAAGGTGGTGGAAACGATAAAGAACAAGGGCCGTGCCGCCGTTGCAATTCAGGCCGACAGCGCAGATCCGAGTGCGATTGCTCGCTCGGTGGACGAGGCAGTGAAAGCCCTTGGGGGCCTTGATATCCTCGTCAACAACGCCGCGATCGCCACCTACAAGGACGTTGCGGACTTCACTGTCGATGAGATCGACGCGCTCTTTGCCGTCAATGCGCGGTCTCCCATCCTGGCGTCTCAGGCGGCTATGCCCCACCTCACTGCCGGGGGGCGCATCATCACGATCGGGTCCGCCGGGGCCGAGCGAATTGTCGGGCCATCGACGGTCTACTCCATGACGAAATCCGCACTCCAATCATTTACGCGAGGTTTGGCGCGCGAACTGGGTCCTCGTGACATCACCGTCAATCTGGTGCAGCCTGGTTCGACGAATACGGAAATGAACCCGGCCGAAGGCGAGTTCGGTGACTTCCAGCGGGCGTTGATCCCACTGGGACGGTATGGAGAGCCGGAGGACGTGGCAGCTGCGGTCGCCTTCCTGGCGTCGAGTGCCGCCCGCCAGATCACGGGCACCATCATCACGGTTGATGGAGGTACGCTTACCTAATCCAGCCCATTACAGGGAGGGGCTGCGATCGTTCTATCCATCGCGAAAATGCGTGAGATTGCCGACGCTCGCAGTCGCCTCGGTCAAGTTCTTGGGCGGTTCGCCCGAAGGCTGGCGCCAAGGTGTGGCCAAAGGCGCCCAAGAGCCAGGAGCTGACAGAACCCTCCGCGCGCATATCCCTGTCGGGCGCCTCGCTCCGCTCCAGCAGCGTCGGATCTTTTGTCGCCTCTTCAAAAGAAGGTAATGGTGGTGCCCATCACTTTTCCGAGCCAATCATCAGGGCAGGGGACGCGTCGGCTTATTTGAGGCTTCCGGCGAACCGTGCGCTGATGCGCTCTTGCCGAAAGTACTCCGTATAGAAGTCGATGAATGCCCTGGTTTTGCGCGGTTGCAAGGCGCGACCTGAGTAGTAGAGCGATATCGAGCCCGCGTCTGCATACCACTTGGGCAGAATGCGTATCAGCGCGCCGCTCTCCAAATGCGGAAGCGCGTCCGGGATAGCAACCATTGCAATACCGAGCCCCGCAAGGGCCGCTTGGATCATCGGCGCGGAGTCGCTCATGACGATGGTCTCTTTCAACAGCGCACGCTCCTCATCGCCTTGGGCATTTCGCATCATCCATTGCCGGATGCGACCCGATGTCGAGAAGCGCATGAGAATCCCATCATATTCAACGAGATCGGCCGGGCTGGTCGGTTGAGCTCTTCTGCCGAAAAAGCTTGGCGCGCAGACGGCCACGACGTGAACGGGCGCTAGCGCCTTGGCAACAATTCCGGGATTTAGATCAAAGCCCCCGCCGATCGCGACGTCGAAGCCTTCCGCAACCAGGTCGACCTGACGGCTATCGAAATGCCAGTCGGGTCGGATGCCCGGATACTTGCCGAGAAATTCTGGCAAGGCGGGAAGGACGTAGCCCATGGCGAAAGAAAGGCTCATGCTCACCTTCAGGACGCCGACTGGCTCTCCCTTGATCTGAGAGGCGCCGTCGATAGCGCTCTGGAGATCGGCAAGGCTGTCGCCGATGCTTAGCAGGAAGGCCTCACCCTCCTCCGTCAGGGCCAACTTGCGTGTCGAGCGATGGAATAGCCGCACACCTAGATTTCGTTCGAGCATGCCGACGTTCCGGCTCACCGCCGCCGGCGTGAGGGAGAGTCGGCGAGCCGCGCCCGAGAAGCTGTTGGCCTCCGCGCTGCGAACGAAGGCTTCCAAGTTGGCAAGTGTCTCCACGCGAATCAACCTTCAAGCAGAAATTGAAACTTAAACAACCCGTCTGAGACTATTGATACGCCTATTCATGGTCCATTCTCCGGTCAACGGGAACACGTGGTAGAAGGACGAGCTCATGACGATCGGTATTATCGGCGCAGGCGCCATCGGTGGTGCGTTCGCAAAGGCGTTGGGCAAGGCAGGCATTGAGGCCGTCATCTCCAACAGCCGCGGACCTGACAGCATTGCGGGGCTCGTCTCCACGTTCGAAGGGTCAGTTCGGGCTGGAAGGGTCAAGGAAGCCGCTGCACAGGACATTGTTCTCGTGGCTGTCCAATGGTCGAAAATTCCCGGGGCGCTCGCGGGTCTGGATTTCGGCGGCAAGGTCGTGATCGATGCCAACAACCCCATTGAGGCGCCGCTCTATCGTCCGGTGGACTTGGGTGGCCGCACCTCGTCGGATGTATTCGCCGACCTCGTTCCCGGTGCGCGGGTCGTGAAGGCGTTCAACCATCTCACCCCGGCCCAATTGTCGGGCGATCCGCAAGCGGAAGGCGGCAAGCGCGTCCTCTTTTACTCGGGTGACGATCAGCGCGCCAAGGCTGAGGTAGCCGCAATCATCGACCAGATTGGTTTTTTCGGCATTGATCTCGGCTCGATTTCAATTGGCGGCCGGCTCGTGCAATTTCCCGGTGGGCCCCTGCCGGCGCTGAACCTCGTCAAGTTCGGCTAACGCGTCATTTTACCAAGAGCTTCATCGAGCATCCCCAGCATCGTCTTACGAAGCACTTTCAATTCGAAGATTTTATCCTGGCTATTTTCAAATGCAGTCGACTGTCGATCCGCCGGTGCTTCCAGGTCGTCAATGTCCACCAGACCCGGCGCGCCCCAGCGCTCCTATGCTCGCCAACGCTCTCATCGCGATCGATTGGGGATTTGCGGATCAGGTTGATCGTTCCGCTTCCGCATCGCAGCCCAATCCTCAGCCCATGCATGCGGGTTGCAGGCAGCGCTCCCGGTACTTCCTCGTGTCGAACTACTGCTGCGATCGCAACAAGAATGGGCACCGTCGGGCTTGCTTGGGTAACCATCATGTTTCGAACGACGACGCCTCCCGGCAACGGCTTCCGCAATTCCATCACACCAAGAGCGGGCGCTGTCGCGCTGAGCGTCCGAGCACGAACAGCAGTTCACCCCGGTCGCGAGCGTGGATACGCGCCTCGCCAGTGGGACGATGCGTTCGACGCGTCGTTGGCGTCAGCCGGCGTCGCCGGCGAGACCACGCAGCAGCCGCTCGAATTCCTCGGGGGGTTGCGCACCGGAAATCAAATGTCGATCATTGACGATCACCGCCGGTACGCTCCTGATACCGCGACTACGCCAAAGCTCCTCTTCGGCACGGACCTCTTCGACGTATCGATCGGATTCGAGGACCGCACGCGCCGCCGATTCGTCCAGACCTAACTCTGCGGCTGCCGCCACGAGAGCGTCATGGTCGCCGGGATCGACCTGATCGGTGTGATACAGCGCCAGCAAGCGGCGCTTCATGTCCAGTTGCCGGCCCTCATCCTTCGCCCAGGCGAGCAGCCTGTGCGCATCAAACGTGTTGTAGATCCGGCTCTCGTCGGTGGTATTTATCGTGACGCCAACGCCGGCGGCACGCTCCCGGATCATTTCGCGACTGGAGCGGATCTGGTCGTGGGGCAGGCCGAACTTCCTGCTGATGTGCTCCAAGCCATTCTGACCGCCCGCCGGCATGTCCGGGCTCAGTTCATAGGGATGGAACGTGATATCGGCGGCAATCTGGCCCTCCAAGGTCGCGAGCGCCTGCTCCAGACCTCCTAGCCCGATCGCGCACCAGGGGCAGGCGATATCCGAAACGAAGTCGATCTTGAGCTTGGTGGTCATGGTGAAGTCTCCGGATGGTTACAACGCAAGTCGGCTTGGGCGGCCGGCCCGACAGGCTCGTGGCCGCGTCCGCGAGCGTCGCGGCCTGCATTTCCTCGGTCCGCGCGGTCTGCGCGCCGACGTTCGAGTTGATGGCGCTAGCGGTGCCGCCGAGCAGCAGGGTCCCTGCAATTATCTGGACGTGTGGCACGCTGCGATTTCCTTTCTGGTTCCGTTGGGGGTGGGAGCCGGCCGCTCTAGACGCCTGAAGCCGTTGTGCCCTGATCGAAGTCGAAGCCGGGCTCCGGCTGCTCGCGCCCCTTCTGGCTGCCAAGGTTCCATGTCAGCCCGAAGAGAAGGACCGGTCCGGCTCCATCTCGTCGTATGCGGTCGCGCAGGAATGGAGTGTCGATGACCGTCTCCTGGCGCGATGTGTCGAGGATGTTCTGACCGGTAAAGGTCAGGCTGAAGCGCTCGTCGAGCTTCCGGCGGTAGCCGACGTTCACCACAACTCCGGACTTGCGATAGCCCTGCGCGATCAGCTGCGGCCCCGAATAATTGCCATGCAACTGGATGAAGTCCTTGGACCGTGGCTGCCATGTGAGGCTTGCGCGTGCAGTCCCCGTGGTGCCCGAGCGCCGCTGCGACACGCCGGCTTGGCGCGGGTCGATCTGGTTCCACAGGAACGTGCCGGACACGTTGTAGCTCAGCTTCTTCGAGACCCGCCCGCTGGCCACGACCTCCACGCCGACCTTCTCGCCGGTCGCCAGATTCTCACGGGTGTTCAGGAAGACGTTGTTCCCGATGTCCTCCACCACATCGGTAACTCCGTCTCGCGACGTGCGACAGAAGGCCGTGAACGACTGAAAGGCCCCGCCCTTGCGGCGCTCCCACAGGGCCTCGAACGAGTCGGTCACCTCCGGCCGCAGATAGGGATTGCCGCGACGCAGGTTAAGTGGATCGAGGTAGATGGTATAGGGATTGAGGTCTCGCGCGGAGGGGCGTTTTATCCGCCGGCTGTAGCTCGCCCTGACCTTCTCGGTTGCGCTGAGTTCGTAGCCAAGATGCACGATCGGATAAAGGCGGAAGTAGTCACGCTTGATCTGCACGTTGTCGGTCCGCTGGTCGATGTCGAGTACAACCTGCTCGGCGCGGAGACCGACCTCCGCCTCCCATTTGCCGATTTCGGTCTGAAAGGTTCCATAGCCGGCATGTACCGTCTGCTCGAGGTCGAAGCGGTTGGTGAGGGAGGGCACGGGCGCGAGTTCGTCCAGGAGCGCTCCGCGGACGCCGCGATAGTCGAAGTCGCTCATGGCCAGATCGACTTCGTATCCAAGATTGAGCGAGCCGCTCTTCCCGATCGGACGCTTGTAGTCTACCCGGCTGCTGAGGCCAGTCCATTCGCTGTCGGTGGCGATCTGCTCGACGCTGGTCTGCCCTGGCCCGAAGTAGGTCTCCCCGTCGATCCGGCTGCGCTGATGCGAATTGTCGAAGTCGAAGTTCACTACCAGCTCGTGCGCACGTCCCGGAAGCGTTCTCCGCCACGACGTCTTGGCTATGAAACTCTGCAAGCTGATGTCCGTGTCAGCTCGGCGATCGAAAGTTGCGGCGGGCAGATCGCTGACCGACTGAACGACAGGCCGACCAGCTTGATTGCCTCCACGGTAGCTGAGGTTGCCGGTCAGCCTGCTCCTCGGGCTGATGTCGTATTCGGCCCCAAGGCGTCCGCTGTGCATCTGCATGGCGGTCCTGTCGTCGGTCGTCTGGCGGGTGCGCACCATGGCTCCGGTCGAGGGATCGGTGCGCTCGCGCTCCAGGGTCGAGTCCGCCGGGCCGCGAAAGCGGCGGTAGGAAAGGTCGCCGGTCAGCTTCAGCTTCTTGCCGGGAAGAGTGCCATTGGCGTCCATGTTCCCGCGGCCATGCAAGCCGGCGGCGGCACGGACGGTCGCAGAGCGCGAACCCCGGCTGCCTCGCTTCGTGACGAGATTTATGACCCCAGCCGATCCTTCCGGGCTCATCGCGGCGGACGGGTTGCTGATGATCTCCACCCGCTCGATCTGACTGGCCGTCATAGATTCGAGCGTAACGCCGCGTTGCTCGCCTCGGAGCTCAGCGGAGGGGCACCCATCTATCATGATGGTGACCCCTGGATCGCCGCGCAGGCTGACGCGGCCCTCCATGTCGACATCGACGCCCGGGACGGAGCGGAGTGCATCGGCCACCGTGCCGTTCTGAACGAGAATATCCTTTGCGACATTGAAGCTCCTGCGGTCGATGGAACTGGAAACTTCGGCCTGGGCGCCGGTCACGACGATGTCATCTTGGGGCGGAGATGCCGGCTTTCGGTCAGCCGGGGGCGTGGATTGCTTCGGCGTAGGGGTCGACTGGAGGGTCAGCGCCAGTATCGAACCGGCGGCCATTAGGGTGGAAGTGATGCTTTGCGCCTTTCACAATGATATCCATGCGCGGAACAGGGCTTCGTTCGGAGGGGAGTTCGGGTCGGTAATCATCATATGCGACTTTGTTGATCAGGCTCGCTGAGCGTCTTCAGGACGCGGCTGTGCACTTCGCTGACCGTCGCCGACACGGGCAAACGCGCTGCAGCCGCGAGCCGTCGATCCGGAGCGGACCGCGAACGCCGGCCAGGTGTTCACAGGGTCGCTCGGCCTTTCGGTTGCACGCGCACAGACAGGCGAAGGCGGGCGGTTCAGGACGCTTCCCACGTTGTCACAGGTTGGATTTGACCAGGTCGGATTGCGCGAGATGCTGGCGGCGACCCGTTGCAGCGGCCTGTGTAATCGCGTCGAGCACCCGGTGGCGATCGAGTGCGACCGCGAAGTCAGGCGCATCTGCGGTTCCGTCGCGGAGGTCGGCGGCGAGCTCGGCGTAGACGCGGGCGACACCCGCCGCGGGCGCATCGAGCTGCAGGTCGGGAGCCGCATATGCGGGTGGGACCTGTAGCTGCTGGACGGGCTCGCTGCCGCGGCGCAACGTAATGGTCATGTCGCCGAAGTGGATATGGCCCGCCGCCGCCTCGACCCGCAGGCTGCCTTCGGTGCCTTGGATTTCCCATACCGAGCCGGCGGACTGCCCAGCGCTGTAGTGCAACGACGTGACGATCCCGCCTTTGAGAACGCCGGCGACGATGATCTCGTCCGGCGCGTCCTTGGGGAGGGACGTGCTATCGGAGAGGCGGGCGCCGTCGCCGCGCTGGTTGGCGACGACGGCGGACAAGCTCTCGAATGTGCCAAGGACGTGCGCGAGCGGTTGCAGCGCATGTCCGAGAATGATGCTTTGAAGCGTGGCGCCGTTCTCTGCCCGAGCCATGTATTCGAATGGCGGGTCATATCGGCCCAACCACATATCGTCGTTCAGATGCGCTCGGATGCTCGTGCTGAGCGGCACGCCGATCATGCCCTGCCGGATGAGGTCGCGTAGGTAGCGGATTGGCGGGTGCAGGCCGCCCTGTAACCCGATAACCGTACGCAGCCCACGTTCGCGGGCCAACCCCTCCAGCGCTTCGGCTTCCGACAGGTTTCGCGCGAGCGGCCATTCGCAATAGACCATCTTGCCCGCGGCGAGCGCGTCGGAAACGATCTGCTTGTGATCCGGCACCTTCACCGCAACCACCACCAAGTCGACCTCCGGCCGCAGGACCAGCGCCTGATGCGTGTCAAAGGCGAGATCGGCGCCCAGTCGACCAGCGGTCGCTTTAGCGCTCTCCATGCGGGTCGTGCTGACGGCACGAATCTGGAACGCATCGAGCGCCTGCAGCGCCGGGACGTGAGCAATTCCGCCCCAGCCGCGATCGGCGCTGGCACCGACGATTCCGACGCCGATCCGGGTGTTTGCTGAATTGGTCATGTAGGCGTGCTCCTGTGTGGTGCAGCCCGGGCAACGCTCCCCGGGCTGCTTCACCATGGTTTCATTCCCGGACGAATGCTTGGGCCGATAGCGAGTGACCAAGCCTTGCCGGTTGCGCTGCGGATGCGTGGGTTTGAGCCCACGTGACGCAAGCGCAGGGAGTTAAACTTGACCCCAATGGGCCTCGAGTTCGCGCGCGACATCGGCCGGACGTTCTATCATCGGCCAGTGCGAGGCGCGCAGCTTCACGACGGCGCGTGCATGGGCGGCATTGCCGAGCTCGTCGGCAAAGCGGTGCGGCAGAAACGGATCGTCGAGGCCCCATATCACCAGCGCTGGCGCTGTGATGTTGCTCAACTCCGGCTTCCACTCCGCGCCGACCTCTATTGCGGAACGATAAAGGGCGAGGATGCTTGCCCGCATGGTGGCATCCATATGCCGAACCGCCTCATCCGCCGCATCTTTCGGCATCTGCGCCTCGACGAGGTTAGCCGCAAATTCCTCGAGGTCGAGATCCTGCATCCATTGCTCGCCCTCGCCTGGCGTCTGCCATATCTTGGCGAGATAGTGCCATGGATATTCCGGATCGATCGGCCCGCTAATGCCGGTCCAGGTCCGCACCAAATCCGGACGGATCGACGTGAGACGGCCTGTCAGCAGGCATCCCCAGTCATGACCGACAAGATCCACCGGTTCGCCGGTCTCGGCGATCCGGTTGATGAGCCATTCGAGATACTCCTCCTTTGTCGAACCGAAGTCCGACGGCAACGGATTGCCAAAGCCGGGGAGATCGACGGTAATAATGTCGTTACGCTCGAGATGAGAGCGGAGCGTGTCCCAGAGCCGGTGGGTGTCGGGTACGCCGTGGACGAGGACTGCAGGCATGTAGCGATCTCCTTATGGTTGCTCAGGAGAATAGGGAGCGGGAGGCGTTACGGAAGCTGGCGCATGAGAAACCCGGCGTTGCCATTCGCGGAACTCTCGCCGCCATATACTCCGTGCGAACGCCGGCAACTTGGATCACATATCTTGCTCTGCTGCCCGGTTCAGCAGCCAGCCGGGATACTCTATTGGAAGACGGCTGGGTGCGCCTAGGCGGTGCATGTCGTCCGAGTCGAGTTCGACGTCCGCTGCCTGTAGATTCTCTTTCAACTGCTCGACGCGCCTTGCGCCTGTGATGACGGTGGACACCACGGGCTGCTTTAGCAGCCATGCTATGGCGATCTGCGCGGGCCGGCGCCCATGCTTGATCGCGACTTCCTTCAACGCGCCGATCAGCGGTTCTCCCCGGACGCGATCGATCGGTGGAAAGTCGAGCGTGGTCTGCCGCGCCGCGCCAAGATTGTCGCCATCGGCATATTTGCCGCTGAGATAGCCACCGGCAAGCGGGCTCCAGACCATCATGCCGACCTGTTCGGCTGTCAGCAGCGGAACGATCTCGCGCTCCACGTCCCGGCCCACGAGCGAGTAATAGGCTTGGAGCGAGGTGATCGGCGCCAGGTTACGCGCCCGCGCGATGCCGATCGCCTTCATGATCTGCCAGGCAGCCCAGTTCGAAAGCCCGATGTATCGAACGTCACCGGCACGCACGAGCGTGTCGAGCGCTTCCAGCGTCTCCTCGATCGGCGTCGCGGGATCGAAGGCATGAATCTGGTAGAGGTCGATATGATCGAGCGCTAACCGGCGCAGGCTGGCGTGACATTCACTCAGGATGTGTCGGCGCGATGCGCCGCCCTGATTCGGCCCTTCGCCCATCGACGAGGCCACCTTGGTGGCCACGATCACGTGATCCCGGGCGACGCCGATGTTTTTCAGCGAACGGCCGAGAATCTCTTCGCTCCGACCGTGCGCGTAGACATTCGCCGTGTCGAAGAGGTTCACGCCGGCGTCGAGCGCAGCGCCGACCAACGCATCGGCATCGTCCTGTCCCAGTTTGCCGACCTGTCCCCACAGACCGTCCGTGCCTCCGAAGGTCATCGCCCCAAAGCAAAGTTCGGACACGAACAATCCACTGCTGCCAAGTTTGCGCAAGCGCATGATATGTCTCCCTGGATCAGATCGACTGCCGCTCGCCCGATTGCGCCGCACGCTCGACGGCAGCGACGAGGCGGCTGTTATGGAGCGCGTGATCGAAGCCGGGCGTATGGTATGTACCTGCCACCAGATCGCGCCCGAGCGAGGCATAGACCTCGCCGACATTGATCGCCGCGCCGGCCCAGAAGTCGGCCGCTGTAGGCCCGACGCCCGTCGCAATGGGCGCGTCGGGAGCGGCAAAATCGACCGAGGCCTTTAGGCGGAGATCGCCGACCTGCACACCGGCGAGGTGATCGCCGGTCAGCGTGAGGCGTCCTTCCGTGCCGCGGATGTCCAGGCGGAACCGCGCCTCATCGGCAGGCACGCCGGCCAGCACCTGGACTGATACCGGGGTGCCGGCCGCCGTCGCGGCGATCAGGTCCAGATGATCCGGGATCTCGCGTGTGGAGATTTCACCGGTGTCGACCACCTCGATCTGCGGCCAGTGCAACGCGGTGCGCGCATCCACCTGCGTGATGTCTCCGAGCACGGTTTCGACTACGTCGAGGACATGCCCTACGGTGATCGTCATGAAGCTGGCGCCGGACGCGGCCTTGTTGAAATAGTCGTAGTTGCTCGTCACTTGCGGCCCATAGCCGAAGGTCGTCGCATCGACGCGCGCCGACAACAGGCGGCCGAGCTTGCCTGAAGCGACCAGTTCGGCCGCGCGACGGACGTCGGGATTGTGCCGGCCTTGCAACCCGATCGCGGTGTGAAGAGATTTGCCCGCTGCCGCCATTGCTTCGGTTTCTGCGTGCGTCGCTCCCAGGGGAGATTCTGCGTAGACCGCCTTGCCTGCGGCCAGCGCGGCCATCACCAGGTCATGGTGCGCCGGCACCTTCACGGCGACGGTGACCACATCGATCCCCTCATCCTCGATAAGCTTGAAAGGATCGGCATACCAGCGCTCGGCACCGAACGCTTCGGCGGCCGCCTTGACGCTTTCCTCGCGCCGTGTGGCAACGCCAGCAAGGACCAGCGAGGGTTGCGCTGCAAGGGCGGGAATATGGGACGCGCCCGCCCAGCTTGCCTGGGTGTCCGCGCCGATAATGCCGACACGAAACTTACCGTTCGTCATGATGATGCTCCAGCTTGGCGCACGATGTCGCGCCGTTGCCGGACATTTAGGTGACGGGAATGAGCAATCTAAATCGATATGCAGTATGCATCGTCATCCACCGCATGGATGATGACGTCGCTGCCCCGGCTTAATAATATTGCTCCCGAAGATCCGCACAGACCTGCTCCGACCTCTGCCAAACCTGCGGAAAAGCGCCGGACAGGCAGGCGCGAAACCAACGCTGGGCGGGGTGTTGATCGTTCCGGCGGTGCCAGTTGAGGACGAAGGGTACGGGGTTCAGGCGCAGCGGAAACTCGCTGACATTGAGCTGCTCCGCGTAGCCCGACCGTCGTACGACACTTTCAAGAACCGTGGCGACCATGTCGGAGGCGGTGACGAGTGCGGGCGCGCTCGCCATATGCTGTATGGTCAGCGCCACCCGACGCTTCAAACCCTTGCTGGCGAGCGCCGCGTCGGCCACATCCAGCCCTTCGTTCTCCGGCGAGACGAGGATGTGCGGGAGTGACAGGAAGCGCTCGAGATCCGGCGCCCGGTTTGCTGCGGGATGGTCCCTCCGCAGGATACAGACGAACCGTTCCTGAAACAGCCGGGCGGACAAGATACGGCCCCCATCGACGGGCGGCAGGCCGACCGCCACGTCGACCTCGCCGGCATCGAGCATCCGCGTTGCCTCCTCTCGCGTAGCGTAGTCTCGGACGCGCAGGTCGATAAGTGGCGCGCGTGCCGCGAGGATCTGCAACAGCGGCGGCAGCACGACGCTTTCGGCATGGCCCGACAAGGCGAGCGAGAAAGTCAGCGACGCCGCGCTCGGTTCGAACGCCTGCGTGAAGACCAGTGTGTGCTGAATATCGCGTAATGCGCGCGAAATCGGTTCCGCGAGCTCGAGCGCGCGGGGTGTTGGCTGCAGGCCTTTGGGTCCCCGGACGAATAGTTCGTCCCGAAGCAGGTCGCGCAGCCGGTTCAATGAGGCACTCATCGCCGGCTGCGTTCGACCGACGCGCAGGCCGGCGCGAGTGACGTTTCGTTCGGCAATCAACGCGTCGAATGCCACCAGCAAGTTTAAGTCGATGCCGTAGAGGTCCATCAAGCAAGCCTATCGATGCCGCCTCGGTAAACAACCCTCACCACTAGAGTGACTGCGGGCAAATATCATCGATGCCTTAAAACGGGCTGCGGACGCGTCAAGGCCGCGCCACCTCCTCTCCGTAAGCGGCGACTTCAAAAGGAAGAAGGCTGTGACGGCAGATTGTGTACGCCGGTATCCCAGGCTCAGCGTCGGCATTCCCGACGATCCGGGTTCCGGTCGCAACGTTGCCGGCGAGCACGTTCCGCCATGATCTGGCCCTCCTTGGCGATTTGAGAAGTGAGCGCCATCTTTTCCAGCGTGTCGCGTTCCTTGAAATCGCGCCGGCGTTGCTGGTCGAGCATGCACTTGCTGTAGGCAGGCGTGCCGTAGCGGTTACCGAAGTTGGCGCAGGTGCGTGCGTCATCGCGTTGCTGTCTGCGGCTTTGCGCGTTCGCTTCAGTACTGGCGATGCCGGTCGTGACGGCGGCGGCTGCACAGAGCGAAAGCAGCGCTTGGCGCATGCGGGCAGGGTTGTAGTGGTTCATATCCATTACTCCTTTCCCCTAACCAGGGGTTCACGGCGGACTGACAAACCGCCAGCCCATGCAGCGCCAAATCACTGCCGAAGATTGCGCGAACATGGCCATGGGAGCGACAATCCACTCCCCCCGAGCGTTCAGCAGCCACATAATTCGACCCGGGCGATGATGCCGCGGTGGTCCCCGGCCAGGATGGTGGCGCGTCCCCCGTGCCGCTCCACGACCTGTTGGACCAGGTTAAGGCCTAGCCCGCTTCCCGTTGAGCGTGGACGCAGTCGATGGAATGGCTCGAAGACCCGCTCGCATTCTTCCAGTGGGATGCCGGGACCGTCATCCTCCACTTCGAACGTCGCATCCGCGACGCGTACGATGATGTGGTGACCGCCATGTTCGACCGCATTCTGGATCAAGTTCGTCACTACCCGCTCGAGTGCGGCGGCATCACCGCGGCAACATGCGCCCTCCTGCACTTCCACCTCGATCGTTCGCTCAGCGGCGATCAGCAGCGGTACGAGGTCGGCGACGACCCGTCGCACCAGCGCGCCGAGATCCAATTTCTCATCGTGCCGGTCCGTGTCGAGACGCTGGATGTCGAGGAGTTGCTCCGCCAGCGTCGCCAGCCGCTGCACATCGCCGGCCAGGTTGCGCGCCGCCGCGTTGGAGTCGACTTCGACCTTGGCTGCGAGGATGGCGATTGGCGTCCTCAATTCGTGCGCCGCGGACGCGATAAATCGGCGCTGCCGCTCGTAGCCTTCGTCCAGGCGGCCCAGTGCATCGTTCACGGCGCTGACCAGCGGCACGATCTCCTTGGGAACATGCGTCTCGTTCAGCCGCCGCCCGCGTCGGTGAGCGTCGATTTGCTCGGCTTCCTGGGCAACGCGGGAAACGCCGGCCAGCGACCGGCGGACGATCCACGGCGTCACGATCAGCGAGGTTAGTGCCAGCAGCAGGAAGGTTGGCGCTACCATGAGGTTGGATCCCATCAGGACGATGAAACTCAGCTCCGTCAGCTTGCCGTGTGCGAGGATGGTGAGTGGTCCTGCCGGGCCGGCCTCGCGCCGGATGACCGCTGCAAGGTCATAGGGCGCTCGCCGGTCGCGAAGTTGCGCATAGGACAGGTCGGCAAGTTGGCCCGCGAACGCACGATAGGGTTCGGGCACCTGCCCGAGGGATATGTTGCGCCCCGCGTCGTCCTCGGCGACGAACCACAGATCGGCTGTCTCGGCACGCAACGCCCGCAGCTGCGGCGTCTGCAGGATCGTCAGGCTGCCATTGTTGTGGCGCACGACGGCGGCTGCGATGATGCGCGTGATCTGCTCGTCCGCATACGGGCCGCCGCTGTCGACGCGCACCGCCACTGATATCAGCACGGTGAACGCCACGAGCAGCATCAATAGATTGAACAGCAACGGAAAGACGATCAGCGGCCGTCTAAGCGAGCGATATCGGCTCACGGGACCTCGCGCAGCAGGTAGCCGACGCCCCGAATCGCATGGATTTCAACGCCCGCATCCGCCTCGGCCAACTTCCGGCGCAGGCGGGATACATGCGAGTCTAGCGCGTTGGACTGCACCTCGTCGTCGAAGCCGTAGACCGCCTGTTCCAAAGTCTCCCGGAGCACCGTCCGCCCCCGTCGCCGGATCAGCGTCTCCAGCACGCGCAGTTCGCGGCGTGGCAGGTCGAGCCGCAGGTCACCGACCGATATGTTGTCGTTGGAGACGTCGTAGATCAAAGAGCCGGCGTGGATCTGCTCGTCCGCCAGCTCGAGGGGGCGTCGGCGCACCGCACGGATACGGGCAAGCATCTCGTCAATCGAAAACGGCTTGATGAGGTAGTCGTCAGCGCCTTCGTCCAGGCCGGCGATCCGATCGGCGATTTCGCCGCGCGCACTTAGCACGATGATCGAGAGGCCGGGCCGGATGGCGCGCAATCGCGGCACGATCGAAAGTCCGTCGCCGTCCGGCAAGGTCCGGTCCAGAAGCACCAGGTCGAAAGCATTCGTACGCGCTCCCTCCACCGCATCTGCCAGCCGATCGAGATGATCCACGACGAACCGCTCCCGCTCGAGCGCGGTACGGAGAGCCTCGGCAAATTCCAGCTCGTCCTCGATAAGCAGTATTCTCATGATGGCTTGGGCCTTTGCATGCCGTTACGTGCGTCACCGAGATCGAAGACAGACCCGTTCCGAAAACCGAGCACGATTGTTCCTTTACGACGTCGAGAGATGTCAGAGAGAGTTGTCCTTGTGGGGATGGCGCGTCTCGATCGCTCGACCGTTTACGACCATGAAGGCGCCGCCGATGAGCGTAGCGGCGGCCGCCAACGCAATCGGACCCTCCGGCCCGACGGTATCGATCAAAATGCCGCCGAAGAGCGCGCCGCCGGCGATCGCGATCTGGAAGGCGCTTGCGAGCAGGGCGCCGGCCGGCTCCGCGATGTCGGGTGCGATGCGGGCATTCCAGATCGACGCTGCTACAGGTACGCCACCAAAGGCGAAGCCCCACAGCGCCGTCGCGGCGAAGGCGCCGGCGGTGGATCGGCCGAACAGGATCAGAAAGGTTGCGGCAAGGGTGATGAAGAGGGCGGATGCCGCGAACGCCGATGCCGGACTGCGAGCGGCCAACGCCCCTGCGGCCATGTTACCTGCAATGCCTGCGATGCCAAAGGCGAAAAGTGCCATCGACAAGCTCCCAAACGACAGGCGAGGCACGATCTCGAGAAAAGGCCGAATGAAGGTGAAGCCGGCGAAATGGCCGGAAACGATGATGATCGAGGCAACGATGCCAATGAGGACTCCGCGGCGTGACAGCGCCGTGCGAAAGGCCGCTACGTCTGTGCCGCCGCTCGCGGGAAGGCGGGGTAGCGCCACCAGTTGAACTAGCAGGGAGGCTGCGCCGATGCATGCGACGGACAGGAAGGTCGCGCGCCAACCCAATAACTCTCCGATCGCGACGGCAAGGGGCGCGGCGAAGACAATCGCCAGCGAGACGCCCATCGCTATCATCGAGATCGCTCGCGGAACTTCGGCCGAGGGCACGATGCGTAGCGCCACTGCCGTCGTCAGACCATAGAACCCACCCAGGGCGACGCCGAGCATCGCACGCGCGAGCAACAGGACCGTGACGCTGGTCGCGGTTCCCGCGAGGATGCAAGAGCCGATCATCAGCAGCATCAACCCGGAAATGATGGTTCGGCGGTCGATTGCGCCCATACCGGTCACAACGATCGGACCAGAGATGGCCGCGACGAGGCCCGTTGTGGTAACTGCCTGTCCGATCGCCCCTTTTGACGCGCCCAAATCGTTTGCGATGGGCGTCAGGATGCTCACAGGCAGCAGTTCAGCGGTCACCAGCCCGAAAATGCCGAAGGCCAGCGAAAAGATCGCCAGCCAAGCTGCGTTCCGCTCCGACTGACGGATCGCCTGGTGAGCGCCCGTGTCACACGCGCAAGGAGATTCTCCGGTCAACGTGCATACTCCCCGCCGAGGACTGTGTGCGTACGCCAAAGGGACGGCAGTGCGGGGTCCGAAACCGATCGCGGCGCGGTCGTTCGCACGAGATGGCGCGAGTAGGCGGGCGAGCAGTTGCTTTGATCAAGGCAGCGGATCGCAATGTCGACTATTGCTGTCGCGTCCGCCGGCGCCATGCCGTCGTTCACGAGCGACGACAGACCAAGCCTGAGAGTGTCCGCCCACAAAGCGAGTCCTGCGGCATCTACAAGCCCAGGCAATTCTTCCGCGGGCATTGCGTCGGGCAAGCGGGCCTCAAACCCCCTCCGAGCAGGAAGATCATCTGTGGAAGCCGGCCCGCCGCGGTGGTCATTGGCTAGATCAAGGAGGCAGGTCCTGACATGATCCCGCACCTGCACCGGCGTCGTTGCCCGGCAACCCCGGGATGTCATCGGTCGCCTCCGGGCATGTCTGCTTGCCCGGGTCGCAGCGCGATATGCTTGTACTCGACGAAATCCTCGATCGCCGCGACGCCGTTCAGCCTGCCGAGACCCGAAAGCTTGAACCCGCCTTCTTCCGTCCCGTCATAGACCTTGGCCCAGTCGTTGACGAAGACGCTGCCCACCTCCAGCGCCTTCGCGACGCGCAGCGAACGGTCGAGGTCGCGGGTCCAGACGCTGGCGGACAACCCGTATTCGCTGTCGTTGGCGAGCGCGACCGCCTGTGCTTCGTCGCTGAAGCGCTGGATGGTGATGACCGGTCCGAACGTTTCCTCCTGTACGATCGCGAGCCGGTTGTCGTCGACCTCGAGCATCGCGGGTCGGAAGAACGCCCCTGCGGCAAGTGGGCCGTCGGTTATGGGACCGCCGCGCACGATCGCCTTGGCGCCGGCCGCGATTGCGTCCGTCACGACCTTGTCGACCCGTGCGACATTGGCCTTGTCGATCAGCGGTCCCATGTCGCTCGCAGGATCGGCTGCCGGGCCGACCCTGACGTTGCGCAGCCGCTCGGCAAGGCGATCGCGCACCACCTCGTAGAGATTGTCCTGCACCAGAAGGCGCGATCCGGTCATGCAGAACTGACCGGCGAACACCGTCAGCGCCTTTTCGAGAACCGGCATCATGGATGCGACATCGGCGTCGTCGAACACGATCATCGGGGCCTTGCCACCGAGTTCGAGGCCGAACCGCTTTATTCGCCGCGCTCCGACCGCGCCGATCGCCGCGCCGGTCCTCGTGCTGCCGGTGAAGCTGATCGTTGGCACAGCCTCGCTCTCGACAAGGTGCTCGGCGCCGTCCGAGCCGCTCTCGGCGAAGATATTGACGACGCCTGCGGGCAGGTCGGGCCCTTCGGCCAGTATCTCGGACAGCACGGAGGCGACCTGCGCTGCCTGACCCGGCATCTTGATGACCACCGTGCAACCGGCGGCCAGCGCCGGCGCGAACGAGCGGACTGCGAGGATGACCGGGGAGTTCCAAGGTACGATGACACCCGCCACCCCTATCGGTTGGCGGAGCACGATCGAGATGCTCCCCGGCCGTGGCTGCAGGGCTCGCCCGGCCTCGGTACGAGCTATTGCCGCCCAGTAGCGCAACTTGCCTGGCGAACCATAGGCTTCGAGCGCTGCCTCGCTCCCGATCTTGCCGTTCTCGAGCGAGAGGATGGCGATCAGCCGCTCGCGATGGCGTTCCATCGCGGCTGCCATCTGATCGAGCACTCGGGCGCGCAATTCGGCATCATGCGCCCATGGCGTCCGACGGAACGCCGTCGCGGCAGCGTTGACCGCATCGCGCGCGGCGATCGCCCCGTTGTCGGCATAGCTGCCGATCGTCTCGTAGGTCGCCGGGTTGATCGACGGGGAGAGCGCCATCGGCGCGACGAAGGCACCGTTGATCCAGTTTCGGGCCGGAGTGTTGGTCATCGCGTCGTCCTTTGCGGAGGGGTGCGGGCGTGCCGATCCGTGGCGCGCGCTCATAGCCCGTGTCTGGAAGGAGACGGCCCGCGGTAGTTTCGGCTGCCGCGAGGCCGCGCGGGATCAGGTCAGGAAGGGCGGCGCGTTCTCACCGCGCTGGCGATAGTTCGGCCGCGGGCGCTCGAGCCGGATCGACTCCAGCACCGTGTAGGCGTGATATTTCGTCTGGGTGGTCACCCCGGCCAGCCGTTCGGACCACAGCTGCCCGTTGCTGCTGCGCTTCTCGAGTACATATTTCGTGGCGTAGTTCGCCATCGAGTTGATCCAGTTCTCGGTTCCGGCAAATACCTTGTCCCAGCCCGCCCCGTCGAGGATGCCGATGAGCGCGTCCGAGCGGGAGAAACGGTCGACCGCAGCCTGTGCGCCGTCGAGGACGTCGGCGAAATATTCGATCGAGGCTTTCACCGTTTCTGGCGTGCCGTAAGACATGTGGTGACCGGCGACGAGGAAGTCGAAGTCGAACTCCGTCAATTGCTGTTGCGCCTGATACCAGCCCATGATGTTCTGCGACGCATCGCAATGCATGAAGGTGGCGCTGCCGGGGCTGATGATGTCGATGACGGTCAGCACTCTATGGGTCGGCGCATAGATGAAGATGTTGCCCGGGCAGTGGTTCTCGCCCTTGTACGACAACTCCAAAGTCACGCCGCCGACCTTCAGCGTATAATCCTTGTCGAACGTCAGGGTCGGGATAGGGCGGTTCGGGTCGGGAAAGCGTTCGAGCAGTTCCTTCGTTATCTCGTGCGCGACTATCTCCACGCCCGAGCCGAACACCGATGCGGCGCCGATATGGTCGGTATGCCAGTGGCTGTAGATGACGTGCGTGACGGGCTTGTCGGTGAACTCCTCGATCGCCGCCAGCATGTTCTCGCCGATCGTCGGCGGTGCGTCGATCGCGATCACGCCGTCGTTCGTCACGACGAAGGCGGCGTCATACCCGCCGCTGGTGACCCAGTAGAAGCCGTCGCGAAGCTCCTCGACATGGTAGCCGAGCCTTTGGAAGCGTTCGCTGGAGAAATAGGGCGGATAATAGTTGGGCGGGTCCGCCGGATGCTCACCAGCTTCGGGGAAGCCATAATTGTCGATCGCGAAGAATGCCGGCGTATCGCTGGCGGTAATGTGCTTTTGATGCTTGTTGCACATGGGTTTGTCTCCATTTGGTGGTGAAGAGATCAGGCGATCTCGGTTTCGAACCGCAGCACCGCCTTGATGACGCGGCCCGCGGCTACGTCGTCGAATGCCCGGTTGATGTCCGCGAAGTCGTAGAAGGTGATGAGCCGGTCGAACGGGAAGCGGCCGGTGCGGTAGAGGCCGATCAGCTCGGGGATCATCAGCGCGGAAATTGCGTCGCCCTGGATGATGCCGCGCAGCGTCTGCCCGACGGTCAGGCGCGATGCGTCGACGAGGGCGCCTGAATGCGCGTTGAAGGCGACGAAGCCGAAATGGCCCATCGCCGCGAGCGCGCCGATCCCGGCATCCAGGTTGGCGGCCCGCCCGCTGGTATCGAGGACGAACTCGACCCCGCGTGGCGTGATCGCCCGGATTTCGGCCGTGACGTCCGGCCCGTCGGCGGCGTTCACGATGTGCGTCGCTCCGAGTTCGCTTGCGAGCGCGAGCCGTTCGGCATTCACGTCGATCGCAATGACGGTTGCGGCGTCCGCGACCTTCGCCGCCATGATGGCGGCAAGGCCGACCGCGCCGACGCCGAAGACTGCGACGCTCGCGCCCACCGGCACCTTCATCGCCTTGAGGATCGCGCCCGCGCCCGTCTGGAAGCCGCACCCTAGCGGCCCCAGAATCTCCAGCGGAACATCATCCGGCACTTTGACGGTGTTGCGCTGGTGAGCCAGCGCATAAGTCGCAAAGGACGACTGGCCGAAGAAATGCGCGTGGAGGTCATCGGCGCCGTGTCGCTCGACGCCGATGGTGCCGTCCAGCCGTGCCCCCGCGAAATTCGCTTCCCAGACCTTCTCGCAATAGGCGGCATGAGAGGACAGGCACGGCTTGCACTGTCCGCACGAATGATAGGACAGCACGACATGGTCGCCCGGCTTTAGATGAGTGACCGATGTGCCGGTCCGCATGACGACGCCGGCGCCTTCGTGACCCAGAATGGCGGGCAACGGCGACGGCATCAGTTGTTGGCGGACATGCGAGTCGGTGGCGCAGATGCCCGTCGCGACCATGCGAATGAGAACTTCGTCGGGTCGCGGCGCCTCGAGAGCGATGTCCTGCATGATGAAGGGCTCATCCTTTTGCTCGACCACGGCCGCGCGGGCATGGGTGGTCGTGGCTTGTTGCTGTGCGGCACTGGAGAGTGCTGGCTGGTTCATCGGGGCCTCCATGAGGTTCGTAAGCGGCTTCCGCTGTGTCGCCGTCTGGTTTACCCCTCATGTCCTGTTGCAAAAGCCGCCAAGGCAGGAACCTGGAGTTGCGCATGCCGGAACCCGCGCCCGTTGATCTGCTCGATGTCATCGCTTTCGTCCGGGTGGTGGAGACGGGAAGCATCGCGAATGCAGCGACACGCCTCGGCATCGCCAAATCGATCGTCAGCCGCCGTGTGAGCCGCCTGGAGGGGGTGCTCGGTGCGCAGTTGCTGACGCGCACCCCGCGCGGCACCACGCTGACCGACATAGGGCGCGAGTATTACGAGCGGGCCGCCGCTGGCCTTTTCGAGCTGGAATCGGCGCGCGAGGTGGTCACCAAGTCGACCAGCGAGGTCTTCGGGCAGCTTCGCATCCAGGTCCCCACCGCTTTCGGCGAGTTCCTGCTGGCGCCGATCCTTGCCGAGTTCGCGGCGCGCTATCCGCGCATCGAGTTCGACGTTCGGTTCACCGATCGCCAGGTGGACATGATCGCGGAGGCCTATGATCTGGCGATCTGGCCGGGCGCCGTGCCGGACTCGATCCTCATCACCCGCAAACTGGCCAAGGTGCGCTGGGCGATGGTGGCGAGCCCGGCCTATCTCGATGCGCGGGGGCGCCCCGCCCGGCCGGGAGACCTCGCCGACCACGATACCATCCTTTACGCCCTCGATTCCGGCCGCTGGCGGCTCCGGGGTCCGACCGGCTGGGAGCAGGTTCGGATAAACTCGCGCTTCTGCACCGACAACGGGCAGATGCTTTTGGCGGCCGCGCGCGCAAGCCTCGGGATCGTGCTCGTTCCGATGTTCATGGTTGAAGAGCCGCTTGCGCGCGGCGAGTTCCAGGCTGTGCTGCCGGACTTCCCCCACGAGGGCGGGGACTTGCAAATCTTCATGCCGCCGGCGCGTGCCGGCATCGCGCGGGTGCGGGCGCTGGTCGACTTTCTCTATGAGAAGTTCGACCGCGAAGTTTGAGGTGCGCGTCGGACCGGTCCGACCGTCCAAGCACCGCCAAAATCAGCCAGGCGCCCCGATCACCAGCGCCGCCATGATCACTCCGATCGCCGGAACGACGCGCGGCTGTGTCCATCCAGAACCGGCGGCAGGCGCTTCTTCATTGCTTGCAGCACCGGCGCCCACTTCGGACCGTAGCTCGGCAAGCCGCCGGCGTGCGCGCAACAACAGGAGCAGCGCCAGATCCAGGGTCGTGGCAAGGCCAAGCACCGCTGCAAGCCGCATCGTGTCGGATCGAGCCGCCTGTTCGGCCACGCCCGCCGCGAGCCGCCAGTCCATGTAACTGCGAGCAGCGCCGGGCCGGCGACAGCGCCCAAGGCATTGACGACCCCAAACAGGACGATGAAGCTGATGAGTGCGCCGCCGCCATGCCGCAGGGCGCTCGTGATGCCGAGCAGCAGCCCCGGCCCAAGGAAGAAGGTGCCGGCGAACGCGATCCCGCCTGCGATACGAAGAAACGCGGCAGATCTTGCGCGCTCACCGACATGCTCTCGTCGAAGGCGGCGATCGTGACGAGACAAAATCGCCAGCAGCATCGGCCACGCGAGCGTTTCGACGTTCACTGGCCCCGAGCTTTCGAAGACACCGGTCGATCGAACTCGGCGCGCCATCTTGATCTACAAGGTGTAATCAGGGCTGAGGGCGGATCGCAGTGAGTTACTCCCGGGGCAAGGAGTCCGCGCGGGCCAGAATGAGTTCGGGCGCCTCCCCGTTGCGCACACGCGAGAAGAGCGCTTCAGGATCGAACTCAATCCCCAGTGGGTTCCTGGCGAACTCGTCGCTCTCGAAAAAGGCGGCTGCGCCTCCCGGATAACTCACCTGGTCGCACTGAAACTCGATGCGGCTCCCGTTAGGGTCCTTGTAATATAGCGATGTCGTAGGGCCGTGATTGATGCACCAGAAGGGAAGGATATCTTTGGATTTCGCACGCTCGTAAAAATCGGCAAGTTCAACGATCGACTTCATCGTGAGCGCAATATGATCGATCCCCGCGACGGTCTCGTCGAAATCCCTGAGGCCCGCCTCTTCGGCGATGGCAACGCGGTGATGTTCTTCGTCGAACGTAAGGAAGCAGAGACCAGGCTGGTGATAGACCTCGCGGGCGTCCAGCACATCCTTATACCATTGCAAGGTCTGCGCAAAACGGCTCGTTCTGATAACAAAATGAGCGATGTAAGATGGTTTAAGAGCCTCGCTACCCGTCCGTACCTTCATATATCTTCTCCTGTGTCTGCCCGGAAGCAGCGCCGCTACTCGGGGAGAATCAATCGCGCCGTGCATAGATAATACTGTTCATATGATCAATAAAAGCTTTCGTGTCCCGAGCGCCGGTACGCAGCATAGATGGCCGTCCAATGCCCTTTCGCGGGAGGCAGTGAGGCTGAATCGAGTAGCAATTCTTGCTGATCTAAAAGACAGCTATTGCATCGCTTCCGCCGAGGCACGCCTGGGCGTCGCAAGCGATTTGCGATACCATGAAGTACACGGGCTCACCGCGACACAGCTAGACGGTTCCCGCGTACCCGATGACCAGGCAGGCAAAAAGCAAGAGCCCCAGTCGCTGCCATGACGCTGCCTCGCCCATGACGAACACGGCCACGATTATCGTCACGATTGGCACGATGGTGGCCAGCGCAGGCATGATGAGGCTGAGCGGCCCTCCTTCACGTATTACCGTTGCAAGGGCCCAGAAGGAGACCATGTACACGCTGAGGCAAATGATACTCCAGCCGATGTTGCGGAACGCATCTGTGCGGCCGAGTAGCAAGCTGCCACCGACTTGACCGGCGGCGCCGATGAGGAAAAGAACGACAATTCGGGTCGTAATAGTAGCAGCGACAGTCATTCGATTGACCTTTCCAAAGCCTGTTGGACAACCGTGCAGGATGGCGAGGGCGCATCAGGAGTCTTCGCCCCGCCGGCAAGGCCAGTGGTTTGCGAATTCGCCGATGCCTCAACGGCAGGCCGGCAACCACCGTGACCGAGATTCATGCCGGAAGGCTGTGTCTGTCTGACATGCACTTCGGCCGCCTCTGAGGTTAATCGAACAGGCGGGCGGCCACCTCCGCAACGCGACGGCCCTGATAGCGCGCGCCATCCAAATCCGTTGCGCTTGGTTGGCGGCTGCCGTCGCCGTTCGCGACCGTCGTAGCGCCATACGGAGCGCCGCCCGCGACCTCGCTATTGTCCATCTGGCCCGCAAAGCCATAGTCCAGGCCCACGATGGTCATGCCAAAATGCAGAAGGTTGGTAATGATGGAAAACAGCGTAGTCTCTTGTCCGCCATGTTGGGTGGCGGATGATGTAAACGCGGCCCCGACCTTTCCATTAAGCGCGCCACGCATCCAGAGCCCACCAGCTTGATCCAGGAATGCCGCCATTTGCGAGGATATGCGGCCAAAGCGTGTGCCCGTTCCCACAATGATGGCATCATAGGCTTCGAGGTCTTCGATGACGGCGAGCGGAGACGCCTGATCGAGCTTGAAATAGGCGTTCTGAGCAACCTCGGTGGGCACCGTCTCTGGGACGCGCTTGATATCGACCGTTGCGCCAGCACTGCGCGCACCTTCTGCGACCGCTTCTGCCATCGCTTCGATATGGCCGTAGCTGGAATAGTAAAGAACAAGGACCTTAGCCATCGACATTCCTTTGATATTTCCGGCGGAACCCACCTGAATTCGCCATGCAATCCGAACCTGTATGAAGAGGTTGTCTGTACCCCCAGGTCCGAGGGCTTCGTCATGAAAGCAGCCGCGGCATGCATGAGGCATCACCTTATGCACTACTGTTCATATGATCAATAGATTTGTCGAATTGCGATCAGAATCAGGTGGCCGGTCGAACCGTCCCAGCGAGCCGAGGTGCGGACGATCCGTCAAATGTCGAAGACGCGGCTTCACGCTCGCCAGTTGTGAATTACCGGCACAACAGGACTGAGCGATTGCCGTTTGCCGCCAGCTTCACGTCCCGGATTTTGCAGCAATGAGATCTGGCTCCGGTCGCGGAAGATCGCTCATCCATGAACCGAGATGTACGTTGAAACGTGATCGACTGAACAGTTGAAAAATTCGATTCCCAGCCGGCAGGAGTTGCGGTTTGGCGCCTTCCTCCGTAACTCTGCGCTATGAAAGATGTTAATCCCCGCAAAGCACGTAAGGCGGTGTCCGCAGAGACCGACCTGAAACAGCCAAGTGAATCGGCCAAAGCGCCTCGCCGCGTTCGCCGTCCCAAGGAGGTGCGGGAGCGAGTGTTGGCGGCTGCACTTCACGCCTTTGCTACTGTTGGGTTCGAAGGGGCATCCACGCGAGCTATCGCAAATGATGCGCAAGTCACGCAGTCCCTGTTATTATACCATTTCAAGACCAAAGACGAACTTTGGAGGGCTGTTCTCCAGGACATCGCTTCCATGGGAAAGATGGAGCAGCTGCTCGCAAGCGGCGATGATAGCATGACGGCTGCGCAGCGGCTCATGGTGGCGATCCGAGGGCTGGTCGAACTATTTGCAAAAGTGCCCGAGCTTCACCGTCTGATGACCCTCGAAGCCCACCAACCTTCGGAACGGCTAAACTGGATCATCGAGAATGTGAACCGCGCACCCTACGAGGCGATGTGCGATCTCATTGCTGAAGCACAAGCCGAAGGCGCCGTTCGGAAAATCAGTCCGGAAAGATTGCGCTTTGCCATCGTAGGCATGGCAGCAGTCCCGTTTTCCGTATCGGCTGAGTATCAGTTTCTGACGAAACGAAATCCATTCTCAAAAATCGAAATCGAAGCCACGATCGACATGATTTGCAGAATGATCTTCATTCAACAGTAACTAATTTTCGGCGATTCATCTAAGTAGCATCAGGCTGTCGCCCAAGATCATTTGTGCGGCTTGCTTGTGATATGGCCACTCCTCGGATCACTATTGTCGAACCTATCGTTCGTTCTCCGCAAGCGCCGACGGATACTCATCAAACCATCTCGACGATGGTCACATTGGCAATACCGCCGCCCTCGCACATCGTTTGCAGTCCATAACGCTTGCCGTTGGTTCTGAGAGCGTAGATCATGGTAGTCATAAGCCTTGTGCCGCTGGCGCCGAGGGGGTGTCCAAGCGCAATTGCACCGCCATTGACGTTTAGTTTGGCTGGATCGGCTCCGAGCATCTTCAGCCACGCCATCGGTATGGACGCGAAAGCTTCATTTACTTCGAACAGGTCAATGTCCTCGAGCTTAAGCCCCGAGCGTTCGAGTGCCCGCTTCGTTGCGGGAATTGGTTCTTCCAGCATAATGACCGGGTCGCCGGCCGTCACGGTCAGGTTAACGACCCGAGCCAACGGCGTCAGGCCATGTCGCTTGATGGCCGCTTCATTGGCGACGAGCACGCCAGATGCGCCGTCAGTCATCTGGCTGGCATTGCCCGCCGTGATTGTACCTCCGTCACGCAGCGTCTTGAGTGACGCAAGCGCTCCCATACTGCTGTCGGCGCGCACGCCTTCATCTTGCATGAAGGGTCCATTTTCAGTGTCGATTGGAACGATCTCGTTCGCAAAAGCGCCCGAAGTGATGGCCGCCGCTGCCCTTCTATGGCTTTCCAGTGCGAAGGCATCCATCTCTTCGCGGGTGAAGCCATATTTGTCGGCAATCGCCTGTGCGCCATGGAACTGGCTGAACTCCTCAACACCATAGCGCTGCTGGATGGTCTTGGGCCAAGGGCCCTCGCCGACGCCGGCCCGGGCATGAAGCAGGTAGTTCGATCCCATGGGCACCCGGGTCATGCTTTCCACGCCTGCGGCGATCACCAAGTCCTGCGTGCCTGACATCACGGCCTGGGCTGCAAAATGCAGCGCCTGTTGCGACGAGCCGCATTGCCGGTCGATGGTCACAGCCGGCACGCTTTGCGGCAGGGAAGACGCGAGGACGACATTGCGGCCAAAAGCGAACGCCTGCTCGCCGCCCTGCGTCACGCAGCCGAGAATAACATCGTCGATGGCACTCGGATCGACACGCGCACGATCGACCAAAGCATTGATCACCACCGCGCCGAGATCTGCCGGGTGCACAGCAGACAGGGCGCCCTTGCGCTTTCCGCCCGCAGTGCGCGCAGCTGCGACGATATAGGCTTCAGCCATAGATCATATTCCCTTGAAATTGGCGGGGCGCTTGGCAAGGAATGCCTGCAGCCCCTCAGCACATTCGGCAGAACCGCCGGCCAGCACCATGCTGCGCTGCTCATGGTTCAATTGCGCCTCCAGGCCGGTGTCGAAGCTGTTACGGAGCAACGCGCGCGCTGCACCTAGGGCTCGCGTTGCTCCGCCGGCCAGTTGCTCTGCAAGCTTGTCGCCTTCCTCAGCTAGCGCGTCATCTTCGACAACGCGGGTGACCAGGCCGATCGTCTCCGCCTCGAGAGCCGAGATCCGGCGATTTGTCAGGACGATCTCCTGTGCCCGGCGCAGCCCCACCAAGCGCGGCAACAGCCAGCTAAGCCCTCCATCAGCCGTCAGCCCGATTGCGCCATAGGCAGCGGTGAAATGAGCGGAACGTGCGGATAGTACCAGATCCCCGAGCATCGCCAGGCTGAAACCAGCGCCAGCTGCCGGACCATTGATCAGAGTGATCAGCGGCTTGGGCATAGCGCTAAATCGCTCAATTGCTACGTGCAGCACGCCTATCAACTCCGCCAGCATGGGCGCGCGGCCGGCGCCCGCGTCGGCGATCGTGGGTACATCGCCGCCGGCGCAGAACAACCGCCCACGCCCGGTCATGATAACGCAGCGTATCGACGGGTCAGTCTCGCACCTGATGGCTGCCCTCATCAATGCCACTGCCACCGGTAGCGTTATTGCGTTTCCGGCATCTGGCCGGTCCAACGTGATGCGCGCGATGCCTGCCTCAACGCGGACATCGATGCCGTCATCGCTCAGGCGATCGATCATCGCGGCGCCATGCGGATCGCGCCGTCAAGGCGGATGACTTCGCCGTTCAACATCGGATTGCGAACGATGGATTCTACCAGTTGCGCATATTCGGCAGGCCTACCAAGGCGACTGGGGTGAGGCACCTGCGCGCCCAGAGCATCCTGCACATTTTGCGGAAACGCCTCGAGCATAGGGGTGAGAAAAATGCCGGGGGCGATGGTCATGACGCGAATCTTATGCTGCGCAAGATCGCGTGCGATGGGCAGCGTCATCCCTACAACCCCTCCCTTCGAAGCGGAATAGGCTGCCTGGCCAATTTGCCCGTCATAGGCGGCTACGGAAGCCGTGTTCACGATCACGCCCCGCTCTCCTTCGACTTCGTCGGCCGCCGCAAGTCTTGCAGAAAATATCGCGATCATGTTGAACGAGCCGACCAGATTGACCGAAAGCGTCTTGGCGAAAATGTCGAGGGAATGGGGGACATTTCCCTTGCCCACGGTCTTTGCAGCTGGCGCGATGCCCGCGCAGTTCACGAGGATACGCGCAACGCCATGCGCGGCTTGCGCTGCATCAAGCCCCGCCGCCACGCTTTCCTCGTTCGACACGTCGACGCGTTGATACCGCGCGCCCAGTCCCCGCGCCGCCGCGGAGCCGGCATCCTCATTCATGTCGAAAATCGTAACTTTTGCGCCTTGCTCCGCAAGCATTGTCGCTGTCGCTTTGCCAAGCCCCGACGCGCCGCCGGTCACTATGGCTGAGAGGCCGAAAATATTCATGTCCGCTCCTTTTCCCTGCCGTCTGCCGGGACGGCGGTGATAACCTGGGTCATCCCGCGAATGATTGAACGTCATGCAGGAGATGACTGCCAAAATCAGTTGCTAGGGGGGCACATCTGCGAGCCGAAACCGTAGCGCCAGATCTACCAAGCCTTCGCTATGATCGTTTGAGCGCTGCACGCACCACGCGGGTCTTGAAGCGCCAGCCCAGTTCGGTCAGGACAAAGCTATCGTGAAATTCGCCTAGTGCCACTGGATCATTCATCGGAGGCGTGCCGTCTCCGTCATGCGTCAGGTGATATAGCGTGAAGTAGGTGACGGCCATCGCGCTATCTCGAGCCAATTCGCGAAAACTTGGGGGGCTGCACACGTGACAGGTGACGACCGTGGCAGGCCGCGACGTCCAATGCGCCAAAATCTCGCCGGGTCCATTAGAGATAAGGTCAGGACGCTCTATCCGCCCATCGGGCGTAAACAACTCTACAGCCCGGGCGAATTGGCGGTGATCTACCAGATAGGCGTAGTCAGCGATCAAGGCAGAGCAGGATATGCGCGCGTCGTCATTTGCCAGGGCCGCTCTCATGCCACTCTCTCCTCGGGGATGACTGGCGAGACTATGCCGACAACGCGATTGAGGATCGGCCGCCAGTCATTTGGCTGCTGGCTACCGCTCCATGCTATATGATGGTCCGGACGAATCAGGATGATGAGGCTTCCCAGCTTCTGGGTCGAGGGCTCGACCTCCAGCCGTACGATCTCGAGAGGCATTCCAATTGCGAGAGCGTACGCGTCAATGCGCCCGATTTCGACGGAGCCGATGGCGAGCAGGGTAAAACCACGCCCGAACTTGTCGGCGATCGGTCTGCCATCATCGAGATAATAGTTCGGAAATCTGCAGCCTGGCGCCGTGCTGGGCTCGCATCGCCCAGGATTGAACGTGGGTCCGACCGGCTCGTCTTCCAATAACGGAGAGCCGCAATATGTGAAGCCGTGCTCGATCCCCCAGCTTTCATTTTCCAAGTTTCCCAGCGCAGCGATCGCGCGTCCGACTGCCATGCGCCGATGGGCCGCATCAGGTGCGTCGAGGTCGCCCAGCGCCTGGGCATTATGGATCTGTTCGTTGATCTGTTGCCGAACGATGACGTGGCGGGCCGCAGCTTCCCTGTTGCGCAGGGCGACTGGCCGCCGCTCGGCCTCGTAACTGGATAGCAGCGATTCTCCTCCCCAGCCCTTGCAGACTGCTGCCAGCTTCCAACCAAGATCGGCTGCATCCCCTACGCCCGTGTTCATGCCATAGCCGCCCGTGGGAATGACCTGATGTGCGGCATCCCCCGCGATAAACACGCGGCCATCGCGATAGTGATTGGCGACGGTCATGTGCGGCGTCCAGGGATTGGCGACGAGGATCTCGGCATCGATCTCGCCGCCGACAAAATCGCGGAGCAGGATCTTGGGGTCGGCATCGGGAGGCGCCAGGACATGGAGCGTCCAAATGTCATTGCCGTTTTGGGAAATGAGCGTGCCCAGGCCGGTCTGAAGATGGAACACAGGACCAAAGCGTGTAAACACGTCGCTTCGTGCACAGCGGAAATGAATCATGTAAAACTCGGCGATCGCGTAATCGCCTTCGGATGTTATGCCTATTGCTTCGCGGACACGGCTGCCGCCGCCATCACACCCCACCAGATAATCACAGGTCACGTCCTCGTTCATTCCGGTGTCGGTGGAGGACAGGCTTGCGACGACGCCCATATTATCCTGCCGCAAGCTTTCAAAAGCCCAACCGAAGCGAACGTCGATCAAGGGCGAGGCATCCAGTTGCGCTTTGAGAGCCGGCTCTAGAACAACCTGGGACACGCGCATGCTGGGCTCATGCGTAGCGGTGCCGTCATTGCTCAGCCTGGCTATCTCGCGTGCTGCATTCGGACTCGGATAGGCGAAGCGGTGGAGAACGTGCCCCGCCGGCGACGTCGCCCAGATCACGTCGAGCGGCTGATCTGCCGGAACGCCAACGGCGCGCAGTTCATCGGCGATGCCTAGCGCCCGAAAAATCTCCATGCTCCGTCCGTTCGTCAGGTCCATTTTAGGATGACGGGTGGTGTGCAGATTACGTTCGACGATGATTGAGGGAGTGTCGAGATGGGCCAGCGTCAGCGCCAGTACCATTCCGACAGGCCCGGCCCCCACGATCAAGACGGGGCTATGGCTGGTTGTCACGTTGCTCTCCTAATCTATATGGCTTGTCAGCCTTGGATGACCGTGTTTTCGATGTGCCCAATCCCGTCGATTTCCACGCGCACATGGTCTCCGACCTCTAGATATCTTGGCGGCTTCATTGCGGCTCCGACTCCGCCGGGCGTGCCGGTGAAGAAGACGTCACCTGGCTCCAAAGTCATGACCTTGCTTAGATGCTCAACCTGCTGGGCCGGTCCGAAAAGCAGATGTCGCGTGTTGGATTGCTGTCGTAGTTCGCCGTTCACGAAACTGCGGATTGGAAGCGCGAGGGGATCGATTTCATCGGCTGTTACGATCCATGGCCCGTATGGGGCGTGCGTATCGAAGGCCTTGCCTATCGAAAACTGGCCAGTGCGAAATTGCCAATCCCGCACGCTGACGTCATTGCCCACGCAATAGCCGAAAATGGCATCCTTGGCCTGTGCCGCGGTCGCGTAGCGAACGCGAGCACCAACAACGAACACTAGTTCGGCTTCATAATCCAGATCGGACGAGACCCGCGGCAGTTCTATGTCACCATAAGGACCGGTCGCCGTGGTGTTGGCCATTGCAAACCAGGTCTGTTCTTCCGGTGCAGCCCCACCGCTCTCCTCTATATGATCCTTGTAGTTCAGCCCGATTCCCCAAAGCTTACCCGGGCGCTCTACCGGTGCGAGAAGCGTGACGTCGCCAACGCGACAGTCGACCTTGCCCCTTAGCCGTTCGGCATGATTGCGCAGTTCGGGCCAGCGGGCGATCAATTGGATCATATCATTGCCGAGGCGATCGATTCTGGTGGACAGGTGCGCGATCGATTCTCCCTCCACCGACCCGATATGCACTTGGCCTTCAAGCTCGTACCGCGCCAGCCGCATCGGTTTCTCCCTGCTCCATTACCCGCAGATCCATGTCTGCATACCGCTTTACTTTTTACTGACTTATCGAACAATAGCAACCCGCATCGTGCTGACGAGGGCATATATGTATCGGATGAAGGCGGAAAAATTTTCCTTGCTACTGATCATATGAGCAGTAATAAGAAGGTGTGATTTGATCGACGCCACGCACGTTTGCCCCCCCGAGTTGATTACGGGGGGAGCTGCAAGCCCCGGTGCGGTCCGATCGCCACGAAAGGCTGAAAACAGCAGGAGAGGGAGATGAAGATGAAAGGTACCATCGCGATGCTGATGGCGTCGAGCGCGGCCATGGCTCCATTCTACGGCTACGCGCAAACCGATAACGCGGTGGCGACCAGTGGGCAGGCTCAGGTCAGCGATATCGTCGTCACCGCGCAGAAGCGATCCGAGCGGCTGAGCGATGTTCCGCTCTCCATTACAGCCGCTACGGGGGAAAAGCTTGCCACCGCCGGCGTCACATCGTCAGCCGACCTTGAAAAGGTGGTTCCAGGGTTTGCCTATCAATCGACCCTGTACGGAGCGCCAATCTTCACGATCCGCGGCATTGGCTTCTATGACGTGTCGGTCGCCGCGCCGCCGGCCGTATCGGTTTATGTCGACCAAGTGCCGCTGCCCTACTCGGTGATGACATCAGGTGCTCTACTGGACGTGGAGCGCGTCGAGGCGCTCAAGGGTCCCCAAGGCACGCTGTTTGGCCAGAACTCGACTGGGGGCGCAGTCAACTACATCGCCGCCAAGCCTACCGACACGCTGAAATATGGCGCAGATCTTGGTTATGGCCGCTTCGATAGCATCGAAGCCCAGGCTTTCCTCAGCGGGCCCTTGACCGACACCCTCAAGGCGCGCGTGTCGGTGCGCACGGAACAGCGCGGTCCCTGGCAGAAGAGCGTTTCGCGCAATGACGAACTGGGTAAACGCAATTTTACCACCGGCCGAATCCTCCTTGACTGGTCACCAAGTGACAGCTTGCGCTTTTCGCTTAACCTGAATGGATGGATCGACAAGAGCGATACAATAGCGTCCCAATATGTGGGCTATGCGGCCAGTTCGCCATCCTATTCGGACTTTGAGCCGGACATCAGGGCGAACCAGCCCGCTCCGAACGACCCGCGTGCTGCAGATTGGGATCCGAACGTCAATCTGAAGAAAGACGACAGTTTTTACCAAGCCTCCCTTAGGAGCGATCTGGACCTTGGCCCTGAGACGACGCTGACCTCCATCAGCGCCTATTCGCGCTATCAGCAAGAATCGCCAATCGATCCTGACGGCGTACCGCAGCCCAATTTCAGGGCAGTCGTCGATGCCGAGATCCAATCATTCTCCCAGGAGCTTCGTGTCGCCGGACGAATTTCCGATGGGAAACTGCGCTGGATGATCGGCGGCAACTATGCGCATGACAGCACGCAAGATGATCAGAATGCTGTTTCCTTCGGCTCCAACTCGGGGGTAGGTCCGTTCCGCTATTACACCTTTCGCACGAGCTCCCACCAAAAGGTGGAAGCAGCGTCCGTGTTCGGAAGCCTGGAATATGCGCTGGCCAGCAATCTCAACCTGCAGGGCTCCGCGCGCTATACCGACACCAAGCGGAAGCTTAACGGCTGCCTCTATGATAGCGGCGACGGGACGCTCGCCAATGCCTTCGCCCTTCTTTCGGAAATAGTGACAGGCGCTCCGACGACCATTGCGCCGGGCGCTTGCGTAACCTTCGGTAATAGCTCCGTCGGCACGCCCGGCGTGCCATTGCCCATCGTTCAGCGCTCTCTGGCCGAGGATAATATTTCATGGCGGGCGGGCATCGACTGGAAGCCCAACCAGCGCACGATGCTCTACGCCAACATCACAAAGGGCTATAAGTCCGGCAGCTTTTCGACACTTCCTGCGCTTACGCCTGACACGTTCGATCCGGCGACCCAGGAAGCTGTTCTGGCCTATGAAGCAGGCTTCAAGGCGTCGGTTCTCGATCGCCGGCTGCAACTGACGGGTGCTGCCTTTTATTACGATTATACCGACAAGCAGACGCTTGGCTTTCTTCCGACTTTCTTCGGCAATTTGATCGCGCTGATCAACATTCCCAAGGCGAGCGTGCGTGGCGCAGAAGTGGGCATAAACTTTCAGCCGATCGAAGGCCTCACCTTCGATGGCGGCGCGACTTATGTAGACGCGAAGGTCGATAGCTCCTTCCTGACGAGCAACTCCTTCAACAGTATCGTCGATATCAAGGGCGAGACCCTGCCCAGCACACCCAAATGGCAGTTGTCAGGCGACACGCAATACAGATTCGCTGCCAGCGACCGCTACAACATCTTCGTGGGCGCCGCGGCACGTTACCGCACCAAGGCTGTGGCTGCATTTGGTGGCGCGCCCGAGTTCCGACTGCCCGGCTATGCGACTGTCGATCTACGCGCCGGGATCGAGGACTCGAGCGGCCGATGGAAGGCGCAAATCTATGGGCGGAACGTCTTCAACAAATTCTATCTCATCCAAGCCACCCACAACGTGGACACGATAGCGCGCACCGCAGGCATGCCCGCCACCTACGGCATCAATCTCACCTACCGCTACTAAATCAAGCCGCCCCGTTTGCGACGCCACTTAAGCGTTGCAATGAAAGGATTATCCAAGTGTCGAAAGTCATCATCAGCTGCGCGGTCACCGGGGCGGTTCACACGCCAACGATGTCGCCGCATCTGCCATTCACTCCCGATGACATTGCCGCCCAGGCAATCGAGGCCGCTGAAGCAGGTGCGGCGATATTGCATCTTCACGCGCGCGACCCTCAAACCGGGAAGCCCACGGCCGATCCCGATGTTTTCATGCAATTCCTGCCGCGGATCAAGCAAGGCACCGACGCCATCGTCAACATTACGACAGGGGGCGGCCAAGGCATGTCCATGGACGAGCGGCTGGCGGCCCCGCTTCTTGCTTCCCCTGAGCTTTGTTCGCTCAACATGGGTTCGATGAACTTTGGCATGTATCCGATGCTGCAGCGCTATCCCGACTTCAAATATGATTGGGAAGCTGCGCATCTCGAAGCCTCCCGCGACTGGGTTTTTAAAAACACTTTCAAGGACATAGAAGAGATACTCACCCGATTAGGGCAGGGTCATGGCACAAAATTTGAATTCGAATGCTATGACACGGCTCATCTTTACACACTCGCGCATTTCCTAGACCGGAAGCTGGTCACCCCTCCGTTGTTCGTTCAGTCGATCTTCGGGATACTGGGCGGCACCGGCGCAGACACCGAAAACCTGCTTCATGCAAAGCGCATAGCCGACAAGCTCTTCGGAGACGACTATCGCTGGTCGGTCATGGCCGCTGGCCGACACCAACTTCCGTTCATCACGATGGGTGCGCTCAACGGGGCGAACGTGCGCGTCGGACTGGAGGATTCGCTTTATGCCGGGAAGGGCCGGCTGGCCAGATCCAACGCCGAGCAGGTCAGCCTGATCCGATCGATCCTCGAACCCTTGTCGCTTGATATTGCGACACCTGCGGAAGCGCGAGAGATCCTCGCCCTGAAAGGTGGCGACAATACCAACTTCTGATCGTGTGCCGGGACTTTCCGACGGCTTGTCGCTTTCCGATCGGGTTCCGAGACAGCCAAGCGAGCCGATCGGCATGGTCAGCAGGCCCACGAATTTAAGAAGGATGACTGAATGAGTTTAGAGGCAAGACAGATGACGGTCGAGGCTGTCGCGGTCTATGGACGGCGGCACAGCTGATGGCCGCCACCACAAAGGCCCACCTCCACCTTGCCGAGCGTGTCGAGAGCTTCGTACGGGACATCATAGTTCCGTATGAGACCGACAGTCGGCGTACCAGCCACGGTCCTGACGAAGCGCTGATACAGGAGCTGCGCGCGAAAGCGCGAGAAGCTGGCTTGTTCAATCCCCATATTGCCATCGACGGCGTTCCGCTCGAGCACAGGGAAATCGCGCCGATATTGCGCGCATCTGGCCTCTCGCCACTGGGGCCGCTGGCGCTCAACACTGCCGCCCCCGACGAGGGCAATATACACCTGCTAAGCAAGGTTGCGACGCCATCTCAGCGCGAGCGCTTTCTCCATCCGCTTCTCGCTGGCAAGCGATCGGCGTTCCTGATGAGTGAGCCCGCTGCGGAAAACGGCGCGGGGTCCGATCCCGCTATGCTGATGACCACCGCTCACCAGGACGGTAAGATTTGGGTCGTCAACGGACGGAAAGCCTTTATCACCGGCTTTGCGGGAGCCGAAATCGCGATTCTGATGGCGCGAACGGATCGCGGGGACGGCAAGGTAGCCGCCACCATGTTCCTTGTTTCCTTGCCCAACCCAGCTATCCGTATCGACCGCGTGCCGAGCACAATCGATAGCTCGATGCCCGGCGGCCATGCCACCCTTACTATTACGGACTTGCGTCTGAGCGATGAGGATATCCTGGGCGGCCCTCACGAAGGCTTTGCCTATGCTCAGGTAAGATTGGCGCCCGCTCGTCTCACACATTGCATGCGCTGGTTGGGTGCGGCCACCAGAGCGCAGGAAATCGCCGCGCACTACGCCATCAAACGGATGGCGTTCGGAAAGCCTCTGATCGACCATGAGGCTGTCGGTTTCATGCTCGCGGATAATCGCATTGCGTTGAAGCAGAGCGAACTCACGATCGATTGGTGTGCAGCACTGCTCGATGCCGGCGAGAAGGGCACGACTGAGAGCTCAATGGCGAAGGTTGCGATCTCAGAAGCCCTATTCAAGGTGGCTGACAACTGCGTCCAGATCATGGGCGGCACCGGCGTATCGTCCGACACGGTGGTCGAACAGATATTCCGTGAAATTCGGGCATTCCGAATTTATGATGGTCCAACCGAAGTGCATAAATGGTCGATCGCCAAGCAGATCAAGCGTGAAGGGAGTGGCTCATGACCAATCCCGCGACTGATCACAAGATCGAAGGGGACGGCGGTGAACTCGATACCCGAGCGTTGGACGCATGGCTCGGTCATCATGTACACAACTATCGGGGGCCGCTGGGAGTGCAGCGATTTAGTGGTGGCCAATCCAATCCGACCTACAAACTCGTTACTTCCCAGCGCGACTATGTCCTGCGGCGCAAGCCTGCCGGACCGATCGTCCAGGGGGCTCATGCCATAGAGCGGGAAGCGCGCGTCATGTCTGCGCTGGCCGGCACACCGGTGCCTGTACCCCGCATCTATGCCATTTGCGAAGATGCATCCGTCATCGGAACGCCTTTCTACGTCATGGAGATGATGGCGGGCCGGAATTTTGTCGATCCTGCACTTCCAGGCGTTGCCCCGGAAGCCAGACGCGCGATCTTCGATTCACAGAACGCGACAATCGCCTCGCTGCATTCCATCTCTCCCGCTTCCCTCGGCCTGGACGACTATGGACGAAGCGGCAATTATTGTGAGCGTCAGATCGCGCGTTGGTCCAAGCAATATCTCGGCGATCCATTGGCTCCCCGCAATGCTGACCTTGACTGGCTCATCGACTGGCTTCCGAAACATATCCCGGCCAGCGACGAAGTTGCCATCGTCCATGGCGATTTTCGGCTGGACAATATGATCTTCGATCCGGTCGAGCCTAAGGTGGTTGCCGTTCTTGACTGGGAGCTGTCGACCCTGGGGCATCCCCTTGCCGATTTTGCCTATCATCTCATGACCTATCGCATGCCGCGTCTGACGATCGCGGGTCTGGCTGGCCAGGATCTTGCGCAACTGGGCATTCCTTCCGAGGCTGAATATGTGGCCGCCTACTGCGCCAGGACGGGGCGAGACGCTATTCCCGACCTTCCATTCTATCTGACGTTCAACCTGTTCCGCTTTGCCGCGATCATTCATGGAATTCATGGGAGGCTGTTGCGCGGTAACGCAGCATCGGCCCGAGCAGAGAGCCTGGTTGAAGACCTTCCGATCATTGCGAAAATTGCGCGCGCAGAGGCGGAACGGAAATGAAGAACCGACAGATCTGGTTGCGTTCCCGGCCTCAGACGATTCCAGGAGCGGAGCATTTTGCCGTCCGTGACGCGGAAATCCCGGAGCTCGACGAGGGGCAATTCCTGGTCCGCAACGCCTATCTGTCCGTCGATCCCGCCATGCGCGGCTGGCTCCTGGACGAAGGCAATTATCTTCCTCGCGTAGAGCCCGGCGAGACCATGCGGGCTTTTGCGGTTGGCGAAATCATCGCCTCCCGAAATCCCGAATTCGTGGCAGGAGATCGCGTCACCGGATTGTTCGGCTGGCAGGAATATACCGTTGCAAATGCCGAGCAGGTTCTCCTGCGCGCTTCGGAGAGAGACTTGCCCCTCTCCAGTGCGCTAGGTGTCCTCGGTCTCAACGGCGTGACCGCCTATTTCGGGCTCCTGGACGTCTGTGCCCCGCGTGCTGCTGAAACGGTCGTCATCTCGACAGCGGCGGGCGCGGTGGGATCATGCGCGGGACAGATCGCTAAAGCCTTGGGATGCAGGACAATCGCGATCACGGGCGGCGAAGAGAAACGCCGCAAATGCGTCGATGAATTCGGCTTTGACCTGGCTTTCGACTACAAGGCAGAACCGGACCTGCGTGCGGCCCTGTCGGCCGCCTGTCCGGAAGGTGTTCACTGCTATTTCGATAATACTGCGGGCGCGATCAGCGATGCGGTGCTTGCGAACCTAGCCAATGGAGCCAGGGTTGCCGTCTGCGGTACGGCGGCGCTCTCCACTTGGGACCCCTGGCCGCTCGGCCCGCGCGTCGAACGACACCTCCTGACCAAGCGTGCATCGATGAAGGGCTTCATTGCGCTCGATTACAAGGCGCGTTTCCCCGAAGCGATTACGGCCATCGCCAACTGGGTGCGCGCTGGCGACGTCCGATACGCCGAGGATATATTGGACGGGCTGGATGCTGCGCCCGGCTCCATCAAGCGACTCTACGATGGCGCCAATAAGGGTAAGTTGATCATCCGCCTTGCCGCCGCGGACGACCTTGTCCGTGATCCACAGAGAGTCGGGTAGCGTCATGCGGTCGAATGTCGATATTGCCCGAGAATATTCGAGAACGTCTGACCACTCTGGTCCCGATAGTCTCGGACGGTTCACCCCCGTCTTCAAATTTCACGGTTCGAAATTCGATGCCGGTTACGGCGCAATCAACTTCGCCGACCTTGCCGCCGGCCTGCTCTCACAGGTCAAGCCGATCGAGCATCCCTGTGCAATGAGGCTGATCGGGCAGCTTTGGAAACAGCCGTCGAGGACCTCTTCAACGGAGAGCTTCACTCCGATGTCCAGCGGGCCAAAGGGCGAACCGCAACCTGACGATATCGTAGCGTCTGCCACGTCCGGGGTGACTTGGTCAGCCGCATGCATGTCTGGTTCGAACCCGAAGTTGAAAAATGAACAAATCAGGTTTTATTTGAGGAGCAGAAAGAAATGGTAGAGGAAGCGCTGGCGGGCAAGGTCGCCATCATTACAGGTGCGTCGAGCGGGCAGGGCGCCGCCGAGGCGAAAATGTTCGTCGCCCAGGGCGCAAAAGTTGTTCTCACGGACATCAATCCAAGTGGGCAGGCGCTTGCCGAGACGCTTGGCGCCAATGCTCTCTTCGTTCAGCACGATGTCAGCGATTTGACCTCTTGGGAACAGGTGACATCTGCTGCCGTCGAGGCCTTCGGCACGATCGACGTGCTGGTCAACAATGCGGGCGTTCACAGGCCCGGTACTATCGAGGTCACTGATCTCGAGATGTGGGACTTCCACTACCGGGTCAATCAGCTCGGCTGCTTTTTGGGGATGCGCGCTGTGCTCGGCATCATGAAGGCGGCGGGCAAAGGCTCGATCATCAACATATCCTCTGGGGCCGGCCAGGACAATATTCCGGGCTATTTCGCCTATGCTACCACGAAGTGGGCCGTGTGCGGCATGACGAAGCTCGCGTCATCGGAGCTGGCGCCACTAGGGATTCGCGTGAATGCTGTCCTACCCGGCATCATTGATACGCCGATGCTCCATGGAACGAACACAGCCGAACGTATCGCCTTCTACGATACGATCATTCCCCTCGGGCGGCGGGGCACGCCGGACGAGATAGCTGCAGCCGTCTCGTTCCTCGCCTCGGATGCCGCGAGCTACGTGACTGGTGCTCAACTTCTCGTCGATGGCGGCATAGGCTGACGCCACACCAGTCTGTCGAGGAAGCCATTTTTGTCAGACATCGGGCTCTAAGTCGGGCCATGAGAGTGAGGGTCGGTCCATGATAAAATTCATCGGCGCATCCAGCAATCCGCAGGGTGTATCGCCCGAAGACGCTCGTACGCATTACGAGCTCCGCCATCCGGCGCTGATCGATACACTGCCGTCCTTCAATAGGTACATGCTGCTCTATATCCAGAATTATGCCATTGATCTGGGCATAGAATTTTCGGCGCCAGCCACACCATTTCTCAATTGCTCCGAGATATGGTTCGAGAGTGAGGACAGCCTTCTCGAGGCTTATGAGGTTCCCGATTATCAGCTTCTTCGAGAGGATGAGAAGCGCTTCGGAAACTTCGAGAATCTTGGCATCGCGCTTGCCGAAGATGTTTCGATATACGGCGGAAGCACCCGTCCGAGGTTCAAGCTCATCCGATTTGTCGAGCGCCACCCGAATGTCGAAATCGCCCAACTCAACAAGGTATGGCAAGAAGACTATGCCGCGGCGATTTTGGAGTCTGAAGCGATTCGTGGCCTGACGCAGGCCTACATCCAGAACCGCGCATTGATCGGAACGAAGATAGCGTTCCCGGTGAAGTTCGCCGATGGCGTGGACGAATTCTGGTTCGCGTCGCCGCACGACATTCCCCGGTTTCTCGAGGAAGAGCAGGCAATAGCGGAGCGGCTCGACCTTGGCCGCATTATCGACCGGGCAGGCATGAAGCAGGTCGCTACCGAGAGCCGCATTCTTCCTGGCTATGCTCTTTCTGCCCAACTGCTGAAGAAATTCTGACGGGCGGCGGCTTGAGAGAAGGGATCCAGACGATCGAGCCGGATGGGACGATGGCGGGTAGGCCATACCCCCTTCGTCGGGTGCGCAAGAGCGACATAGACCGAGATGACGCCGGCTTCTTGAGCAGGTTCATCCGGCGAATGCGCGGGCCAGCAAACCGGACAACATCCTCCAAGAACGTTGATTATGCGCTCCCGACTGAAGTTGCGGTAAGATTAGAATATCGACGTTCCCAAGTTATTTGAAAATAACTTTTAAAGTACTGATAATCCTATAAAATATACGCAAGAAATACACGGGCAATTTGCTTTGGACCTAGATAGATCCGCAAGCTGTGTTCAAAGTCGTTCTCAAATATTTGGAGATCAGCCATGTCTGTTGCGACATCAGGCACGCGAAATGACAAGGTCCACGCGTTGGAAACGCTCGATGGCCGGCTACGGTGGTTGTCGTCCTGGACGGTGCATAACGCCAACCACATCCGACCGAAACGGGACGGGTTGAAGGTCGGCGGGCATCAAGCGAGTTGCGCCTCGATGAGTACGATCATGTCGGCGTTGTACTTTGGTGCGATCCGACCGCAGGACAAGGTTGCCGTCAAGCCCCATGCTGGTCCGCTGCTGCACGCGATCCATTATCTGTTGGGAAACCAGAGTCTCGACCAGTTGCAACGATTCCGTGGCTTGGGAGGCATGCAGAGCTATCCGTCGCGTACCAAGGATCAGATACCGGTCGATTTCTCGACTGGGTCCGTCGGCCTAGGCGTGGCCATCACGGCTTTCGCAAGCCTGGTTCAAGATTACCTGATCGCCCATGGCCAGATCAGGGAGGAGGATGCCGGGCGCATGATCGCGCTCATGGGCGATGCAGAGCTCGATGAAGGCAACATCTACGAGTGCCTGATCGAAGCCTACAAGCATGACGTCCGCAACTGCTGGTGGATCGTGGATTATAATCGCCAGTCTCTCGATGCGACCACAGCCGATCGGATGTTCCGGCGCTTCGACGACATTTTCGAGACATGCGGCTGGCGCGTCCTGACGCTGAAGAATGGGAAATTGCAGAAGGAAGCCTTCAGCAAGCCGGGCGGCAAGAGCTTGGAGGAATGGATCGATAACTGCCCGAATGCCGACTATGCCGTCCTCACCTATCAAGGCGGCGCAGCGTGGCGCACGCGGCTGCTCGCGGATATCGGCGCAAAGGAAAATGCCCGTGGCCTCATCGAGAGCTACGACGATGATGGGCTCGCCGCACTGATGACGAATCTGGGCGGTCATTGCGTGGAAACGCTCCTGGAAGCCTTTGCCGCTGCCGATGACGAGGCGCCGACATTGTTCATCGCCTACACCATCAAGGGTTTCGGACTGCCATTGGCTGGTCACAAGGACAATCATTCGGGCATGATGAATCCGGCCCAGATTGCCGAATTGCGCGCGAGCCTGAATATTGCGGAAGGCGAGGAGTGGGAGCCTTATGGCGGGCTCGGCGACAATGCCGCGGCCGAACTCAAGGCTTTTGTCGATCGCAGCGCTTTCGCCTCCACGGCACCTGAGCATCAGGCGCAGCTCGTGCCGGTTCCGGCCCGCCTGCCTGTGCCTGAGGGCAAGGAGCAGTCGACGCAGGCCGCATTCGGGCGAATTTTGATGGATCTGGCCAAGGCGGGAGACCCATTGGGCGATCGCATCGTAACGACTGCGCCGGATGTCACGCAGACCACAAATCTGGGAGGATTTGTCAATCGACGTGGCCTGTTCCGCCGCAGCGAACTTCAGGACGTGTTCCATGCGGCCAAGATTCCCTCGGCGCAGAAATGGTCCGGCCACGCTGCTGGGCAGCATCTCGAACTGGGAATCGCGGAAAACAATTTCTTCCTGTTGCTCACTGCGCTCGGACTTGCCGCTCCGCAATTCGGGACACGCCTGCTACCGGTCGGCACCGTCTATGATCCCTTCATCGCGCGCGGTCTGGATGCCCTTAACTATGGATGCTACCAGGACGCGCGCTTTCTCCTCGTGGGGACGCCTTCAGGGCTGACGCTTGGCGCAGAGGGCGGCGCGCACCAGTCGATCAACACGCCGCTGATCGGAATGGGGCAGCCCAACCTTATATATTTCGAGCCGGCTTTTGCCGACGAGGTGGCGCTGCTGATGCGCTTCGCGTTCGACCATATGCAGCAGCCTGCCGGCAGTTCTGTCTATCTCCGGCTGAGCACCCGCACCATCCAACAGATCGAGCGAGCCGACTCGGATTGGGAAGAAGGGGCTCTCAAGGGAGGATATTGGCTGCGTCGCCCGGATCCCGGCGCGGAAGCGGCCATCGTCTTTGTCGGCGCTATCGCCCCAGAGGCGCTCACGGCCTGGAAGAGCCTGTCCGAGGATATGCCAGGGCTCGGACTGCTCAGTGTAACATCGCCCGACCTGCTTCATCGCGGATGGTCCGCTGGTCGTGCCGCACGATGGAAGGGCGCCAGCGCGGCGCCCAGCCACATCGAGACGCTCCTTTCCACCCTGTCGCCGGGCGCAGGCCTGGTAACAGTGATCGACGGATCGCCAGGCGCGCTCTCCTGGCTGGGCAGCGTCAGGGGCATGCGCGTCAGTCCGCTCGGCGTCGATAACTTTGGCCAGACCGGTGACCTGCCCGACCTTTATCGGACGTATCGGCTGGACAGCGACGCGATAATCGAGGCGGCCGCCGAACTCTTTCTCGGGGAATAACATGCCTATCGAACTGACGATGCCGGCGCTCTCGCCGACGATGGAAAAGGGCACTCTCGCTCGCTGGTTGGTCCGCATCGGAGATGCTATCAGTCCGGGCGACACGATTGCGGAGATAGAGACCGACAAGGCGACCATGGAATATGAGGCCGCCGACGAAGGAGTTATCGTGTCGATCGCCGTTGCTGAAGGAAGCCAGGACGTTCCGGTCGGCACCGTCATAGCCACGGTCGCGATCGCTGGCGAGCAGGCGCCCAACCTGATGGAAGGCGAGGCCAAGGCAACGCCCCCGCCTCCAGAGCCTGGTTCACCTGTCGCCGAGCCTGCTGTTGCGCCAGCGCCGGTAAACGAATCGGCGATACCTGCGGAGCCCCTTGCGCAAACCGACAACAGCATGGTCAACGCATCGCCGCTTGCGCGCAGGATCGCAGGAATGCGCGGCATATCGTTGCAAGGCTTGGCTGGTAGTGGCCCGCGAGGTCGGATCGTGAAGGCCGACCTTGGAATTCCCTCGCTGCTCGCGTCGGCCCAGCAGACCATAGCGCCGGCTGCAGTTCCCATGTCGCCGGCGCCGATCTATGATCCGCCTGGCGGCGTGCCGGTCGAAACCGTGAAACTCACGACAATGCGTAAAACGATTGCTCGTCGTTTGACGGAGTCGAAAAGCCATGTGCCGCATTTTTACCTGACTGTGCGCTGCAATTTGGATCCGCTGCTGCAGCTTCGCATCTCGTTGAACGATGGCTTGGCGTCGCGGGGGATCAAGTTGTCGGTCAATGATATGCTGATCAAGGCGATGGCAACCGCGATGGCGCTGGTTCCAGACGTCAATGTGCAGTATGGGGGCGACGTGCTGCATCGCTTCAGCCGACAGGATATCGCGATGGCCGTGGCGGTTGAAGGAGGCCTGGTCACTCCGGTCATTCGCGATGCCGGCGCGCTGTCACCGTCGGCTATCGCGCAGACAAGCAAGGCCCTTGCGCTCAAGGCGAGAGACGGCAAGCTGTCACCCGAAGATTATCAGGGCGGAACTGCCTCCCTTTCCAATCTGGGCATGTTCGGCGTCGACGAGATGTTTCCGGTGATCAACCCGCCTCAGGCGCTCATCCTGGGCGTAGCGGCGGGCATCGAGCAGCCGTGGAAAGTCGATGGCCAGCTGGCACTTGCCACAATCATGGCGGCGACGGCCAGTTTCGATCATCGCGCGATTGATGGTGCCACCGGCGCGCAGTTCATGGCCGCCTTCCGCGAACTGGTGGAAAGCCCGATGCAGTTGGTTGCCTGATCAGTCGGGATCGCATCAACGATGGGGGCTCGGCGTTCCGGGTCCAGCCATGACAGCCTTGAACCGTCTCCTCCATCAATGCGTCCTACGTCCCAATGGCAGCCGGGTAGCCGTGCAAGATGCAGGCGAATGCTCATGCGGTCATAACTGCCGCATGCGCGGTCTTCGTACCAAAGTAGCAGTGATCGGCTCATCACGTTATTCGCTCGGCCGGGAAATCTGATGTACGCGTCAGATCCGTCCGAATGCCGCCAAAATCAGCAAAACGCCCCCGATCGCCAGCGCCGCCATGATCGTTGCGATCGCCGGAACGACGCGCGGCTGTGTCCATCCAGAACCGGCGGCAGGCGCTTCTTCATTGCTTGCAGCACCGGCGTCCACTTCGGACCGTAGCTCTGCAAGGCGCCGCCGTACGCGCAACAAGAGGAGCAGCGCCAGATACAGGGTCGTGGCAAGGCCAAGCACCGCTGCAAGCAGCATCGTGTCGGACCGAGCCGCCTGCTCGGCCGCGCCCGCCGCAAGCCGCCAATTCATATAGCTGCCGAGCAGCGCCGGACCGGCAAGCGCCGCCAACGCATTGACCGCCCCAAACAGGACGATGAAGCTGATGAGTGCGCCGCTGCCCTGCCGCAAGGCGCTCGTGATGCCGAGCAGCAGCGCCGGCCCAAGGAAGAAGGTGCCGGCGAACGCGATCGCGGCCTGAGACGCGTAGAGGTGCGCCAGATGACGCGGTTCCGTCGCGGCACTGTCGACCAACGCTCCGACGGCAACGATGCCGATGGCCAGCATCATCGGTCGTGCGATCTTCTCGGCGTTTACGCACATCGTGCTGACGAGAACGCCTGCGATCGCGCTTGCGAGCATCACCGCAGCCAGCGATTCACACTCGTTTGGACGCGCGCCGAACCAGCGCACTGCGCCCAGCGCTATCTCCTGTTCGGCCAGCACCAGCCGGATGAGGAACACCGCCGCAGCGAAGCGCCAGACGTCTCCGTCGGCCAGCCAGCGCAGGTCGATCAGTGGTGTCGCGCGGCGCAACTCGATGACGCCGGCCGCCAGCAGCGCTGGCGGAGAGGCAAGCAGCGTCACGACGATCCATTGGGTGTGCAGCCACCCTTCAAGACGCCCCAGGCCCATAACGGCGGCGATCGCGGCCAGGGCGCCGCCCAGAAGGACGAACGTCAAGAAATCCAGCGGCTCGAGCACGCGCGCTCGGTCGGCGGGTGGAAGGCGCAGCACGCCGACTGCTGCGAGAGACAGCAGCGCAAGGCCGGCTTCGAGCAGGAACAGCGAGCGCCACCCGTCGACGCCAAGCAGCAAGGGAGACAGGAGCCGCCCCAGCGGCACGGCGCATTGCGTTATGCCGATGCCCAGCACCATGCCGCGCAGGCGCCACTTTGTCGGAAACGCCTGCATGGCGTGGAACAGGCACAGCGGGATCAACGTCACGGAGACGAAGCCGCCAATCACACGCAGGAGCAGCATCGCCGCGATGTCGGTCACGCAGGTCTGTGCGAGCGCCGCAGCGGCGTAGAGGGCGAGCGTCACCAGCGCGAAGCGCCGCAGGCCATATTGCTGCCGGACCTTGATCAGCAGGAGGTTCGCCGGCACGGCAGCGACCACATAGCTGGTCGACAGCCATGCCGCCTGGGTCGGGCTCAAGCCCAGCACCTGTCGCACCTGCACCAGGTCGGTGCTCACCAGCGCCGCGCCGAGACCCGCCGTCGTTCCGACCAGCACGCCCACCAGCATATGGGCCAATCTGGTCCCCGCCTTGTGCGACGGGGACGCGGGCGAACCGAGGGCCGCTGGCCGCTCGTGCGCTGGAAAGTCATGGGCTTCGTCGTCGAAGAACGCATGCAGCGACGTCATGGCTTTGCTCCTGCTGCGACAGCCAAGTGTTCCGGCGTTGCGCCTCAGTAGAGGATCGATGACGAAACTTCTTCCATGTTCGGGTTGCACGTCCAGCAACACCGGGTTCTCCAATCCCGGTCTTGATGGGTGGCGAGTAGTTCCCGAGATCATGAGGCACGGACCGGCACGATGACTGTGCCGGCGATTGTCGGGTCTAAGCCCCGGAGGAATGGACATGCTTCACAGATCGATCGATCGCGTCACCAAAATACCGCCGCTCGGACCCGGCTTCGATGGCGAGCGTCACAAGGCGGCGCTGGTAGTGGCACCGGGAAATTTCCGTGCCACTGATCCATTCTTCCTGATGGCGGACGACCACGTTACTTTGGAAGGGCGCTTCGGCGAGGCGCATCCCCATGCAGGGCTGGAAACCGTAACCTTCATGCTGAACGGCACGATGGAGGACACCGGCGGCCGCCTGGCGGAAGGCGACGTCGAATGGATGACGGCAGGCAGCGGCATCGTCCATTCGGAGGATGCAATGGTGTCGACCGGCATGCGATTGTTCCAGCTGTGGCTGGTCCTGCCTGAGGAACAGCGGAACATGCCGCCGCGGGTGCAGATCCTGCAGCGCGCGGCGATGCCGGTCCATGTCGAACCGGGGGTCGAGGCGACGGTCTACAGCGGTCGTTTGGGTGAGACGGCCGCGCCGACGGAGAATGCGGTGCCCGTCACGCTGGCGGATATCCGGTTGGAGCCGGGTGCCAGCTTCACGCCGGAACTGCCCGCCGCCTATAACGCCTTCGCGGTGGTAATCAGTGGTGAGGCGATGGCCGGCGCGGGTGGCGAACCGCTGTCCGAGAACATGGTCGGCTGGACCGGTCCCGCCGACGGGGAGGCCAGCACGCTTGCGCTTCGAGCGGGCGCGAAAGGCGCCCGGATACTGCTGTATGCCGGACAGCCCCAAAACATCGAGGTCGTGGCGCAGGGGCCATTTATCGCGGGCTCCCGCGAAGAGTTGGCGGGGTACTACGCCGCGTATCGCCATGGCAGGTTCCCGCACGCCGGTACGATGCGGCCGGTCGCCCTCGCATGAAGCGGTCAAATCCAAAGGAGCCGAACATGGCCAGGAAAATCGAGATACGGACGACCGGCACGCCTGCCGTCCTGAGAGAGGTGGAGACGGAGGTCGGATTGCCCGGCGCCGGGCAGGTACGGCTGGTGCAAACAGCGATCGGCATCAACTATGTCGATGTCATGGTCCGACAGGGCCTGTACCCGATGCGGCTTCCTGCCACGCCGGGCTTCGAAGCGGCGGGTGTGATCGACGCCGTCGGCCCGGGAGTGACCGGCTTCACGGCCGGCGACCGCGTCGCCTACTTCTTCGTCGAGGGAGCGTACGCCACCGCCTCGCTTGTCCCGGTCGAGGCGCTCGTTCGCCTGCCCGACGACATTTCCGACGAGGTGGCGGCGACCTTCCTTGCGAAGGGACTGACGGCCTGGATGGGATTGCACGCTCTGCACTCGTTGAAGTCGGGTGAGATCGCCCTCGTGCTGGGGGCATCGGGTAGCGTCGGGTCGATCCTGTCGCGCTGGGCGCGCTCGCTTGGGGCAACGGTGATCGGCGTCGCAGGATCGGCCGGCAAACTGGCGTCGGTCGCGGCCGGCGCCGACCATGCCTTCGTCGCCGATGATCCCGCACTTTTGGACAAGGTCCGCGCGATAGCACCGGTCGGCGTGGACGTGGTCTACGACTTCGTCGGACGCGCGACCTTTCCGCTGGCGGTCGCCTGTGTGCGGGATGGCGGCCTGATCGCCACGATCGGCGCCGCGTCGGGACAGGCCCCTCCAGCGGCCGATCAACTTCGCACCCGTGGCATCCAGCTCCGGGGTGGTGGTACGCCGCAATATGTTCGGGGCGAGACTGTCGTTGCAGCCACCACCCAGCTCTGGGACGCGATCCGGGCCGGCGTGTTCGCGGACCTCCCGGCGGCCCGCTATACGTTCGACCGGATCGCCGTCGCGCATGAGGAGATGGAGGCACGGCGGCTCACCGGTCTTCCCGTTGCGAGCATATGACCATCGGCGCCGAAATGCGCGCGTCGCGCGTCAATGCGCTTATTTGTCCAAGGAACATCCCGTGATTGAGACCATGAAGGCCGTCGTTCTCACCCGTTTCGGCGGGGCCGAAGCATTCGACCTGAGAGACGTCCCCGTGCCACCGGTCGGGCCCCGGCAGCTACGCGTCCGGGTCCACGCAACGGCGGTCAACCCGCTCGACTACCAGATTCGGCGCGGCGATTATGCCGATCTGGTGCCCCTGCCGGCCATTATCGGACATGACGTCTCCGGGGTCGTTGAGGAAGCAGGGGCGGACGTGACGGAGTTCGCGGCAGGTGACGAGGTCTACTACACGCCTCGGATTTTCGGCGGCGCTGGCTCCTATGCAGAACAGCATGTCGTCGATGTCGATCTGGTGGGCCGCAAGCCGTCGAACCTCGACCATGTCGAGGCAGCCAGCCTGACGCTGGTCGGGGGCACAGTCGTCGAAGCGTTCGTGACGCGCGCGCGCCTTGCTGTGGGCGAAACGGTCCTCATCCACGGCGGTGCCGGCGGCGTGGGAACGATCGCGATCCAGGTTGCCAAGGCGATAGGCGCCCGCGTGCTGACCACCGCGCGTGCCGCAGACCATGCATTTGTGCAGTCGCTCGGCGCCGACGAGGCGATCGATCATAGCAGGGAGGATTATGTCGATACCGTGACGCGACTGACGGGCGGCCGCGGCGTCGACGTCGTGTTCGACACGATCGGCGGCGATACTTTGACGCGCAGTCCGCTGGTGCTCGCGGACATGGGCCGTGTCGTCAGCATCGTCGATATCCCGCAGCCGCAGAACCTCATCGAGGCATGGGGCAAAAACGCCGCATATCACTTCGTTTTTACACGCCAGAATCGAGGCAAGCTTGATCTGCTTACAGATCTCGCGGAACGCGGCCTCATCCGGCCCGTCGTTGGTGCGGTTCTGCCGCTGGCCCGCGTCGGAGAGGCGCACCAATTGTTGGAGGGCAGAAGCGCTTATGCGCTTCGTGGGAAGGTGGCGATTGACGTAGTGGGAGACACCGTCTCCCTCCCGCCCCGCCGTTAACCGCCGACGATACAGCAGCCCTTTCCTACGTGGTGATCGCAAGGTTCGCGCAACCTTCGCGGTGTTCTCGCGTACGGCCATGTCGCCGATGGCCCGGCGGACGCGCTACCACGTCGACGCACGGGCCTCATGAGGAAAGTCGTTTACAGGACAAGGTACCGTTTCTCTTCGAAGCCCGGGGGGCGTCCTACGCACAGGGTGGCGGCAGTCACGGCAAACTCGGTCGAGATCCACTCCAAAGTGACGGCGTGCTACGGATTGGTCGAACGGAAGCATCGTAGTCACCGTGCCGCAGAACGCAGCTGCCGTTCCGTGACCGGTGTTTTAGAGCTTGAGGCCGGTATACCGGGTGATATCCAGTTCCGCAGCTGGACGGTCGCATCCGTAAAGTATCGACGTCAAGTTGTGGGACCGCTGCGTCACGAAGTCCCGGGCACCCTCATTCAGGTTCCCCAACCGAAGAATCGATATTGTCCGTTAGTAGCTTCAGGCTTCGATACTGCACCAGCGTGGCCCTCCCGACTTTGGTCACTTCTAGCTCGCCGGTCTGGATGAGCTCGTAGATTCGCGAACGACTCAGCCCGGTGATCCGCACCGCCGTCGATATCCGCACCGTCAGCGGTTCGATTTTCTTCTCCCAGGCGCGCTCGATCATCTCTCACTCCGCGCCGACGCCTCGCGCAACCGCGCGAAGCCGCGATCGCTCTCGAGAAAGGCGGCAAGCATAGCAGGGATCAACTCCGCGACAGGTTCCTCCACTCCATAGGTGTCGGCATAGATCGCGGCATAGGCCTGCAAGGCTGCCTGCAGATCCGGGGTGATCGTGACGGTCAGCTTCACTGCAGTTCGATCCGGCAACTTCCTAAGTTTCAGGTTGGCCACGTCATTCTGCCTTTCCACGCCACGGCGCGAGGGTGATGTCGCGAGTTACAAGCACGCGCACAGGCACACCCGGGCGGATGGTGATCGTCGGTTGGATGTCGAGGTTGCGCTGCGTGATCCGGTCACCGGCGCGCGCGGTGTTCGATTGAGCGGATTCGCGGATCGCTTGGACGAGATCCCTCTCACCCGAGATCGACAGCTCGGAGCCGACGCCAAGCAATGTGGCGATCGCCACGCCCTTCAGAAGAGTCCATGTGTGGAAATCGACCTTGTCGGTGAGTCCCGCATAGCCTGCCGGATCGGTCGCAGGCATGTTGTCGAGGCGGATCGACGCGCCATCGGGCAGGATAAGACGCTGCCATACGAGCAGCGCGCGGCGCTGACCGAATGCGACGACCGAATCATACTTGCCGATGAGGCGAGCGCCCTGCGGCACCAGAAGGATGTTGCCCGTCGCCGTGTCGAAGACGTTCTGTGTCACCTGCGCGGTGACCATGCCGGGCAGTTCGGAGTTCAGCCCGGTGATGAGGCTCGCAGCGATCACGCTCCCGGCAAGCAGGCTGTTGGGCAACACCGGCGCGACCAGCCCGCCCGAATTGAGATCGCCTGCGGCATCACGTGCCGAGGCGAACTGTTCCTTTCGGGTGCCCGAGGGTGTCGCACCGCCTGTTTGCGCATCGAGCGGCGCTACAGCGCCATCGGGGGTTGTCGGCGCCACTGCGCCCCGAGCACCCGTGGTCTGGGCCATCAGTCCGGATTCCCGCGCGGCCTTCAGGTCGGCAAGCCGCTGCTGCCGTGCAGCCGCCGCGGTGTCGACCGCTGTGGGCGCGGTGGCCGCTTCGGCCCGCTCCTGCGCCCGCAGGATCGGCCGACCGAGATCACCGGGAAGTGGCGGTCCGAGCTTCGGAGCGTCGCCATAGCTGGACGGCAGGCCGGCGAGCGCGTCGGATGCTGGCTTCGACATCGGCTGCGACAATTCGCTGTCCTGTGCCTCCTGCCGGAACACTTGCGGCTTGAGCGCCATCCAGGCGACCCCCATCAGGCTGACCGATCCGAGCGCCGCGATGCCGACGACGGCACCCTTGCGGAATCGGATCGCGCGCGTCGGGCGGGAACGGATAGCCAAGGTCTCGGGATCGACTTTGGGCGGCAGACCAGATGCGGCTGGCGAGGGTACGACGACCTCGGTCATGCGCCCCTCCGCTTGGCGGATGGCGCGACCCGGTCGATGCGAACGACCTGCTGCTTCTTCAGACCAAGACGCAGCTCGGCGGCGTCGAAAATCCGGTCGACGACATAGAAGCGGTCGCGCTGCCGATAGTTAACCAGCTCCGCCTTGCCGTCGGTGCCTACGACGAAAAGCGGCGGCGCCTCGCCGGTGGCGAGCGATGCCGGAAACTCGACATAGGTTTTCGCGCCATCGTCGAAAACGCGCAGCGGCCGCCAAGCGGGCTTATCGCCGCTAATGGCATAGTTGAAATGAAACTGCTCGATGGCGAGCCCGCTCGCCACCGGCGCGGCCGCCTGTGCCGCTTGCGCCTTCCGCCGCAGCGCCAGCAAATCGTCCTGCGGATAGGTCCAACGCATTGAGGACAGGGCCGTCGTCGACGTGCTGACCAGCCGAATGTGATAGGCGCGCCTGTCGGTCGTCACGACAAGATTCGTGAGGAGTCCGGCCGAAAATGGTTTCACCAGGACATGAGTCCGCTTGCCATCCCCCGACCCGCTGGTGGTGTCGCCGATCACCCAGCGGGCGGTGTCGCCGCTCGCTACCGCTACGAGGGCCTCGCCGGGCTGGAGCATGATGTCGGTAACGAGGCCTGGCGCGGCATAGACCTGGAAGATCGTTCCCTCGCTATAGGGATAGACCTGCGCCCCGCTGACGAACCCGGTCGCGGCCGGTTCGATCGTTGCGCTCCGCGTCGCCGAACGGACCGTCTTGAGGGATGACGATGGGCGATCCTGCGCGAGCGCGGGGCTTGCGAGAACGATACCGGCTACCGCCGGTATAAGGACGAGCTTCATGGAATTATCTCCTGCGAGTTGGACAGGCCCGGCGCATCGGCTTGCGCGCCAAGCGTGGGATCGAGCGGGGACGCGAGCGGAAGGGCCGGTTCGGGCTGCGGTGCCGGCCGGGCTGCGGGAGGCGTGCTGGGCGCCGTGTCGAGTTCACGGCTCCAGTCGATCGCGTCGACATAGATGCCGAGCGGGTTCTTGCGCAGCACATCGGCCGAGGCCGGCGGGCGCGTGACCGTGGTCAGGATCGCCGTCCAGCGGCTGACGCCTGACTGCGACCCACGCTCGAACGCCGTCTCCGTCCACTTCACCTGAAAGCTTTTGTCGGACGCCCGCACGACGCTGGTCACCTGCACCGACACGGTGCGCTCGCCGACATTGGCGAAGGGCGATGCCGATCGGGCATATTCGCCGAGGAACTGCGCGCCGCGCTTGGTCGCGAAGTCATAGGCTTCGAGCCAGTCCCGGCGCATCAGCACCGGGTCGAGCGACACCGACCGGACATTGGTGATGAAGTGCGAAAGGTGCCACGCAACCTGCGAATCGGTCGGCTGATAGTCGCCGTCGGCGGCCTGGACCGCGCGCGCTTCGCCGAGCCAGTCGACCTCGACCACATAGGGCGTGACCCGGCTTTGCAGCGACTGCCAGCCGAGGACGGCGGACGTGCCCGCGGTCAGGGCGAGGCATCCGAACGCCATCAGCCGCCAGTTGCGTGCCTGCACCCGTGCCGACCCGATCCGCTCGTCCCAGAGTTGCCCGGCGCGCTGATAGGGCGTCTCGGGCGGTGGCGTGCGTCCGTAGCGCTGCGCAGTTCGCCTAAGGACTGGACTTGAAAACATGGCTCAATCGTTCCTTTCCTTGATGTCGGGGGTGGCGGACGCGCCGCCGCGGTCGCCCTGCTGGAGCGTATGGATTGCGACCTGACGGCGATGCCGGCTGGTCTGCTGGTCGCGCATCGCGCGTGCCCAGGCGGGCGTACCGGTCTCCCCGTCGCCGCCCGGTCCACCCTGAGACGACGACGGAGAGTTTTGGTTGAGCGCGTTCCATGCCGCCTGACGTCCCCCGGCGGCAGCTTCACCCAGCCCCAGCGCGCCACTGGCGCGGGCCTTGGCGGCATTGCCGGCGGCGCGTGCAACGCCAGCAAGGCCGGCACCGACCGATGGCGTCGCGGCGGTCTCGCGGCCGAATTGGTAGGCGGTCGATGTTGCCGACCCCATCGCCGTGCCCGAGCGCACCGCGCCGAGCGCCGCACCGCCAAGCGCCCGTGCGCCACCGGCAGCAGCACCGCCGGCGAGCATAGTCACGCCGGCTGCACCGGCGGCGGTGCCCAGCGCCGCGCCGGCACCAAGCTGGGGTGCGCCGGCGACCAGACCCGAAGCGATCGACGGACCGAAGATGCCGAGGCCGAACAGAGACAGGCTGGCGAGCACGAGGCTCATGGCTTGCCCGATGTCGGGCTCCTGGCCTTGAAGCGCGTCGGTGAACTCGGTGAAAAAGTTCGAGCCGATGCCGACGATGACGGCGAGCACCATGACCTTGATGCCCGAACTCACGACATTCCCGAGCACCCGCTCGGCAAGGAAGCTGGTCCGATTCCACAGCGCGAACGGCACGAGGATGAAGCCGGCAAGGGTCGTCAGCTTGAACTCGAGGATGCAGACGAACATCTGCACCGCGAGGATGAAGAAGGCGACGATCACCAGCGCCCAGGCGAACAACAGCACCATGATCGTCAGGAAGTTGTCGAAGAAGGCCGTGAACCCGACCATTTCGCTCGCCTGTTCGAGCAGCGGCCATGCTGCTGAGAAGCCGGTGCCCGCCAGCCGTCCAGGCTTGAGCAGATCGTCGGCGGACAGCGTGCCGCCGCCTGCGGTCAGCCCGGCCTGCGCGAACGAGCGGAAGATGATGTCGGCTAGGCGAGAGAAGCTGTTCAGGATGAAGGCGAACGCGCCAATGTAGAGGATCTTCTTGAGGAAGCGGCCGATGACATTGTCCTCGCCACCCATCGCCCAGAATAGCCCGGCAAGCGTTATGTCGATGCCGATCAGCGTCGTGGTCAGGAACCCGACATCGGGTCCGAGCAGCCCGAACCCGCTGTCGATGTAGGTGATGAACGCCTGCAGGAAGCGATCGATGACGTTGAGGTCGTTCAAGTGCGATTTCCTGCTGGAGCGAAGGGGTGTCGCGGAGTGCGGCTGGAGGAGCGGCGCCACGCCCCGCGACGGCGATCGACGGCTAGAGGGTGATGCCGCCGACCGCTTACCGGATCGGCTTGGGCCGCTGGGGGCTATCGCGGCGTGTAGGCCGATCCGGTACCGAGGAACTTCTTGGTGGCTGCGCGGGCTTCCGCCGCCTGCGTCGCGCACCGTGCCTGTTCGATCGCCTCGCTGCGGAACTGCGCGGCCATCAAATGCTGGAGCTGGAACTGCTGCTTGGCGGTGAGCGCGAGAAGCTGGTTGGTCGCTTGGCTAGCCTGGAGCGACCCTTCCGCACCCTGGCTGCGCGCGACGATGTCGGCGAGGGCCTCGGTGTCGGTCTGGATGTTCTCGACCACCTGCGCCTGCACCGTCATCGTCTGGCGGAATGCGCCCATGCTGGCATCGAGCCGCGCGCGGGCATCGCGGATGCGGGCATCGGTGCGCAGCGCCGACGAGAAGTCTTGTCGGTAGAGCGACTGGAACTTGTCGTCGAGCTGGTCGACCCGGAAGTCGATCGCCTGCGCGCGGCCCATCAGCCTGTCGATCTCCGCGAGCTTCTGCTTGATCGCGTCGAGCTGCGGGAAGTCGATACGACTGAGGTTCTTGCCCATGTTCACCAGCATTTGCGCTTCGTTCTGAAGCTGCTGTATCTGCTGGTTGACGCTCTGGAGCGTGCGCGCGGCGGTCAGGATGTTCTGCGCATAGTTGCTGGGATCGAACACGACGCCGCCGAACTGCGCGTGAGCCGGCGTCGCGGTCATCGTCATGACGCCCATGCCGAGCGAGCCGCAGGCGCCGAAGCCGAGCACGCCCGCAAGCAGATGCTTTCGAGTGGGGATACGCATTACTTGTCTCCTTCTTGGGGGGCCTGGGGATCGGGAGGACCGGGGAAGTCGGCGGCGAGATCGGCCGCCCAGTCGAGGCCGGCATCGCGCAGGAAGGCTTCGGCGAAGCGGTCGCGGCCATGTTCGGCGAGCGTGGCGTCGATCCGTGCCTGCGCTGCGGGGTCGGATGAACCGCACAGCGCGAGGGCGATCGGGCCGAGGCCCAGCTCGAAGAGCCGGTTGCCGCGCGCAGACTGGAGATAATAGTGCCGCTTGGGCGTGGCGCGGGCGATCAGCTCGATCTGCCGGTCGTTGAGGCCGAAGCGCGCATAGATGTCATGGCCCTGCGGCTCGATCGCGCGGTCGTTGGGCAGCAGGATGCGCTGCGGGCAGCTTTCGATGATGGCTGGCGCGATCGCGGAGCCGGCGATGTCGGCAAGGCTCTGCGTCGCGAACAGGACCGCGACATTCTTTTTGCGCAGCACCTTGAGCCATTCGCGGATGCGCGCGGCGAACAGGGGATGATCGAGGAAGATCCAGGCCTCGTCGAGGATCAGCAGCGTCGGCCGGCCATCGAACCGCTCTTCCAGCCGGTGGAACAGATAGGTCAGCACGGGCGCGACCGCCCCGGTCTGCCCCATCAGCGCCTCGGTCTCGAAGCACTGGACATCGGCTAGCTCAAGATGCTGTTCGGCGGCATCGAGCAGCCGGCCGTGCGGCCCTTCAAGCGTATAGGGCTGAAGCGCGATGCGAAGCGCGTTCGACTGGAGCAGCAGCGCGAGGCCGGTCATCGTCCGCTCCTCGCGCGGCGCGGACGCGAGGCTGCCCAGCGCAGTCCATATCGCGTCCTTCACCTCAGGAGTGACGGGCACATTCTCGTGCGAGAGCAGCGCGGCGATCCACTCAGCCGCCCAGCTTCGCTCGCCGGCATCGTCGATATTGGCGAGAGGCTGGAAGGCGAGCGTCTCGCCGTCGGCTTCCGTCGATCCCAGCGCATGATGCGCGCCGCCCATTGCGAGCAACGCGGCGCGCGCGCTGTTGCCCTTGTCGAAAATATAGATCTGCGCTTGGCGGTAGCGGCGAAACTGGAGCGCGATCAGGCTGAGCAGCACCGACTTGCCGGCGCCGGTCGGCCCGACGACCATCATGTGCCCGACATCGCCGACATGGGTGGACAGCCGGAACGGTGTCGAGCCGGCGGTCTTGGCGACGAGCAGCGGCGGAGCTTCTGTTTGAGTGACTTTGGCGAGATGGCCGTTGCGCACCGGCCCGGCCCAGACCGACGACAGCGGCATCAGGTGCGCGAGGTTGAGCGTATGGACCAGCGGCTGCCGGACATTGGCATAGACATGACCCGGCAGCGACGACATCCATGCCTCGACCGCGTTGACCGTCTCGCGCTTGGCTGTGAAGCCGAGGCCGTTGACGATGCGCTCGACGGCGCGAACCTTGTCCTCGACAGCGGCACGGCTCCGATCGGTGACGGTGATCGTCGTGGTCAGATAGCCGAAGGCGACATGATCGCCGCCGAGCGCCTGGAGCGCTTGGTCGGCATCGACGACCTTGTTATCGGCATCACTGTCGAGCAGTTGCGCGGGAGAATTGTAGAGCACCTCGCGCAGCAGCGCGGTGACCGACTTGCGCTTGTTGAACCACTGGCGCCGCAGCGACGTCATTGTCTTGGTGGCCAGCGTCTTGTCGAGCGCGACGAAGCGCGTCACCCAGCGGTAGCCGAAATCCTGATGGTTGAGCGCGTCGAGGATGCCGGGCCGGCTGAGGCTCGGGAAGCCGAGCACCGTCAGGGTGCGGACATGCAGCTCGCCGAGTTTAGGCTCCAGCCCACCTACCAGCGCGGTGTCGGCAAGGATGCCGTCGAGATACATGGGCGTGTCGGGCGCGGCGACCGGATGGCGGCGATCGGAGATTGTGCCGTGAAGGAAGGTCAGCGTCTCGCCGTCATCAAGCGGCCGGACATCGGCCATGAAGCCGGACAGCAGGTCGAGCACGCGGTCGGTCTCGGCAACGAAACTTTGCAGCGCGCCGTGCCAGTCGCGCGTCCGATCGCCGTCGGGGCATTCGATGAGCGAGCGGCCAGCGCGGTCGGTCGCATCGGCCGGCGGCAGCCAGGTCAGGGTCAGGTGATAATGGCTCTCGAAATGCGTGCCTTCGGCCTGGAACGCGGCTTGCCGCTCGCGATCGATCAGCCAGCTGGCAGCATCTGGAAAGTCGCCGCCGGGATACGCCAGCGCTTCGCGCCGCTCGGCGTCGAAGAACAAGGCCCAGCCGCTTCCGAAGCGTTTCAACGCATTGTTCGCGCGCGCGCAGGCGCCAACCAGCTCGGCTTCGGTCGCGGATTCGAGATCGGGTCCGCGGAAGGCCAGCACCCGGAGGAAGCTGCCGTCCTTGTTCAGCACGACGCCCGGTGCGACCAGCGCCGCCCAGGGCAAGTGATCGGCGAGCCGTTCTGCGTGGTCGCGATATTCGCCTAAGAACATCATTTCAGGTGCCTCAGCATGCGAAATATCCCTTCTGGCGAATGTGGCGGAGGAGGACGGGCGCGAAGCTCGGGTCGCGCCGGGCAGCCATCACGGCGATGCTGTGCCCGACCGCCCAGAGCAGCACCCCTGCTAGCCATTGCTGGAGGCCAAGGCCGACCGCGGCTGCCAGCGTCCCATTGACGATCGCGAGGCCACGCGGCGCGCCGCCGAGCAGCAGCGGCGAGCCGAGCGAGCCGTGGATCGGCACTTCGAAGCCGTCGATATGCTGGGCGTTGAAGGAGCTTGGGCCGATCATGCGATCAGCGCTCCGCCGCCGAAGCTGAAGAAGGACAGGAAGAAGCTCGATGCCGCGAACGCGATCGACAGTCCGAACACGATCTGGATGAGGCGCCGGAACCCGCCTGCGCTCTCGCCGAAGGCCAGCGTCAGGCCGGTGACGATAATGATGATCACGGCAATGATCTTGGCGACCGGTCCCTGCACGGATTCCAGCACCTGTTGCAGCGGCTCTTCCCACGGCATGCCGGAGCCGGCCGCCTGAACCCGGGTCGCGAGCGTCAGGGGGAGGCCGAGCGCGGCACCGATAAGCAGATGCCGTTTGGCGGAAATGCGTGAAATTTGGGCACGGGGCATGGCTCAGGTCTCCTTCGGATTGAGCTTGGGGAAATCGGCGAGCGCGTAGGCGCCGGTGTCGGGATCAAGCCCGGCGACGCGCGCTATGGTCGAGACACGGCGATCGATGCCGCGGCCGGAGATGAAGACGACAATGTCGATGGCTTCCGCGATCAGCTGGCGCGGCACGGTGACCACCGCCTCTTGGCATAGCTGCTCGATGCGATAGAGCGCGGCTTGTCCGCTGTTGGCGTGAACCGTCGCGATCCCACCCGGGTGCCCGGTGTTCCACGCCTTGAGCATATCAAGCGCTTCGGGTCCGCGAACCTCTCCGACCACGATGCGATCGGGGCGCAGGCGCATGGTCGAGCGCACCAAGTCGGTCATTGTCACGTGCGGCGGCCGTGTGCGCAGCGCCACCGTGTCGGGCAGCGGGCATTGCAGCTCGCGGGTGTCCTCGATCAGGATGACTCGGCTGTCGACCCAGGCCATCTCGGCGAGCAGCGCATTGGCGAGGGTGGTCTTGCCCGAACTGGTGCCGCCGGCGACGAGAATGTTATAGCGTTGGGTGACCGCCGCACGTAGCGCGTCGGCTTGGCGCTCCGACATCAGTCGGTCGGCGATATAGTCGTCGAGCGTATGAAGTTTCTGTGCCGGCTTTCGAATCGAAAAGCACGGTGCCGACGAGACCGGCGGCAGCACGCCTTCGAATCGTTCGCCGGCGCGGCCTTCGATATGCGGGGGCAACTCCGCCGAGATGATCGGATGCTCGGCATGGAGCTCGGCGCGCGCGTGGGATGCCACCAGCCGGATGATCCGCTCGACCTGATCGGGCTCCATCCGGACCTCGGTGTCGGTGCGGCCATCCCCGAGCCGGTCGAGCCTGAGCGCCCCGTCGGGATTGACCATGATCTCGATGACTTGGCTGTCGCGCATGGCGGCGGCGATGTCGGTCCCGAGCGCCGTGATCAGCATGCGGCGGCGGCGTTCGGCGGAGAGGGTCGCGGTCATTCGCCGTCCTCCGCATTTGCGGCTGGCGTGGACCCGAGGGAACGACGTCCGGTCGAAACCTGCCGGCCGACCTGCGTCACGAAGGCTTCGAACCTCTTGGCGCCTAGTGCCCGGCCCGCCTGGTCGTTTTCGGCAAGCGGCGTCTGGATCGCGAGTTCGAAGCGAACGAACAGCGCCAGTGTCTCGAGGATGACATAGGTGTCGCGATCGACCCGGCCGATCGCCTGCGTCAGCCGGTCGAGCCGGATCGCGAACCGGTCCTCCAGCTCGGACGCACCACGGCGGTTGAGCCAAGCGGTGACCGCATCGACGAGGATCGCCGACTTGCTGGCGCCGGGCTTGGCGGCGAGTGCTTCGAGCCGATCGGAGAGCGGCTTGGGCAGGAATAGCTGATGGCGAACCTTCTCCATCGGTCAGAACCCCAGCTGCAGATCGTCGGGGCGGCCCGAGGCGGCGTCGAGGCCATAGACGGTGCGCGCGGTGCCGAACTGCTGGACGCGATCCATTGCGCGGCGCTCGGCGGCCTGGTCGGCGTCGTCCTCGCCGAGCCCGAGCGGATCGGTGCTCTCCCGTTCGACAACCCGGCCTGCCTCGACCTCATGCGCGGGATGCCGGGTTTGTTCGAGCCCCCCCGCGTCGGCGCCTTCGTCGTCATCGCTGCTGCCGACTAGGCGCATGTCGGCACTGCGGATCCGACCGGCCCAGTCGTCAGGGCGAGCCGCCGGCAAGTCTCGGTAACCTGCGGCATCCAGCGACGGCGCAGGCAGGACGCGCGCGGTGTAGCGGCGGTCCTCATAGTAGCGCAGCTTCTTCGCGCGGATCGGCGGATGCCCCGAGATCAAGACCAACTCGTCGGTCGGCGCGAGCTGCATGACCTCGCCCGGCGTCAGCAGCGCCCGGGCGGTCTCCTGCCGGCTGACCATGACATGCGCGAGCCAGGGTGCGAGCCGGTGCCCTGCATAGTTGCGCATCGCGCGCTGTTCGGTCGCAGTTCCGAGCGCGTCGGAAATGCGCTTTGCTGTGCGCTCGTCGTTAGTGGCGAAGGCGATGCGGACATGGCAATTGTCGAGGATGGCGTTGTGCTCGCCATAGGCCTTCTCGATCTGGTTGAGGCTCTGCGCGATCAGGAAGGCGCGTACGCCATAGCCGGCGAGAAAGGCGAGGCTCGTTTCGAAGAAATCCAGGCGGCCGAGTGCCGGAAACTCGTCGAGCATCATCAGCAGGCGATGACGGCCCTGCGCGGCTTCGCCGTCCTTGCCGGTGCCGTGCAGTTCCTCGGTCAGCCTGCGCCCGATCTGGTTGAGGATGAGGCGGACCAGCGGCTTGGTACGGCTGATGTCCGACGGCGGCACGACGAAGTAGAGCGAGATCGGATGCGCGGCCTCGACGAGATCGACGATGCGCCAGTCGGACGCGGCGGTGACGGCCGCGACGGTCGGATCGCGATAGAGGCCGAGGAACGACATCGCGGTCGACAGCACGCCCGAGCGCTCGTTCTCGCTCTTGTTGAGCAGTTCGCGCGCGGCTGATGCGACGACCGGGTGGACCAGCGGGGTGTCGTCGGTACCGAGATGGTTGGTCGCCATCATCCGGCGGAGGGTCGCCGCAAAGCTGCGCTGTGGATCGGACAGAAAGGATGCGACGCGGGCGAGCGTCTTCTCTTCCTCGGCGTAGAGGACATGGAGGATCGCGCCGACCAGCAGCGAATGGCTGGTCTTTTCCCAGTGGTTGCGCCGCTCGAGCGCCCCTTCGGGGTCGACGAGAATATCGGCGATGTTCTGGACGTCGCGGACTTCGTTCACGCCGCGCCTCACTTCGAGCAGCGGATTGTAGCGCGCCGAGCGGGCGTCGGTCGGGTTGAACAGAAGGCAGTGCGAAAAGCGCGCGCGCCAGCCGGCGGTCAGCTGCCAGTTCTCGCCCTTGATGTCGTGGACGATGGTCGAGCCGGTCCAGCTAAGCAGCGTCGGCACGACGAGGCCGATACCCTTGCCCGATCGGGTCGGCGCGAATGCCATGACATGCTCGGGACCGTCGTGTCGCAGGTCATCGTCGCCGATCCGGCCGAGCGCGACGCCGTTACTATCGAGCAGACTAGCGGCTTTGATATCACGATGGTTCGCCCAGCGCGCCGAGCCGTAGGTGGTGAGGTTGTTCGACTGGCGCGCGCGCCACAAGGATCCGAAGATTGCGGCACCGCATCCGATGAACCCACCCGCCGCGGCGATCGCGCCGGCTTCGTCGAAGACGATCGGCGCATAGGCGTCGAACGAGAACCACCACGGGAAGATCGACCAAGGATGGTAAATCGGCTGATTGAACGCGATGAACCAGGGCGGACCAAGTTCGGGCTGATAGGCGAGTTGCGCCGCCGCCCACTGCGTCGCGATCCAGATGCTCGCGACGATAATCGCGAGCACCACGAAAATCTGTCCGATGAGGAGCTTGGTCGGGGTCATGCGGGCCTCCGCCCGCACCGACCGAATGTCGTTTTGGGCTGGGGCTATGATCTCGAATTACGCGGCAGACCGGCAGATACCGGCAAGTGCCATAGGCTACCTCGCAGGGGACATTTCAGCCGAGAAGGCCTTTTAGATAGGGATGGCGCCGCTGTTCAAGGGAGGAGGGAAGATGAACTGCATTTCCGAGCCGACAGCTCCGAGCTTTGTGGGAGGCCGCCGCTTTCGTAAGCGGGCATGCAAACTACAGCAGTTGAAGGAGCACCACCCGCAGAAAACACATTATCAATCGCGTTGTGCGGCTGCTAAGCAGCTCGACCGTCTGCATTTGGGGACATTCGCGACTGTCGGCTTACCGGCGGCCGCCACAAGAAAGCCGCCGTTGGCTCAGCGGCGGCGTGAGCCCAGATCAATGGCCTAGGAGGGGACTTTCCGGGCTGTCTGCTATAGATGGCGATATCGGAGAAAGTTGCCGGCATCTGGGGAGGCGAACGACTGCTTTCGGATCGAGATCGAGAGGGCGATCTATCGTTAGTGATCACTTCAATAGCCTGTTGACCTACATCTTCATTCCTTGAAAAATGTATGACGTAAACCGAGTGGGGGCGTCGGCTTTGCTGACGATCGATCATGCGATTCACTGGCGACAGTCTTGATGCAGTTTTGCACAAACTTTACGGTGCGCTGGCTAACGATGGCCAGAAGCACACAGGTACGCGAGGCGATACCCGTGAATTGCTCAGCGTAACTCTACATATCGCCAGGCCGCGTGCGCGGATCAGTATCTCGGAGAACCGGGGGAAGCCGTTCAGCGCCTTGGGCGAACTGCTCTGGTACCTGTCCGGCTCCGACACTCTCGAATTTATCGAGCCGTATGTTGGTCGTTATGCTGACGATGCAGTCGATGGGATTCTGGAGGGCGCATATGGCCCTCGGCTGCTCACTCTGCGCGACGGAATCAACCAGTTCGACAGCATCCACCGGCTTCTGACCGATAAGCCCGGATCACGACGCGCGGTCATTCAGCTGTTCAACGCCGAGGACATCACCACCCGGCATAGGGAAATCCCCTGCACGACTACCATGCAATTCCATCTGCGCGATGGGCACCTACATATGTCCACGACGCTACGTTCGAACGATGCCTATTTCGGCCTGCCCCATGATGTGTTCTGCTTCACCATGCTGCAAGAGATGATGGCGAAGCGGCTGGGCGTCGAGATGGGAGAGTACCATCAATATGTCGGCAGCATGCACGTCTACGAGGACAAGCTGGACGAGATGAACGCCTACGTCGTCGAGGGCTTCCAACAGACCCGTGAGATGCCGCCAATGCCAGCGGGCAACCCGTTCGATCTGGTTGATCGCTTCCTCGAGATCGAACGTCGGTTGCGCGCCGGCGAGAACCTTGCGGCAGCAGACGAGATCGACGATCCCTACTGGGCAGATATCGTTCGGCTGCTCCAAGCCTTTTGGGCGCGGGAATGGGTTTCCGACTATGCCACGCGCCTGAAAGAACTGAAAGCTGAACTCGCCTGCGATTCCTATGGCCCATACCTGGATGGCCGACTTCATCTTAAGAGCCGAGCGTCTGATGCCGGCGAACCCCAAGCAGCCTGAGGATCAAATTACCAATGTGGCCGTCACGGAATGCCGAACACCAGCGCCTCGTTACTGAACTCAAAGCCGCGAAAGCCGCCCAAGGGCTCAAGGGGCTACCGGACGACAAAACCATCGAAACCTTGGCCAAGCAGTTTATCGCGAGCCTGCGGCGTGAGGATTATTATCGGGTGGTCCAACGCGGCGCGATCTCGGCAAATCGAGCCGATCCCAACCACGCTTCGTTCGATGCCGAACGAGCGGTCGCCTTTCACATGCAGCAAGGCAATGTTGATGAAGCTGGCTGGCTCATCTTCCTGATGACGCATTTTGCCCGCCGGCCAGATTCCGGATGGCGTCGCCTTCAGGACGTCTATGGGCAGCTTGGGGCAGGTATCTGGGACTGGGCAACCATCACTGCAAACCTCGCCACCTTCAACCACTGGCTCACAGCCAACTGGATGAACGTCGGCGGCAACTTCGGGAATCACCGCAAGTACGAGAGCTTACGTCCGACTGCGAAACGGCCGATGCAACGTGCCGTCGCAGACTATCTGGCATGGATCGGGCCGGGGGGACATGCGGCGTTCTTCGCCGGGGCCGTCGTTGCCGCAGGCAACAACCCGCACACCATCTTCGATTACTTGTATCAAAGCCTGACGATCAATTCGTTCGGGCGCTTGGCGAAGTTCGACTACCTTTCGCTGATCGGCCGGTACGGACTTGCGCCGATCGAAGCTGGCTCAGCGTATATCAACGGAGCGACTGGCCCGGGAAATGGCGCGCGCCTGCTCATCGATGGTTCACGCACAAGCGGCAGCCGCTATCAGATCGTTCAGCAGGCACTGGATGTGCTGGACGTCCGCTTAAAGGTCGGAATGGCGGTTATGGAAGACGCGCTGTGTAACTGGCAAAAGAGCCCGAGGGACTTCGTGCACTATGTGGGCTGAAGCCTCCAAGAGGAACCTCAGTCCATCACCTCGTGCAGTTCGTCCCACTGCCAGCGGCGCTTCAGGTAATTCAGCTGATCGGGTTTGATCATATCGCGGTGTTGCATCTGACCAACGGTCAGCCCCGGCGACACTCCGACTGACACGCTGAAGCGTGTTACCTCGTACTTTTCAGCCTGCAGGTGCTGGAACTCTTCTTTACGCGCCGCGGGGACGATGAGGTCGGAGGCGAACTCATTTGCCTCGCGCTCGCTCTCGTCCACATCGTTTTTGCCCATGTCCGAATCAACGAACGTCTTGGCGCCGTGAAGGATCAGGTGGCCGATCTCATGGAACACTGTGAACCAGAACGTGTCGTCGGAACGACCGCGGAAGCTGAGCAGGATCATCGCCTTGTCAGGGGCAACCAAGCGGCTGGCTCCGGAAGCCCGGCACCCCGCGGGCGCCTTCTTCGCGACGACAGCAACACCAGCTTCCGCGCACAATTTCTTGAGCTTGGGCAGGAATGCCTCGGGGCGCTTCAGCTTCGACAGCTTACGGATCGTATCGAGACGATCTTGTAGATTCCCGACATTCCACGGCTTCGTGGAGACCAGATCAGAACTTAATTCGCCATCGCGCAGCCACATGAGCACTGCGCCATCGTCAGAGTCGAATGCCGTCGTCGTGCGGAAGAGCGTGTTGGTGCAGATCTTCCCGTAGCGGGCCTGCCACGCATCCATCGTACCCACATTGAAGAATCGCAGGCGGCGACGCACTTCGTCCCGGCGCTTTTCGGATGTCAGTCGGCCTCTGGGCTTTTCCCCAGGGACAGGAAGCAGGAGCCAGTCGTCAGCTTCTACTGCCGTAGCGCGATCAACCGCTCTTTCGAGCGCTAATTCATACTGTTCCTGCCGCTTGAGCCAGAAAGACATGGTGCCGCCTACCGCGCCAGCAAGTGCAGTCGCATGTTCTCTATTTACGGCGTTAGATCCATCGAGGAGGCCGCGGAGCGTGATCATTCCGCCGGTCAGATGGCTAGCAACTGCTTGGGCAGAAAGGTTTTGTCGAAGCATCAATGCGCGCAGCGAGTCGCCAGGCTTCGAGAACCAGTCAGGCGTAAATTCTTGCCCTTCCTTCATGGCACCCTCGACATCGTCACCAGCTTCAACCTTGTTACGCTCGACCAAATTACGCGGCCCACTGCGTCGCGATCGAAACGCTTAGCGACCACGACAAGCGCCGCGCAATAGTCTGAACCAATCGCAACGGAAAGTGAATCATCCGGCAAAATTTTTATTTCCTGTCCGGGATAATCGATTAGCTCCTGCACATTCTCGAAAGCTCGGGCATCCGAAATGAACGTCACCAACGCAGCCGCGTTCAAACTACCGTACGCTGCTTCCGCCAGACCGAGATCGATGCATGTGTCGTGAAGGGGTTCGTCCTCGAAGGAAATCGTGATCAAGGCCGTGCCCCCGATCGGCGCGCAGGCCAGGCAGCCGGCTTGCGCTCGGCAAGCAAGGGAGCGACGACCATTGCTGTCATTGGGGCAGCGGCGACCCGTGAGGTTTAGCCTGTTGCTTGGCGCGAATTGCTTCGATCCGGTCCCAGTTACGGGCCAATTCGACATCGCCCGCTTCGCCCATGTGAATTCCAGAGGCACTGCAAAGGCTGGCTAGCGTGACCATCACGCCTCCAACTTCCTGCGTAGGTTCTCCCTTGGGACGGCCAAAGACGTACTGGACAAGTGCTATGGCATCGTCATGGCTGCACCCGTTTGCTTGGGCGAGTTCTAAAGCCTCTTCCAAAAAGCGATGTGTACGCTCCGCCCGATCCGTTCGTACTGAAGGGGGGAAGCATGCTTCGAGCCATTCTTCGACCCGCTGCTGATAGGATGTGACGTCTGCTGCCATTCCCACACTTCATGCCCCTCTTACAAAATCCTAGCTAGATATAATCGCCTTGATTGGAAGCGCATTTCAATCTGCAAGTGATCAAATTTCACTGCCCTAATTACATCTGCGAATAATTAGCGGGCCGGAATTACACATGGGTCGGGAACTGCACGCGGACCTTCCCGCGGCCGAGCACCTTTGAGAAGCGGCGGTAGTCGTTGTGTTCGCGCTGCCAACGTCCGGCAACCACTGCGTGATGCACTCCTGCCTCTCGCGCGGCCAAGACGACAGCGTTGCCGTCCATGCGGGGGGTCGAATGTCTCCGCCAAATGTCAGGCGGGATGAGCGCATCCCGCGCGAATGCGTCCGCTTCGGCCTCCATCGCGTCAGCGCTGCCGAGGTCGAGATCGTCCAGGATCAGCGTGGTCTCTCCCCCAAGGTGCTTGGACACGTGGCAAAACTCGTGGAGCAGCGTGAACCAAAAATTGTCGAGCCGGTCGTGCCGCAGCGTCATCGCGATGACCTCGATCCCGTCCTCCCGGCACATGGCGGCGCCGTCTAGATAGGTGCCTGGAAGATGCTCCAGCGTGACCAGGATGATTCCCCAATCTCGCAAAAGCGCGCGGGCCAGCGCCGGACCGTTGGGCTCAGCACTCAGCTTTGCCAACGTGCGCGCCGCATCAGCCCCGCGCACCTTCCTCTTCGCCTTGGGCTTTTCGATGGAGACGCCATCGGCGAGGTGGCGGACGGAGGCGAGCCAGGCTGTGAGGGCGGCTTGGTCGGTCTTGGCGTTCGTCCTCTCGGAGCGCGACTTCCGCAGGAGCGCCGCAGCCGTCTGCCGGCCGACGATGCGCGTCATAAAGGCGTCGTACGTCTCCTTGGCCGTCATCATGCCGAGGTCACGCAGCTTCTGCAGGGCTGATGCCGACGGGATTTGCGGCTTCTTGGCGCTTCCGGCCGGTTCCTGGCCGATGAGGGACTGGGCCGGTATGCCGAAATGACGGTTCAGGGCGCGGATCATGTCGAGCGACAGGGGCCTTGTGCCCGAAAGCACCTCCGATATCCGAGCCGTGGAACCCAGCGCGGGCTTGAGATCCTTCGGCTCCAGCGAACCCTGCTGCATCCTAAACCGGATGGCGGCGAGCGGCGTCGGCGCCGCCATCGCGTAGACCCGTTTCTCGTAGTCTTCGAGAACGAGGGCCAGCAGCTCTATCTCGTCGAGCGAAGAGGAGGCGTCTCGACCGATGAGCTTGGCGAGCTTCGCCTTTGCCTCCTCGTACTCGCGGTCGCTGCGGATGGGCGCAACGCTCACGCTCGCCTACCCGACTTCGCGGCGCTGACGGACTTCATCCTCGCACTAAGTCCAGCAAATAAAACCATGGCGACGCCCTTTTCATAAATGACGGCAAGCTCCACGCAATGACGATCGTCGAGGTCTACGACGATGCGTTCGGCTGAGATGCGCGCGTTCGGAAAGGCCCTCCGAGCATCTCCGGACGACTGCCATGAGGCTGCCTCGAGCTCGGCAGCGAGCGAACAAGCGGCGCTGCGCAGATCCACGCCAAGCGCCAAAAGTTCAGGTCTGCCGATCAGCCTCATCGTCCCCTCGCATAGCCTCGAAATCTTTGCAAGCAAAATAGATCCCAAATTGGGAGCTTTGTTTTTTGTTGCGAATCGGTCAAACCCGGGGGATATCGTCATGGATCCCATTTTGGGAGGTATGATGGAGTTTTCCCATGACCGCTTCTTACGCTACCCCCTCTCCCGTTTTGATCCAGGTCGCCGGCCTCGATCTGGTTTTCCACGCCGTCCAGATCGATGATCCGACCCCCACCGGCCATCAAATCGCGAAGGCTGCAGGCTGCAAGCCGCCCGACGATGCCCTCGTGTTGCACGTTCGCAGCGATGGTGAACTGGATCTGGTCCGCCCCGACGAGGTGATCGACGTGCGCGGCGGCGCTGCCCGCTTCGTGGCGGTGGTTGCCGACCATGTCTCGCTGTTCAAGGTCGACGGCGAGCGCTTCGAGTGGCCCGGCGGCGTCATCAGCGGCCTCGTCGTTCGCCGCGTTGCCCGCGTTCCGGAGGACCGGACTCTCTATCTCGAGCGGACCGATCTTCCGGATCGTGAGATCGAGCTTGCCGAACTGATCAACCTCGACCGCTCGGGTATCGAATCATTCATCACGACCCGAAAGACGTGGAAGCTCAACGTGCACGGTGTCATCGAGGAGTTCACGCATCCCAAGGTGGCCGTGCGCGACGCGCTGATCGCCGCGAAGATCGATCCCACGAAGCCGTGGCAGATCTTCCTGAAGGTCGTCGGCCAGCCGAAGGTGGAGGTGACGCTCGATCAGGTGATCGATCTGACCACCCCCGGCATCGAGAAGCTTCGGCTCATGCCGCGGGCGGTCGACAATGGCGAGGCGCCTAGCGCGCCTCGCCGCACCTTCGCCATGCTGGAGGAGGACCTGAACTATCTGGAAGGGCTGGGCCTGGTCTGGGAGACGGTCGTCGAGCCGGCCGCGTCTCCGGGCGCGGTGGCTCGTCGGTGGCTGCTCATCAAGGGCTATCCGCTCCCGGCCGGGTACACCGCCCGCTTCACCGACCTGGCGCTCGAGATACCGCCCACCTATCCCCAGGCGCAGATCTACGGCTTCTATGCCAACCCCGCGCCGGCGCTGGTGAACGGCCGGACGATCCCGAACACGCAGCTCACTGGCACGATCAGCGGAATCCCGTTCATCGGCTGGTCGCGCTACCGCGCCGGCCAGCCCTGGAACCCGGATGTCGATAACGTCGTGACCCAGCTTGCCCTCGTCGAGGCCTCTTTGGCGAAGGAGGCGGGAGAATGATGCCGCTGACCACCTTGGCGATGGCCGGCGTCCAGCATGCTGCCCTGCGCGCGCATCTGTTTCCCGGCGACGGACTGGAGGCCGCCGCTATTCTGCTTTGCGCCCGAGGGCCGGGCGGCAGGGAACGCTATGTGGTGCGCGAGATCCTGTTCGTTCCCCATGCCGATTGCCTGCGTCGCGAGGTCGACTTCGTCTCCTGGCCGGGCGAATGGCTCGAGCGGGCGGCGGAAAGGGGAGAGAGGGAGGGGCTGGTGGCGGTGCTCGCGCACTCCCATCCCGGTGGCCTCCTCGCCTTCTCAGGACTCGACGACGCCAGCGATCAGGAGACGATCGCCGCCTTGTTCCAGGCCTACGGCGATGTTCACGGGTCGGCGGTGATGACGCCGGATGGATATCTGTACGCACGGCTGTACGGGCCAGCGATGGTCGCACGGACCATTGATCTGGTTGCGGTGGCAGGCGACGATATCGTCTTCTACTGGCCGGATGGGGCAGGGCGGCCGGTCGCGTTCACGGGCGGCATGACCGTGGAGCTGGGTCGCCTTGTGGCGGTGGTGATCGGTGTGTCCGGCACCGGTTCGATCATCGCGGAGCAGGCGGCGCGCCTCGGGTTCGGCCGTGTGATTCTCATCGACTTCGACAAGATCGAGCGCAGGAACCTCAACCGCATCCTCAACTCGACGTCTGCCCAGGCCGCAGCCGAGACGTTAAAGGTGCTGGCCTTCGCCGAGGCGGTGACGGAATACAGGGGGGCTGGCGTCGCCGTGCCGGTCGCGGGTTCGATCGACACGCGCGACGCCGTGATCGCCGCAGCGCAAGGCGACGTTCTGTTCAGCTGCGTGGATTCGCTTGATGCGAGGCAGATTTCGGATCTCATGGCGACGGCCTTCTCGGCGCCGCTATTCGACATGGGCGTGACGATCCCTGCCCGCGGGCAGGGGCAGGCCGCTGAGGCCATCATCGACGCCGTTGGCCGCATCGACTATGTTCAGCCGGGCGGATCCTCACTGATGACGCGTGGCGTCTACACTCCGGCGAGCGTGCGGGCCGAATACCTTAGAATGGCGGACGAGATGGCGCACGCGGTCGAATTGGCGCAGGGCTATTTCGCTGGCGCCATCGAGGAGGCCCCCGCCGTCATCTCGCTCAACATGCGCGCGGCTTCCGCGGCGATGAACGAGTTCATCCTTCGTGCCTACCCCTTCCGCCTCGAGCCGAACCGGGCGTTCGCCCGAACCATGTTCAGTCTGGCGGGCGGCGACGAGGATCATTTTCCCGAGGACGACTATCCCCCCGCCTCGACGAAGCTGCTGGGGCGCGGCGGCAAGGAGCCGCTTCTGAACCTGCCGATCCTGGGAGCTGCAGCATGAAGATTTTGGCATGGCTCAGGCGCACGGGCGCCGGTATCGGAGCGCGGTGGAGAGAGGCCTGCGCTGCCATTCGGCCTAGGTGGGAGACGGCCTTCGTCGAATCCGACGTTCTTCCGGCCATACTTCCGCATCGTAGGTTGGTCGTCGCTCGGGAGGACGGCGATCTGTGGAGTGCCGGGATGAACTGCCCCTGCGGCTGCGGCGAGATCATCGAGCTGGGACTATTTCCGGAGGCGGAGCAGAGCTGGACTCTGGAGGTGGACGGTCGCAGACGGCCAACGTTGTCGCCCTCGGTGTGGCGACGGACGGGCTGCCGCTCGCACTTCTGGATGCGTCGAGGCCGAGTCTACTGGTGCTAGATAGGTCACCGCTTCCCGGCGGTCATTCGCGCCGTCGCGGAAGGAAAAGCGGTCAGGCCGCACCTAGGTGACGAAACATGGGCACTGAGCGTCCGGGAAGGCTCGAGGACGGCCGCCACCTTCTGATCACCTGCACCGGGGCTCAACAGGCTTGCGCCCTCTGTCTTTGAAGCAGAACAAAATCGCGCGGGAGGTATGGCGACATGCGATAGTCCAAATGCTTAGTCATAGCTGCTGCGTCCAGCAACGAACGGCATCCGCTGGTGTCGTACCGCGCAGCCGGATATCGTAAACCAGTGGCGGCAATTTCCGTCTTATCCGCTCTGGAAGTGAACGTTGCCCTTGCGCTTCGAGTGAGCAGCGACGAAGATTCTTCGATGACCGCTGCCCTCAAGACCGACCTTTCCCATCTTCCCGCAAGGGCAAGGCGCGACCTGACGCAGGCAGTCGAAATCCTGCGCGAGGAATTCGCGCGGCGGACGGCGAGGAGCGACGCGCCGCATGTCCGCAACGGCCGGATCCTCAAGATCATCCTCTTCGGTTCCTATGCTCGAGGACGCCAGGTGATCGATCCGGTCGGGCGCTATTTCTCGGATTATGACATCCTCGTCATCGTCGATCATGACGACCTGACCGATGCTGCGGAATATTGGACGCAGGCCGAGGACCGGATGGTCGAGATGCTGACCCGCCGCTTCTGGCCCCAGCCGCTCAACCTCATCGTCCACAGTCTGGACGACTTCAACCACCAGCTCGAACGCGGGCGCTATTTCTTCATCGACATCGTCAAGGAAGGGATCGCGTTGTTCGAGGAACAGGGTTTTCCGCTCGCCGAGCCCATACCCCTGTCGCCGGAGGAAGCGCGCGCCGAGGCGCAATTCTATTTCGATGACGATTATCCGGACATCGAAATGCTGCTTGAAACGTCAACTTTCCAGCGGGGTAAGGCTGGAGAGGAAACGGAGCCACGATTACAGGGCAAATGGCGCAATCAGGCCGCGTTCAATCTGCATCAAGCGACTGAGCGCGCTTATTACTGCATCCTGCTGGTCCTCAAGCTCTACCGGCCCAAGTCCCATAATCTCAACTTTCTCTCGCAGCGCTGCGAGCAGCTTGACGAGCGGCTGATCGGCCTTTGGCGGCGCGACACGAAGGAAGGCAAGCGCTGCTACGAACTGCTGCGCGCTGCCTATATCAAGGCGCGCTATTCCGACTTCTACAAGATCAGCGACACGGAGCTGGACTGGCTGACAGAGCGCATCCGCGCCTTGCAGGCGCTGACGAGGATCATCTGCGAGGAACGGCTCGCGCGCGCCGATTGACGATTTGCATGGGGCCGGTCATGTCGATAGCGTGGCCGGCGGTGCCGTGAATAAGCCGGGCTTTGATGCCGGGAGGGACGTGGCAGCACATGTGCGCCCGGCCGAATGAGCGGGCTTCTTGCATAGAGGTTCCAACACCCGTCCCTTCCACTTGTCCCATTTGTCGCTTGGGGGTTGATCCCGGCCTGCAAATGAATCAGCCTTGAGGGGCTTCCGGGAGGCCGGAGGCAGGGGCGTGGAAACCCCTATGCAAAAGTTGTGCGTCACAGGGCTCGTCCGGTGGCGTCCCGATGTGTCCGCGTGGGGCTGCCCATGCGGGCCGCGCTGCGCATGGGCATATCCCGATCGGCGGATGCCGGGCTCCTTACCGTCGATGGGGAGTGGCCCGATGTCCGCACATGATGCGCCAGCCGACCAGCGCGACGAGCCCGCTGTCGCGTCCATCGAGCATTGGTTCGAGCGTGACGGCCAGTGGCTGCATCGCCTGCTGCGCCGCCATCTGCGCGTCTCGCCCGCCGAAGCCGACGATATCGCGCAGGACACATGGCTGCGGGTGCTCCGCAGTCCGCCCGCCGAGGTCGCGCATCCACGCGCCTTTCTCTCCCGCATCGCCCTCAACCTCTTCCGCGACCGTCGGCGCCGCGAGCGGCTGCGCGAGGACCGGCGCCACCTCCTCGCTGCGAACGATATCGCCGCGCCGCGGGCGGACGGGCTCCAGGAGCAGGAAGCCGATCGTCTGCTCGAGCAGATCGTCATGGACTTGCCGCAACCTCTGCGCGACACATTCGTGCTCAGCCGGTTTCGGCGGATGACGAACCATGATATTGCGGAGCATCTGGGGATTTCCGTTAAAACCGTTGAATGGCGCATCGGCAAGGCGATGGAGCAGTGCATGACGAAGCTCCGGGGCTAGTGATGGACGAACAGGATCCGGCCGCGGACCAACGCCGCGAGCAAGCGACGCAGTGGTTTGCGCGCCTCAAGACCGTGCCGGTGTCCAAGGGCACGCTCGAGGCCTTTTTCGAGTGGCGGCGCGATGTCGCCAATGCGGAGGCCTTTGCCGAGGTGGAGACGCTTTGGGGCGACGCTGGCCGGATCGGCGCCCGCCCGGCCATGCTGCGCCTCGTCGAGGAGGCGATGAAGCGGCAGCATCGTCCGCGGTCCCGCTGGCCGTTGATTTCGGGTCTCGCGCTTGGCGCCTGTCTCCTTGTCGCCGTCGCGGCCGGCAGATGGTGGATGGCGGACCCATCGGCCAGCCTCGACGCCGCGACGGTCGTTGGCGAGCAACGGACGCTCGCGCTTGCCGACGGTTCGCAGGTCCAGCTTAATACCGATACGCGGCTCGATGCCCGGCTGGGGGCGAGCGAGCGGCGGATCACCCTCGATCGCGGCGAGGCATTGTTCGACGTCGCCCATGATCGCGCGCGGCCGTTCCTGGTAAATGCGGGCGATGTGACGGTGCGCGCGACGGGCACCCGGTTCGACGTCCGTCATGGCAGCGGCGAGACGCGCGTGCAGCTGTTCGAAGGTGGCGTCGATATCGCCGTGCCGGGCCAGCCTGCCGTCCATCTTACTCCCGGCCAGAGCTGGCGCTCGGGGGCGGGGGCAGCGCGCGCCGTCCAGCCGGTCGATGCACGCCAAGCGCTTGCCTGGACCAAGGGGCGGGTCGTGTTCGATGCGACGCCGCTCGGAGAGGCTGTGGCGGAAGTGAACCGCTACACCAGGCAAAAGGTCGTTCTCGCCGCGACGAGCCGGTCCGGCGCCCCGATCAGCGGCTCCTTCACCACCGGCGATCCGAGAGGGTTCGTAAGGGCGGTTTCCGCCATGCTCGGCCTCGATGTCGCGCGCGATGCGGGCGGCGGCTTCACCCTGCGCGAGAGCCAGGTCCCGCCGCGCTGAACTTTCTTTCCTTCCCCGTCAGGGTGAGGCCGACCCCGGCGCGTCCCTTGTTCGAGGGCCGCCAGACCGGCGCGCTCACGTCGCCGGCTTGAACCGGCGCGAAAAGGGGGAAAAATAGACAAATGCGCATCGACATCCTCGCTGCCCTGCTCGGACGAACGCCATCTCTCGCCATCATGGCCGTCGCGCTCGCCCCGTCGACGCAGGCTCGGGCAGCCGAGCCGGTGATCGCCTTCGACATCGACGGTGGATCTCTTGCCGGGGCGTTGGCTCGCTATGCCGAGCAGGCCCGGGTCCAGCTCATCTATCCGCCCGACCTGGCCACCGGGCGCACCGCGGCCCCTCTTCGGGCGCGTTTGAGCGCGCGTGTGGCGCTCGAACGGCTGCTGGCCGGCACGGGCATCGCGATCCGGCAGGTGGATAGCGGCGTCTTCATGCTGAGCCGCGATCCGGCAAGGTCGGCTGCGGCAGGCGACGGCCAGCAGGCCGACAGCGGCGAGACGGCGCAGATCGTTGTCACCGGCTCGCATATCCGCGGTAGGGGGCCTTCCGCCTCGCCGACAAGGACCCTCACGCGCGACGATGTGCGGCGGGGCGGCTATGGTTCGGTCGCGCAGGCGCTGCAGGCCGTGCCCGGCAATTTCGGCGGCATGGCGACCGAGCAGAGCGCGCTCTCCTTTTCCGACCGGTCGGGCAACAACATCGCCCTCGCCTCGGGTGTCAACCTGCGGGGCCTGGGGCCTCAGGCGACGCTCGTGCTGGTGAACGGCCGACGCATCGCCGGCGCCGGCATGCTCGGCGACTTCGCCGACATCTCCAGCATTCCCTTGGGCGCGCTCGACCGGGTCGAGATGGTGGCCGACGGCGCATCGGCCGTCTACGGATCGGACGCGGTCGCCGGCGTGGTCAACATCCTGCTGAAGCAGCGCTTCGACGGGCTCGAAAGCAACGTCCGGGGCGGCGGCGTCACCAGTGGCCATGCGCGCGAGCTTCAGCTCTCGCAGACCGCCGGCAAGACATGGAATGGCGGCTCCTTCCTTCTTTCCTACGAATATCAGCGCCGCACCGCCTTGCGCAGCGCGGATCGCGCCTATGCCCGCTCGGCCGACTCGCGCCCCTTTGGCGGGACCGACCATCGCCTGCCCTATAGCCTTCCGGGCAATATCTTCGGCTTCAGCGACGAGGGCGCGCTGGTTCCCGCCTTCGCCATTCCGTCCGGACAAAATGGGGTTGGCCTCACCCCCGGCGACTTCCTGCCCGGCGTCGTCAATCTCGACAATAGCCGCGCCGGCACCGATCTCTCGCCCCGCCAGCGCCGCCATTCGCTCTATGCGCGCGCGGCGCAGAGCCTTTCCGACGATATCGAACTCTCGCTGGAGGGCCGCTTCGCCCACCGCCGGTTCGACAGCCGGACCTTCGGCTACACCACGATTTTGAGCATCACGCAGGCCAATCCATGGTTCGTCTCGCCGACCGGCGGATCGAGCGACCTCATCGGCTATGTCTTCACCCGCGAACTGGGCGCTACGCGAACCGCCGGCTCCGCGCGGACATTCGGCCTCACCGCCGCCATCGACGCGCGGCTGGGGTCGGATTGGAAGCTGACGGGCTACGCCGCCTATGCCGGACAGCGCGACATCAGCAAGACCGACCGCATCGCCAACGAATATATCCTGGCCGAAGCGCTGGGCACGATCCCGGATGACCCCGCGACCGCCTATTCGCCAGCAAGGGACGGCTATTTCAATCCCTATGGCGATGGCGGCGCGAACAGCGCAGCCATCCTCGACGCCATCAGCGGCTACACCTCGGCCCGGACGCGCTCGACCATCCTCACCGCCGACATGCTCACCGACGGCCCGCTCTTCGCGCTGCCCGGCGGCACGGTGAAGCTGGCCATAGGCGCGGATTATCGCGAGGAGCGCTTCCGCACTGGGACGATCGACTATTTCTTCGCGCCGGTCCCCGATCCGAGCGACCCTGCCAGATATGGCCGCCGGATCTGGGCCGGCTTCGCCGAATTCAGCCTGCCGCTCTTCGGACCCGACAATGCCCGGCCCGGCCTTGAACGGCTGGACCTGACCGCGGCGGTGCGCGCCGAACATTATGACGATTTCGGGTCCACCACCAATCCCAAGCTGGCCTTGCGCTGGGTGCCCGTCGACGGACTAGCCGTGCGGGGTACTTGGGGCACGTCCTTTCGCGCGCCCAATCTGCGCGAGCTGGGAGCACCCGGCTCGATCAATCCGGCGGTCCTGCGCAACGCCGCCGGCAACAATGTCGTCGTCCTGCAGCGCAGCGGCGGCAATCCCGGCCTCTCGCCCGAAAAGGCGAAGAGCTGGACCGTGGGGCTCGACCTCAAGCCACGCTCCCTTGCCGGGCTGACGGCGAGCCTCACGGTTTTCCGGACGATCTTCGACCGCCGCATCGACCTCCCGGCCCTGCGCCGCTTCTCGCGCGCGCTGGTGGATCCGACGCTCGTCCCCTTCGTGCGCTTCGTGAATCCCGGCGCGAATGCCGAGGATTGGGCCTTCGTCGACGCGCTGATCGCGCAAAGCGGCGGCGGCGTCGGCTACCCGGCCGATACGATCGCGGCGGTGGTCGACACGCGCTATGTCAACACGGGACGGGTCGACGTCACCGGCGGCGATCTCGATATCGGCTATGCATTGGAGGCTGGCGCAAACCGCTTCAACCTCGGCCTCAGCGCCACGTATCTCGCGCGCTGGCGCGAGCGGCTGACGCCGACCGCGCCCACGACCGACCAGCGCAATATCGCGGGCAGGCCCGTCGACCTGAGGGGCCGGCTCAGCCTCGGCTGGACGCGCGGGCCGTGGGACGCGATGCTCGCCCTCAATCATGTCGATCCCTATCGCGACGAGGCCGGCAGCCGAATCGAGGCCTGGAACACGATCGACCTGCGCATCGCCTACACGCCCAAGGCGGGGACGGGCGCGCTTGCTGGCCTCACCGTCTCGCTGGCGGCCCAGAACCTCCTCGACAAGGATCCGCCCTTCTACGACTCGGCGGCCGGCGCGGGCTATGATGGCGCCAACGCCGACGCGACCGGCCGCTTCCTCGCGCTTGAAATTTCCAAGCGCTGGTGAGGCGTCGCCATGGCCTCGCGTCTCGCAGCCGCTCTGGCGGTGCTGCTGTGCCTCATGGCGGCGCCGATTTGCGCACGCTCCTATGGCGTCGACGATCTGCTGCGGCACGAGGACATTGGCGTCGTGCGCCTCGATCCCGCTGGGCGCTGGCTCGCCTTCGAGAAGCGCGATGCCTTCCTCGCCATGGCGCGGCAGGACCGGCTGACCCGGGCCGACCTGCTGCGCGCCCGTCCCTATCTCGTCGATTTGCGGCGGGGCGGCCCGGCCCGGCCCTTGGTCGCCGACAGCGACAGGCCCGGGACGGTGCTGCTCGGTTTCTCGCCGGGCGGAACCCGCCTCGCGCTCGCGCGCCTGGAAGGGGATCGATTGCGTCTCGGCATCATGACGATGGCCAGCGGCGCGATAGACTGGCGGCCGATCACGCCCGCCTATGATCCCTTTCACACGACATTCGCGTGGCTGGACGAGGATCGCCTGCTGCTCATCGGCGGGCCAAGCGATCAATCTTCGACATGGGCGACATCAGACCTCGCGCTCGATATCCTGACCCGCGCCCGCTGGGACGCGACGGCGTCCGGCCGTCTGGCAGTGACCACTTCAGGCAGCGGCCGCTACCTGCGCGCGCCCGCCACGTCCCGCGAGCAACTGCTCCTTCTCGATCTGGTGGCAAGGCGGGCGCGGCCCGTGGCGCAAGGGGCATTCACCGCGCTCTTTCCCGCGGCCGATGGCAGGCATGTCGCGCTTGTCGGTGACGGCGATCCCCGCCAGCCGGCCGCCGACGCTATCGTGCGGGAGGAGGACAGGCCGTTCACCGACGCGCTCTGGATCGTCGATCTCACCTCGGGCGCGCAATGGCAGCCATGCCGGAACTGCGCGATGGCCGGCGAGCCGCGCTGGGATCTGAAGGGGCGTCGCATCGCCTTCGCAACCCGGGATGCTGCCGGGTCAGCCATCATGATGGCGGATACCGGGCATCGGCGATTGCGCCGCATCGCGCCCTATGGCCAAGCCGGGGGCGTCGCGAGATGCCGTCTGGGAACGGGATCGCTTCCCTATGCCGCCGCGCATTCGATCGAAGGCGCGGATCCGACGCCCCTTATCGCACCGTTCCGCTGCGCCCCGGCGCCCCGTGACGACGGGGAAAGGCAATGGGCACCGCATGCTTTCGGTGAAGGGGCGGATTGGGGATGTTCGCCTGCTGGTGCGATTATCGCCGGGATGAACGTAATGGCCCTTGGTCCGCATGCCCGGGCATCGCTGGTACGTATCCGTGCGCTGACGGGTGAGGAATGGCTCTTTACCGAGCGCGACAGGGAATGCCGGCCGCTCATGACCCTCAATCGGCATATGGCGGACGTCACGCCGGCGACCATGCGCGCGCTCCACCATGGCCTGCCCGAGGGCGGGCAGGCAACCGACTGGCTGATCCTGCCGCCGGGACGCAGCGGCATGTCCGAGCTGCCGCTCATCGTCATTCCTTATCCAGGCCTCGTATATGGCGAGGCGCCACCGCATGACCAGTCGGTCTTGGGCGAACGGCCCCATGCCAATGCCCAGCTTCTCGCCGCCGCCGGCTTTGCCGTGCTGCTGCCCTCCATGCCCATGCCGCAGGTCTTGCCCGAAGGCGGGTTCGATTTCGCCGCGCCGATCGCGCCGGCCATCGACGCGGCGCTCGCGACCGGATGCTGCGACGGAACGCGCATCGGCCTGTGGGGACATAGCTATGGCGGCTATGCGGTGGCGATGATGAACGCTGCGTCCTCGCGTTTCCGCGCGGTGGTCGCGTCCGCCGGCCTCTACGACCTTGCCGGCACCATCGGCACGTTCGGCCCTTCGGCGCGCGCCATGCCCGAGAATGGCGTGCCCATCGCCTCGCTCTATGCCTGGGCCGAAAGGGGCCAGGGCCGGATGGGCGCGCCGCCATGGCGTGCACCGATGCGCTATGTCGACAACAGCCCGGTCTATGTCGCCGACCGCATGCACGCGCCGATGCTGATCATCGGCGCGGATCGTGACGTCTCGCCGCTCGGGCAAGCCGAGCAGCTCTTCTCCGCCCTCTACCGCCAGGGCAAGGACGCAGAACTCGTCACCTATTGGGGCGAGGGCCATGTCGTCGCCAGTCCCGCCAATCTGCGCGATCTCTATGCCCGCGTGATCGCCTTCTTCCGGGACAATCTCGGCGAAGAGGCAGAGCCGCCTCATGCGGATCGCTGAGCCAGGCGCTCCCGCCAGCGGCGCATCCAGCGCTCGATGACGATCAGCGCCAGAAGGTCGGTGTAGCAATCCTGTTGCATGAGATGATCGGGGTCGAGCGCCGCCTCCAGCGCCGGTCGGTCGATGAGACCCACGCCAGCGAGCGTGCCTTCGAGCAGTTCGCCGCGCAACCGGTCGGCGCTCAAGGCCAGCACGCGCCCGAAGAACGGGCCGAGCGAGCCCTTGCCACGTCG